>Ga0247771_1000231_pt1 | contig 19993 bp, 14 predicted proteins | sample UWRJL197509C6_FD_179948 | JGI IMG/M metagenome (GOLD analysis project Ga0247771, IMG submission 179948) | Plant litter microbial communities from Arlington Agricultural Research Station in Wisconsin, United States - UWRJ-L197-509C-6 | ecosystem: Environmental > Terrestrial > Plant litter >... | reverse complement strand
CTGGAGCCCCTGCAGGCTTCGCCGGTAGTGATCGAGGATGGTTGCTTTATCGGCTCGCGCTGTATTGTGGTGGAGGGTGTGCGTGTGGAGAAGGAGGCGGTGCTGGGCGCCAACGTAGTGCTCACCAAATCGACGAAGATCATCGACGTGAGCGGCTCCGCGCCTGTGGAGACGAAGGGTGTGGTGCCGGCGCGCAGCGTAGTGATCCCGGGCAGCTACACGAAGAGCTTTCCTGCCGGCGACTACGGAGTAAGCTGTGCCTTGATTATCGGTCAGCGCAAGGAAAGCACGGACCTGAAGACGAGCCTTAACGATGCGCTGCGCGACTTTAATGTGGCGGTGTAGGTTTGGGGTGGAGATGAAAAAAAATTTCGGAAGATTTCATTCAATGTTGGAAACATACTTATATTTGCAGCCCTCGTAAGCGGGGTTAAGAGCTTCGGTTTCTGGCCTTTGCGGAGGTAATGCCCAGGTGGCGAAATTGGTAGACGCACCGTCTTCAGGTGGCGGCGCCGCGAGGTGTGCTGGTTCGACTCCAGTCCTGGGCACAATTGAAGCCTTGTAAGTGTTGACTTACAAGGCTTTCTTATTTTGTGTGTGTCAATTTTCATCGCTTTGTTCTGCTTTCTACCACCATTGTTGACACAAAATTGACACACCAAATGACACACTCCCTTCGCTATGACATTAGCAGCAGACGACGGGCGCGCTTTACACAAAAAAATATAAAAAACGCACTCCAACTTAACACGAGTAACCCAAGATTTCGCAACTGTTTTGGCAAATGCTGTCAGAAAAAAAATTGGCCTATATGTCAGCCGAAGAAACTGGAACGAAAAAGTGCAAAATTTTTCTTCTTCCCAGTTTCTGTCGCTTTTTCCCAATTTGCTGAACCTGCGCCAGGACGAATTTGCAAACCTGTCAGTGAACGGCAACACGGCATTTCTTTGCCACCTTCTTTTATCATTCTCAAAACCGCTATCCTATGAATTTCTTAAAAAGACCCAATAAAACTGGCGATAAAATCACCTTTTACTATGACTTTGGACGCGGTAAAGGTCAGCGGCCTTCTACTGGAATTTTTATATACGCAAAGCCTCAAAGCCACATTCAAAGGAACCATAACAAAGAAGCTCTAGCCTTGCTCCAAACCAAAAAAAGTCAGTTAATAATTGAAAAAGCAGACCATCGGAACTGCTTACATTCCATTACACAAGTTCAAATCAAATTTTTTGGACTATTATGAAGAATATGTAATAATAAACAAGCGCAAGGCAAACCGCCACTTGGTAACAGCCTCAAGCAATTCAAAAAGTTTGTCGACACAGATTTTATCTCCCCAATTGAAATCACAGAAAACTTCTGCAAACGTTTCAGGCAATAGCTGTTAGATAAATATACTGGGGAAACGCTTGGCGGATATTATGCACGTTTTAAATGGGTAGTTAATGCTGCAACGAGTGATGGATATTTTCAAAAAAACCCGACAGAGCATGTAGCTGCAAAATCTAATCCTTCGCAAACTTTGAAGGAAAATCTTGAAGCAGATGAGTACATCCGATTATTAGTTACACCATGCCTAAATGAAGAAGTAAAAGGCGCGTTTATTTTTTCCTGTTATACGGGGCTGCGATGGATAGATGTAAAAAAGTTGAGTTGGAAAGATATTAATGATAGTGTGCTTACGACCAGGATCATTCAGGCTAAAACCGGACGGCCGGTAACGCTCACTCTTCATTCCTTTGCTAAATCAGTATTGAAAAAGCAAAAAATTAAAATCGACTCAAACTTTAGCGTTTTTACGCTTCCAACGGCTGACGGAGCTAATAAAGTTTTAAATGCATGGATGAAGGCTGCGGGAATAGACAAACACATCACATGGTCCTGTGCCAAGTTGAGCTTTTCCATCTTGCTCCAAGACAAAATGTAGACGATGCAACTATAGCATATCTTTTAAGACATACTACAACTGAGCAGTTAGACGAACTTATAAAAGGCATAGGCCAAAAGATGAGATGCACACTATAAATTATTTACCGGCTCCGGAATTTAATGCATAGTTGAATTCATGAATCAAAAAAGGGCGGCCAAGATGGCTGCCCTTCTTATTTTCAATGTTCAGGCCTAATACTTCAATTTTTTGCTCGCTTCCAATATTGAACTTGGCCCACCAGAGAGCATTTTGTCCAGTTCTTCCCTCTTGTAGTAACCAGCAATATTTTTAAACAGGCCAAACTCCTCACATTTTTTGGCAAACTGCGTTCGACCCAAATTACAGTAAATCAGTGCCTCCTCAAGCTTCAGATAAAGCTTGAAGCAGATAGCTATTGCCTGCATCGCAATTAATTCTTCACGTTTTATCATAAAATCAAATTTCGAATTGGTTAAACTATTTCGATCGCGCCACCTTGATTGAAGCGGCCGAATTGAACTGCCTTTCCCTGTTCCGGCACTTCAATCACTACATCCACATCATGCTGGAAAGAGTTAGCTCCTCGAAAGTTGCATTCTTCGTTGACTGAAAGATGAAAATGAATGACTTTGAGGGATTCTGCACCCTGAGCCTATTCAAATCTTCTGGCTGCAAGCCAAGCCTATTAATACTATCGAGGAAGATAAAGTCGTAAGCAGCAAGCGATGCCGGAAGGATGGCCGAGACAAACAGATTAGGATGCGCCACATTTTTATCATTCAGCTTTTTTTGCAAAGTCATATCCAGCCCTTCTTCTTTTTCCATCGCAGGAGGTGCACGCAAGGTGGTATGCATTCTTACAAAGTTGCAATAGACGAAGTGTAGAGCTTAGGAGTGGCAATGATTATCTACTTTCTTTGAAAGGCATTTGTGAGGCAAGTAAAGCGGCGGTTTTGCATTCTAATTGTCAAGTTCTTACGCTCGACATACGAGGCAGAAACGTGCTTTTCGTTGGGCTTACCGCTGATGATAGTTTTCTTTGCCCATATGTATTTGGATGGACTATACTAGCGCTCACTTCTGCCACCACTTCCATCACTACTACTCCCGTATTTTTTTAGAGTTGGACAAGTCAATATAGCTGCCGAAGTTATCACCCACCGCTTCTATATAAGTACTCAATCCGTCAGATGTCAACTGTACGCGGCTGGCTAACGGCTGGCTAAATCTTGCATGAAAAGATTAGCGGTTTCAAAATTCCGCTGGCCAGAGAGTCAAGCCTGCTTTTATTATTCGAGGATAGAACACCTTTTATAGAGATAAGACTTGGCATTTGTTAGATGACCGATACAAATTATCAATTGACACAATTCATTTAGAAGTTGATGTAGTTGATATTAGCGGCATACTTTTTGTTCGAAATAAGCTAAAATATTGAAGAATAAATAAATATTGTTCAACATTACTAAAGTGAACAATAGTGGTGCCGCATTTTCATTTATCCTCTAGAAGTTTGTACCCCATAAAATTTAAATATTTCTGAGATTATCAATTCCAAACCTTCCAGTTTTGTACTTACAAATTGACAGTCTGCTGATTTAATAGTAATTCCTCACAGGCACAATCGGAAAACGCGCAGCAACTTCCTCTGTCATTTTAATTTATCTTTATTTAAAATCAGGCATAATAACCATGAATTTTGCATAGAAAATCTTCGTTACAGAATTAAAGAATAAATGGATTTACCAGAGATAGATCATGAATTTGTATGTATTGTAGACAGAAGCAAGCCGGAGTTGGCAGCTGTTATTTCTTCCTATCTGTCGAAGCTCAGACATTATTTACCGATGTTTGAATATCCTGTGGCTACCGCTATAAAGTCACAGGCAGAAGATGATCCTTTGGATGAACATCAAATCACTCGAATGAGGTCTTCTGATTTTAATATCATGGTAAGCAATGCCATTGCGCACCTGAATGGCTGTAATTACTTAGTACTAGCGGGGCTTTCTCCGGAACAAAAAAGCTACTTGGACTTTTTGGATCATTTTTCCGTTATAGAAATAGAATCAGTTGATGATGTAGATTTTCTTCTTGGAAGCTTTACTCCAGCTGCTGATTTTAGCTTTTGCACGAGGGAACAGATATGGGAAGGTCTCTTCAAGGCTGTTCATACCCAGACGAAATTGCAAATTAAAGCTCTTGATGAATCACCCGACTTTTCAATAGAAGCCCCATCTGGAATAATTGTAATTGAGAAAGCACATAATGTTTCCTCGATCATTGCAGTAAATTATGCCCTATCGGTTCATGCACAAATTCACCTGGTAAATGAACTTGGTGAACACGAGGAAAGGGAAGTGATCTATCTAATTGAAGATTGGCAAAGTGGAATAAAATCGAGCTACGACTTATTGATTGAAAAAACCTTTAGTCGCATTGGCGAAACTGATTTTAGCCAATATAATTATGCGACTTTCTTTACAGAAGGTTTGCCTTACTCCCTTGCCATAAAAAATGAAATCCCCTGCACTTATGTCCATTTGTTATACCGGTGTGATTTCTTTGTTTTCAACAACCTATTTTATGAAAGGAGGAACGGAACCCACTCGGCAGTAGTGTTTTCGCCCCTATTTTTTTCGGATGAGGAAACTCAACAAACAATCCAAACTATGAAAGCCAGTCATTACTATGTTCGTGAACTGGTAGATGATGAAGCCACTGTTTACAATATAGATATGCATGTAAAAGAGTTTCCGTTTGATCTCTTGCACATTTGCAGCCACGGTGGAGAAGTTGATGGATATCACATCATTGAAGAATTTGTCGACCAGGATGGAGCGGAGCATACTGTTGAATATGATGAAGTATCCAGCATCGCACCCTACCCTGGTGCGGACCGTATTCCAGTTACCAGAAAGTTAATCTGGAGAACATTTGATGGGTTGCGTTGGAGAAGTCCGGAGCTGAAAGCAAAGAATTATCCACGACACGTTTTTGTCGAAATGGTTAAAGCCACCAAGTGGAATGCAAAAAAGAAAGAATTCCGAATCTATAAGAATAACATTCCAGGCTCTTGTGCGGTAAAGTGTAAGTTTTCTAACTATCAGGCAATGTTCCAAAATGTGGCTGGTATGCATATGGCTCCTATTGTATTTAATAATTCCTGCTGGTCGTGGGCAGGAATTTCTGAGCATTTCCTAGCCGAAGGCGTAAGAGGATATATTGGAACGCTATGGGCGATTGACAATGTTATCGCATCTCAATCGGCCAAAAGCTTTTACAATGTGCTATTTGAAGGAACGGTTCTGAATGCTTTTCATCAAATGCATGAGGTTTGCAAAACAACGCTTTGTGAGAACATTTACATCTTTTGGGGATTGCATTTTGCCAGTTTGGAACAAGCGGAGAGTTTACAAAAAAGCAGGGAACAGGTTTGCAAGGCATTACTTACTTCATTTTTCAGGTGGCGCGATAAGCTTGATGAAGTGAAAAGCGCTGAGGTGAAATACAATATTCAAAAGCTCGAAGATTGGAATCTAAACCAGTTGAAGAATTATTTTTATAAAGAGACTATGGAGCTGCGACAAAGACATTTTCAAAAAAGAAAACTATCTTAATATGCGGAAATCAGGACTACGGTTGACAGGTTCTACGTCGTTACTAAATGTCCTGAAAATGAACGCAAGAGCACTTTCTGACATTCGTCGCAAGCTCCAGGTACTTGACTACGCCAAAGAGATTAGAATGTTTCAAAGGCCTGCCGTTACTTCGACATCTCCCGGGAAAGCTATTATCAATGGAAACGCGACTATGAGCAGCAAGGCGAGAAGGCGCTCCAGAACTGCCAACGCATTTGTATGCCCGTTGTGAAATGAATGACTGGAGTAATGCAACTGCAGTAACAGCTATTGCAGATGCCAGCGCAATTTTTTTTGGTGTGGGCATAACCTTTGAATTACATGTAGCAAAACAGAGGAAACGCCGAAGGCGTAAAGTCTGGCCTGGACGGCGTTCAGGCTTTGCTTTTAAAGGTTGGTCACCACCAGGTTCTCATCCTGCAGCGGACGCTCAAGTGTAGGGAGGGGATTGGGCCCGGGCGAAGGTTCCGTAGGGGGGTCGGGCAAAGGATTACTCTTGCCCTGGCCAGTGGTTTCGATTATGATGTCATTCGGGAGGACGATGCGGCATACACCGGTAGGTCCAACGCATTCGGGCTGTTGGGCAGCCGGGCCAAACGATTGCAGGGCCACTAAAGCGATGGCAGCTACTACAGGAGCCAGCAGCAGCTTTTTTGTTATGGGCATAGGTTTAATTTTAGTGTCAGGGAATAGATGATTTAAATATAAGGTTACTATTATATTATTATCATCAACCAGCCAGGAATCTGGCCAAAACCTATACCTATGAATAGGTTTTTTTAAATATACACAGCTTATTTTATTGATTTTAAAGAAATGACGACCCGTATTTATGCGGTATAACAGGAACAGGATCTACATTTCGCAAAACGAACAGCAGAAGCTGAGGGAATACAAGCCATTTCTTGCCGGCGGCGGCATCGGAAGCGTCATTGCCGAATGCGCGCTGCGCCCGGGTTTCGAGCACATCACCATCGTTGACGGCGATATAGTTGAAGAGACGAACCTGAATCGCCAGAACTTCACGCACGCTGATATCGGCCTGTACAAGGCCGACAGCATGGCCACCGTCTGAAAAGCATCAACCCCGCTGGGCGGGCTATGTGCGGACCTCCTCTTTTCGCCTGGCCACCGGACGGCAAGTGGAGCCCCTCCCCCATTTTCATTTTCTTTCGGCCCGCTGAAAGCCATAGAGCATTGTAATTGGCGGCGTGCGACACGGCTTCGAATATATTGTTCACCCCGAACTTCTGGAGAATGTTCCGACGATGGAACTTGACCGTGACGACTGTTACGCCTATCCGCCGGGCGATCTCCTTGTTGGTAAAGTCCTTCATCGCCAGGATCAACACTTCCCGTTCCCTGGCAGTGAGCCAGGTCGCTTTTTGTTCCTTCCACATTCCGGCATCGATGTTCATCGGTACGCGCCAGGCTCCTACTACGCAGAATCTTAATAATTATCACATCTTTTATACTTAGACCAAAAAGTTCGAACTCACGCTAGTCCTGGGCACAATAAGAAAGCCCCGAAGTTTCGGGGCTTTCTTATTGTTCTTACTGATTTGAATGGCGGTTACACAAAGAAGTATTGGATTATTTAAGCTTTATTGTTTCACAAATCGCAGTGACAGGCTTTTCCCGCCGAGGTTACCTTGCCACAGATAAACGCCTTTGGCAAGCATGGTTGCAGGAAGCGTCAAAACATTAACGCCTTCTTTCACAACAAAAGAACCGGCTTGCACCTTTCGCCCCATATCGTCTGTAATCTGATAGGCAAGTTTTCCTGCGCTTGCTGTGCGAACTTCCAAACTGGCTGCTGACAGAACCGGGTTCGGATAAAGAGAAACCGCTAATGCACCTTCCTCCTTCGAAGAAAGACGAATCGTTTTTGAATAGCTGATACGGCCATTGGCATCTGTTTGCCTCACCCGGTAAAACGCCGTGCCGGTTAAACTTGTGGTTTCTGTAAACGTATAGTTATTGCGGCCGTTGCCAAGACTGTTAACCGACCCGACACCAACAAAGTGTAGCCCGTCTTCGCTTTTTTCAACGGTGTAATCGGCCACATCGCGCTCTTCCACCGCCCATTGCAACGAAGCCTGGCCCAAAGGGTTCAACTTGCCGGAAAGGCTCAGCCAGGTCACAGGCAACACACTATTGGTAAGCGTCGTATGAAGAAAGAATCCGGAAAACCCTGTCACGTTCACCGTCACTTCCCAGCGGCTATCGGCTGCATTCCAAACAACCGCGGTTGGCGTAAGCAGTACATGCGCTGCCCCTGCACCCGTCCAGGTGGCAGGGTAGTTAGCGGGTGCATAACCACCGGAAGGAACACCGTGAAACTGACTCACTTTTACTTTGGCCATGCCGGTTGCGTCGCCTGGGCCGGTGGGCAAGGCCGGGTAAGTACCTCGGGCTGTATTGTAAGTATCGAATTCTGATTGCAAAAAATACAGTGTTATCGTAGCAGTAGCAGTATTAGTACCAGTAGCCGGCAGCAAATCGTAATGACGCTGCACATACGGCTGACCGTTATGCGTTCTTACAGAAGCATCATTGATGGCAATGGCGGTGACATTACCGGCAACAGGTGCAGCACCCGAAGGCGTAACTGCTGCAACGATAGCACAGCCACCTTGCACATCCGTACGATTGGATACACCTCCAAGCGCACGTGTATAAGTTGTAGTTGACGCATAAGGCAGGGAGTAGGCCCGGCAAACGCTGTTGCCGCAGTTGTAGTAATTATTGTTGGTAGTAGTGCCGTCACCCAATTGACCATAGCTGTTGTAGCCTGCTAAGCAAACAGATGCACGGCTTGCGGAAATAACGGCGCTGTGGTTACCGCTGGCGCCCCTTGCATTGTAAACGACGCTTGTTTGATTACTTACCTGCACAGGCGTGTTGTAATTAGTAGTTGTTCCGCCACCTAGCTGTCCATACACGTTCCCGCCCCAGGTCCACAGCGCACCATCGCTTCTCAAGGCAACACTATGACTGGCGCCGCCACCAATGCTTATCCAGGCAGTGCCGGTTCCGATTTGTGCCGGTGTATTTCTATCGTTATTCGTTCCATCACCTAACTGACCACTTTGATTCCATCCCCAGGTCCAGAGGGTGCCATTTGCTTTCAAGGCAATGCTATGAAATCCTTGGGCTGCAATAGAAGTCCATGCACCATAACCAAGGTATTTAGGAAACAATCTATTTACATTAGTGCCATCGCCAAGCTGACCGTAATTATTACTGCCCCATACCCAAAGTGAACCGTCTTTCATAAGTGCCATGCTATGACTTTCACCGGCCGCAATGGCTACCCAGCTTGCTGAGCCGATGCGTGTTGGCAAGGACCTATTGGTGGTGGTGCCATCGCCTAACTGTCCCTGCACATTACCACCCCAAGCCCATATTGAGCCGTCGCTTTGCAGTGCCAGGGTATAATTGTTGCCACAAGCAATACTCGTCCATGTATTGTCGGTGCCAATCTGCGTTGGCATGTTTCTGCTCGTAGTGGTACCATCACCCAATTGCCCTTGACCATTGAATCCCCAGGCCCAAAGCGTTCCGTCGCTCTTCAAGGCTACACTGTGCGAAGCGCCGTTGGCAATACTCGTCCATTTGTTGTCGAATCCTATTTGAATGGGTGTGGTCTTGCTGGTTGTGCTTCCATCACCTAATTGAGATTGACCACCAAATCCCCAGGACCATAATGTGCCATCACTTTTCAATGCGGTGGTGTATAATGCACCCGTGGCTACCTGAAGCCAATCACGGTTACTATTGCTGACTTGCTTTGGGCTTTGTCTTTGCGTAGTGGTGCCATCACCCAATTGCCCCTGACCATTTGATCCCCAGGCCCAGAGCGTTCCGTCGCTCTTCAGGGCCATACTGTATTCATAAGCACCGGCAATGTTCACCCACTTATTATCGGTACCTACCTGGGCCGGTGTACCTCTATTGGCAGTGGTTCCGTCGCCTAACTCACCCCTCCAATTTAAACCCCAGCTCCATAGTGTGCCATCATTTTTCAGTGCAAGTGTATGATGATCGCCACAAGCAATAGCTGTCCAGGCAAAATCATTGCCTATCCGCTGAGGAGTCATTTGCGAAATATTGTAACCATTGCCCAATTGGCCGTTAACGTTATCGCCCCAGGCGAATAGATTTCCATTGATATCTTTTGTCAGGGCCATGGTAAAGTAGGCTCCACAGGTAACATCTGTCCAAGTATATCCTCCCGTTACTTGTGTTGGCGGCTCTCCCAATGAGGTTCTCCCGATTCCTAACTGACCGCTTTCATTATTGCCCCAGCCCCAAAGGGTGCCATCGCTTTTCAGGGCCATTGTATGCCTTGCACCCGAAGCAATACGAACCCAGCTGTTGTCTGTTCCTACTTGTATCGGCGAATAGGATAAATTCGAATTGCCCGTGCCCAATTCGCCCACGTTTCCGTAGCCCCAGACCCAAATGGTGCCATTGCCTTTCAATGCAGTAGAAAACGTCTCTCCGCCTGTGATGCTTACCCAATTATTTTCTGTACCTACCTGTGTAGGTACAGATCTATCTGTTGCCGTACCATCTCCCACCTGCCCCCAGTTATTGTGACCCCATCCCCACAACGTACCATCGCTTTTTAACGCCAAGGTGTGCTCTTTCCCACACGCAACGCTTACCCATTTGGTATCTGTTCCAATCTGCACAGGGCTTGCATGACCGTTAGTTGTGCCATCGCCCAATTGGCCATAAGCATTGCTACCCCATGCCCACAAAGTACCGCCCCGTATTTCAAAACTGGATGCACCTGAAGAACCGGTTGCCACCCGCTTATAATTACTTCGGTATACGTTAGAACTTCCATTGTTGTTGCGGCTGAATTGCGCTTGTGCATTAGCAAACAGGAAAAGCGCCAGCAAACTTAGGGCGACGGTTTTGTTCATTACTTGTGGTTGATTGTGTGAAAAAGACTCTTAAGGCATAACGTGAGGAAAAATTTGGATAAACAACACAATGCGGTGACCTTATCCAATGCCGCCTGCAAGGAGGTGCTTTGGTTTTTAAAGAAGGAAGATGGATTGATGGCTAAAATTCCGTTCGTCGTCATTCGGTTTATTACAAGCTCCATCACTGAAATTGTTCAGCGATGGAAGCCCCGGAAAGAGGTTTCAAAAGCAATTAATTAGAACGTTTGTTGACTGTAACGTGGACGCGAAAATGGCTAAATAAACCGGGTGTGACAACCCCTAATATTAGGGGTTAGTGTACCACAGGCAATGCTGGTCCATTGAATGCCTGGCTATTGCCGGGTGAAAGGTTTTACTATTGAGAGCTCTTCCCCCCATAATCGGGCGAGGCCAGTTAAAAACTGTTTGAACGAAAAATGCTTCGCAATTTTAGAAAGGCAAATTGAAAGGAATAAGACACAGATTTCTGACACATATTGACTTCAAGTCATTGAATCCCAGGTCGTTTTCTCTGCCCAGTTGAAAAGATAGCTGCGATGGAAAATTTGACTGTCATTTTATTTGTATGCGGATTGGCCCAACAACTTCACTTCCTGCAACTTCAGCCCCTTTTTGCAGAATACGAACTTTACCAGCATCCCTTAACAAAAAAGCTTCCTTTCTTACCTCTTTCATATAAGTTCGCCAATCACCGGGGCTTACTTCACGGGCTACCTCCGATGGACAGATTGTTTTGTTCTTTCCACGTCGTGAAGCTAATAACAGTATCGTTTCTGATATCTTCAAGGATAGCGTAAAAGTAGATCATCCTGATCATTGCCTGCTATAATGCTGGCAAAAGGCACAGCGGAACGTCATCTAGTCTAGCCCAAGGGAAAAACATCATTCTGCAAATTCCTGAAATTCGCTTGCTTTGTTATGTCCTCTCCGATCAAAGTAATTGTTTGTTCCCAAGGGTGCCCGAACCAAATATTATTGAAATCCTTTGTCAGGAAAATGTAATAGTCCCCGTTTGGCAGGACCGGAATTATCCATTCATCAAATTCATCTTTGTCCATTTTTTCTCTGGGGTCGAAGTCATAGCACTCATGTTGCCAGTCCAAGGCATAAAATCTGTCGCCCGGTTTTGAAATTGAGGTAAACAAGTTAAGTGCATATTCCTCCAACTTGCCCAAGGGAAAGTTTTGAGAAAAACAATTTTTAATGGCAAACTTCAGTTGGGGTCTGTCTGTTGTGATTGCGGGGAAAATGCTTATGCTCGGTCTGAAATGAAACAATTCGTAAAACTTGTCCCAAACCTTGTCATATTCTTCTTGGTTAAGTCGTCTAAAGTTTACCATCTATAATAGCGCACAAAGGAAAAAGTGTTGCTGTCCGTGCGGTTATTCAGCACTACCGTTTAATAAAATTACAAACCTCAGGCCACTCCTGTGCACCGGAGCAGAAGATGCTAAAGCGCTTTTCATAGCTGACAACAGCTATTATCATAGATCTGCACTGAGGCAACGGCATTGGGGCTTGTTTCCGCTGCGGTTCAATTCTTATCAAAATGCTATCTTTCCGGCCATTAACAACCCATGAATATTGGCCGCATCGCCTTACCAGAGTTTCCTCTTTTGCTTGCTCCCATGGAGGATGTAAGCGATCCGCCCTTCAGGCTGCTTTGCAAAGAGCGCGGAGCAGATCTGCTTTATACAGAATTCATTTCAAGTCATGGCCTCGTGAACCGTACCGCCAAATGCCAAAAAAAGCTGGAGATCCTGCCCGAAGAAAGGCCGACAGGTGTGCAAATATTCGGCGGAAATGAAGAGACGATGGCTATGGCTACCTCTATTGTCGACAGTACCCGCCCTGATTTCCTGGATATCAACTTCGGCTGTCCGGTAAAAGGAATAGTCAGTAAGGGTGCAGGGGCCGGCGTACTCAAAGATTTAAACCTCATGGTGCGGCTGACGGAAGCTTGTGTAAAGGCAACCAGCCTACCGGTAACTGTAAAGACAAGGCTGGGCTGGGATGATCAAAGCATCAATATCGAAGAAGTGGCTGAACGTCTGCAGGATGCCGGCGTTCAGGCGCTCACCATACATGGCCGCACCCGCTGCCAGTTATACAAGGGCGAAGCTGATTGGCACCTGATCGGTAAAGTGAAGAACAACCCGCGCATCACCATTCCCATTTTCGGCAATGGTGATATCGATAGCCCTCAGAAAGCGCTTGCTTATAAGAATCGCTATGGCGTGGATGGGATCATGATCGGGAGGGCAGCCATTGGTAATCCCTGGATCTTCCGGGAGATCAGACATTACCTGTCAACTGGTGAAGAACTGCCGCCTCCGACAGTAGAGGAACGATTGGCGGTCTGCCGCCAGCACCTGCAACAGGCCGCTGCATGGGAGGGCGAATGGAAAGCTATAACAGAGATGAGAGGCCGGTATGCCAGCTACCTGAAAGGCCTGCCAGGATTCAGGGAACTCTTCTTTAAAGAGCTTGTAATACTGAACGACATGAGTGCTCTCCTTAACATCTTCGAACGCATCCAGGCGCATTATGCAGGCTTTCAACCGAAACGCGAATCCATCAGTCTGATCAACTATCATCAGCATTATGAAAGGAAGCAATGAGCAGCCTCACAGATTGCCCTTTGCCGTTGTTGCAATTAGTTCCTGTTCGATTCTGTATTGCTAATCAGAAGAGAAACTTTTTAATGATTTCTCCTGATTTCCAGAGAGCCGGGACTGATAGTCGCCCACTACCTTATTTATGTGATCCAAGCCTGCTCAACTGGAGGTCCGCATTTTTGTTTTGGGGATCCAGCTTTAAAGACTGTTCATAATTTTTAATAGCCAGGTCGATAATGCCTAAATCTGCATAGGTCTCCGCCAGGCTATCGAACGCATTTGCGCTCGAGGGATATAAAAAAACATTCAGCTTGAATATTTCCAGGGCATCAGGGACTCTTTTTTGTGAAATAAGCTTATACCCCCAACTATTCATTTCCTTTTCCGTTAGCGTGAAGTCACTATTCCTTTTCCTTAATTTTTGTACTTCTCCTATTGCATTCTTATAGCCCACATTATCCAGAGCCGCCTTTAGCGATTTCACCGATGCCGAAAGCCCGAACCCATTGGCTTCCTTCATATCCGGAATAAACAACCCTGCCAATTCATCAATGAATACATCCGGCAACCCACCCGACAAATTTGTAAGCACAACAATGGAAAGATCATCATTGGGATATACAAATACGGCCGAACGCCCACCACCAACAGGCGCCAGGGCCGGGTGATCGGGCCTCCCGGCAACAGGCCAGCCGGCGGCATATCCATTCAACAAGCTGCTGAACCCGCCTGGTTTGCCATTATTCAGTACGGCAGGTGTCCACAGCGCCGAAAGGCTCCGTGGCTGTTTCAGCAACTTCATTCCTTGTAATGCAATGATCCAATCCGCCATCTCTTTCGCTGTCGAGCTCATGCCGGCGGCAGTTTGCAAAAAGGGCGGGAAGGAGAAAAACATATTTTGCAGCTTTCCATTTCTATACTGGTAACTACAGGCTGCATTGGGTACCAGGTCTTTCGTTGCACCAAAACCTGATCTTATGGTACTCGTCATACCGACTTTTTCCAATTGTTCCTTTGTGATAAATTCCTGGAACGCCATTCCGCTTAGCTTGTCGATAATGCGGCCAAGCAACAAATAATTGGTTTGATTATAGCTGAATTTTTCACCGGGCTTAAATTCATTGGGCAGTTGAAGCACCTTCTTCCACGCTTCCTCCGCGTTGGCAGCTATTAAAACTGTTTCCTCCTCATCCACAATGTCGGGGATGCCGGAAATATGCGACAACAGCTGCTGAACGGTTACAGACTTCCATGTTGCCGGCAAGTCGGTAAGGTAATTGGAGATAGGTGAATCCAGTGTCAGCTTTCCGGCCTCTGCCAATTGCAATATGGCAACGCCGGTAAATGCCTTTGTGATAGAATTAATAGTAAAGACGGTTTTGTTACTTACCGGGATCGAATCCTGGATATTAGCCAGGCCATAATTGCCGGTCTTGATAATTTTTCCATGTCTTACGATAGCCAGTTGCAGGCCTGGAATTTTTCGCTGCTGCATTTGGCCCTGTATAAAAACATCAATGCTGTCCGTTTGGCCGAAAACCGTATAAGTACAGAATAAAACCAGAAGTGCTCCAAGCCATTTTCTCAAGAACTCAGTCATAAGGTATTAATTGCGGCAAAGAAAGCAATTTTAACCTGTCATCTTTTGCTCTAAAGCTATTTTAACAGAACCGGTATCTCAAGCTATGATTGAGAATGTCATTTAATACAAACACTGGTGTCAGCGAACATTTCCGATTGGACTTTAAATCCTCATTCGATAGAATTTATTGAACGTAATATTTGCTCTGGCTGCCAAGATCCAACCCTTCGCATGAAATGTCTTAAAACTTTATGAGACAGCCCTGCGCAAATAAAAAAGCCTGGCTTTCAAACCAGGCTTTTCTTTACAAAAAAGGCGAGGGCCTTCATCAAGAGAAACTTATGATCACTGCAGTTTCACGCGACTCTTCTCCGTATCGGAAGCGCCGCTCTGCCGGGCACGCAGACTGCTGCCCTTGCTCAGACGATAGCTGAAGGCGATGGTGACCACCCGGCTATCCAGATAGTTGTGGTAGGTGGCGGTAGCGTTGCTGATGCTGACGATCCGGCCCCGTGGCTGGAAGGTATAGAGCACGTCGTTGCCCGTGAGCTTGAGCGAACCGCGCTCCTTGAAGATCTTGCGCTGTACGCTGAGGCGCAACAGCCCTACCGATTCCGAACGGAACTGCCCCGACACCGAAGCGGATTTGTAAAACCCTCCTACTTCCGCGCTCCACAGCTTGCTCAGCTTGAACTGGCTGCTGCCGTTGAAGAGCCAGTACGTTTTTTGCGCATCGAGGGGTTCGTTGTACAGTATGCCCTTGAAATGATTGTTGATCACTTCCGCATACAGCTGCAATGTCCACCACTTGATCTTGCCCGGCTGCCAGCCCGCATTCATCGAAATACCGATGTCGGTCTGCTGACCGATATTGCCCGGCCGGCTGATGAAGAGCGTTCCGTTCTGCTCGATCGTTTCTTGAATGATGTCTCTGATATGGCTGTATTGCAGGGTCGTGGTGAGGATGTTCTTGTAGGTATGCGACAGCTCGATATTGTGCGAGAAGGTCGGTTGCAGGTAGGGGTTGCCGGCAAAGAACGTGAACTGGTCAAGCGGGTATACGAAAGGATTCAGGTCCTGGTAGTTCGGACGCTGGATGCGCCGGCCATACGAAAGACCGAGCTGGTTGCTGCCCGCACTATCGAGCTTGTAGGAAAGATAAAAGGTCGGGAAGAGGCTCGTGTACGTATGTGTGAACGCCGAATCGGGCTTGCGCGCGTTGCCCAGCTGGTGGCCGTCCACACCGGTATGTTCGAGGCGCAGACCGGCCTGCACCGACAAGCGGTTGAAATCAAAAGATGCGTTCACGTAAGCGGCTTGTATGCGCTCCTTGTATTTGAAGCGGTTGGTGAGGTCGTAATTTACCGTGGTCGTACCATTGACGCCGTTGAAAAAATCGGCTATGTTATCGGTAGCGATATTGGTGGTCTTGGCGCCTCCTTCGAAGCGGCCATTCTTTACAGGGTGCACATAGTCGGCCTTGGCGGTGGTGATGTCGATGTCCGTAGGCAGCAGCGCAGTGAGCTGGCTCTGGCTCTTCAGGCTGTGGTCGGGCAGGTAGGTTGAAGTGGTGAGACCCTGGTCGGCGTCGAGGCCGTAGTGAATGCGGTCGGCATTAAGGGTCAGGGTGCGGCCCTTCCCGTCGAAGTCGTAGTTGAAGTTCAGGTTGACACTCCCGTTCTTCGAGGTCTCTTGCTGCCGGTTGTGGGCCATAATCATGGAATCCATACCCATGGCGGCGTTCAGCAGGTCGGCATTGCTGGTGGTGGTTACCGTGGCGGGATTGCGGAAGCCGTTGAGGACAACACCGAAGGTAGCCTTTTTGGAAAGATAGTAATCCATGCCGAGGCGCGCCGTCATGCTCCTGCGCTGGTTCTTGATGAAAGAATGCTGCCGAAAAATGGAATTCAGCGAGCCATTCGGCTGGATATAATGCCGCTCAATGTCGAGGGTCTGGTAGTCGTTGTTGGTGTTACCCGATACGTTACCGAAGAAGTTCACTTTGTTCACCCGGTAATTGAAGCTGATGCTGTTGTTGCTGCGCGCATACGTGCCTTGGGCATAACTGGCGTTGATGCTGCCGCTCCATCCCTTTACCGTATTTTTTTTCAGGCGGATATTGATCACGCCCGCATTGCCCGAAGCGTCGTACTTGGCGGGCGGCGTGGTCATGATCTCGATGGAATTGAGTACGCTCGCGGGCAGGGAGCGCAGGTAGCTCGCCAGCGCCGCAGCCGAGAGATGTGTCGGCTTGTCGTCGATGAGCACCAGCACGCCCTGCTTGCCGCGAAGACTGATGGAGCCGTCGATATCTACCTGCACGCCGGGCGATTTCTCCAGCACCTCGAGCGTGTTGGCGCCGCCGTTGGAGATGAGGGCGTCGGGGTTGATGATCGTGCGGTCGATGCGCCGCTCCACGAAGGGACGTGCGGCCTGTACGGTCACCGTTCCGAGGGTCTCTCCGCTGCGTCCCTGCAACTGTATCGCCGGCAGGTCGAGCACGGGCTGGTCCGGACCTACGTAGAGGGCGGGCGAAGCATAGCTGGCAAACCCGATAAAGCTGACGGCCACCACGCAGGTGTCGGCACGCAGGGGCATAAACTCAAAGCGACCGTCGGCGCCGGTGATAAAGGCCTTTACGAGAACGGAGTCGCGCACCCTGACGAGGGAAACGGTCGCACCTTCGAGGGGTTTGTTGTCCGCATTCGTTACCAGTCCGCTGAGGCGGCCGGGGGCTTGGGCCTGCGCCTGCTGACAGCATAGGGCCAGCGCAAGCGGCAGGAAAGTTTTTAGCAGATAGTTCATCGTGTCAATTTAGGTAGTGGCGTGCAGCGCCGCATGGGCGTCGCCTTATCGGCAGCTGCGCGAAATCTGTTGAGGAATATATCGAAGGACTATGGGCGATTCTTTTTGAAGATGGCGTCGATCTCGGGCTGGCGGCGGGCCAGTTCGGCGCCGGTCAGTCGCTTGCCTTTGTAGTCCACTTCGCGGATCGCCCCGTCTTCGGTCACGATCTTGTAGCCTTTGCCGAAATACGTGGTGTGATGCGGCCGCTCCTGTACGGGCTGTTCGGTTTGGAGGTCCGTCGTGGAGCCGTTCAGGCCCGACAGGCCTTTAAGATTTGCAGGCTGCGGCCGTTCGGATCTTGCGGCGGAGGGTTGCGGCTCTTTAGCCAGCGTTACCAGCGGCACAAGGGGTTGTTCGGTCAGCTGGCGATATTCGGCGATCAGCTGGTTCACGGCGGGCAGCTCGGCGGCGCGGTGCTCTTCGTCTATGATCCTGCCATCGATCTTTAGCAGTACGATCTTTTCTTTCACGGCTTCCACTTCATACACGACGCCCTGGCGCCTGAAGGTGTAATGCTCGTGGGGCACGCCGTCTATGTTCTCGACCGTGCCGGTCGTTTCGTCGTGAATATCCATGGTTTTGTTTTTAACGGGAGGAAGGGTATCCTGCCGGCCGGCCACCGTCGATACAGATGCAGAAACCGGGCGGAAGGCCGGGAGCAGGAAGAGGACAAGCAGTAAACCGAGCGGAGCGCAAAGGCCGACGATGATTTTTTCCACGGCATGAAAAGGCCTTGGCGTTTTATTGATGATGCGTCGGGCGCGGTGAAGCAACTGGCGCTGCGTACCGAAGGCCAGCGCATACGATCCGGGTGCGGATCCAAGCTCGCGGCAGGCGATCATGGCGCGCACCAGGGTGGTCTTTCCACTGATGCGGTCGAGGGCGGCATCGTCGCAGCAATGCTCGCGCTCCTCGCGTATGCGGGCCGATATCCAAAGCACCACGGGGTGAAAAAAGAAAAGCGTTTCCACAATGTGCTGCAGGAAGTTCACCAGAAAATCCTTGCGGCGGATATGTGCGAGTTCGTGTAGCAGTATGGCCTCTACTTCATCCTGGGGCAGCACGGTCAGCAGGCCCAGGGGCACGAGTATCACCGGCTTGAAATAGCTGATTACCACGGGGGCCTGCACCAGTGCCGACTGCAACAGCCGTACGGGCCTTTGTACCGACACGGCGGCGGCCAGCTGGCGAAGGCGTTCGTCCCAGAAGATGCCTGCGGGCGCTACCTGCCGCCGGCGAAGCCGGGCCAGCTGGCGGAAACCGAGAAGCAGGTGCATGAGACGGAGGGCGCCGAGAAGCAGCCAGCACAGAACTATGGCCTGGGCATTGGTATCGAAAAAAGCGGTAATATAAGCTATCGTGCCACCGGGCCGGTTTATGGTGAAGAAGGCAGGAGCCGCCGATGCAGGCATTGCGGTTTCAGGGTCCGGGAGCGGTGCGGATGCCGGTGTTTGCAGCAGGAAGGTCAGCACCACCCCGGCCATGAAAAGCAGCAGGGTACCCAGCAGCAACCGGTACCGCAGCGCGGCCGGCCGACGGCGGGTGAAGGCCAGCAGCGCGGCGGCGAGAAGACCCGCGGCCATGCCTTGCCATACGGCATGAACGAGGGTCCAGCTGATATTCCTGAGCAGCTGCGTGTTCCAGAGTTGATCGATAAAAGCGAGGTGCATAAAATTGCGTTTAGGATGAGTGAAAGGCGGCTGCGGCTTTATTTTTCATCGAGGTCGCGGAGGAGGGCCTTGATCTCGGCCAGCTCTTCCGGCGATGTTTTTTTATTGCCGAGCAACTGCATCATCAGCTTTGCCGCCGAACCGTTGAACATATTGTTCACGAAGCGATCCAGCAGGTAGCTCTTTGTTTTCTGTTCGTCTTCCGCCGGCCGGTACACGTGCTTCATGCTGCGCTCGTCGCGCTTCAGCAATCCTTTCTCCACCATCAGCTGCATCAGCTTCAGGGTAGATGTGTACTGCACGGGGCGGGTCTCTTCATTGAGCGCGTCGTTCACGGCCCGCACGGTAGAGGGGCCCAGCTGCCAGAGTACCTGAAGTATCTCCAGCTCGGAGCGGGTGGGCTCGGCCATCGTTTTCTTTTTCCCTTTCATCTGCCGAAGGTAGGAAATATTTCGTACGAATATTTTTTTATCATGTTTTAAATTAATAAATTTTTTCTATAAAATCCTTACGGGTTTTACGTTCAGCCGACTCTGTACATAAGCGGCCAGTACGCCGGGCCCGGCACCGCGGCACATGCTGAAGTGATGACCGGGCAGGGTGAGGTGATGAACGGTAGCGCCGGCATCCGACCAACCCGCGCCGCCGTCGGCGTCCGAGCTGTTTTCGGCGGCTACTGCAATCACGAGCGGCGCATCCACACGGCCGGTGGCCTCGTGGCGGACGAGCAGATTGTGCAGGCGCAGGTTCAAGGCGTTGAAA
>Ga0247771_1000230_pt1 | contig 20033 bp, 13 predicted proteins | sample UWRJL197509C6_FD_179948 | JGI IMG/M metagenome (GOLD analysis project Ga0247771, IMG submission 179948) | Plant litter microbial communities from Arlington Agricultural Research Station in Wisconsin, United States - UWRJ-L197-509C-6 | ecosystem: Environmental > Terrestrial > Plant litter >... | reverse complement strand
CCGTGGATCGGCCTGCATCACCACACGGCCCTGAATATCGGTTTGCGTATAGCTTGTCAGCACGCCCTGCAATAAGAGGTTGGTAATGGCCGTCAGCAGCGCGTCGAATCGCGCATCCAGCTGCAATTTGAAAGCCGGCAGGTAGGGCGTAAACTTTTGCGTGAGCCAGCCCTCGTTCTCTACATAGCCCTTACTCACCAGCTCATCGAACAGTTCCTTCGATGTGATGCCCGTATCGCCCACGATGCCCGTAAACGAATCGGCTGCAAGGCGGCCGAGGTTATCGGTGATGCTGAGGAACTGCACGCCCGTATTGTCGAACACATAAATGACCGGCGTGTTGTAATCCTTCGCGGCCTTGTCCAGCGCATCCTTTTCATCTTTCTGCACCTGCGTGGGATCGGCCGGATAGTTCTTCATGAAATCCTTATAGTACGAAGAGTCGAGTACCGTATCGTTCTGGTCGTAGCGCATTTCCTGCCAGGGCGTGATGGCGGTGCTGCTGAAAAAGCCCTTGGGATCGTCCATGCGGACCATGCGGCCCATCGCATCGTAATGAAATATTGTCGGCGGCGGCACAAGGCCGGCATCGGTCAGCTCCTCCTGCGTTTCGTATTGAAAAGTATCGCTGAAATAAGGAGGGTATTGCTTGGTCACGAGGCCCTTGTTGTTATAAACCGTCCGCCCCGAAACGACCCAGCGCTCCGCCGCCGCTACCTGTCTGAGACCCTCCCTTGTTTTGCCGTAGGCGGTGCCGGGATCGGTCTTTGTTTTTTCTTCGGCGGTCAGCCCGAGACCATTGGTATATTCAATCTGCGTGCTGCAATAGGGCGTGCCGTCCGCATCGGTGCCGTGATAGAACCAGGTACGCACCAGCACTACGGACGATGCGGGCTGCGCGTGGTCCTTCCACGCATGCTCATCATAAAAAAAATAGCTGAGCGCGCCTTGCAGATAATATTCGGAATCGGTGATGACGGATGCGGGCGTGATGGGGTTTCCATCGGGATCGGCCGTGCGCGGCGTGTACTCCGTAGTCAGTTCGCCATAAGGAAAAAGCACCATGCCGCCTTCAATCTGCCCGTTCTTGACCCCGAACAAAGTAGACACGCTAACCTGCCCCAGCGGATCATAGATCACTTGCGATACGTTGCCGTTCACATCTACCAGTTGCTTCGGCATGACCGTGCTGTAATCTACCTCGATGGTCTGCACATTCTTCAAATCGGTTGCGGGATCGATGTATTCGGTGAGCTCCACGGCCATCAGGTTGTAAGGACTGTCATATTTCATCGTGCCCTTCGCGCTTAGGTCGGAGGCCGGGTCGGCGAAGGGATTCGATATCTCTTTCACCAGGTAAAAAAGTTCGGGATGGCTGCCGTCGTAATAGGTTTGAACCATGCCCTTGTTCCACCAGTATGAGGAGTCCTGATCATACACATACCCGCCAAGCTGCGTGAGACCATCGGCCGTCATCTTTCCTTCGAACACTTCATCGATATAGCTCTGCGTGAACTGCGCCGATTCGCTGTAGGCCAGCAGGCCACGCGCGCCGATCGCTCCGAGGGATAAGTAGTCCTGCTGCGCATCGTTCCAGAAATAAATGCGGTTCCATTCAAACTGCAGCGCCTGCATTATTCCGGGCTGCGGCTCGCGGCCGTAGGGAACGATATGCTGCAAGGCCTGCGCCGCCTGTGCCCTGCACGCGTCGAAGCCCAAGTACAAGGCACCCGGCAGGTCGAGTCCCCGAAGCTCGAATTTCTGCTCCTGACAAACGATGCCGCGCCAGTACATGCCCGATCCTGCGGAGGTATTGATATAGTCGGTTTGCTGAAGGATCGCCTGCACGCCCGATTGTTCGGCATAGGGCTCGGTGCCGGTTATGGAAGCGCCGCGCCGCGGCAGATAAACCGTGCATGCCGATGTAACCTGGCCGCAAAGCGGATCCACCCCGAGGGTGAAGACCTGCTCCACGCGCGGGTCGGAGGCATTGCGTTCGTAGTGATAGGATATCTGCTCGCGCGCATCTACGCGAAAGACCGCGTACGGTCCGTCTTCCCTCGGCTGCACCAGCACAACGGCAGCGTTCGACTGCGTGACGGCAAAGGGCACGGAAGCCTCGGGCGTATCGTCGAGTCCATATACTTCCTTGCGCAGCTCCTGGCCGGCGAAGGCAACGTAGGCCTGACGAAATGTATCCGCATCCGCAGCATGGATCTCCGGCGGCAAATAATTAGCGGGCATCGTGTAGGCATGCGCATCGCCCCGAAAAAATTCGCCTTCGTATTGCTGCATTATTTTTTCGTACGATTCGAACGCACCCGTTTGATACCAGATTTTTGTATGCGTGGGCGGCATGTGCAGGTCCTGATCCAGGTCATAGTCCGGCATGCCGGCAAGTGTGTTGAGCTTGCGGAACTGATCGAAGGTCTGCGTGTCCCAGCTCTGTACGAAACCAAAGCCGCGGAAGGCCCGCTCCACGGGATCGTAGTAGCCGTCGTGGTAGCTGTACTCCTGCACGAAGAAGGCGCCCGTCACCTCGTCGGTCTGCGCAACACGGTCCACGACCTGCACGGGAAAATGCAGTCGTGTGGCCCAGGGGCGTCCCGTCTTTTTATCTTCCAGATAAAATTTTGTGGAGCTGGTGTAGCGGAAGCGCAGGTCGCCGCCCATGTTGTTCTCCACCCGCACCATCAGGTAGGGCTTGAGAGTTGGCGTGTCGGCATCATTGGTCTCACCCTTAAAGTCCAGGTAGTAGTGGCGGGGCTGCGGCTCGATCTTCGTGAAGATCATGGTGCTGCCCCCGGTGCCTTGCAGGTCGGCAAAGACGATGCTGTCCAGCTCATCGAAGGACTCGGGGAGCGTTATGCGGATCGGGTCGGCGAATGAATTGCCGCTTTTATTGAGAAAGACTTCCACGTGCGTGCTCGCGGCATACACGAGGTCCGTCGTGCCGGTGCCCGTGAGGTCGGCGAGAAAGAGGCGTCGGTTGTCGAGGCCACCGGAGAAATACGGTGCGTTCTCCAGCGCGATCTTTTCGCCGAAGGCGCCGTAACCCAGGCAGGGCCAGCATTCCACCACACCGTTGGCGATGCGTACGCGGTGCGCGAGCCCATCGCCGAAAAAATCGGAGAAGGTTACGAGCTCGCCTGCATATTCCTTTCGCAAAGGGAATCCTGCGGGCGCCGGCCTTGTCTGCGGCGGCGCATATCCTTCCGTACCCAGCGACGTATACATCGTCACCGAATCTTTTTGTACGAGCACGAGATCCGTTTTGCCGTCGGCATCGAGATCGGCGGATTCGGTGGCTTCCCAAACAAGGGGATAATGAGCAAAAGGGCGGAAGGGCTGCCAGCGCTCGTCGCTGCGGGGATAATAGCCTGCCTGCGTGGGCCTGGCCACCAGCATGTCCAGCTGACCGTTGCCATCGACATCGGTAATGAAGCCCGGAACTTCGGAAGGCACGGAGGACAAGGCTTCCGGCGCCGCGAACTGCCCGTTGCCGAGCGGACTGTAATAAAGCAGGCCGCCATCGCCGGTATAGAGCAGGCCGGGAAGTCCTTCGCCGTCGAGATCGACAGGCAGGAAGGCGCTGGCATCCAGGTTACCGGGAAGAGAGCTATTGGTTGCATCCAGCTGTTTGAAGACCGCATCCTGCGGCACATCGAAAGCGGAGAATGTGAAGCTGAGTGAGGGCTTGGACAGTAACGTATAACTACGGTCGTCGTTGATGCGGCAGCCGGTCACGGTAAGGGTCTTGAGGCAGGACATGATGCCGGTCTGGTCGGGCTTGTCGCGGTAGTCGTCGGAAGTATAATAATGGAGCGCGGTGCGGAAGGTGAGAAAGGGCTCGCCCTTGTTGATACCCTCGAAACGGTGGAACAGCAATATGTTTTCGCACCGGCGATAGGTCCTGATCTCGAAGCCGCTGCGGAAGGACGAGAAGGGATCGGGGCGGCAGGCCCAGCTGTTGGGTATTGCGTAGGGATCGGCGCCGGGCTGGTCGAGGCGGGTAAGATCGTGCTCGCCGTAATCGAGTACGATCTCGAAGGCAAAAGTTTCAGCGCCGGCGCTGCTTATATAATTTCCATACTGAATGGCGGAGAGGTATTTCTGCGCGGTGGAATCCTTCTCGGGCGGCACGCCGTAGCGGTGCGTATTGGCGAGGTCTTCGGCCTTGTAGCGAAAGACGATCTTGTTGCCCTTGGGGTCGACGGAGGTTTCGAGCAGCCAGGTAAAGATGTGGCTTTCAAATGCGGGGTCGCAGATGCGCGCTTCCTTCGATCGGCCGAAGACCGACACTTCGTTATTCGTGTTGACGGTCTTCCAGTAGCAGTCGCCGGCCTCGCTGGTCCAGCGTTCGATGAGGGTGAAGTCTTTCTGTACGCGGGGCAGGTATTCGGCCACGAGCCAGCTCAGTCCGTCCGCATCGGTTTCCGTCCTTTGCGCATCCTCTTTCTTCGGCACCAGCTCTTCGCCGGAGAAGAGGTAGATGTCGGTGCCGTCGTAGCGGGGAATGCGTTTTTCGGTGCGGATGGAAATGGTGGGGAAGGACAGTTCCCAGCCGATGCCGAAGGGACCGTTGCCCGATCCGGAGCGGTAGCCGAGGCTGAGTGCGGGCGCGTAGCCGCGGCCCTGCGTCAGGGGCAGGGGTACGGTATAGCTGACCGTACCGGAGAAGGCGTTCGGCTGGAAGGTCTCTCCTATTCCTTTCACTGCGCCGCCGCCGGAGGGAAGCGCGAGCTTGTTCATGCTAATCTTTTCCATGGAGCGGTTCGGCAAGGCTTTGGTGAAGCGTTGAATGGTCGTTGCGTTTTCCGGCGTCGTCCGATCGGTGCGCGCGGAAATACGTGTGTCCGTCACCGTTATGACGGCTATCGTTACGCGCAGCATGGACGAAGCTGCCGGCAGCCGCGTATGGCGGCGACCAGCCGATCGGACTGAAACTACAGGGCATAGGTCTTACTTTAAGTGTTTTTACACTTGTTTATATCAGCGGTCGGGCGCGGATCTTTCCGTCACAAACCGGAGTGAAAAAAGAAGACAGTAGAGTAGGGTTTTTGTACGCAATCGCAAAGTATGTGTACCTGAAACAGCTGAATGAAGACGAGCTTTGGTCTGTACGGTTATGGCCTTCTATCTAAAAGCATCAAACGCACGCACTACTTTGTATGATCTTCCGTGAAGATATAAAATATCCAATATACTCGATCAGCATATAAAAAAATTTGAGCACGTAATAACACGAATACTACACACGTATAAATACGTGTAATCTAAAAATAAAAGACCATTTTTTAATAGCAACAATAAAAATCATTTCTCGCCAAACCCGCTGCTGAAGCGGCTTTCATCTCAACATTAAGCAGCTGCGCAAAACAAGTAAAAAAACGATAAGCAACAAGTAAAAAAAAATATACATGAAAAAAATTATGACAAAATAAAGATGGAATCAATCAAATTTTATTTCAAATAAATTAAAGGACGCATCATCAATTACCGCATCGGGCACACCGATCATTCTTCACTTATGCAATCCGTCATTCATTGCGCAATGGAAAAACAATAAACGAACCACACCGATCCGATCAGTCGTTGCAGCTCTTACCAGTCAACTTAAAATATAAGATTACTCAAGCCGGCCCGCCTGCTTCGATGCCGTCAAAAAAATTCAAGTGAATCAACGTATAAATAAATTTCCAAAAACCGGCGATGCTGAAAATCTATATGCAGTGTAGATGCGCCGATTGTGAAAGATGTCACGACGCCAACGTGTACAGGAAAATGTAAAGAGGAAAGATTAATAAGTTATGATCCGCAGGATCTCGGGTAGAAAGACTGCAAGATGGAACGTTTATAGCAAAGCGGATAATCCTGATGGCTTCTATCAATAGCGCCCTCAACAATCACTTCGCAAGCTTGTATAAACCGGATAGATCGGAATCACAGATTCCGCAAGAAAAAGAAAGCAAGCACCACGCCCAGCAGGATCCACGGCGTGCGCTTCGGCCAGCGCACGCGCAGCGAAGGCCGCCCCCTGAAGACATTTATTGATTCCACCACAAACCAGAGGACCAGTAGAACTACGGTGGCAACGAAAAGCAGATTGTTATGGACCGCGCTGGCTATGCGCCCGTGCAGCAGGTCGGCAAAGGCGCGCTGGCTGCCGCAGGCCGGGCAATCCAGTCCCGTAAGCGAGCGCAGGGCGCAGCCCGGGAAATGCGTGTCGGTGTAGGGGGAATAAAAATAATACAGCAGCCCCGCAAGAGAGGCTGCTGCAGCTATCAACATAAGCCGTGCATATCTCGATACCACGGCCCCTGTTTAATTCATGTGGTTGAACGTCCAGGCCTGACCCGTGCCCAGGATCACTACGATGATGATGAAGTAGAGCACGTACAGTCCGCCGAGCACCGTGCCGATGATCGACATGATCCAGCCGGCATTCAGCTGGCCGTAGCCTTCATACAGCGCGGGGCTTTCCTTGTACATGGCGCGGCCCTTGCTGGCCATGACCAGGCCGATGATGCCCAGAACGAGGCCTACGAAAAAGCAGCTGAAAACGATCGAGCAGATGCCGAGAACAAGTACGGCGGTCGCATTGGGAAGAGGAACCTTGGGTCCCTGAAAAGGTGATTGATATTGATTTTCCATCAAACAGCAGTTTTGGTAATAAATGGTTGCAAATCGGGCGTCAATATAATAATATAAATGGTAATTATCCACCTCACCCGCCAAAAGCTGCGCCTTATCTTATACACAATCTTTTCCGGCCCAGGTTGGGGCCAAAGAAAAACCCGGGCTGAACCCGGGTCTCAATCATAAATATTCTTTTATCAAACCTTGCCGAACTGCTTGCGGATCAGGTTCAGCGCGCTGCCGGCCTTGAACCATTCGATCTGCTGCTCGTTGTAGGTGTGGTTGAGCTTTACCTTGTCGGTCGTGCCGTCGGCATGGTGCAGTACCATCGTCAGCTGGCGGCCCGGCGCAAATTCCGTAAGGCCGGTGATGTCGATCACGTCGTCTTCCTGAACCTTTTCGTAGTCTTCCTTATCCGCGAAGGTGAGGCCGAGCATGCCCTGTTTTTTCAGGTTGGTCTCGTGGATACGCGCAAAGCTCTTAACGATGATCGCACGTACGCCGAGGTGGCGGGGTTCCATGGCCGCGTGCTCGCGCGAGGAGCCTTCGCCATAGTTCTCATCGCCTACAACCACCGAGCCTATATTGGCGGCCTTGTACTGGCGCTGCGTCGCGGGCACGGGTCCGTAGGTGCCGGTCAACTGGCTCTTCACGCTGTCGGTCTGGTTGTTGAACGCGTTTACGGCGCCGATCAGCATGTTGTTCGAGATATTGTCGAGGTGACCGCGGTATTTGAGCCAAGGGCCGGCCATGGAGATGTGATCGGTCGTACACTTGCCGCGTACCTTGATGAGGAGACGCAGTCCGTTGATGTCGGTGCCTTCCCAGGCCGGGAAGGGACTCAGGAGCTGCAGGCGCTGCGAGTCGGACTTGACGGCCACTTCGACGCCGCGGCCATTATCGGCCGGAGCCTGGTAGCCGGGATCCTCAACCGAGAAGCCCTTGGGCGGCAGCTCGTAGCCTCTGGGTTCGTCGAGCATTACCTCTTCGCCTTTTTCGTTGATCAGCTTGTCCTTAAGGGGGTTGAAGGAAAGGCGGCCGGCAATGGCGTAAGCGGTCACGATCTCGGGCGAGGCCACGAAGGCGTGAGTAGCGGCGAGGCCGTCATTGCGCTTGGCGAAGTTGCGGTTGAAGGAAGTGACGATGGTATTCTTGCGCGTGGGGTCGTCGATGTGGCGGGCCCACTGGCCGATGCAGGGTCCGCAGGCGTTCGCGAGTACGATACCGCCGATCTCGTCGAAGGTGTCGAGGTAGCCGTCCTTGGCGATGGTGAAGCGAACCAGCTCGGAGCCGGGCGTTACGGTGAACTCGCTGCGGGTCTTCAATCCCTTGGTCTTGGCCTGTGCGGCGATGGAGGCCGAGCGGCTGATATCTTCGTAAGAGGAGTTGGTGCAGGAGCCGATGAGGGCCACTTCCACCGCGTCGGGCCAGCCGTTGGCGGCCACGGCCTCGGCCATCTTGGAGATGGGCGTTGCCAGGTCGGGGGTGAAGGGACCGTTAACGTGGGGTTCCAGCTCGGTGAGGTTGATCTCGATAAGCTGGTCGTAATATTTTTCGGGGTTGGCGTATACTTCGGCGTCGGGGCGCAGGTGCTCGCGGATGCCGTCGGCGAGGAAGGCCACTTCTTCACGGCCGGTGGCCTTGAGGTAGCCGGCCATTTTTTCGTCGTAGGTAAAGAGGGAGCAGGTGGCACCGATCTCGGCGCCCATGTTGCAGATGGTAGCCTTGCCGGTGGCACTGAGGCTGTCGGCGCCTTCACCGAAATATTCCACTACGGCGCCGGTGCCGCCTTTTACGGTGAGGATGCCGGCCACTTTGAGGATCACGTCCTTGGCTGCGGTCCAGCCGCTCATCTTGCCGGTCAGCTTCACGCCGATCAGCTTGGGCATCTTCAGCTCCCAGGGGAGGCCGGCCATTACGTCCACCGCATCCGCGCCGCCCACGCCGATCGCGATCATGCCGAGGCCGCCTGCGTTGGGGGTGTGCGAGTCGGTACCGATCATCATGCCGCCGGGGAAGGCGTAGTTTTCGAGCACCACCTGGTGGATGATGCCGGCGCCGGGCTTCCAGAAGCCGATGCCGTATTTATTGGAGATGGAGGAAAGGAAATCATACACTTCGCGGTTGGTGTCGATAGCGGCGCTGAGGTCTTCCTTGGCATTCACCTTGGCCTGGATCAGGTGATCGCAGTGAACGGTGGAGGGAACGGCAACGCGCTCGCGGCCGCAGGTATCGAACTGGAGCAGGGCCATCTGGGCGGTGGCGTCCTGCATGGCTACGCGGTCGGGGGCGAAATCGACGTAGTCCTTGCCTCTTTCGAAAGGCTTTTTGGTAGCCGGTTTGAAGCTATGGGCATAAAGGATCTTCTCGGCCATGGTCATCGGCCGGTTAAGCAGGTTGCGGGCGGCCAATACCTTGGCAGGGAACTCGGCGTAGGCTTTTTTGATAAGATCCAGGTCAAACAGCATAAAAAAATAATTTACGGTAGAGATTAATACAGGCACTTTCTTTGCAACCTGCTTTAAAGTGGTGCAAATTTACTTAAAAACAGTTGAAGAACGAGGGCACATAGATTGCCAGATCGGCCAAAAAAAATTTATTTTAGCTCTATGAACCGCTTCAAGAATTATATTGAATGGCAGGCGTTTGGCGTTCTTTCGGCCATCGGCGAGCGCATGGGCATCGCCACCAGCCGCATCCGCATGTGGTTCATGTACACCTCGCTGCTCACGCTGGGCTCTCCCATTGTCATCTACATGGTGCTGGCGTTCTGGCTCAACATGAAGCGCTATATCCTCTCCGCCCGCCGCAATCCGCTCCGCTACCTCTAAGCGCACCGATCCCTTTCAAAAAGAAATCAAAGCCTCGAATCCAAACTTTATTGGGAAAAACAAAATCAGCGCATGATCGCTGCGTCCGCCGTAGCTTCAGCGAAGGTGGATAAGCTTAAAGCAGCTCCCGCACCGTCTCCACCACGCGGTCCACTTCCTCGGCCGTATTGTACTTGCTGAACGAGAAGCGCACCGTCACCTTATTGTCCGTCCTGTTCAGGGCCTTCATCACGTGCGAGCCCGCATCGGCGCCGCTGCTGCAGGCCGAGCCGCCCGAAGCGCAGATGCTCCGCATGTCCAGGTTCATCAGCAGGAACTCCGATTTCTCGGTCTTCGGGAAACAGGCGCTGAGCACCGTGTACAGCGAGTTGGCGCCGCAGTTGAAGCTCACGCCCGGCACGGCTTTCCGCAGCTCGTCGGCCATATAATGTTTTAATTCGTCGATGTAAGCGCTGGCCTGCTCATAGTCGCGCATGGCGATCTCGAGGGCCTTGGCAAAACCAACGATGCCGTAAACATTCTCGGTGCCGGCGCGCATGTTGCGTTCCTGGCCGCCGCCGAAGATGAAGGGTTTGATGTTGATGTCCTCATTCACATACAATATCCCTACGCCCTTGGGTCCATGAAATTTATGGCTCGCCGCCGAAATAAAATGAACGTTCAGCTCCTCGAGGTTGAGGGGATAATGACCCACCGTTTGCACGCAGTCGGAATGAAAAATGGCGCCGTGCTCCTTGCACAAAAGGCCCACCTTCCCGATCGGCAGCAGCACCCCGATCTCGTTGTTGGCGTGCATCAGGCTTACGAGGCAGCGCTGGCCCGCAGCCGTGGCGGCAGACAACTGGCGCTCGAGGTCTTCGAGGTCCACGTGCCCGTCGTCCTTCAGTTGCACGAAGCTCATGGTCACCGGCTGTGTTTGGGCGTAGTGCTCAACGGTATGCAGCACGGCATGGTGCTCGATGGGCGAGGTAATGATATGATTGCAGCCGAGGTCGCGGATGGAAGCCGCGATGGCCGTGTTATTGCTTTCGGTGCCGCCGCTGGTAAAAAAGATGGCGCCGGGCCGCACGCCGAGGAGGCGGGCAACGGTCTTGCGGGCATTCTCCACGGCCAGTCTTGTCTCGCGCCCGTAGGAATAAATGGAAGAGGGATTGCCGAAATGTTCGGTCATGTAGGGAAGCATGGCGTCCAGCACTTCCCGGTCGAGGGCCGTGGTTGCTGCGTTATCGAAATAGATCCGCTGGTCCTGAGCTTTCGCGGGAGCGGGCTGGGGGCGGTTTTGGGAGACGGTTTGCTGCATAACGTGATCTTTCGGGTGGAAGGCCCGGGCGTGGCCCGTACCGGCCGCTAAGATACGTAAACCTGCGGGATGGTCAGGCGCTGCACTCCTTGATGTCCTGCATCAGGCGCTTGGCGATGTTGTTGGCCGTCGTCTCGAAGCTGCTCTCCGCATAGATGCGGATGATGGGCTCCGTGTTGGATGTGCGCAGGTGCACCCAGTCGGAGTCGAACTCGATCTTGAGGCCGTCCTCGGTATTGATCGGATTGTTCTTGTATTTCTTGCTGATCTTGTCGAAGATAGCCGATACGTCGAGGCTGCCCTCGAGCTCGATCTTGTTCTTGGAGATAAAATAATCGGGGTAATTGCCGCGGAAGGATTTAAGCCCTTTTTTAAAGCCGGCGAAATGCGAGAGGAAGAGGGCGATGCCGATGAGGGCGTCGCGGCCGTAGTGAAAATCGGGCACGATGATGCCGCCGTTGCCTTCGCCGCCGATAACGGCTTCCACGTCTTTCATCTTCGTAACCACGTTCACCTCTCCTACCGCCGAGGGGTAATAGGTGCCGCCGCGTTTCTGCGTGATCTCCTTAAGCGCCTTGGTGCTGCTCATGTTGCTGACGGTATTGCCCACGCGCTGGCTGAGGATATAATCGGCAACAGCTACGAGCGTGTATTCCTCGCCGAACATGCTGCCGTCCTCGCAAACAAAGCAGAGGCGGTCCACGTCGGGATCGACGGCAATGCCGAAGTCGGCCTTCTGCTTCACCACTTCGCTGCTGAGGGAGGTGAGGTGCTCGGGCAGGGGCTCGGGGTTGTGGGCGAAGCGGCCGTTCACCTCACCGTTGATCACCACTACATCGCTTACGCCGAGCTGGTTGAGCAGCTGGGGCACGATGAGGGCGCCGGTGGAGTTGATGCAATCCACTACAACCTTGTATTCTTTTGCGGCGATGGCCTCGCGATTCACGAGGGGGTAGGCCAGCACCTTGTCGATATGCTTTTGCAGGTAGGTATCGTTGCGGGTGAGCTTGCCGAGCTTGTCGACGCCGGCAAAGCCCAGTTGCTGGCTGGCGGCGCGGCTAAGCACCTCGGCGCCAGTGGCGGCGTCGATAAATTCGCCGTCGCGGTTGAGGAGCTTGAGGGCGTTCCATTCCTTGGGGTTGTGGCTGGCGGTGATGATGATGCCGCCGTCGGCGCCTTCGTCCTTGGTGGCGATCTCCACGGTGGGCGTGGTGGAGAGGCCGAGGTCGATCACGTCCACGCCGAGGCTGATGAGGGTATTGACCACGAGCTGGCCGACCATATCGCCGCTGATGCGGCCGTCACGGCCCACGACGATGCGGGTGGGCACCGATTTATCCGCGCGCCACTCTGCTATGATATTGCCATAGGCAGCGGTAAATTTGACCACATCGATTGCGGTCAGCCCTTCGCCGGGCAGGCCGCCGATGGTACCCCGGATGCCGGATATGCTCTTGATCAATGCCACAACTAAATTTTTTGGGTGGCAAAAATACGGTTTTCGAACGTAGCCGTATCAACTTCCGAGGGCCGCCAGCGATTACTTTTGTAAAAAATTGGCAATGGGAGCAAAGGCTTGGTACCAGGACTGGTTTAACTCACCCTACTACCACAAACTTTATTTCGAGCGGGACGAGGAGGAAGCCCGGCAGTTCATTCATACGTTGCTGGAGTGGCTGCAGCCGCCTGCGGGCAGCCGCATGCTGGACGTGGCCTGCGGGCGCGGGCGCCACAGCAAGATCCTGGCGGCCGCCGGCTTCGACGTTACGGGCATCGACCTTTCGGCCGACAGCATTGCCTATGCGCACCAGTTCGAGAGCGAGCGTCTGCATTTTTTCCAGCACGACATGCGGCTGCCCGCCTGGATCAATTATTTCGATTATGCTTTTAATTTTTTCACCTCCTTCGGTTATTTCGCCACGAACCGCGAGCACAACGATGCGGTGAGCACCATTGTACGCAGCCTGAAGCGCGGCGGCACGGTGCTCTTCGATTTTCTGAACGTGCACTATGTGGAGGAGCGCCTGCACCACAACAGCGAGAAGACGATCGGCACGACCCATTACGAGATTCACCGGTGGATGGATGCAGATTTTTTTTATAAAAAAATTATTGTTACAGACCCGGCGCTCGCGCAGCCTTTCGAATTTACGGAGCAGGTGGCCAAGCTGAGCCTCGGCGATTTTACGGACATGCTTTCCTTCCACGGCGTGCAGGTGACCGATGTTTTCGGCGACTACGGCCTGAATCGCTACGACCTGAGGACGGCGCCGCGGATGATCGTAATCGGGAAGAAGGGCTAGGTCTTCCAGCCAGGTGGCCGGGTGTATAATTTACTGCCGCCCGCTACCGCGGGCGGCATCACAGCCCTGCCAAATTTGTCTTCATTATCCCCAAGAAAAACTACAGGCTTGGCCAGTTGAAATATTTCCGTGGAGTAGCGCTCAGGCGGAAAATAAACCTTCACTGTCTTTTGCGGAAAGCGCGCATTAATGGCTTGAATCGTCGGTATCTGGTCGCTGTCGGCGCTTACAAGCACCAGCATATCCACCTCATCATTTAAGCAATCGAGCACCATCTGCACCGCGATGCCTACATCGGTACGTTTTTCTTCAAAAACCGCAAAGGTCTTTTTACAGAACCGGCAGCTTTGCAACCTTTCCTGGTGATTGCCGCTATGAACCTGGAACACGTTGGGGTGCAGCAATTTGTTGGCGCCGAGCAGGGCCGATTGCCGGCTGCGCTTTTCGCGGTCGACCGGCGGTGAAGTGAAGTATCGGACCTTAACCAGCTGGTGCTGGCCTTCGATCAGAAATTGATGGCAAAAAGCAACGAAGTCGAGCCAATAATAATTCTTCCATCGCGCATCGATTCCGGCTTTGTCCTTTAGACCTTTATAATAATTCAGTCCGTCGAAATAGAATATTACCCTTTTCATAAAGGCATAAAAAAAGCCTCCAGTGGAGGCAAAGCCATAGGACTGAGCTTATGGCGGGGAAAAGCGATAATCGATTACTTTGTAAAAGTAGAACATTCTTTTATTCGACCCAAGGGTTCCTGCACAAATGTTGGCTGTATTTTTCCGGAAGGGACGGGAGTTTTTCCCGGGTAAGCACTATTTCTTGTTGTGCACCAGCATCCAGCTCGCCGTTTCGTAAAAGCCGGTTGTGACCGCCGACATCTTCTTGCGGATCGAATCCTGCTGCGCCGGCGAATACGGCGCAGGCAGATGAAAGAAATGCAGCTCCTCGTGCTGGAAGTTCAGGTTCTTCGTAAAATAAAACTGGTCCGTCACCATGCCGATACGCCCCTCGTCATGCAAAATGATAAAGGCATAGTGGTTGCCGCCCGCATTGCGTACAAGGTCGCGGCCCAGCGTCGTGTTGGTATAGCGCTGACCCGCAAGACCCGCCACCGTCGGCAGCACATCGATCTGCGATACCACCTCGCTCCGCTCCTGCGCCGGCAACAGCTTCGGCGCATAAAAAAGCAGGGGCACGTGCTCGTCCGTCAGCCGCTCGTCGGTCCAGATCTGCGGATAGATATTGCGCGCATCGCCCGACACGCCATGGTCGCCCACAAAAACAAAAATGGTATTGTCGAAATATTTCTCGCGCCGCGCCGCCTCGATGAATTGCTGGAAACAATAGTCCGCATACCGGAAAGCATTGTACTCGGCCAGCGATTCAAACCCCCATTTTTCCAATTCCTCCTTCGGCACCACCACACGCTGGAACGCATTCGTGTCCGCCGGCGGAATCGTGAACGGACGATGATTGTCGGCCGTCTGCACCACGGCAAAGAAAGGCTTGTCCTGCCGCGCAAATACCTTGTTGGCTTCGAGGAAAAGATCCTTGTCGCTGATGCCCCACACATTCACCGGCTGCGAGCGGAACTGACCCTCCACATTCATGTGCACATCATCAATATTATTGACCAGCCCTTCGAAATTGTTGAAGCTCGGACTGCCGCCTAAAAAGTAGAATTTTTCATATCCCTTGAAATCGTTTGCGATCGTACGCTGGTCAAGAGCCTGCGGATTGCGCGTAGAGAACTTCGACAGCTGCACATCGGGGATGCCGGTGAGCGTGGCGAAAAGCCCGCGGGCCGTGGAGAAATGCGGCGTGAAGCAACGGTTGAAGAACAGCCCCTGCTTCGTCATCGACCGGAAGAAGGGCGTCGTGTTGAGCGGATTGCCGCTCATGCTGCTCTTGTACATGCTGAACGATTCGCAAAGCACCAGCACCACATTGGGCTGACTTTTGATCGCACCGGGCGCCGGCTCGTATGTTCGCTTGTAGGAAAAATTGCTGTTCGAAAGACCCATCCAGTCGTGCATCACCGGGAAGTATTCGCGGGCGCGGGCTTCATTGTATTGCGGCTTGCGAAATTTAAGCGTCGTGAAAAAATTCTGCAGCGGGTTGAGCGCCAAATAAGATTTAAAGCTGTCGTTGAAGCCGAAGGCATTGCTCCAGAGCAGGGGCTGGCGGCCCGCATTGCCATAGGCCAGGAAAGCAAAGAAAAAGATGGCGGCCACAAACCACTTGCGCTTGTAGGTAATGCCCTTGCCCTCGGTGCGCAGAACCACGCTGCCGTGCAGCTTGCGGAACATCACGCGGAGCAGCCATACCGTCATCAGCAGTCCCAGCACCATCCACACGATCGGATAGGATTGCCAGAGCATGGCGGCCGAGATCTTCGGGTCCTCCATAAAATTGAGGGCGCTGGCATTGAGGCGGGTCTTGTTATACGAGAAGCAGCCGAAATCGGCGGCAAAGAAAAAAATCACGAGAAAGGTCATGATGGCGAGGTACCAGGTCCAGAGGCGGCGGTTGCGCGCGGCATAGAAGGGCGAAAAGGCCGGGATGAGGCTGGCCACGATCATCGGCAGCAGGATGATGCTGATCCAGCGGAGGTCGAAGCGGAGACCCAGGAAAAAAGGAGAGAAAAGGTCGCTCCAGCGCTCGCCCTCGGGCCGGAAAGCCATGAGGGTCAATACCCGGTAGGCCGTGAACATCGCCAGGAAGATCATCATCAGGTTGAAAACCCAGAGCAATGTTTTTGGCAAACGGAGGCGTAAAAGCATTGAGCGCGCAGGTATTAAAAGAATAAGAATGCAAAAAAAGCGCATTTGTCGGTAGAACACGGCAATAATTCGCCGGAAGGGGCTGGTTCTTCGCTTACTTTTGCTGGATGGATCGAACGGTATTGGCCCTGACGCTATGGCAAAGGCTGGAAAGCTGGGATCGATGGCTGTTCCTGAAGATCAACGGCCACTGGACCCTGCCCTTCCTCGACTCCATCTTTCCCTATGTGCGCGATCCTTTTTTCTGGGCGCCCGTCTATATTTTCATCCTGCTGTTCGTTAATAGCAACTATGGCCGCAAGGGTCTCTGGTGGTCGCTGGCCTTTATCTGCACCGTGGCCCTTACCGACGGCATCGGCTCGAAAATATTCAAGGAGGGCTTCCAGCGCCTGCGGCCCTGCAACGAGCCCGACCTTGCCGGCCACGTGCGCCTGCTGCTGCGCCACTGCGGAACGGGCTTCAGCTTCGTATCGAACCATGCCGCCAACCACTTCGGCATGGCCACCTTTGCCGTCCTCACCTTTCGTGGTACCTTTAAGCGCTGGATCTATGTTGCCTATGCCTGGGCCGTGCTCGTGGCGTATGCGCAAATCTATGTGGGCGTCCACTACCCCGCCGACGTGCTCGGCGGCGCCGGACTAGGCGTGCTGGCAGGAGTTTTGACTGCTACGGTATTCCACCGCAAGTGGGGAACCATTCAACTAGAACAACAACCAAGATAAATGGAGTTTTTTATACTGATCGGACTCATCATTCTCAACGGCCTTTTCGTTATGTCGGAGATCGCCCTCGTCTCGGCCCGCAAGGCCCGCCTGGAGTCCATGGCGGAGAAGGGCGACGTCAAGGCGGGCTCGGCCTTGCGCCTGGCCAACAGCCCCGAGCTTTTTCTTTCGGCAGCCCAGATAGGCATCACCCTCATCGCCATCCTGACGGGCGTATACTCGGGCGAGAAGTTCAGCCACTACCTCGAACCCACCATCGAAAAGATCGAATTCCTGCAGCGCTACGCCGCCACGGTGTCGACCACCATCGTGGTGATCATTGTAACTTTTCTGTCGATCGTCTTCGGCGAGCTCATACCCAAGCGCATCGGCCTGCTGAATGCCGAACGCATCGCCAAGGCCGTGGCCGGACCGATGCGCACCTTCACCCGCTTCACCTATCCCATCGTATGGCTGCTGAACAAGACGAGCAATTTCATCTTCAAGGTCTTCAATATCCGCAAGACAAAGGACGACAGCGTGACGGAAGAGGAGATCAAGGCCATCATCAACGAAGGCACCGAGTCGGGTAGCATCGAAGAGGAAGAGAAGGAACTGATCGAGCGCATCTTCCACCTCGGCGACCGCAACATCACCTCCCTCATGACCCACCGCAGCGATATCGTTTGGTTCGACATGAACGACAACGAGGAAAAGATCCGCGAGAAGATCGTGCAGGAGCCCCACTCCGTCTACCCCATCTGCGACGGCGACCTCGACGATATTAAGGGCATGGTCTCGATCAAAGATCTTTACATCATCGATGACTTTACCCTCTTTAAGGATGTGGTGCAGCCCGCGATGTTCGTACCGGAAAACAATACGGCCTACCAGGTGATGGAGAAGTTCAAGGAAACAAAGAACCACTCCTGCTTTATCGTGGATGAATACGGCAGCCTGCGCGGCATGATCACCCTCAACGACATACTCGAGGCCATCGTAGGCGATATGCCGCAGACCGGCATCCAAGATTATTCCATCGTGCGGCGCGAGGACGGCAGCTACCTCGTGGATGCCCAGATTCCTTTCTACGATTTTCTCAGCCGCTTCGACAAGGCCGACTGGGCCAGCGACGAGGAATATACCTTCGACACCCTTGCCGGCTGCATACTCTACGAGCTCGAGCGCATACCCAAGACCGGCGACCGCCTAGAATGGCGCGGCTTTCATTTCGAGGTCATCGACATGGACGGCCACCGCATCGACAAGGTGCTGGTAACGCCCAGCCAGGAAATCGTGGATGAGATGGACGAGGACTAAGGTCAGAAGGCGAAACTGGCTTTCTGGTCGGGATAATCGAGCTTGGTGCTCTGGCGCCGGCCATTGACGGTAACATGAACGATGTTGATCTGCCCGTCATTGAAATCATGAAGTATGCTGTTGGTGATGTCGATCTTTTTCGGTGCCGCCACCTTGTCGACCTGGAAATAGCAGAAGGCCGATTCTTTTTCTTTTTCAAAACCTACATACACGAGGGGCAGCGCCTTGCCGTCGACCACGAGGGCGAGGTGATGCTTCATGTAATCGGGAATATATTTGTCGAAGGCGGCCTTGTCGGAAGGCTGGGAAATGTCGAGCTGTGCCTTGTAGTTTTTCTCGATGATCTGCTCGAGGTCGTCGGCAAAAAGCTTGCAGCTGATCTCGAGGTCACCGTCCTTGGCGTTGTGGTTGATCTCGGTAACGGCAATGTAGAAGGGATGCAGTGCGGTGGCCGGCGTGCGGTGCGCGGCCGGAGCGAGGCCGAAAAGCAAGATCAGCAACCATTGGTACGAAAATAAGACCATCGGAATCATTTTTTTTATCGTTACAAAAGTCTGGATTATTTTAAAGCGGCGAAGTTAAAGTCCTTTCTGCCGGCCTGCCCGCCGGGAGTGGCGAACGGAGCAAAAAGCACATGAGTGATTTTTCGTTTTTCTTCGGCATCGGCTGGGAGCACATCATGAACCTGGAGGCGCTGGACCACATTTTCTTCATCGCCGCCCTGGCGGCCATCTACCTTCTGCGCGACTGGAAGCAGGTGCTGGTGCTGGTTACGGCCTTCACCACGGGCCATGCCATCACCCTCTTTCTCAGCGCCCGCGACCTCGTGAGCGTGAGCACCACCTGGGTCGAGTTTCTCATTCCCTGCACCATCGTCCTCACCGCTTTCTCCAACCTGCTGCTGAAGAGCTATACGCCGCGGTCCATACGGATCAATTATTTCCTGGCGCTTTTTTTCGGCTTGATCCACGGCCTCGCCTTCGCCACTACGCTGAAGATGCTGCTGGCCCGGGACCAGGGTTTCGTCGTTTCGTGGATCAGCTTCAGCATCGGCCTGGAGTTGGGACAGATCGCCATCGTGGCCGCCCTGCTGCTGCTGGCGCAACTGATCACCGGACCCCTGAAAGTACCACGCCGCGAATGGGTAAATTTTGTTTCGTCAGTGGTATTTGCTCTAGCTTTGGAAATGGCCGTCAACCGGTGGCCGCAGGAAAAAAAACATCATTTTTCATCCAATACAATACACGCACATGAAGAAAGTTTTCCTGTTTTTTGCAGCGGCGGGCCTCTATAGCTTCGCCGGGGCACAAGACATCAAAAACAACCCCAACTCGAACCACGGCAACAAATTCGAGCAGCTGGGCGGCACCCTGCCCACGCCGAACGAGTACCGCACGGCCAGCGGCGCCCCCGGCCCCAAGTACTGGCAGCAGCGCTGCGACTACGACATCAAGGCCACCCTCGATGAAAAAGCCCTCAGGCTGACCGGCTCGGAGACCGTCACCTACTACAACAACTCGCCCGACGTGCTGACCTATCTCTGGCTTCAGCTCGACGAGAACGAGCACAGCACCGTCAACAATGCCAACTACCAGACCGGCAGCGGCCTCGCCCGCGCCCTCACGGCCCAGCAGGTGCAGAACATGGAAGACGCGCGCACGGACAACGGCTACGGCGACAAGATCAGCCGCCTCACCGATGCCGCCACCGGCAAACCCCTCACCTACCTGGTAAACAAGACCATGATGCGCGTGGAATTGCCCCAGCCCCTGAAGCCCGGACAGAAGTTCACCTTCAGCTGCGACTGGAGCTATAAGATCTCCGACCGCCTTTCGATGGGCGGCCGCGGCGGCTATGAATATTTTCCCGAAGACGGTAACTATCTCTTCACCATGGCCCAATGGTATCCCCGCCTCTGCGTGTACAGCGACTTCCAGGGCTGGCAGAACCACCAGTTCACCGGCCGCGGCGAGTTCGCCCTCACCTTCGGCAATTTCAAGGTGCAGATGACCGTGCCCGCAGACCACGTGGTGGGCGGCACCGGCCAGTGCCAGAACTATCAGCAGGTGCTGTCGCCGGCCCAATACGCCCGCTGGCAGAAAGCGCAAACGTCCACCGAGCCCCTCGAGATCGTAACCATCGCGGAAGCCAAGGCC
>Ga0247771_1000228_pt1 | contig 20231 bp, 18 predicted proteins | sample UWRJL197509C6_FD_179948 | JGI IMG/M metagenome (GOLD analysis project Ga0247771, IMG submission 179948) | Plant litter microbial communities from Arlington Agricultural Research Station in Wisconsin, United States - UWRJ-L197-509C-6 | ecosystem: Environmental > Terrestrial > Plant litter >... | reverse complement strand
AGCACGTGCACGGTCATCGGCGCAGGTAGGTGCTTGATCAGCCCCTCGTTGGCGATGAACACGTCCGTGCCCTCGGTGATCACGCCGAGGATGAAGTTCCAGATGACGAACCCGACCGTGACGTACGGCAGGAACGTCGCGATGTCCTGGTTGAACAGCGTCGAGTACAGCAGGCCGAGCGCCAGCGCCGTGGAACCCATGGAGATGGTGATCCACAGTGGACCGATCACCGAGCGGCGGTAGCGCTGCTTGATGTCCTGCCAGCCGAGGTGTCCCCAGAGTTCTCGGTGCTGCCACGCGTCTCGCACATCGGCGAACGCGCGCGCGAAGGTGCGCGAGTTGGACGCGGGTGGAGCTTCAGGTCGGTCGACCGTACTCGTGGGCTGCACGATTGCTGAGACTACCGGCGGCAGGTGAGGGCACTTGCCGCCGGTCGGTCACGGAGCGGTCACTGCCCTTCGGGGGCGGCCAACACGCTGGTCACCCTCACGATCACCTGTTCGTGGTCGTAGGTGTACCCCTCGTAGCTGAATTCGATCCCGGACTTCTCCACGTACTCCATCCAGGCCTTGTGCTCGTGCTGCTCCCAGCCGGGGAAGTTGAAGTACTCGTCGAACGCCACGATGCTGCCCGGCACCAGCCGCGGGCCCACGAGCTCCAGCACGGTCTTGGTGGACGAGTACAGGTCGCAGTCGACGTGCAGGAACGTCACCGGGCCCTCGTGCTCCTCCAGGAAGCCCGGCAGCACGTCGTCGAACCAGCCGACGACCAGTTCCGCGCCCGGCACGTCCGGCAGGCCCTCGACGTTGAACATCCCGGCCGGGAAGCCGTTGCGCCAGTCCTCGGGGAGGCCTTCGAACGAGTCGAAGCCGTAGACGTCCTTCTCGCCGCGCGCGGCGGCGATGATCTTCAGGGTGCTGCCGGTGTAGACGCCGAACTCCAGCGCCAGGCCGTCCTGCTCCACCAGGCCGAGCGCGAACTCCAGGGTCTGGTGGGGGTGGCCGAACTGCGGCACCTTCGGCATGTGGTCGCGCACGAACTGCGCGCTCTGCAACGCCGCCTCGCGTTCACCGGCGAACACGAGGTCGCGGCGGGCGCGGATCTCGAACTGCCTGCTGGTCTCCACGATCCGGTCGGACTGGTGCCGCACGTCCTCGCGCAGGCCGTCCAGTTCGCGCTGCAACGCGTCGATCCGCTCGGTCTGCGCCCGGTGGTACGGACCGACGACGTCGTCGATCGCTCGGGTCACCTTGTCCCGGAGGGACCTGCGGATCTGCTCGGCTCGCAGTGAGCGCCGGACTCGGTCGAGCACGTCGGGTTCTCCTCTCGGCGCACCAAAAGTCGCCGCTTCGTCCATCGGTGAGGGTGGCCCCCGTCACCGTCGTGCGTAGGAGGCGCAGTCTGCACCGAACTCAGAGGTACTGGCCAGACCCGGAGATGTGCGGGCCTTCGGGAACGTCCAGACCGCCGCTGCCCGCGGGCAGGGCGCGACCGCGCATCTGCTCCAACTGCACGCGCGCTGCCATCTGCTGGGCGAACAGCGCCGTCTGAATGCCGTGGAACAGCCCCTCCAACCAGCCCACCAGCTGGGCCTGGGCGATCCGCAGCTCGGCGTCGGACGGGATGCCGTCCTCGGTGAACGGCAGGGACAGCCGCTCCAGCTCGTCGCGCAGTTCGGGCGCCAGCCCGTCCTCGAGCTCCTCGATGGACCGCTTGTGGATCTCCTTGAGCCGCGCGCGGCTCGCCTCGTCCAGCGGAGCGGCCCGCACCTCCTCCAGGAGCTGCTTGATCATCGTGCCGATCCGCATGACCTTCGCCGGTTGCTCCACGAGCTCCGACACGTCCTGCCCGCCGTTGGTCTCGGCGTCGGCGGGGATCCGGGCGGTGCCCACGGGGGTTCCGTCCGGCCCGACCACCACGACGTGCCGCTCGTTCTCGCCTGCCTCGCTCATGCGTCCATCCTGGCCCGATCGGCCCGTCGGCCGCTCACCGGGTCCTGCCCCTGCTGCGAGCGGACGAGCCGCCCTCCGTACGGTGTGCGGCATGGCGTTCGACGTCGCTCGGGTCCGGGGTCTCTTCCCCGCTCTCGGCGACGGCTGGGTCCACCTGGACGCGCCGGCGGGCATGCAGGTGCCGGAGCAGGTGGCTACCGCCGTCTCCACCGCACTTCGCGCCCCGGTTTCCGGACCCGGTGGAATCTTCCCCGCCTCCCAGCGCGCCGAGGCCATCGTCGACGCCGCCCGCCGGTCCATCGCGGACCTCGTGGGCGCCGACCCGGCCGGTGTCGTGCTCGGCCCGAACTCCGCCGTGCTGCTCCAACGGCTCGCCGACGCGCTGTCGGACGGCTGGTTCCTCGGCGACGAGGTCGTGGTGTCCCGGTTGGACCACCCGTCGAACATCGCGCCGTGGCAGCGCGCCGCGCAGCGCACCGGCAGCGTCGTCCGCTGGGCCGAGGTCGACATCGAGACCTGCGAACTGCCCGGCTGGCAGTACGACGACCTCGTGACGGACCGCTGCAAGCTGGTCGCCGTCACGGCGGCCTCCGGCTCGGTCGGCACCCGCCCGGACCTCCGCAAGATCGCCGAGGCGGCCAAGCGCCGTGGCGCGCTGGTGGTCGTGGACGCCTCCTCCGCGGCGCCGTTCGTGCCGCTGGACATCACGTCGATGGGAGCCGACGTCGTGGCGGTGTCGGCGAACACCTGGGGCGGCCCGCCGGTCGGCGCGCTGGTCTTCCGCGACGCCTCCGTGCTCGACCACCTGCCGTCGTGCTCGGTCGAACCGGGCGCGCGCGGCCCGGAGCGGCTGGAACTCGGCCCGCACGCCTACCCGTTGCTCGCGGGGCTCGTCGCGTCGGTCGACTACCTCGCGGGCCTGGACGACGCGGCGATCGGGCCGAGGCGCGAACGCGTGCTCACATCGTTGGGTTCGGTGAAGGCCTACCAGGCCGGTCTGCTGGCTAATCTCATCAACGAGCTGCGCTCGCTCCGCCACGTCATGGTGATCGGCGACGCCATGCGGCGGGTTCCCGCCCTGGCGTTCACGATCGCCGGGGTCAAGGCGGCCGAAGGCGTCGAGCACCTGTCCGAACGCGGGGTCTGCGCCTTCGCCGACCCCGGCCAGTACGGCGTGTTCTCGGTGCTGGGCGTCGGCGAGGTGGGGGGCGCGATCCGGGTGGGTCTCGCCCACTACACGAACGCGGTGGAGGTCGACCAACTCGTGCGGGCGGTCGCCGAGTTGGGATGAGAGCGGGGAGGCCCTGGGTTGGACGACTCGCTGGCGAGGGAACTCGCGGACCTGGCGGCCTTGCAGCGGTTGGCGCCGCTGCTGTCCCAGTACCTGCCGACCACGGCGCAGGAGTTGCGCCCCGCGGCGCTCGCCGCGGTGGTCGACGAGATCCTCCTCGGCTCCCGCACGGTCCTCGTCGAGTGCGGCTGCGGCTCGTCCTCGGTGATACTGGCCAGGTTCCTGGCGAGGCGCGGGTTCGGCCACCTGCTGTCCATCGAGCACGACGAGCGCACCGCCGCCTTCGTCGCCAGCCAGCTCCGGCGTGAGGGCCTCGGCCACGTGGCCCGCGTGGTCTACGCGCCGCTGGACGCCCACCCGGCCGCGCTCGGCACGTCCACCTGGTACGCGCCCCGCCTGGTGCACGACGAGGTGTCGGCGTTCGTCGACCGCTACGGCCTGGTCGACCTGCTGCTGGTGGACGGCCCGTCGCTGGGCGACGCCCGCTACCCCGCGCTGCCGGTGCTGAGGGCGGTGCTCGCGCCGGGCGCGGCGGTGCTGGTGGACGACGCCGACCGGCCGGGGGAGCAGGCCGTGCTCGTGCGCTGGGCGGAGGAGTTCTCGCTCCGCTTCCGGACCACCCCGCGCACGTCGTTGGCCAGCGCACTGGCGCTCGACTGAGGACTACTCTGCGTTCCGCGCATTTCTACTACTGCCTCGTAGAGTAATTTCGGAGATCGTGTTTGGAAAAAGTTTTGGCCGTTTGAGCTGGGATTACCGGATTTCTTCCACTTTCGGGTGAACCGGTGCCGCGGGGTTGGCGAACCTCCCCTCGTACAGGTGCTCATTTGTGGAGGGAGGTGATTCCATGAAGAAAACCAGTTCTACGCTGATCCGCCGGACGCTCGTTTCCGCCGGATTCGTGATTGGTTTCGGTGTGCTCGCGGTGGGCACGGCGAACGCCGATGAAGATCATTCCTCGGGTCTGCTCGGCGGCCTCTCCCAGGTCGTCGCGCCGGTCACCGACCAGCTCGCACCCGTGGTGGGCGGGGTGACCGCGGTGGCCGAGCCGGTGCTGGAGCCGGTGACCACAGCGGCCCGACCTCTGACCGAGCCGCTGCGACCGGTCGTCGACCAGCTCGCGCCGGCTGCCACCGGCGTGGCCGACGTGCTCGCCCCGGTGCTCGAACCGCTGCGGCCCGTGACGGAGCCCTTGCTGGCCCCGGTGGTCCAGGCGGCCGACCAGGCGCTCCCGGTGGCGACACCGGTCGTCCGGCCGGTCACCGAACCCCTGGCCCGCCAGGCGGACGCCCCCGTGGCGCCCGCCGAGCCCGTGGCTCCCGTCGTGCCGGTGGTCCCGGTCGTTCCGGTGGATCTCTCACCGTCGACCGCGCAGGCTACGTCGGAGGTTCGCGCTTCGACGGGCCACGCCTGGGAGGTCCCTTCGAACGGACTTCCCGCCGTGACCCCGCCCGCGGCGCACGTCGCACCTGCTTCGCCGTGGTACCAGGGCGGTTCGCCCGCGGTGCCGCGTGATGTGCCGCTCGTCGTGCAGGGCACGACGACGTCGGCGTCGGCCGGTGGCCTCAACGCCCCCGCGTCGGCGGACGTCCCCGGTTCGCCGAGGGCGACGCCGTACGGGGGTGGTGCGACCGCTCTCGCCGATGGGCCGGCACGCGGGTCGTGGTTCTACGACTACGGCCTTCACCATCCCAGTTGACCCGACCTGACAACCAAGCCGACAGATCACCAAGCTTGTTCGTCAGGAAGGTTCGACATGCACAAGTACGTCCAACGCGGTTTGCTCGCCGCGGTCCTGTCCGGCGGGTTCGTCCTGCTCGGCCAGACGATGGCGAGCGCCGACACGGGTAGCAACGCGGGACCGCTCGGCCTCGGTGGCGTCGTCCACTCGGTGACGTCCACCCTCGGCGGCAACGGGGGTGACTCGGGCAACGGTGGCGCGGCCTCCAGTTCCAACACCGCGACCTCGGGCGGCTCCGGCGACTCGGGCGACTCCGGGTCCACCGGTGGCAACTCGGCCTACGGGCTGTGCGTGCTGGCGGAGTGCACCACGAGCGTGAGCTCGGGCGACTCCGGCAACACCGGTGCGACCGGCGACACGGGCAACGCCTCCAACACCAGCACCACCGGTGGCGGCAACTCGGGTCCCGCGGGTGATGGTGGGAACGCGCTGGCCGGCGGCGGCTCCAACGCCGTCGCCGAGGGTGGTTACGGCGGTGACTCGGGCAACGGCGGCAACGCCTCCAGCTCGAACTCCGCCATGTCCGGCAACTCGGGCGACTCCGGTGACTCGGGCTCGACCGGCGGCAACTCGGCCTACGGGCTGTGCCTGCTGGCGGAGTGCACCACGAGCGTGAGCTCGGGCGACTCGGGCAACACCGGCGCGACCGGTGACACCGGCGACGCCACCAACACCAGCACCACCACCGGTGGCAACTCCGGCTCGGCCGGTGACGGCGGCAACGCCATCGCCGGTGGTTCGCACGACAAGTGGAACCACGGTGGTTCCGACGTGACCGCGATCGCGGGCGACGGCGGTTACTCGGGCGACGGCGGCAACGCCACCAGCTCGAACTCCGCCACGACCGGGAACTCGGGCAACTCCGGCGACTCGGGGAGCACCGGCGGCAACACCGCGGGCGTGTTCACCCTGGGCGGCGGCGGAAAGCACTGGAACCACGACGAGTCCACCACCACCGTGACGTCCGGCGACTCGGGCAACACGGGTGCGACCGGCGACACCGGCGACGCCACCAACCACAGCAGCACCGTGGGCGGCAACTCCGGCCCCGCGGGTGACGGCGGCAACGCCATCGCCCTCGCGCCGAAGACGCACGACAAGTGGGGCCACGAGAACAAGTGGAACCACGGCAAGAAGTGGAACCAGGAGTCCGACCTGTTCGCGATCGCGGGCAACGGCGGCAACTCGGGTGACGGCGGCAACGCCACCAGCTCGAACAACGCCACGTCGGGCAACTCGGGTGCGTCGGGCGACTCCGGTGACACCGGTGGCAACACCGCCATCACCTACACCGATGGCCGGCAGTGGAACGACAACCACGGCTGGAACAACGGCTGGAAGCACAACTCCGGCTGGAACAAGCACAACGGCTGGAAGCACCACGAGGGCACCAAGTCGTGGACCTCGGTGACGTCGGGCGACTCGGGTCACACCGGGCCGACCGGTGACACCGGCGACGCCTCCAACCACAGCTCCACGGTCGGTGGCCACTCCGGCCCCGCGGGCGACGGCGGCGACGCCTGGGCCGTGCGGGTCTGAGCTGACCACGAGGTGATCTGAAGGCGGGGCCGACGATTCGTCGGCCCCGCTTTCCTACGCCTTGAGCAGGAGCTTGCCGAACACGTCGCCGCCGCTCTCCAACGCCCGGTGCGCCGCGGCGGCCTCGCTCATCGGCACGACGTCGTGGACGATCGGCTTGACCTTCCCGGCGGCGATCAGCGGCCACAGGCCCTCGCGGACGGCCGCGACGATCTCGCCCTTGCTGCCCGGTCCGTCGACGGGCCTGCTGCGCAGCCTGGTGCCCGAGACGGTGCCCAGCTTCGCCATCAGCTTGCCGAGGTTCAGCTCCCCGGAGACACCGCCCTGCAGGCCGATCACGACGAGCCTGCCGCCGAGCGCGAGCACGTCGACGTTGCGGTCCAGGTACTTCGCGCCCATGTTGTCCAGCACGACGTCCGCGGCCTTCACCTCCGCCACGAAGTCCTGCTCGCGGTAGTTCACGGTGATGTCCGCGCCCAGCTCGGCGCACCGCGCGAGCCGGTCGGCCGAGCCCGCCGTCACGGCCACCCGCGCGCCCAGCGCCTTGCCGACCTGGATGGCGTGCGTGCCGATGCCGCCCGCGCCGCCGTGCACCAGCAGCAGTTCACCCTCGGAGAGCTTCGCGTGCATCACGATGTTCGACCACACCGTGCACGCCACCTCGGGCAGCGCGGCGGCGGTCACCAGGTCGACGCCGTCGGGCAGCGGCAGCAGTTGCGCGGCGGGCACCGCGACCTTCTGCGCGTAGCCGCCGCCCGCGAGCAGCGCGCACACCTCGTCGCCGATCTGCCAGCCCGTGACGCCCTCGCCGAGCGCGGCGACCGTGCCGGAGCACTCCATGCCGAGGATCTCCGACGCGCCCGGCGGCGGCGGGTAGAAACCCTGGCGCTGCAACAGGTCCGCGCGGTTCAGCGCGCTCGCCGCCACGTCCAGCAGCACCTCGCCCGGCCCCGGAACGGGATCCGGCACCTCGGTCCACTCCAGCACGTCGGGGCCGCCTGGTTCACGAATCGTGATCGCGTACATGGCTTCGACGGTAATCCGGTCGCCCGCCGCCCGCCGCACCCGGCAACATGACCGGGCATGGACCCGTGGCCGTTCAGACACCTCGTGCTCCGCACCCCTCGGCTGGAGCTGCGCCCGGACGACGACTCTGGCCTGCTCGAACTCGCCGAGGAGGCGCACCGCGGCGTCCACCCGCCGGAGGAGATGCCGTTCGGCATCGCGTGGACCGACGCGCCGCCGGAGGACCTCGGGCGCAACGTGCTCCAGTTCTACTGGCGAGTTCGCGCCACCCTCACCCCGGCCGACTGGACCCTGAACTTCCTCGTGCGCCTCGACGGGCGGGTGATCGGCACGCAGGGGTTGACAGCGCGGGACTTCGCGATCGGCCGGGAGGTGAGCACCGGGTCGTGGATCGGCCTGCGCCACCAGGGCAAGGGGTACGGCACCGAGATGCGCGCGGCCGTGCTGCTGTTCGCGTTCGACCACCTCGGCGCAGCTCAGGCCCGGTCGTCGGCGCACATCGGGAACCCGAAGTCGAACGGCGTCAGCCGGAAGCTCGGGTACGTCCAGGACGGCACCGAACTGCTCGTCCGGCGGGGCAAGGCGACCGAGGACGTGCGGTTGCTGGTCACCCGTGACCGGTTCGTCCGACCTGACTGGGAGCTGGATGTGACGGGGATCACCGAGTGTCTCGATCTGCTCACCACCTGAGAACCCTCCGAGTGACGGATTGATTTCGGACAGTCGATCCATTCATGGTTCTGCATCCGAACGATTGGGGAGCTCGATCATGTCCGGAAGAACACGACGCGCTGGTTTCAGCGCGATCGCGGCCGCCGCCGCACTGGCGCTGATCGCCGCGCCGACCGCCTCCGCGGGACCGACCGCCGAGCCCGAAGGACCGGCACTGGCGAAGAAGCTCGTCAAAGCAGTCTCCGGTGACGGCGTCAACCGCCACCTCATCGCGTTCCAGCGCCTCGCGGACCGCAACAACGGCACGCGCGCGGTCGGCACGCCCGGCTACGACGCGAGCGTCGAGTACGTCGCGGGCAAGCTCCGCGGCGCGGGCTTCGACGTGACCACGCCGGAGTTCACCTACCCGGTCCAGGTCACCGACGCGGCCACCGCCAAGGTCGGGGCGGCCACGTACGAGGCCATCCCGCTGGAGTTCTCGCCGCAGACGCCGGTCGGGGGTGTCACCGGCCCGCTGCGCGTGGTCCCCGAGGACGCCACGCCCGGTTGCGAGGCCACCGACTTCGCGGGCCAGGACTTCACCGGCTCGATCGCGCTGATCCGCCGTGGCGCCTGCACGTTCGACATCAAGCACCGCAACGCGGCCGCCGCCGGTGCCATCGGCGTGATCATCGCCAACAACGTCGACGGCAAGCTGTCCGGCGTGACGCTGGGCGCGCCGGGCGTCGTCCCGACCGGTGGCGTCAGCAAGGCCGACGGCACCACGCTGTTCGGCAACGCGGGCCAGTCGGTCACGCTCGACCTCCGCTTCCACGAGGACATCAAGACGGCGCGCAACGTCATCGCGCAGACCAAGACGGGCCGCAAGGACAACGTCGTGATGGCGGGCTCGCACCTCGACAGCGTCGAGGCCGGTCCGGGCATCAACGACAACGGCACGGGCTCCGCGTCGCTGCTGGAGCTGGCCCTTCAGCTCGGCGGCAAGCCGAAGGTCAACAACGCCATCCGCTTCGGCTGGTGGGGCGCCGAGGAGCTGGGCCTCATCGGGTCCACCGAGTACGTGAAGTCGTTGACGTTCGAGCAGCAGCTCGACATCGCGCTGTACCTGAACTTCGACATGGTCGGCTCGCCGAACGCGGCGTACTTCGTCTACGACGGCGACGACTCGGACAAGGTCGGCGCGGGCGCCGGTCCGTTCGGCTCGGCCCAGATCGAGAAGGCGTTCGTCGACTACCTGAAGGTCGGCAAGAACGTCGAGACCGAGGGCACCGACTTCTCCGGCCGTTCGGACTACGGCGAGTTCATCAACGTCGGCATCCCGGCCGGTGGCCTGTTCACCGGCGCCGAGGGCATCAAGACCGCGGCGCAGGCGGCGAAGTGGGGCGGCACGGCAGGCGTGGCGTACGACAAGTGCTACCACCAGGCCTGCGACAACCTGGGCAACATCGACCGGGTCGCCCTGGACCGCAACGCCGACGCCATCGCGTGGGTGACCACGTCGTACGGCATCAGCACCGAGGACATCAACGGCGTCCCGCCGCGGCCGAAGCGCGCGGAGGCGCGCGCGGCGAAGGCCAAGGTCGCCGCGGCGGCTGTCCACTCGCACGGCGTGACCAGCTAGGTCCCTGATCGGGAAAAGGGGCGCGTCCGGAGATCCGGACGCGCCCCTTTTCCGTGTGCCTAGCCGAGGTTGTTCGTGCCGAACGTGTCGCAGCGGGCGGGGTCGCCGGAGTCGTACCCGGCGCGGTACCACTTCTGCCGCTGGGCCGAGGAGCCGTGGCTGAACTTGGTGGTGTCGACGCTGCCGCCGCCCAGGTTCTTCTGGATGTAGTCGTCGCCGATGCGGCTGGCGGCGTCCAGCGCGGCGTTCACGTCCGCGTCGGTCACCCCGGTGATCAACGGCTTCCCGGACGCGGTCGGGACGGTCGAGGCGTGGTTCGCCCACGCCCCCGCGTAGCAGTCGGCCTGCAGCTCGAGCCGGACCGAGTCCGACTGCGGGCCGGTGCCCTCCTTCACCCGGCCGGACGTGCCCAGCAGGTTCTGCACGTGGTGCCCGTACTCGTGGGCCAGCACGTACGCCTCGACGAACGGGCCGCCGGTCGCGCCGAACGTCGTCTTCAGCTCCTGGAAGAACGCCAGGTCGATGTACACCTCGGCGTCCGCCGGGCAGTAGAACGGCCCGGCCGCCGACGTGGCGCTCCCGCAGCCGCCGGTGTTCACGCCGCCGTCGAAGAAGTTCGTCTTGATCGGCGTGTACGTTTTGCCGGACCGGGCGAACTGGTCGCTCCAGTACGCCTGGATCGAGTTGATGAACGCCACTGCCCGGCAGTCGTCCTCGCGGTTCGCGTCCGCGCCCGTCTTGCACTTCTCGCGGATCGCGGCCGAGTCGACCTGCTGGTTCTGCCCCACGTCGCCGAACCCGGACCCGGACGGCAGCTGGAAGCCGCCACCCCCGCCGCCACCGGCGAACTGGGACAGCAGGAAGTAGATGACCAGGCCCACGATGCCCAGACCACCGCCGCCGAGGGCGACGCGGCCACCGACCCCACCACCGCCACCGCCGCGCTGGTCGTCGATCTGGGACGTGTCGAGTTCGGCATCCTCGTTGAACTGCACCGCGTGTCCTCCCGCCAAGACCCTTTGGCGGCACACGATAGCCCCGCGCAGGCACGGCTGCGGATTACGCACGCGTGGGTGCGGCGCCCCCACGTCGGGGCACCGCACCCAGGCATTACTCGGTGGAAATGACGATCGCCGTCATCGCGAGGTTGGCGTGGAGCGCGACCGGCCCACTCCTGAGAGGGAACCGACGTCGAGCTCAACAGCGTCGACGTGCGCGGATGACACCGGTGGCGCCTGCGCACCCGATACCTGGCTTTCGCTGCTCGCATTTCGCGACCAGATCGTGAATTCAGCTCCGGTCGTGGGGATGCAGCGGACGACGAGCATCACTGGTGAGAGTTACCTGCATAGCACCACCTAACCCCTTCCGGGAGCGCCACCGCACATAACTTTCCGGATTCACCGGTGGTCTTGTCCCTGCTTCGACTATGCGCTTGATCAGCCCGAACCACAACAGTTCACGGCGTTCCGGAAGTGGTGAAACTTTCCATCACCACACGGGTGAGCGGAGCGCGAACAATGGTCGCGCAGAGCGATCGGCGACGTGAAAGATCATAACGAAGAATAGGTCTCCCCGACTTTTTCCCACCGGGGGGCGCAACGCGACAGGGGCGGTCCACCACTGGTGGACCGCCCCTGTGCACGCTGGTCGGACTTGCGGAAGCGGAGGGATTTGAACCCCCGGACGGTTTCCCGTCTTCCGCTTTCAAGGCGGATGCATTCGGCCGCTCTGCCACGCTTCCCTACGCGGTGAGGTTACCCGTCCAGCGACCGCAGGTGTGCCTTGACCCGGTCGAACACCTTGGCCAGCACCTCCTGCTCGTCGGGCGTCAGCAGGTCGATCATGTGGTCGCGGACGCCGTTGACGTGGGTCGGCGCTGCGGCCTCCAGGGTGCGCAGGCCGCGCTCGGTCAGCTCGGCGAGGACGCCGCGGCCGTCCTGGTCGCACTCGCGGCGTTGCAGGAGGCCCTCGCGTTCCATCCGGGCGACCTGGTGGGAGACGCGGCTCTTCGACGAGGCCACGTCCTCGGCCAGTTGGGACATGCGCATGGCGCACCCCGGCTGTTCGGAGAGCCGAACCATCAGCTCGTAGTCGGCCAGCGACAGGCGGTGACCGGTCTGCAGCTCGCGGTGCAGGCGGTCCTCCAGCATGGCCGCCGCGGTCACGTAGTTGCGCCACGCCCGCATCTCGTCCTGATCGAGCCAACGCGGCTCCTGCCCGGCATCCGTCACGCCCACCAGGTTAATCCCGCGAGGACGTGACATCTCCATTCACCGACGATCGCCTTTCGCATCTGGTTTCCGCGAGCCGGGCGGGGCAAACTCCAGCGCCGTAGCGCGCCTGCCTACTCAGGCGCCAAGCAGGAGGAAACATGAGTTCGTTCAGACGGACCGCCGCGCTCGTGGCGACCGCCGGGGTTGGACTGGCGATCACGTTCGCCGGCAGCCCGGCCCAGGCCGATGTCGACGCCCAGCGCGCCCAGCGCACGGTGGACGTCCGCCTGATCGGCATCAACGACCTGCACGGCAACATCGAGCCGCCGACCGGCTCGTCCGGCCGTGTGACGTTGGCCGATGGCACCACGGTGAACGCCGGTGGCGCCGCGTACAACGCGACGCACATCAAGAACCTGCGTGCGCAGGTCAAGAACTCGGTGGTGGTCGGGCAGGGCGACCTGATCGGCGCGTCGCCGATCGTGTCGGCGCTGTTCCACGACGAGCCGACGATCGACATCCTGAACAAGGTCGGGCTGGAGACGACCGCGGCGGGCAACCACGAGTTCGACGAGGGCTACAAGGAGCTGCTGCGCATCCAGCAGGGCGGCTGCCACCCCGTGGACGGCTGCCAGTTCACCCCGACCTACACCGGCGCGAAGTTCCCGATCCTGGGCGCGAACGTGACCAAGGTGAAGACCGGTCTGCCCGCGCTGCCGCCGTTCTGGGTGGAGATCCGCGACGGCATCCCGATCGGCTTCATCGGCATGCCGCTCAAGGACGTGCCGATCCTGGTCGACCCGAACGGCATCAAGGAACTCCAGTTCGGCGACGAGATCAAGGCCGCGAACAAGTACGCGGACCTGCTGAACCTGATCGGCATCAAGTCCATCGTGCTGCTCGTGCACCAGGGCGACCAGACCGCGGCGAACGGCGGCCCCAACGGCTGCACGAACACGCCCGGCCCCGGTCAGCTGATCGCGGAGAAGGTCAGCCCGAAGATCGACGCCGTGTTCAGCGGCCACAGCCACCAGCACTACAACTGCACGGTCAAGGACCCGGCCGGCAACCCCCGCCCGTTCATCGAGGGCCTCGCCTTCGGCCGTGAGCTGTCCGTGGTCGACCTGAAGATCGACCGCAAGACCCGCGACGTGGTCCGCTCGGAGACCAAGGCCGAGAACAAGATCGTCACCCAGGACGTCACGCCCGACCCCGCCATCCAGGCGGTCATCGACCAGGCGAAGACGAAGTCGGGCCCGATCGCGAACAAGCAGATCGGCACGATCAGCGCCGACATCGTCCGCGCGCAGGCCCCGACCGGCGAGTCGCCGCTGGGCAACCTGATCGCGGACTCGCAGCTCGCCGCCACCACCGGCAACGGCGCGGTCGTCGCGCTGATGAACCCCGGCGGCGTGCGCACCGACCTCACGTACCCGAGCTCGCCGCAGAACGAGGGCAACGGCGTGGTCACCTACGGCGAGGCGTTCACCGTCCAGCCGTTCGGCAACATCCTGCAGACGGTCACCCTGACCGGCGCGCAGCTCAAGACCGTGCTGGAGCAGCAGTTCACGGCCACGCGGACGATCGTCCTCCAGCCGTCGGCGAGCCTGACCTACAGCTGGTCGACGAGCGCGCCGTTCGGCTCGAAGATCTCGAACCTGGCGATCAGCGGCACGCCGGTCGACCCGGCGACGAGCTACCGCGTGACGATCAACAGCTTCCTCCAGGGCGGCGGCGACGGGTTCCCCGGCTTCACCGTGGGCACCGCGATCACCGGCGGCGGCATCGACCTGGACGCCTTCGCGGCGTACCTGGGCTCCCACCCGAACCAGGCGCCCCCGGCCCTGGGCCGCATCACCACCACCCCGTAAGTCGTAAGACCCCGTGGGCGGCTCGGCACCTCGCCGAGCCGCCCATGGGCGTGTCCGGGGTGAAAAGCGCTGGCAGCGGCTTGATCAACAGCGGGTCACCGAAAACTGTCGTACCCCTGCCGTAACGTGAAAATCAGGGGTCCCCCTGGCCGGGGGACCTTTCGCGAGCGTGTGATCGCCCCGGTCGGAGGCTCCTTCGCGAGCGTGCGACTCCCTGGCCAGGAGACCGCCCACGGGCGTTTGGTCAGCCTGCGGTCTTGCCAGGGACCTCTGCTGGCGAGCGGTCCGCCCGACGGCGCAAGTACCTGCCGGAGGCTGCTCAGAGGGCCTTGCGGAGCACCTCGGCGCGAGCGATCTGCTCCTCCTTCGACGGCAGGTGGATGTCGTCGGAGCGGCCGTAGAGGTCGTCGTCGTGCCAGCGCGGGAAGACGTGGACGTGGAGGTGCCAGACGTCCTGGTCGCCCGCCGGTTCGTTGTGCTGGCGGATCGAGGTGCCGTCGCAGCCGTCGGCCGTGCTGAGCAGGACGGCCATGCGGCGGACCGTGTGCAGCAGCGGCGCGGCGAGGTCGTCGGGCAGGTCGTAGAGGTTCTCCACGTGGGTCGTCGGCACGACCAGGAGGTGGCCGGGGCTGGCCGACCACCACTTGCCGCAGACCAGGGCGGTGGTGTGGTCGTCGCGGTAGACGACCGCCTCGGCCGGGGTCATCGGGGTGTCCTTGCCCGCCACCAGGCGGCACATCGGGCAGTCGTAGGCGGAGGGCTCGTGGTTACGCACCGCAAGAGCATCCAGGACACTGCGGCGATGTCCGACTGGCTCATCGTGATCGACGTCCACGTGCTGCTCGTCCGCGGCGGCGAGGTGCTGCTGTCGAAGCGGCGCGGCGCGTTCGGGGACGGGATGTGGCACCTGCCCGCCGGGAAGCTGGAGGCGGGCGAGTCCGTGCTGGAGGCGGTGGTCCGCGAGGCCGACGAGGAGGTCGGGGTGCGGATCGACGTCGACGACCTGCGGCTCGTGCACACGGCGCACGTCCAGGGGGACGGGGTGGCGTCGCGGATGGGGTTGTTCTTCGAGGCGCGCGCGTGGGGCGGCGAGCCGGTCAACCGGGAGCCGGAGAAGTGCTACGAGATCGGCTGGTTCCGGTGGGAGGCGCTGCCGGAATCCGTGATCCCCTATCCGCTGGCGGGAATTCACGGCTATTTGGCGGGGGTGCCGTTCGGCGTTCTCGGGTGGAACGGCGTCGTGAGCTGATCGCGATGTTGCCGGGGTAACGGCCGTGCGGGCCACGACGATTGGTCTACCAGGCGGGGTAATCCGCCCCAACAAGCGGTGGCCTCGGGGGATGGCCGTTCGACCGCCCGGCCGCACTTCGGGGGAAGGCTCGCTCTTGTCGACACGCACCATGATCGGAATCGGAGCCGCGGTAGCCGCGCTGGCGCTCTCACTCGGGGGCGTCGCCGCCGCGCAGCCCGCGGGGGCCGACCTCGAGGTGACCGGGGCGTTCGACAAGGCGTCCTACGACTCCGGCGAGACCGTCACGGCCACCATGACCGTCAAGAACGTCGGGTCGGCCGCCGCGGACAAGGTCCGGGTCGGCACGAGCGGCGGCACGTCGGGCTTCCGGCCGGAGATCAGCTCGTGGGGCGGGATGGAGCAGACCTCGACCGGCGTCCGGATCGAGGCGGGCGCGAGCAAGGTCGTGCACCTCAGCGGCAAGGTCACGCAGGTCGTGGACGGGCAGATCGTGCTCCAGGTCCAGCTGGTGACCGGGTCGGCCGAGTCGAACAAGACCAACAACTCGTTCACCTCGAAGGCCGCCGTCACGTTCGGCGCCGGCTCCGCCGGGTTCACCGTCTACACCGACGCGAACGGCAACGGCAAGGTCGACGCGAGCGAAGGCGTCGCCGGGGTGAAGGTGCACCTCATCGGCCCGGCGGGTGGCGCGAAGGAGTACGACGCGACCACCGGCGCGGACGGCAAGGCCGTGTTCACCGGGCTGGCCACGGGCTCGTACCGCGCGACCTACGTCGGCGTCGGCGCGTTCGTCGTGACGCCGGACCTGAACGTCAAGGTGGAGACCGGCAAGCAGGTCGAGGTCATCCGCAAGGCCGACCGGGGCGTCGGCGACCGGCTGGAGGCGAAGCTGGAGTTCGACAAGGACTCCTACGCCGCGGGCGAGTCCCTCGGCGTGAAGGTGACGCTGAGGAGCAAGGGCGACGCGATCCCGACCGTGCACGCGTTCTGCACCGGGCCGGGCGAGTCGTACGAGCTGTACAACACCGACGAGAGCTGGGGCGACCTGCGCTACGAGGGCAAGGGCGTGGCGCTCGCGGCCGGGGAGACCAAGGTCCTCGACGTGAAGGCCGCGATCCCGCAGGGCGCGTCCGCGTACGGCTTCGTGTCCGCCACCTGCTTCTTCGGCCCGGACACCGACGGCGGCGAGGGCTACCCGCAGGCCGTGGACACCGCGAAGGTCCCCGGCGACCCGGCCGACGCGTCCGGCCGCCTCACGCAGACCGGCGACCAGCCGCTCGCGGCCACCAAGATCGTCCTCGTCGACACCGGCACCACGCACCCGGTCGCCAGCGCGACGACCGACGCCGACGGCAAGTTCGAGTTCAAGGGCGTCCCGGCCGGTCGCTACGACCCGGTCGTGGTCGGCCCGTGGCAGCTCGTCGCGGGCAAGGACAACCTGTTCAGCCTGGTGAAGGACGTGCCGCACGTGCACGACCTGTCCGTCGTCGCGGGCCCCGAGGTCGCCGACCCCGAGACGGTCGTGCCCAGCTCGTCGGCCACGCCGACGCCCACCAGTTCCGACGCCCCCGCTCCGCAGGGGTCCGACGGCGCGGGCGACGACTCGTCCGGCCTCGCCTCGACGGGCGCAGGCGTCATCGGGCTTTCGGCGCTCGGAGCCCTTGTGCTCATCGGCGGAGCCGCTACGGTGATCGTCGTTCGTCGACGTCGGGCCAGGCCCGAAACCGAGTAGTCCGAACGAACCAACGCACGTTCCCGTGGGGGGATCCACTGTGTCCGCTAGATCAACGGTCGCCGCCGGACTGGCGCTGCTCCTGGCCGGGGCGTTCCCCGGCGTCGCGTCGGCCTCGCCCGTCAAGGAGCCCGACCTCAAGGTGACCGTCGCCTACGAGAAGGCCGAGTACCCGCCGGGCGCGGACCTCGCCGCGACGGTGACGGTCGAGAACGTCGGCGCGGTCGCCGCGGAGGGCGTGAAGGTCACCTTCTCCGGCAACTACGTCCCGTCGGACAAGACGACCGCGGCGTTCGCGGACCTGAAGCGGATCGAGCCAGAGGGCAAGGTCTCCGCCGTCGTGGTCGGCAAGCCCGCCAACGGCAACGAGGTCGTCGGGACGCTCGTCGTCCAGGCCGTCGCCGACGGCGTCGTGGACCCGACCCCGGACGACAACAAGGCCACCGCGACCACGAAGATCGTCAACCCCGTGGGCGCGGTCACCGGCACCGTCTACGTCGACGCCGACCACAACGGCAAGCGCGGCGAGTCCGAGGGCAAGGCGGGCATCGAGGTCCGCGGCGTCGGGACGCTCACCGCCGTGACGGACGGGAAGGGCCAGTTCTCCTTCCGCAACGTGCCCTCGGGCAAGTACCGGCTGGCGTTCGGCGGCACCGAGGGCTTCCTGGTGAAGCCGGGCAGCAGCGAGTTCACCGTCAAGTCGGGCGAGGTGACGGACCTCGACCTCGCGGCCGTGCGGCCGGTGACCGAGTCGCTGACCGCGAAGGTCGAGTTCGACAAGGCGAGCTACGCCAAGGCCGACCAGGTCGGCCTCACCGTGACGCTGGCGAACAAGGGCGCGGACCCGTTGCCCGGCGTCGTCGCCGTCTGCCGGTCCGACGCGGGCCACCTGCTCCCCGGCACCGGCCCCGGCTGGGCCGCGCTCGCCCCCGGCGGGACGGGCGTCGCCGTCGCCGCGGGCGAGACGAAGACCGTCAAGGTCACCGACGTGGTGCCGGACGGCGCGTACAACAACGGCGCGGTCGCCGTGGCGTGCGAGTTCGGCAACGACGGCACGAACGTCACCGGGTACGCGAAGGCGGGCGGCAGCGCCAAGGTCGTGGGCGCGGTCGGCGACGTGAAGGGCGACCTGAAGAACGACGGCAAGGCCGTGGCGGGGGCGGGCGTCGTGGCGCTGGACACCACGACCCGCGCCGTCCTCGGCCGCGCGACCACCGACAGCGCGGGCGCGTGGAGCCTGAAGGGCCTGCCCGCCGGGACCGTGAACGTGGTCGTGCTCGGCCCGTGGAAGGACGCCCAGACCGGTGGCATCGACCACCTCGTCCAGGTCACCGGCGGGGCCGAGACCACCGCGAGCCTCGCGGTCGTGGCGGGTGCCGAGGTCCCGGACCCGGACACCGCGCCCAAGCTGCGCGCGTCCGTCGAGTTCACCGAGGACAGCTTCGAGTCGGACGCCTCGCTCAAGGTCACCCTGACCAACCAGAGCGGTGCGCCGCTGACCGTCATCGCCCGCTGCGTCGGCGACCTGCCGAACGACACGGACGCCTGGGGCGCGTTGAAGCTCGACGGCCCCGGCGTCGACCTCGCGGTCGACGAGACGAAGACCGTGGACGTCACCGCGACCATCCCGCAGACCGCGAAGGACCGCGGCTACGTCACGGTCGAATGCGCCCTCGGCTCGAAGGTCGGCACGTCGTTCCTCACCGCGACCGACACCGCGAAGGTCACCGGCGTCGTGGCGGGCGCGTCGGGCTCGCTCCTCCAGCCCGACGGCACCACCGTGGCCGACACGAAGATCGTCCTCGTCGACCCCGACACGGCGGACCCGATCGCCCGCGCCACCACCGACGCGGACGGCAAGTTCACCTTCACCGACGTCCCGACGGGCCGCTACCGCCCGGTCGTCGTCGGCCCGTGGAAGGTCGTCGACGAGGACCTCTACGAGATCGTCCACGGCTCCGACACCAAGCGCGACATCCACGTGGAACCGGGCCCGGACGTCACCGACCCCGACACCACGACCCCGCCCGAGACCACCACCGAGCCGCCCGCCGAGGGCGGCGGCGACGAAACCCCACCAGCGGACGACCTGGCCTACACGGGCGCCAGCGTCATCGGCATCACGCTGCTGGGCGTCCTCGTCCTCGCACTCGGCGCGGGCGCGATCCTGCTGGGCCGCCGCCGCAAGGGGAAGGCCGACTAGTTTTCCGGTTGTCCGCAGGGGTGGCACCACACGGTGCCACCCCTGCGGACTGTGTTCGACAAACGGGGGGAACCACTTGTTTTCCACAGTGCTGACCAGGATCGCCGCGATCACGACCGCGACGGCACTGGTCATGGGGGGCTTTTTCACCGGCACCGCGTCGGCTCGAGCAACGGGGCCCGAACTCGTGGTCTCGGCAGCGTTCGAGCGGCCGTCCTACGACTCCGCCGAGCCCGTCGCGACGACGATCACCGTGCGCAACACCGGCGATCTCGCGGCGACCGGGGTCACGGTCGACGTCGTGCGGGGCGTGTCGAACTTCCGCCCGGCTCCCGTCGACTGACGGCGGTCGGTCGACTGACAGGGGTGGTGTCGCGGCGCGGCGCCGCCCCTGTCATGTTGGGGGGATGACCGCTCGGTTCAAAGACCTCTGCCTGGACGCCGGTGATCACCACCTCATCGCCGACTGGTGGTGTGCCGCGATGGGGTACGAGCGGCGGCCGGTCGCCGAGGACTGGCCCGTCGACTGGCCCGTCCCGATCCAGGATCCCGCGGGGAAAGGCCCCCTCATCTGGGTGAACCCGGTGCCCGAGTTCAAGGCCGGGAAGAACCGGATGCACATCGACGTGCAAGGTGACGTGGACGAGCTGGTCGCCCTGGGGGCGAAGGTCGTGCGGGTCGAGGACGACGAGATCGAGTGGACCGTCATGGCTGATCCGGAGGGCAACGAGTTCTGCGTGTCGGCTCCCTGATGGACTGTCGCACGTGCCACACATCCGACGTCTCGGCGTGGCCGAGGGGCATAGTGCTGCTGTGACCGGACGACCGTGGGGGATGGCGTGAACGCGCTCGAGATGCTCGCCGTGGTGGTCGCGGGCGTGCTGGCCGGGGGGATCAACACCGTGGTCGGGTCGGGCACGCTGATCACGTTCCCGGTGCTGCTCGCGGTCGGGTACCCGCCGGTGGTGGCGAACGTGTCGAACAGCCTCGGCCTGGTGCCGGGGTCGTTGAGCGGCGCGTTCGGCTACCGCGAGGAGCTCAAGGGGCAGGGCGCGCGGATCAAACGCCTGCTGCCCGCGTCGATCCTGGGCGCGATCGTCGGCGCGATCCTGCTC
>Ga0247771_1000227_pt1 | contig 20247 bp, 15 predicted proteins | sample UWRJL197509C6_FD_179948 | JGI IMG/M metagenome (GOLD analysis project Ga0247771, IMG submission 179948) | Plant litter microbial communities from Arlington Agricultural Research Station in Wisconsin, United States - UWRJ-L197-509C-6 | ecosystem: Environmental > Terrestrial > Plant litter >... | reverse complement strand
CCCGACATCGTCTACACCCACTACCCGACCGACCAACACCTCGACCACACGACCACCGCCCAGGAAGTCACCGCCGTCGCCCTGCGCGAAGCGGCGAACCTGACCTATTTCCGCTCCCCCTACAGCGTCGGCTTCGACCCGAACACGATCTTCATGGGCACACCGGACCTCCTCGAGGCAAAAACAGCCGCTCTCGGATGCTTCGTCTCCCAACAACAACTCGACATGACTACCTTCACGACCCTGGCACGGGTGGCCCACCTGCAGCATGTCCATCATCGAGTCATCGAGCGTCTTGCCCCTCACATCGCCCCTGCGGAGCTGTTCACGATCGCGCGCAGGGTGGAGATGGCCGCCGCTGGGAGCTTGTGGACCGTGGTGAATCCGCCGTAGGGCCTCACCCCGGACCTTCGTCGGCATGCACGATTGTCCACCGATGGCGCTGTCGGCCTTGACGACGAAGCTGCCCGTGATCAACGGCTGGTCGCGGAGCAACTCGTCACTATCGACCGATCCGTGCCCCCAGAAGTCAACCGGCCCCAGCCCACCCCCCATGCGAGCATCCTCATTGTTCCGGAGACGGGGGCGTCGTGGCATCGCTGGGCGAGGTAGAGGCCGCATTGCGCACGGCCCTGGACAAGATCGACAAGTCGATCGCCGCACACCACCAGGCGGCCGATCTCGCCGAAGAGGCGCGCGACATCCTTGCCGTGGCGGGAGCGCGGTCATCGCACGGTGATGTAGAGCAGGCCTGCGAAGAGTTCACCACCGTCATCGACGGCATCAGGGAACCCGAAGGGCAGGCGTCCGGGCTCGCTCACGCGGCCACTCTGATCCGTAGCTACTTGGACGGTCACGACATCAACTCGGCTCCGACATTGACGACAACACCCGTCGCGCCCGACTCCACGCCCCCACCGGCCTCTACGAATCGGATCGATGCCCTGCGGGGTGAACTGCCACCGCCGGTTCAGCCACGAACCGGCGCAAAGACCCACGGCCGGTGGGTAGGCGCTGACGGCCGGGTCGAAGAGATGGTCAGTGGCGACGACACGAACGCGACGGCGGCGTGGACCGCGTTGGTCGACGAGGGTTACCCATTACCCGGACAGCCGTGGGTTGCTTCACATGTCGAGATGAAGCTCGCCGCACACATGCGCACCAACGACATCAAGAGCGCCGAGCTCGTGATCAACAATACCCCGTGTTTGCTCGATCTGGGCTGTGAGAGCCTGATCGGAGTCGTGCTACCCGCCGGCAGTTCGCTGACGGTGCACGGAGTCAACGGCTACACACAGACCTTCACAGGAGGGAAGCGGCCACCGTGGCGACGCTGAAAGCGATCTACGATCGCGAAACAGGCCTGAATCCGATCGCGGTGCGGACACAAGATGATCTTGAGGCGCTGATCGACCGGGTTCGTTCGTACTCCACCGGCTACCCATGCCCGGCAATCGTCGAACTCACCATCGAGGACGATCCCTGGGGTCGTGCACGCATCTACGCCGGAATCGGCGACGACCGAGGATTCGTCCAGGAGCTGTGGAACCCGCCCCGCGCCACCTTGGGTGATCCGGACGCAGCCGGTGTCGTCGTCTACGACTTGCAAGCACACGACACGGAGATTCCCGCTTGCCAAGAAGTTCCGATGGCCACCGTCCGCACGGTGCTTGCCGCGTACTTGAAGTACGACGGGACGATCCCGCACGATTTCGCCGAGCTGCATCCTGCTGACGTTCAGTAGGCCCCGGCGAGCCTGCGTAGCCACCAACTGGCACCGGCCCGCATTCTTCCTCTGCTGCAAGACCTCGACACTCTCCCAGTTCGCGAACTGCTCCAGTTCGGCCCGCAAGCGAGCGGACAGGTGGATCAGGTACGCCGAGCCATCCTTGGCGACAGCGCTACAACGCTGGGGTAGTTGCTGCTCGCCGCAGCCGGAAGGGAGGTATGTCCTAGGCGAAGTCCCCGGCCTGGCGCCTCGCGCGGAAGGCACGTGCTTCGTCACCCATCAGTGTGCCCGTTCGCGACTGAATGGGATGCAATCCAGGAGGACCTGCGGACTCCACAGCACCGTCCTGGCGAAGTCGATGGACGGTGACCTCGGGTAGCGCCGTGGGGTCCAGTGGGACCCTTGCCCACGGGTTGATGAAGAGGTGAAGCCCGTCGTTGAAGCGCTCGGGCATTTCAGGTCGAATGTCGGAATCGATGATGTAGGTGAACTTGACCGGCCGGGAGGCGTTGGGGTGGGGGTTGATGCAGAACCCTGTTCGGATCATGAGCGTATCCGGTGCTGCCAATCCCCGCTCGGCTCCGATGCGATTGAACATCCAGACGGTGTGGTTGTTGCTAAATAGCACTCCTGACAGATGTGCTGCCTCGGGCTGACGGAACAGGCCACTGGGGATCGGTTTGGTGTCGACGACGTGTTCGGCGATGGCTTGGTGGATCAGAGTCAGGGTGCCGTCGTCCTGGTGCTCGGCGACATCGCGTGTGCCGTAGAGGTACTGCGCGACCAGTCCCATCGGGTAGACCTGGGCGAGCGTGGTGTGGAACGCGCCGACGGCGACGACAAAGGGCACCTGTTGCAGATGGGACAGTTCCCAGTAGCGACCGCCCTGAACTTGGTGGAGCAGTTTGCGGCGCAGCGCCTTGCCGATCTGGTGCACGAAGGCCTCCCCTCCTGTCTGCAGGTCGGCCAACGTCTGCTCAGCAGGTGGGGTGGGCAAGCCTTGGACGGGATTGGTCGTGGTCACTTCGATGGCCACCGGTGTCGGCCCACTGAGCAGGAAGTCCGGCGAGCCGTGGCTTCGGTCCAGTCCCTGTTGCTGTTCGCGTAGGTAGGCGAACAGGGCAAGTTCGAATAGGCGGGCATCGAATCCGCTGGTCTGGAATTCGCGGACGAAGCTGTGGTCGATATCGACGAAGTCGGCGAAGATTTCGGTAATCAATGCCCGTGCCGCTTGGAAGCGTTCTTCCTGTGCAAGGTTGACGAACAGCGGGTGCAGCCGCTCAAGCGGGACCATGGCGGTGAACAGTTCACGACGGCGTCCGGACATGTCATGTGACGATACCGGGCGGGTAGTCCAACTTCGCAATTTCGCTCCTCGGCGACTGTGGGTCAGTGCGCGTGTAGCCCAACGCCAAGACCGCCTCAGGTATCAGCAGTCGCTGGCTAGCGCGACCGGTTTCGAGCTGGTGAAGGCGAGTCCTCACGTTGCCTGCGCGATGTGCTGGCCGATGCCATCCGGCGCGGGATATCCGCGGCCACGGCCCACGACCGCGTTCACGCCTGATACAGCTGGAAACGCATCTCCCTGGGAACCTTTGCGGTCTGCCAAACGGCTATCACCGAGCTGAGAGCAATGACCAGCCTCTTTCTATCTCGGGGAATCGGGGTGCTGCCCGACGGAGGGAGCGTGATGCGTTTTCTTTAAGATTCCGGTACGCAGCATGAAGACCATTACATCGAATGGAAGGTCGTCCTCGATGGCTTGATCGACGTAGTGGAGGATACGCTTTGCTTCGCGGCTCAGTGGTGGTGCCGTGTCGGTCATGGGAGCGGTCATCGCTTCGATGGCGGCTATCTGCGCCTTCCATCGTGCTGCCCGGACGGCGTTGTGTAACCACTGAACGGCCTCTGGACGAGGTCGGTTGGGGAAGCGTAGAACAGCCTGCAGCGCCCTGAGGACTGCCGGGTCGTTGGCGATGACCTGTTGCCGGCCGACCCAGCTGCACACCTGACGGTTCACCGAGGTTCGCCTCACCAGCCGCCTTGATTCCTCGGCCGAGGGCGCGGTCATGCCGTCGAGCAGAAGGCTGTCCATCGCCTGCTCGCGACGTCGGCCCTTCTCTCTCGCTATGGCGATCGAGTCGCGCCGTAAGCCTCGTACAAATTCACGCGCGGTCCGCTGCGCGTGCTCACCCTCCGCTCCAAGCGGCTTTCGTCGACGGCGCCTGTTGATCCGTTCGTTGCGGCGATTGATGGCCCACCATTTGGCGAAGGGCATCCCCGAAACTGGCGGGGGCAGGGGTTCCGTGGCGCTGGCCGAGTCATCGTCGGCGAACCAGAAGCGCAGGCTGTCCTTGAGAAAATAGTGGGGTTCTTGCTTGTCACGCTTGCGGCGTTGCAGCTTGCCATCCGGTGTCAGATCCACGGCACGTAAGATCGCGTCGACGCACCAGCCGCGGTCAAACCAGCGCAGGACGACCTTGGCGATCTCGCGGCGGTCGGCATTATTCCATTCCGCGCGTAAACATAACGATTCCACGGCCGTGCTGATGTGAGCCTCGGTCTCCGGCACCACTCGGCCTGGCCACTGTCTCGGATCGAACGTCGCGTACATCGAGCCTGCCTCGTTCCTGAAATGACGCTACGAGAGAAACCAACCGAAATGATCCCAAGGTTCCGATCGGGGGAGATGTCGACACGCCCGGACATCACACAACTCGATCGGCGGTCCGGCTACGCAGGTCAAGCATGCCGAACGGTCTGAGCCAAACAACCTCGACCATCCGGGCTCTCAAGCCTGTCAATCCGCTCGCCTTACCGCCGAGATACTTGCACCATGACCACCACCGCCCTCGATGTCGTTGATCAACTCGCCGACTGGTCTCCCTGGTTCCCGTTCGATCAGGTGCGCACGGCGGCACCGAAAAATCCCGGTGTCTACCTGGCGCGCGAAGGCTGCGACGGGGAACTGGTCTACGTCGGCATGGCGGGTGAGCGTCGCGGTCAAGGGCTTCGAGGACGGTTGACCATCTACGCACGCGGGCGTGCGCTTGCCAGCGGGCTCGGCGAAGCCGTCCTGGACCGAGCCTTCGCCGACCCGGTGTGGTTGCGGGAGCGCCTCGCCGAAGCCGAGGCACAACACGCCCGGCGCGCGAAGTTGTGGGGCGTGCTCGCCTTCGAACGAGCCGACCTCCACATGTGCTGGTCGGTGACACAGGACAGGGCCATGGCCGTCGATTTAGAGCGCCGGGTCCTTTCCGCGCTTGTACAGTTCGATTTGTGGAACAGACTCCGGTGAACGAGAGTCGCCGTTTCGGTCCGACGTGGACGTAAAGCGTCGAGCAGGACATCGCGTTCAGGACAGCAGGCACGGCGGCCAACGTGTCCGCGGCGGCACCCATCCTGATGGCCAGTTCCGCGGCCGCGGTAGCGCACTTCTCGGCATCGGCGCGCAGTTCCCGCTCCATGCGTACCGCCGCGGCTGGCTCGTCGAGGGCCTCCTCGGCGCGGGTTCGCCCTCTCGTTGTGCCTGCTCGCTCTAGTGACATTCGACGGCCAACGCCGCGGTGCCCCGCGAAGACCCACGCGAGGTCGGGGTCGGAGTACGTGATCGTCCCGTGCACCTGATGCCCGCACCGCGCTGATCGCGGCAGCAGGGCCGCCGCCCCAGCCGCCACCGTCTGAGCGGCACTTGTCGCGTACCAGACGTACAAGGGCGCGATCCCGCCGGACTCCGTCGAGCTGCAGTCTGCTGACGCTCGGTGGAACCCGGCGGGTCTCCACAACTCGGGCCCTGAATTAGAGTGCGATGTATGGACCAGCCGGAAGACCAGTCTTCGCCTTCGGTGCTCGCTGAGACCGATCAGCACCAAGATGTTGCCGTGGGAATCGGCGAACAACTCAGCACGGGACAGAGGTACTGGCAAGAGCACGAGATCGTTCGGCGTACCGCTGATGAGATCCGTCGAGGCGAAGCGGCAGCGTACGTCAGGCGACGCAGCGACAGACTGTGAAGGGTTTGGATTACGGTGACGCCGGGTCGAGAGGCAGTCCGGGGTGGGCGAAGAAAGCATCGGTCAAACCGGGCCGGTACTGGATGCCGTTGACGCGGTTCTTTCCAATCGCGGCCAATCGTCGATCCCTCGGACGCGAGGTTGCCCAGACTGCGTTTGGCATGGGACCACACGTGTTCAACGGGGTTGGGGTCCGGCCCATAGGCCGACAACCGGATCACGTGCAGCCAGTCCCGTGCATCGATCAAGACGCTCATCGCGGCACTGACGTGAGTTGAGATCGTCCCAAATCAGCACGATAAGACCGCCGAGTTGCTGGTGGGCGGCGTCGAGCAGGGCTGCGCAGTCGGTCTCGGCGAAGCTGCGTCGCTCACCCTTGCGTCCGCGGTGGACCTTAGTCCGGTAGATCAACCTACTGCGGTGACCGGACCGAATACACACCAGCTCGGCGACCGCGAGCCGACCGGACCCTCTGGGCCAGCCGGTCCAGACGCGCGTCGTCCAGGCGGCACGACGGTCCGCTCGGTCCTGTCGACACCAGACGTAGACCGCGTTGATCGACATCCGCAGCCGTCGGGCAATCTCGGCGGCGAGCATGTCCTGGGCGAACCACGCCGCCGCCTGCAACCTGACAGCCTCACGCTTGGCCCTGCCCTGCTCGGACCGCCCCGCCGAAGGCTGCTTCGTAGCGCACCGTCCTTCTGCCCGCTGACGCAGCCCGACCGTGTAGATAGATGATGTGAAGCAGATCTGGGACACCGTATGGGCATTCGCGCAGAGCCATTGGACGCCCATTCTCGCCGCCGCAGCGTTCGTCGTGTCCGCCTACGCTGCGATCATCAGCCACGTCAACATGCGCGCGGCGAAGCGCAGTGCTGCCGGGACGGAGTCACAGGCGAAGTCCGCGGAGGCATCAGCGGCAGCGGCTCTCGACCAAGCGCGGGAGGCACAAGCAGCTTCGAGTCTGGCGCGCGATGCTTCTGAGGTACAGGCGCTGGAAGCGGCGAAGGCCAGAATTGATCAAGCGTCTCCTCGTGTTGTCGTAACGCTCGACCTGTTGGGAGAGCATCCGCTGACCACGTCAGGCTGGGCCACGGACATCCCTCTGCCGCATCCTGAGATTCAGCCACCGGGTGAGCTGACGCTCGACTATATGGAACACCGCCACGACTACCTGTACTTCGTGCTGAGAGGGACCCTCTATAACGAAGGCGCGCATGTAGCCCGCATCCGTTCCTACGGCTCGACGGGGGGCCCAGTTTTATATGCCGGATCTCACCCGGCGAGCGGTGTCGAGGTTCCCATTCCTCAGAGATCTGGTGTCGACTACTGTTATCACCTGCATCCGGGGCAAACGGCGCTGTTCGAGATCCGTGCCGTGAAGCCGATCTGGGACATCCTGTACCACTACCAGCAAAAGAAGCCGGAGCCGTATATCAATATTTCACGTGACCAGTTCTATCTCCAGCCCGGCAGCTTTGACGAACCTGAGTTGCACGTCGCGATCATCACGCAGGCCGAAGAACCTTTACAGGACCGAGCGAATGAGCAGTGGAACGCGCCGCTGATTATCAAGAACAAGTGCAATGTCGTTGTGCTGATGGAGCGCAAACTTCACTATCCGAAGTCCTTTGAGTTTGTTCATGCAGAGCTGCAAGGTGATCGAGAGCGGATTGAACAGCTCCATCAAAACGAACGCCTTGCGGCTCTCTATCGGGAGAAGGAACAAGGACGATAAATTTTCAAGCGACGCGGACGTAGGTGCATGGTTGGCGGACAGGCCAGTCTGAACATTTTACTGGCATCAAGTCGGATTGATGGTTGATCAGTGTCCAAAGTTGTCGACGCCGAAGTGGTGACCATTCTGTCGCCAGCCCAGTTCAACAAGCCGCGACTGGTCGTGACCACAACTTTTGCACTTGTTCTTCGAACACGGACGATCAAGCCTGGCCCTTCCAGAAACAGCAGAGCCTTGCGTAGACGAGAGGTGGGACTGCAGACATCGCTCGGAGACCGGGCGTTCTTCGAAAGTGGCAACGAGCGTCGGATCGGTTTGTTGCACTGGATGACGCCCGCACGTCTGCTGAGGACGCCGCGACACCGCGCCTCAAGGTTCGCAGGGGCAGCTTGCGTGATTTGCCGCTGGCCACGGGGGTGGCCTGTTTGGACATCGAAGCCAGCATGTTGGCAGCCAACGCGTAGTCCTCGGCGGCGCGGGCAGCGCACAGAAGGAGCAGATACCAGCGCTGGGCTCCTGTTGACGCCGTTGTCATGTGCCGGATGAAGCTGGTGGCGGCGAACATGCTGATGTGCAAGTGCGTGGAGGGTACGGCAGGCCGGAGCAGTGGTCTCGTAGTATCCGGCGATGCCGATCAAGTGGTCACGGATCCACGCCGAACTGGGAGAATCGCCCACCGCTTTGACGCATGCGATGGTGGAACGTGCGGTCAGCCTGGATATGGCCGAAACCGACGATCTTGAGTGGAAGCGGGCGTTGCCGCAGGGCCCGGACAAGAAGCTTGAGGAGTTCGCCAAGGACATCGCGGCGATGGCCAACACCGGCGGCGGCCTGATCGTGTACGGGGTGAGCGAGGACGCCGACGAGCGGGCGGATGAACTGCTCGGCGTTGCCAACGGCAAATCGGAGCGTCAGACCCTGCAAGGCTACGCCGCGCGCTGGGTCCGACCGCTGATCGGCGACCTGACCATCGAGCCGCTGGACGACGGCCGCGACGGGCCTGGCCTGATCGCGGTGTTCGTGCCAGCCAGCCCAGACGCTCCGCACGTGGTGACCTACGACAACAACCGGATGGGTGTGCCCTACCGGTACGGGCCGCACACGAACTGGATGTCGGAGCACGAACTGGAGCGCGCCTACCGAGATCGGTTCTCTCGGCGTGCCGACGACCGGGCGGCGCTGGTCACGCTGATTGATGGGTTGAAGCCGGAGATCGATCTGAACGAGGGCGTGTGGCTGGTCCTGGCGACCCAGCCGGTCCTGTCTCCACCTCCGCGCACGTCAGGACCTGACCGCCAGAACGCCACCAAGGCGATTCTCGATGCCGAATCTCTGGCCGCGGAACTCATGGGAGACACAGCATGGTTTCGGCACCTCTTGGGACTTTCCGACACCGTGGTGGCGAACCCGCGCACCGGGTTGCGACGGTGGAGGTTCCGCTCGTACCGCGCCGATGACAATCTCCAGGCCTCAGCCGCGTGGCCAGTGGTGGAACTGCACCACAACGGCGGAGTCGCCCTCGCGGTCGAGCTGACCACCACCATCCCCGTGCAGAAACCCTACGACACCAAAAATGCCGAGAACCCCGACGTGCACCGGGTGCCGGTCGAGATCATGGACCTGCTGATCGGAGCGGGCATCGCGCTGGCCTCATCGCACGGTCGCACACTGGGCATCACCGGAACGATCATGGTGCGCGCGGAGCTGCTCACCAGCGAATCAGCGCCCCATCGCCACCTCATCGCCATCAAACAAGCGCGTCCAGGTAGCAGTTCTTTCGAGCGCGTCGGTGGTTCCGCGCCCGTGCGGGCTCCCGCCGCGGTGGAGACCGCGTTCACCGCCGACAGTGACGTCGCTGCTTTGTGTGACGCGGCCCGACAGCTCGCGGAAGACCTCAATCACCAGTTCGGGAAACCTCGCTGCAGTCTGCCCTGACCAGTGCCGTGACGTGCCGAATGTTTGGTCGCTGAGGTCAGGCATGATGGTCCCGTGATCGATCTATTTGACTACGAGCACCGCCACCTCACGGTGGTCGATGCCATTCGCTACGGCACGTCGAACGCCCAGTCCCCGGCCGCCGCCGCAGCAGAAGCCCTGACACGGTTGCGCTCGGATGAGCCACCCCTGGGCATCCCCGACGAGGTCGACACGATGCAACTTGAGGCGGTGATCGCTGACGCAGTGGAGCGTGGCGCGAAAAGCGAGTTGACAACCGACGAGGCTGCACACGCTGCCCTCGAAGGGATGCGCGCCCTAGGCGTGCTGATCGGACCGCGCCCGCCGGATGACCCGTTCCCCGAACTTTGACCCTGTTCAGCGCACCCTCCGACACGCGTGAGCAAGAGATTGCCGCGACTTATGGTCATATAGCTGCCGAGGACTAAATTTCTGCGATTGACACCCCCTTTGACACTACGGCAGCACCACTGAAATATGACGGGTCACCACCACGCGCCTACGGTCTCCGCGTTCTTCACAGCGTCCGCAGCCTCGGCGCGATCATGAACCACGCCGGTGAGGTCCGCGTCGCTAAAGTCCGTGTTGACAAGATCCGTGCGAACGATTCCGTCGCGACCATTTTTTGCGTCAGGTCCACATCGAATCGCGCGCCGCGAAGATTCGCTCCGGCAAAGTCGGTGTTCTGAAGTTTTGCGCTGCGAAGGTCCGCACCGATCAGGTTCGCGCCACTTAGAGAAGCGTTGGCGAGATCCGCACGACGAAGGTTTAGATTACGGAGACACGCTCCACTCAAATCAACGGGCGTCTTATTGTCGTTTTCGGTCTTGCGGCGGCTCAGAACCGTGATCGCGGCCTGCACATCGGAACTCACAGGTTGATCTGGACAGACGCCAGCTCGAGATCCGGGAAGCGGTTCTGGCTCCGAAGGTTGCGCGGGCACGGGAGCAGGAGTGGTGGTGCGAACGAACGCGCTGAGGACTTCGATGATCGTCGGCTGGTCTCGTGGCGAGTCGCGTGCCAGGCGTTCCAGGGCGTACACCCCTCCCAGACGACCTTGCAGGTGGTCCGCTCCGGCCTTGTCGAGCTGCTCTACGGCCTTGCCGTAACGGTCGGTGTACTGGCCCTGTTGGGCCACCTCGTTCTGACGTTGAGCGATGACCACTTGGTCGCGCGTGGCATCAAGTGATCGACCCGTGTAGAACACCGCAGCGACCGCAGCACCTGCGGTGATCACGGCGGTCAAGACACTCCAGTTCACCTGCAGTCGCGGTGGCTGACTCGGAGGCGTGGGTGCAGGCTGTGGCTGTAGCCGCGGGACACGACGGACTGGTAACCGCTGAACAGCGATGAGATGGCGAGAAGTCACATTCACACAATCGCCACCACCGAATGGAACGTCACTGACCGCAGTCTTACGGTTATGGGCCATTCGGGTGGCTCCCAACGGCCAACAGACACCACGATTTCGGGTGCGCGGGCGACCCTCGCCCAGCACGGCGTGCTGGGCGAGTCGGAGAGAAACCCTGCTTACCCCACGACCGCACGAACCTCACGTTCACACCGTGCCAGCTCGTTGGACAGCCGTCAGGTCACCAGCTCTTGGCTGAGGACCGGCAGCCGTTCATCGTACGAAGCGTCCGGCTTACGTGATGCGGAACTTCACACCTTCCTCGCGGAGAACGTCCTTCGCGATGTCGCGGAACTCCCGGCGGGCGTCTTCGATTCGGTCAGGATCGCGGGTGCCCAGCAGTTCGGCCGCAAGGGTGCGGACGGACCACGGGATCAGGACGCCGAATCGGGCCATGTACAGGGCCACGGCACGGACGCGGTGCAGGTCCTGGGAATCCAGCCAGGCGTGGGCCAGCAGTTGCCAGCACCATCGGGTGACCCGCTGCGTGTCGTACAGGCCACCTGCGGCGGTCTTGACGTCGACCAGCATCGTGGCCCGCGGCGAGCCGATCAGCAGGTCCCCCTCGACCCAACCGGGGATCAGCACCGGCGCGGCCACCCCCATCGTGCTGTCCTCGACGGGCTCGTCACTCTCACCGTGAAGGAGTTGCTCGACGATGTCACGGCACTGACCGACCAGGTCGAGTGCACGGGCGCGTCCGGCCAACTCGACCAGTTCGGCCACCACCGACTCTGTCGGGAGCGCACGCAACTCGGCGACGCCACCACCGTGATGAACCACTCCCGAAAGACGCCAGTCCAGGCGCCCGGTCTGATCCATGCCCTCGCACGCCCCCAGCACCCATAACGACCTCGCCAGCCCCATCTCGGCGCCGCGAGTCCCCCACTCGCCATGCGGGATGTGCTCGGCTTGGTAGGCGCGAGTGCGTTCCAGCAGGTCCAACATCACCACTTCCACTTCCGGCTGGATCGGGTCGCGGTCCACTCTGGGTCCCAGATCCAGCCACCCGGCGGGGGTGCGGCGCAGCGACAGCGCACGGCCGCGGTGCTGCTCGGGCAGTTCGGCGCGACCGGGGTAGGCGGCGGCCTGGACGTGGGCTCGGGCCCAGGACAGCCAGCCCACACCGATCATTCCGAGCATGGCGCGGTACGGCGGGGACGGATCGACCAAGTCGGCGAGGCGCTGCGTGAACGCGCGGCCGACGTCGGCCCAGTGCTTGTCCTTGTCGACCTTGCCTGTGGCCTGGACCGGTTTGGTGGCCGCCACGGCGGAGCGCACGTGCCAGACCACGCGGGCGGTGCCGACGAAATGCCGCTCGCACCATCGTCCCAGCCTGCCGTCATAGAGCTGCTTGGTCAGGCTCACGCCGCCCGCCCTCCCGTTCTTGATCGGAGAAGAGAATCAGGCTAGCGACGTCGAGGGCTGTGGCTCTGCCAATGCTCCAGCCTCTGGTGGTCGTCACGCTCTATCCCAGCATCCGCAGACCGGACCCGATCCGACACCGAGACGGCGGAGTAGGCCGAGATGGGCGCAACGGCTCTTGAGCTAACCCAGGGGGAGTTCAGCACGAGTCGTGGCCAGGTCCATGAACAGATCACCGAGCCGGTCGACCCGGTTGAGGACGTCGGGCGCAGTGAACACCAGTTCCTCGGCGTGACGGCAGGCTTCGACTTCGGCCCAGGTGATCGGGGTCGACACCGTCGGATGTGCCCGGCCGCGCAGCGAGTACGGCGCCACGGTTGTCTTGGCCGGATTGTTCTGGCTCCAGTCGATCAGCACCCGGCCGACCCGCAGCGCCTTGGTCATCGTCGACACCACCAGGTCCGGTGTCTCCCGCGCCAACCGCTCGGCCACCTCCTTCGCGTACACCGACGTCGCCTCCGACTGCTCGACGCGCACTCCGGCGTAGACCTGCATGCCTTTGGAGCCGCTGGTCTTCGCGACCGGGGCGAGCCCGTCGGCGACCAGAACCGCGCGCAGCCGTTCCGCGACGCGGGCGCACTGCACGATCGTCGCGCCGTCGCCGGGATCGAGGTCGAACACCACCCGGTCGGGCAGGCCGCGTGCCGGGCCGGGTTCGACGGTCCACTGCGGCACGTGCAGCTCCAGCGCCGCGAGGTTGGCCGCCCACACCAGCGCGGGCAACTCCGCGAACAGCGGGTACCGCACCGGCTCGCCGCTGCCACGCGAGCCGGTGGAGAGCAACCGGACCGTCGGAAGCCAGGCCGGAGCGCCCGCGGGAACGTTTTTGCCGAAGAATTGCTGCCCGCCCACGCCGTCGGGGAACCGGATGGTGGTGATCGGCCGACCCGCGAGGTGTGGTAGCAGGACCGGGGCGATGCGGCTGTAGTAGGTGATGACCTCGGCCTTGGTGAACCCGGTCTCCGGGTAGAGCACCTTGTCCAGGTTGGACAAGGTGAGGGTGCGCTGGCCTGCCCGCACGGTGACCCGCGCCCCCTGCCCTGTCGCGGACGCGACCTTCCGCGTGCCCGACGGGGCCTTCCGCCCGGATGCCGACCCCGTGGTCGATGCAGGTGTGGTCGGTGCCGTTGGGGCAGTCTGCGGGGCGAGCACCTCCGTGGGGTCGCGGTCCTCGCGCAGCCCGCGCCAGGCGGTGTGCCGCAACCGGCCAGCGCCGCGGGTGATCTGCCGGAAGACCACTTCCCCGACCAGCTGCGGCCGCACCCACCGTCCCCGCCGGACGTCCTCGCGGGGCGGGTCGACCGCGAACGGGTGACCGCTGCGCTCCAACGGTTCCAGCAGGGCCTGCAGCTCCCGGCGGGTGGTCTCGGTGAAGCCGGTGCCGACGTCACCGAGGTAGACCAGGTCTCCGGTGTCGGGGTCGTGGGCGCCGAGCAGGAGACCGCCGAGCATGCCGGTGAACCGCCCCTGACCTGGACGCCATCCGCAGAGAATTGCCTCCTGCGTCTGCACCAGGGGGTGCTTGCACCACGACTCCGGGCGTTTGCCCGGCTCGTAGACGGAGGTCCGCAGCTTCGCCACGAGTCCCTCGTGCCCTTCGGCTGTCACCTGGTCAAGCAGGTGCTGCGGGGTGAGCCGGTCGGCGGCGAGCTGGTCGAAGGTCACCGACGGCACCACCGACACCAAGGCCGGATCCGGCATCGGCAGGGCGTGCAGTGCCGCGCGGCGCTCGTCGTAGGTGCTGCCCACCAGCAGCTCCTTGCCCAGCCGCAGCAGGTCGAAGGCTAGGAACCGGACCGGCACGTCCTGGAACGGCTCGTCCCGCAGGACGGAGGCGTGGTGGTGGCGGTAGCGACCGCGGCGGTCCTGCAACGCGCCGAAGTCGATCTGCCCGGCGGCGTTGTAGACGACGATCTCTCCGTCGAGCACGGCTGCTCGTCCCTGCAGACCGGGCGCCAACACGCCGGCCAACTGCGGGAACTCCTCGGTGAAGTCGATGCCGTTGCGGCTGGTCAACACTGTCGTGCCGTCCCGCGCGATCCGCATGGCCGCCCGGTAGCCGTCGAGCTTGTGCTCGTAGGCCCACGACGGTCCGGAGCGCAGACGGCCGTGGTCGGGCTTGGCCAGCATCGGCATGATCCACGCCGGAACCTCCGGCGTCCCGTCGCGGGCTGTACGCGCCATCCCCGCCTCCCGAACGCGTCGGCGTCGGGGCCATGTCGTGCACTTAGGCTGCCGCTCGCTACTCAAAAGTAGCCCGAATGGTCCGGGACTACACCTCTGCGGGTTCGTCCACGTCGACTCGTACGCCTCGACAGGCTGAGCGCCACACGACAGGCCAACCGAGCCGCTGGCAGCTGGCCGTTGAGGAGGATCCGTACTCACTCTGAGTACTGCTGATCTTCTTTGTGTCGCGAGTGGACAATCCATCAAGGACTATGGGCGGGTGACGGAACCCGTCGCACGGCACGAGAACCTTCCGGACCTGGTTCGGCCAATGCTGGCCGTCGCCGGGGATATACCCGCAGGATCCGGCTGGGCTTCCGAGTTCAAATGGGACGGCTGGAGGGCTGTCGCCTACGTCGAGCCCGGTCGGTTGCGACTGCGGTCCCGCAACGACCTGTCCCTGCTGGATCAATTTCCCGAACTGGCAGTGCTGAGCCAGGTGGTGGGCGGCCGGTCTGTCATCCTCGACGGCGAGATCGTCGCCCTCGGTCCGGACGGCCGGCCAGACTTCGGTCGCCTGCAGCAGCGCCGCGGTCGCCGTCCCGGCAAGCTCACGCAGCGCAGCGCCCCGGTGGCCTTCTACGTGTTCGACCTGCTGCACCTGGGCACTCGATCACTGCTCGACCAGCCCTACCTGCTGCGCCGCAAGATGCTCACCGACCTCGCTCTGCCCGGTGAGCACCAGGTCCAGGTGCCACCGGCGTTCCCCGACACCGATCCGGCCACGGTTCTCGATGTGGCACGCTCGTACCATATCGAGGGGTGTGTGTTCAAGCGCCTCGACAGCCGCTATCTGCCGGGCCCGCGCCGCTCCGGCCTGTGGATCAAGCACGCGTTCCGGGTCACCCAGGAGGTCGTCATCTGCGGGTGGAAGCCCGGTACAGGTCGCCGAACAGGCCTCTTCGGGTCACTGCTGCTGGGCGTCCACACGGACCAAGGTCTGGAGTTCGTCGGCCACGTCGGCACCGGCTTCACCGACCGCGCCGCGCGCGAGTTGCAGCAGCGCCTCGACGGTCTTGCCCGCCCCGGCACCCCGTTCGTCGAGCCCGGTTCCCCTCGCGACTTTCGGGAGGCCCGCTGGGTGCAGCCGGTGCTGGTCGGCGAGGTGGAGTTCCGGCAGTGGATCATGGACCCAACCACCGGCCAACGACGACTTCGACACCCCAGTTGGGCTCGGCTACGGCCGGACAAAGACGCCGCAGACGTTGTGCTTGGCGCGGACTCGGCGCCATGAGTCGATCGCGATGCCCGTTGGTCTGATGGGCTGGCCGTGTCGGTCTGCGGTAACACGGTGGGTGAGTTCACGATGCCGTGTGCGTGACGACTGCTCCGACGACCTCGCCTCCTTCCACGTCCGCTGCCCCGGCCAGGCGGACGCCTCGCTTCCGGCAGGCGGTGACCGGACGACGCGGGCTGGGTGTGCTGGCCTGGCTGCTGGCCGCCGCGAGCGTGGGGATGACGGCTTGGACGGTGAAGTCGTGGTCGTGGTGGTCAGCGGCGTGGTCTTGGCTAGAGCGTTGGTGGATGGTCCCGGCGGCGGTGCTGCTGCTGGCCGCCGCGATTACTCTCGGGGTGCTGCGGTCGCGTCACCCCAGCTCACCACCCCGCCTGAGGGTGGAGCCGGGGACGGAGGTGATGCCGGCGCTGACCCCGCGGGCGATCCTGCTCGGCGCGCTCGTTCTGCTGGGTATGGGTGTCACCGCGGCGATGCTGCTGCTGGTCAGCTTCTCCGGTGCCGAGCCGCGGGACCGGTTGGACGCGATCCGGACCGCGGCCACACTGCTGGTGGGCACTGGTGGCGCCGCCGCGCTGCTGTTGGCCGCCCGTCGCCAACGTGCGACCGAGTTGGGCTTGGCCGTGCAGCGCAAGGCCGCCGCCGACACCGCGCACGACGCCTCGGCGCGGCGGATCACGGAGCTGTATCTGAAGGCGGTCGAGCAGTTGGGCTCGGACAAGGCTGCGGTCCGCCACGGCGGCCTCTACGCGCTGGAACGCGTCGCCCAGGACAACCCCGACCAACGCCAGACCGTGATCAACGTGATCTGCGCCTACCTGCGCAGTCCCTACACCCCGCCGCCCGAACAGCCTGCCGCCCGCCGGACCAGACTGCCCGCGTCCGCACGCCGCGGCAGCGCGGCCGACCGGGTCGCCGCCAGCGTCGCGGCAGCACGCCGTACTCACCTCATCCCACCGGCACCGACTGCTGGTTCTGAGCAGGTGCGGCAGGAACGGGAGGTCCGGCTCACCGCGCAACGCATTCTCACCACCCACCTCTGTCTTGCTCCCGACAAAACCACCGGCGAGCCGACCAATCCGCTCTACTGGGCCGAGGGCTACGACCTTGACCTCACCGGAGCCACCCTCATCGACTTCCACGCCGATGGCCTCACCGTTCGACAAGCAACCTTTACCGAGGTGCAGTTCACCGGCGACGCGGAGTTCGGCAGGGCGACCTTCACAGGTAACGCGTGGTTCATCGGGGCAGCCTTCACCGGTAACGCGTGGTTCGACGGGGCAGCCTTCACCGGCCACGCGGGGTTCAACTGGGCAACCTTCACCGACGCCGCAGGGTTCCACGGGGCAAATTTCACCAGCGACGCGCGGTTCTACGGAGCGACCTTCATCGGCGACGCGGGGTTCGGCAGGGCAGCCTTCACCGGCCACGCGGGGTTCAACGGAGCAACCTTTACCTGCACCGCAGTGTTCTACCGAGCAACCTTCACCAACGACGCGCAGTTCAACGAAGCGACCTTCACCAACGACGCGCGGTTCTACCGAGCGACCTTCACCAACGACGCGCAGTTCAACGGAGCAACCTTCACCAACGACGCGCAGTTCAACGGAGCAACCTTCACCAACATCGCGCAGTTCAACGAGACGACCTTCACTAACGTCGCGGAGATGAGCGGAGCTACGTCAGCGGCAGCATCTACCGAGTCGTGTGTGTGGCCGGAGGGGTGGACGGTTGACGATCGTGGTGAGAGGCCAAAAGCATCCGGTGCGGCACCGGCGATGCTGTGGCTGGTACCGATGCCGGCGGTACTGACCGGGCCCGAACCGAGCAGCGACTCACAGGACGAGCGGGGCAGCAGCTCGCCAGGTTGAGTGCTCGTGTCGTAGCGCACGATCACTGTCCGCACTCTTGCGGTGTAGGCCGTTCGGGCGCAGAATCCCGCATCTATAAGCGATGACCTGGCCGGATGCTCCGGTCGAGTCGCTTCAGCCGACTTCCCACGGCAACCAGTCCCGTGGGAGGCACGCCAAGTGGGGTTCGACTCCAACCCGTCGATGCCGTGGCCCGAGTTCGAGGGCGCGTTGTCCGGACACACCACCTCACCTGCGCCTGCACCGGAGTCGCCGACGGCGTCCACGCGACGACGCGATGGATACCTGGCTCCCGAGGACCTTGCCGACCGGCAGATCACCGTCGACGGCGCCCCCGAACTCCAGCGCGTGCCCTACGCCGAGCTCCATGTGCACTCCTCGTTCAGTTTCCTCGACGGCGCCAGCGACCCCGAAGAACTGGTCGAGCAGGCCGCGCGGCTGGGGCTGGACGCGGTGGCGATCACCGACCACGACGGCATGTACGGCGTCGTGCGTGCCGCAGCCGCGGCGAAGGCCTTGGGCGTGCACACAGTCTTCGGCTCGGAGCTGAGCATTGGGCTGTCCGGACCGCAGAACGGCGTACCCGATCCCGAGGGCGAGCACTTGTTGGCGCTGGCCCGTGGCCCAGAGGGGTACCGGCGGCTGTGCCGGGTGATCAGCGCCGCGCACTTGCGCGGCGAGGAGAAGGGGCGGCCGGTCTACGACCGTGACGAACTGGCCGACGAGCTGGCCGGGCACGTGCTGGTGCTCACCGGCTGCCGCAAGGGCACCGTCCGCGCCGCGCTGGAGCGCGAAGGTCCCGCCGCGGCCGCTGCGGCGCTGGCCGGGCTGGTCGACCGCTACGGCCGTGACCACGTGGTGGTCGAACTGGTCGACCAGGCAATGCCGCTGGACTCCACCCGCAACGATCTCCTGGTCGCGCTCGCCGCCGAGCAGGGCCTGGCGGTGGTCGCGACCACCGCAGCGCACTACGCCCACCCGGCGCGTGGCCGGCTCGCGGCGGCGATGGCGGCGGTGCGGGCCCGGCGCGGCTTGGACGAGATGGCCGGGTGGTTGCCGCCCGCCGCGACCGCCGGGCTGCGGTCCGGGGCGGAGATGGCGCGGCGGTTCGTCCGCTACCCCGGTGTCGTGCACCGGGCCGCGCTGCTGGGCATGGAGTGTTCCTTCGACCTGGAGCTGATCGCGCCAAAATTGCCGCCGTTCCCGGTCCCGCCGGGCCACACCGAGGCCACCTGGCTACGCCACCTCGCCGAGCAAGGTGCTCTCCACCGTTACGGTCCGCGCGCGGCGCATCCGGCGGCGTGGCGGCAGATCGACCACGAGCTGGCCATCATCACCGAGCTGGGGTTCTGCGGCTACTTCCTGGTCGTGCACGACATCGTCGCCTTCGCCACCGACCGCGGGATCCTCTGCCAGGGCCGCGGCTCGGCGGCCAACTCCGCGGTCTGCTTCGCGCTCGGCATCACCAACGTCGACGCCGTCCGGCACGAGCTGCTGTTCGAACGGTTCCTGTCCCCATCGAGGGTCGGGCACCCGCCGGACATCGACATCGACTTCGAAGCCGGCCGGCGGGAAGAGGTGATCCAGTACGTCTACGACCGCTACGGCCGCACCCACGCCGCCCAAGTCGCCACCATCATCACCTACCGCGCCCGATCGGCAGTCCGCGACGCCGCCCGCGCCCTCGGCTACGCCCCCGGCGCCCAGGACGCCTGGAGCAAGAGCCTGGACGGGTGGGGTCCGGTCGCCGCCGCGATGGCCGAGCCAGACCAGCCCATCCCCCGACGGGTCCTGGCGTTGGCGCAGCAGTTCGAGGGCTTGCCGCGGCATCTGGGCGTGCACTCGGGCGGGATGGTGATCTGCGACCGGCCCATCGGCGAGGTCATCCCGGTGGAGTGGGCCCGTGCCGAGGGCCGCACCGTCCTGCAACTGGACAAGGACGACGTCGCCGCGATCGGCCTGGTGTTCCCTGTCAAGTCAGCGTGTTGAGATCTTGAAGCCTTGCTTCTACCCGACTTGCGGCAGCCGTCATGGTGGGATCCCTCGGATAGATGAACCTCCCGTTGGCCAGAACTGGTCTGGGGGCACGAGTCCGAGTCGTCGGAGGTATGCCATACCTACGGCCGTGTCGGCGTACTGAGTTGCTTGCTCAGTCGTGTACAGGTGAACGCGCCTAATTTCTGCCGCCTCAAGCAATGTCCCCGACATGTTGCTTGGTCCCGTTGAACCTAGGTTTCGCGGACAGCTCCGAACGAGAAGCTTGCTTGGCACCATCCGCTCACGCCGATGTCCGTAAGTTCGGCACTGCTGTGCGGCTAGCTCCATGACGGCCGCAGGAGGACGACATTACGTCGATCGCGCCTTGTCGAGGTTGGAGCGGATGATCTTGGTTGTGGGGTGGTCGGGTCCCAACACCCGTTCGCTGTCGGTGAGGGTGGCCTCGTACAGCGGGATCGCCCGGCCCAGATCACCCGCCGACCGGTAGGCGTAGGCCAGGTTGTTGCGCGAGGTCAGCGTGTTCGGGTGGTCGGGTCCCAACACCCGCTCCCGATCGGTGAGGGTGGCCTCGTACAGCGGGATCGCCCGGCCCAGATCACCCGCCGACCGGTAGGCGCCGGCCAGGTTGTTCCGCGAGATCAGCGTG
>Ga0247771_1000226_pt1 | contig 20314 bp, 19 predicted proteins | sample UWRJL197509C6_FD_179948 | JGI IMG/M metagenome (GOLD analysis project Ga0247771, IMG submission 179948) | Plant litter microbial communities from Arlington Agricultural Research Station in Wisconsin, United States - UWRJ-L197-509C-6 | ecosystem: Environmental > Terrestrial > Plant litter >... | reverse complement strand
AAAGACGCCTTGACAAGACGAAAGAGGGTGGGGGCGCAAAAACAACCGGGGGCCGGCCGGGGTGGGGGTTAGAAGAACCTGCCGGCACGGTGCGGTTGGTCCCGGTGCTAGTGCCGGCCGGGGGCCGGAAGATATTTGGTCCAGTTTCGGACGGTGCAATTTGATGTGGGGTGGGTTGGTCACGGGGCTGGGTTGGGGCCGGGGCCCGGTGCGTCGTGGGTGGGTAGGCAGGTCAGTCTTGGGCCGAGCCCATCCCCATCGCGTGCTCTCAGCCCCAGGTGCTGGGCCTTGTCGGCCCTCTGTGCTGTTGGGCGCGCGGATCACCCCGTCCTGGGGTATGGAAGCGGGGTGTCCGCGCGTTGCACCTGGCGAAGGAATCTCCCCCTACCCGAGGAGCGTTAAACCGATGTCAGCTGCGCCCGCGACCCTGACGATGTACTCGACTTCCTGGTGCGGATTCTGCTACAGCCTGAAGAACCAGCTGAAGCGTGAAGGCATCGAGTACATCGAGGTGGACATCGAGCAGACTCCCGGTGCCGCTGACTTCGTCATGAGCGTCAACGGGGGGAACCAGACCGTGCCCACGTTGCACTTCCCCAACGGCTCGACCTTGACGAACCCCTCGATCGCCCAGGTCAAGTCGCAGTTGGTGTAGTGCCGGCCGCCGTGCCGGGCGTCCCTGCCCGGCACGGGACGAGCCTAGGAAGGCTCGGTGCGCGGTGGAAGTGCCAGGAACGCGGGGATCGTTGTGGGCCAATGACGGTGTGGTCACGTGAACGCCCGGCGCAGTCTGCGTAGGCCCTCGTCCACGTCTTCGGTGGCGATGAGGCCGTAGCCGAAGACGAAACCCTGTCGTGGTGGGTGGTCCACACCGCAGAGGGTCATGGAGTGCAGAGCCACGTCGTGGTCGCGGGCCCTGGTGATGATGGCCTGGTCTTCTCCTGGACGGTCCGTGCGGAGCCAGGCCGTGACGTGGAGGCCCGCTGTGCTGGTGATGGGCTCCAGGTGGTCGGTGAAGTCCTGGTCGAAGGCCATGGCCATGCGGTCACGTCTGGTGCGGTAGACGCGGCGCATTCGTTTCAGGTGTGCGGAGAGCGCGCCGGAGTCGATGAATTCCGCCAGTGCGCCCTGGAGTGGGCCGGTGGAGTGCCAGTCGGCTAGATGCTTGGCTTTGCGCAGTGCCGAGTGCAGCGGGGGTGGGGCTACGCAGAAGCCGATTCTCAAGGTGGGTAGGAGGACCTTGGAGAACGAACTGACGTAGACGACTCTGCCTGTGCGGTCCAGAGCGTGCAGTGGTTCCACTGGGCGGCCGGTCCAGCGGAATTCGCTGTCGTAGTCGTCTTCGATGATGACGGCGTCCGTGCGGTCCGCCCAAGCGAGTAGGGCGAGTCTGCGGGAGAGGCTGAGCGCGTAGCCGAGGGGGAATTGGTGGGACGGGCTCGTGTAGACGAGTTTGGCGTTGGGTGGTAGGTGGTCGACCACCAGGCCCTCGGCGTCTACTGGGACGCCTACTACGTTGAGGCCCAAGGATTGGAACAGGCGTTTGACGGGTGGGTAGCCGGGGTCTTCCACCGCGACTACGTCCCCTGGGGCGAGCATGACGCGGGCGATCAGGTCGACCGCCTGTTGGACGCCTGCGGTGATCATGATGTCGGACGGTGTGGCTCGGACCGCGCGGGAGACGCCTACGTGGCGGGCGATGGCCGCGCGTAGACCGGCGTGGCCCAAGGGCTCGCCGTACTTGCCCAAGGTGGTGGCGGAGTTGCGGAGTTGGCCTGCAAGCAGTGCGCGCCAGGTGGCGAAGGGGAAGTGGGTGGCGTCCGGCATTCCGGGGCGGAAGTCGTACCTCGCCGTTGTCGCCGACATGTCCGGTGGGGCGGGCATGGTGTCCCACATCGGCCTGGGGCGTAGGGGGGAGTTGGGTGTCTCGAGGGCTTGCTCGTTGTGGAAGGGCAGGTTGCTGACGAAGGTTCCCACGCCTACGCGGCTGGTCAGGAAGCCTTCCGCCGCGAGCTTTTCGTAGGCGGCGTTGGCGGTGTTGCGGGAAACCGCCAGTGTGGTGGCCAGGTCGCGGGTCGGTGGGAGGGCCTCGCCAGGGCGTAGGCGGCCGTCCAGGATGGCGGCGCGGACCTGCAGGTAGATCTGGGCGGTCAGATCACGTCGGCCGTCCAGGGTCACGTGCAGGTCCACGCTCGGCACACCTCTTCACAGCAGGGGGTCGCCCATCAGACCAGGGTGACCGCGTACACCTCCACACGGGGGTCGTCGGGGAACGTGATCGACTGGAGGACCTTGGCGGGGTCGACCGCCAGGGACTGGCCGAACAGGCGTACCGGTGGGCCGTCCACGCCCTGGCCCGCCTTGATGCGGTGGGGCATGTCGAGGACGACGGTGCTGCCGTTGGGGGTGGAGCCTGCCCAGTCGCCTGCTGTGACGGAGACCTGGGTGCTGGTGCCGTCTGCGTAGCGCAGGGTCACGGCTCCGGTGACGGGGCCGTTGTGGGAGGACGACACGAGTTTGACCGCGCTGTAGTTGCCCTGGGGCAGGAGGACTGCTTGGCCGCGTGTTTCGACGAAGTTGGGTGCTGTGCCCTTGGCGTCCGGCGTCGAGTACGTCACGCCGTCCCAGGCGACCGTGCCCGCTGCGGGCAGGAGGTCGCCGTCGTAGCTCCAGCCCTGGCCGTCGAAGTCGCCTTGAGTGGACGCCGAGACCGTTGCCGCGCCGTCGTGGTTGCGTTCCCGGCCGAGGTCTACGGCGCATTGGTTGTCGACGACCGTGGCGCAACTTCCGGCGGCGCGGATCTCGATGGTGACGGTGCGGGTGACGTCGGCCGCGCTGACCTTCACCTGGTACTTGCCGGGGGGCGCGTTGGCCGGGACGCCGATCGGCAACGTCACGGTCTTCTGCACCGGCATCCGCTTCGACTCGATCAGGAGTGGGGCCCGTTGCAGCGTTGAGCTCCAGCCCTGTGGCACGACCACCTTGAGCGGCACGGTCAGCGTGCCCGGTGACTGGCCGAGGACGTCGAGGCTCAGGGTGATCGTTTGCGCGGACGCCTTGGTGGGGACGATCGCGGAGGCGGGGCGGACCGACGCGTCGACGTGTTCGCGGCCGTCTGCCTGGGCCTTGTTGATCGACGGGGGTTCGGAGCCTGCTTGGGTTCCCCAGGCTGATGGCGTGGTGCCGACCTGGTAGGCGAGGGTTCCGCCGCGGGCCACGGACTTCCAGTCGAGCCACGTCTTGGTTTGGTTGCCGCCGTTGAACTTCACGGTTTGCACGTAGCGGTTGGTGTCGGTGACGCCCGGGGCGGTGACGGTGAGGGTTCCGCCTTGCCTCGTGCCGTACTGTCCGATTCGGACGGTCGCGGTCTCGAACTGGGGGCTGGAGAGGGCGAGGAAGTCGCCGCCGCTCATCGTCGGGTACATGCCGAGCGACGAGAACACGTACCAGGCCGACATCGTGCCCAGGTCGTCGTTGCCGGTCATGCCGTCGGGGCCGGTGGTGAACAGGGTCATCGCCGCGCGCACGACCGTCGCGGTCTTGGCCGGGGCGCCGGACCACAGGTACACGTACGGGGCGAGGAGGTCCGGCTCGTTGTTCGGGTTGTACGTCGGCTTGCCGTAGTAGTCGTACGGCTGGGTGATCCAGTCGCGGCGCGCGGTGCCCGCCGGGTCGGCGAGCAGCTTGTCGTAGACGAAGAAGTCGTCCAGGCGCTTGGTGGTGGCCGCCTTGCCGCCCATCAGGCCGACCAGTCCGGCCGGGTCCTGCGGCACCAGCCACTGGTACTGGTACGCGCCGCCCTCGTGGAACTGGTGCCCCGCCTCGACCGGGTCGTACGGCGCGAGCCAGGTGCCCTCGGCGGTGCGCGGGCGGAACTGGGAGATCGAGGAGTCCCACAGGTTGCGGTACCACTGGCCGCGGCCCGCGAACATCGTCGCGTCGGCGGTCTTGCCGAGGCCCTTGGCCATCAGCGCTAGCGCCGCGTCGGCCGCGGAGTACTCCAGCGTCGCGGACGCCGGGTGCACGCAGTCGTTGTCGCCGCCCTTGTGCGCGCAGTCCGTGCCGAGCGCCAGGCCGGACGGCACGTAGCCGCGGTCGTTGTAGTACTGGACGCCGGAACGCCCGTTGTAGGGGGAGTCGGCGGGCGGCAGGCTCGTGGCGTTCTTGCGCAGCAACGCGTACGCCTCCTGCTCGTGCCCGGCGAGCAGGCCCTTGGACCACGCCTCCACCAGGAACGGGGTGACCGGGTCGCCGGTCATGATGTTGGTCTCGCTGTTGGCGAGCGCCCAGCGCGGCAGCCAGCCGCCGTCCCGCCCGGCGGCCACGAGCGACAAGGCGACGTCTCGCGCGACGTCCGGGCGCAGCATCTCCAGGAGCTGGTTCTGCGGCCGGTACGTGTCCCACAGCGAGAAGTTCTGGTACGGCGTGTACCCGGACGCCGTGTGCACCGCGCCGTCGAACCCGACGTACTTGCCGTCCACGTCCCCGGCGAGGTTCGGGTGCAGCAGCGAGTGGTAGAGCGCGGTGTAGAACGCCGTCCGCCGCTCGACCGAGCCGCCGCCGATCGCGATGGACCCCAGTTGCGCGACCCAGTCGTCGTGCGCCTTCTGCTTCGTGGCGTCGAAGTCGAAGTTCGTCGTCTCGGCCGCGAGGTTCTTCCGCGCGCCCTCGGACCCGGTGTAGGACAGGCCGACCTTCACCACGACGTCCCGGTCGGCGGTGGCGTCGAACGTGACCCACGCGCCGTTGGAGCCCGTCCCGGCGGCGTCCCTGTTGCCGGGCGTGGTGGTGGACCCGCGCCACGAGCCGAACGCGGCGAACGGGCGGTCGAACGTGGCGGTGAAGTACACCGTGTGCTCGTCGTGGCCCGCGCAGAACCCGCCCGCCTTGACCCGGCCCTCGACCGTGCGGTCGCCGACGACGTGGACCTCGGAGTCGAACACGTTCTGGTTGGCCTTGCCGGTGTTGAACAGGATGTTGGCCGCGCCGGTGGCGGGGAAGGTGTGCCGCTGCCAGCCCGTGCGGGTGGTGGCGGTCAGCTCGGAGTTCACGCCGTACTTCGCCAGGCCGACGCGGTAGTAGCCGGGTGTCGCGGCCTCGTCGGAGTGCGAGTACGGGGACCTGTAGACGTTCGGGTCGACGCTGGTGACGGCTCCGGTGGTCGGCATCATCGGCAGCTCGCCCGCGACCCCGCAGCCCACGCCGGACAGGTGGGTCTGGCTGAACCCGAAGATCGTGCCCTGCTGGTAGTCGTACCCGCCCTGCCCGCCGGTGTCCGGGCTGACCTGCACCATCCCGAACGGCGCGCTCGCGCCGGGGAAGGTGTTGCCGAAGTTCTGGGTGCCGACGAACGGGTTCACCAACCCGGTCGGGTCCTCGGCCGCCTGCGCGGCGGGCGGCGTGGTCAGCATCCCCGCGACCAGCGCTCCGGCGAGCACGGCCGCGGCTCGGGTTCGTCTGCTGCGCACCAGGTCCTCCTCGATGACACCGTTGTCATGCCCCACAGTGGCCTATCTGCCACGCACCGTGTCAGGAGGTCAGCCGGGCTGTCAACGACTCGAACGAGAACCGACAAGACAAAACAAGAATCGATCAACGACGAAGTAGGCCACCGACCAGCGCCCCGAACGCCACGTGGTCGGCGTACTGCGGCCACCGGGGGAGTGCCCGGATCGCCGGGTACCGCCGTCCCACGACCTCCAGGTCCAGCACCGCGATCCCCAGCCCCGCCACGGCTCCGCCGACGACCCCGAACGGCCGCCGCCGGTGGACGACGGCGAGCACCGCCGTCCACCCCGCGGTGACCACCACGTGGGCCAGCGCCCCGCGGAGCACGGGGGAGCGGTGGCCGGGGAGGAGCGTCCCGGCCGCCCGCGTCGCCGCGAGCACGTCGCCACCGGTGGCCAGCGCGTGCACCGTGGACGGCACCCCGCTCAACACCCCGGCGACCACCCCGGCCCGCAGGGCCCGGCTCACGACTCGCCGCCGTAGGGCCGGGTGTCGTGCGGCGTAGCTCTGACCCCGGCTCGCTGGGTCTGGGTCATGATCCGCTGGCGTGCGGTCGGATGAGGTGTGGCGTGGTTCTGCACTCCGGCGACCACCCCAGCCCGCTGGCCTCGGCTCACGACCCGCTGCCGTACGGCCGGGTGATGATCTCCAGCGCGTGCCCGTCCGGGTCGTCGAAGTACACGCCCCTGCCGCCGTCGTGGGTGTTGATCCGCCCCTCGTCCCGGTGGTGCGGGTCGGACCAGTAGGTGATCCCGCGGTCCTTCACCCGGCCGAAGATGGCGTCGAAGTCGTCCTCGTCGACCAGGAACGCGTAGTGCTGCGACACCACCTTCCCCCGCGTCGCCATGAAGTCCAGCGTCGTGTCCCCGTCGGTCTGGACGGTGATGAACGGCCCGAACGGCACCGGCGCGGGCAGGCCCATCACCTCCGCCAGGAACTCCGCCGACGCCCTCGGGTCCCTCGCCGCCACGATCGTGTGGTTCAACCGCACTGCCATGCTGGTGGAGCCCCCTTTTCGCGTTGTTCCGAACCACCGACGGTAGAACCTCGGCCGCGCTGGAGGTCAAGTCGCCGGTTTTTCTGTCGGACCCCCCTCGTAGGATCGCGGCCATGTCCTCCCCCGACACCGAGACCCACGTGAGCGAAGCCCGTGAAGTGCTGCACCGGGTGTTCGGGTACGACGCGTTCCGCGGCAGCCAGCAGGACGTCATCGAGCACGTGGTCGCGGGCGGCGACGCGCTCGTCCTGATGCCGACCGGTGGCGGCAAGTCGCTCTGCTACCAGATCCCGGCGCTGGTCAGACCGGGCGTCGGGGTGGTGATCTCGCCGCTGATCGCGCTGATGCAGGACCAGGTCGACGCGCTGCGCAACGTCGGCGTGCGCGCGGGGTTCCTCAACTCCACGCAGAACCCGGACGAGCGCAGCATGGTCGAGTCCGAGTTCCTGGCGGGGGAGCTGGACCTGCTGTACCTGGCGCCGGAGCGCCTGCGGCTGGAGTCGACGCTGCGCCTGCTGGACCGGGGAAAGGTGTCGCTGTTCGCGATCGACGAGGCCCACTGCGTGTCCCAGTGGGGCCACGACTTCCGGCCGGACTACCTGGCGCTGTCGGCCGTGCACGAGCGCTGGCCGGACGTGCCGCGCATCGCGCTGACGGCGACGGCCACGGAGGCGACGCACAAGGAGATCGCGACCCGGCTGAACCTCCAGGAGGCCAAGCACTTCGTCGCGAGCTTCGACCGGCCGAACATCCAGTACCGCATCGAACCCAAGAACGAGCCGAAGAAGCAGCTGCTCGACCTGCTGCGCACCGAGCACGCGGGCGACGCGGGCATCGTCTACTGCCTGTCCCGCGCGTCGGTCGAGAAGACGGCCGAGTTCCTGGTGCAGAACGGCATCCCGGCCCTGCCGTACCACGCGGGCCTCGACTCGGGCGTCCGCGCGGCGAACCAGTCCCGCTTCCTCCGCGAGGACGGGCTGGTCATGGTGGCCACCATCGCGTTCGGCATGGGCATCGACAAGCCGGACGTCCGGTTCGTGGCGCACCTCGACCTGCCGAAGTCCGTGGAGGGCTACTACCAGGAGACCGGCCGCGCGGGCCGCGACGGGCTGCCGTCGACGGCGTGGCTGGCGTACGGGCTCCAGGACGTGGTGCAGCAGCGCAAGATGATCGACACCTCCGAGGGCGACCAGGCCCACCGGCGGATGCTCGGCATGCACCTGGACGCCATGCTCGCGCTGTGCGAGACGGTCGACTGCCGCCGCACCCGGCTCCTCGCCTACTTCGGCCAGGAGGGCACGCCCTGCGGCAACTGCGACACGTGCCTGTCGCCGCCGGAGTCGTGGGACGGCACCATCCCGGCGCAGAAGCTGCTGTCGACGGTGTACCGGCTGCACAACGAGCGCAGGCAGAAGTTCGGCGCGGGCCAGGTGATCGACATCCTGCTGGGGAAGAAGACCGCGAAGGTCATCCAGTTCGACCACGACTCGCTCACCGTGTTCGGCATCGGCGCGGACCTGCGCGAAGCCGAGTGGCGAGGCGTGGTCCGCCAACTGCTCGCCCAGGACCTGCTGGCCGTGGAGGGCGACTACGGCACCCTCGTGCTCACGCCCGGCAGCTCCGAGGTGCTGGGCCGCAAACGCGAGGTCATGCTCCGCCGCGAACCGGAACGCGCCCGAGCCTCGAAGCCCGCCCGCACCAGCAAGGCCGCCGCGGTGGCGGTCGACATGCCCGCCGAGGCGGCCCCGGTGTTCGAACGCCTGCGGGCTTGGCGCGCCGCGACGGCGAAGGAACAGGGCATGCCCGCGTACGTGATCTTCCACGACGCGACCCTCCGCCAGATCGCCACGCTCAACCCCGGTTCGCTGGAGGAGCTGGGCACGGTCAACGGCGTAGGCGAGAACAAGCTGGCCAAGTACGGCCAGCAGATCCTCGACACCCTGGCCGGGTGACCACGGGTCCGCAGGCCCCCACCCGGACCGGGCGGGGGCCTGCGGCGTGTCCGGGTGGGGTTCGGAGGCTGGGGCCGGCTGGCTCGGGTGTGGCTCGGGGTCGGGCTGGCGTGTCTGGGAACGGTGAGGAGGCTGGCGCGGTCTGCTTGGGAGGGACTGTGAGGTTGGGCTGACCTGCTTGGGCATGGTCCGCAGGCCGAGCCTGGCCCGCCTGGGCAGGGGTGGTTCAGCGGCTGGTCCGAGTGCGGTTGTGGGTCGGGCCCGGCCTGCTTGGGCGTGGTTCTAAGCCAGCCGGCCTAGGTGGGCGTGGTTCGGGGCCGGGCGGGCGGCTATGCGGCTGAGCTTGGCAGGCGTGGATGCGGTTCAGGGGCCGGTGCGGCCTGCTTGGGCGAGGTTCGGAGGTTGGCCCGGCGCGGGCGTGGTTCGCGGTGGGCAGGCGCGGCTGGGAGGCCGGGCCCTGGCCTGCGTGGGTGCGGTGCGGAGGCCTGCCCAGGCCGCGTTGGCGCGTTGGTCGAGTGCGGGGCGGAATTTCGGGGTTCGCTCGCGAGCGGAAATCCGTGCGGGTGCGCCCGGCCAATGTGGCGCACCGCCTCGGCGATTCCCCTCAAAACAACCCTTTTCAGCGCGCGGCTCCCGCCGCGGACCCACTTCGGGAACGCGGCCGTTCAGCTGGCGGGAGTGCGGTCCCGTGCCATTATTCGTGGACATCGCTCTGCGTTGTGCTGGCGTTAGCGAACGGTCCCGCTGACTTCTCCGCTTGACGGATCAGGACGCTCCGACGCCGGTCCCGTCATGCGTGAACTCCGCAGGTGTGCATGTCAGAGCCCAGGTGACCGTGCCCTCACGAGTGGCTACTCACCGCGTTTTCCGGGGTGGTTCGAGACCGATCGGTGACGAAGATTGCTCCGAACAGTCGTATTGAGGTACGTCCGCGAGACATAGTGTGATTCGCCGAGCGTGGTTTCCGTTGGTCAAACGGAGTGCGAGAGTGTTGACCCGCGCTTTACCTGGTGTACACCCGATCGCATATGAGGGGTCGATTTTCTTAATGAGCATCGAGTTGGCGTTGAAAGAGTCCATGACCATCACCGGCGCCGTGGGGGTGGCGCTCGTCGACTACGACAGCGGCATGGCGCTCGGCACGATGGGCGGCGGTGACTGGCTCGACCTGGAGGTCGCCGCGGCGGGCAACACCGAGGTGGTGCGCGCGAAGCTGCGCGTGATGGCGTCCCTCGCGCTGAACGACACCATCGAGGACATCCTGATCACCCTGCACCGCCAGTACCACCTGATCCGCCCCCTGACGACCGCCAAGGGCGCCACGACGCTGTTCCTCTACCTGGTGCTGGACCGGGAGCGCGCGAACCTCGCCCTCGCCCGCCACCAGTTGAAGCGCATCGAAGGCAACTTGACCGTATGAGCGCCGCGGAGGCCAGAAGGGCGGACGCCGCTCCGCTGCCGACGCGTAGGCCGTCTTCCACGTCCACGAAACCCCTCCCGCTGGGACCACTGGTGACACAGCCGCCGTTCGACTCGTCCGAGATGAACGCGACCCTCCGGAAGATCAAGAACCAGGTCGACCGGGTGACCGGGCTCCTGGTGGCCACGCAGGACGGCCTGGTCCTGTCCAGCGACACGAGGGACGTCGAGAACGAGAGCGTCGCGGCCATGTCCGCGGCGGCCATCGGGCTCGCCGCGCAGTTCACCGCGCAGGCCGGGGTCGGCGAGCCGCGCACGGCGATGTTCGAGGGCACGTCGGGCTACGTCTGCGTGTTCCCGGTCGAGTCGTCGCTGCTGCTCGTCGTGTTCGGCGAGCGGGACATCACCATGGGGCTGTTCACCATAGCGGCCAAGCAGGCGCTGTCGTTGCTCCAGCACGCCGTCCTCCGCCAGCGCGTGCACACCGTGCGCGCGAACCGGCGGGCGTACTTCGCCGACGAGCCGCAAGAGGAGTGACCGCCCCCCTTCCCCGTTCGCGGGTGAAGGGGTGGGCTCCCCCGCGAAATGCGGTGACGAGTCGGCGCGGCGAATTCCGCCGCCGATTTCTTCTATTGTGGAACATGACGGTTCAGAAAGGCCACGGCGATTGCCGTGGCCTTTCTTCGGTTGGTCACGTCGATGTGACGCTGCGTGTCGCCTGAGGGTGATCGGACGTCCGGACGGGTCGCGGCCGAAGCGCGCTTGTGCTCGTCAGACGCTGTGTCACCTCGATCTCGCGGACGGTGACGCTGTCACTCATCGTGTTCTCGGCAGTCACCCCGTGGCACGGTTGCTCCAATCGGACGGTTTTCCGTGCGGGTCCGCGAGGGGGTGTGATTTGCTGTGCGCGCTGCTTTCACCGATGCGGAAATGTCCGCTCGGTACCGGGCACGCGCCCGGTCACCTGTGAAGGGTTCACATTCTCCATGAGCATCGAATTAGCCTTGAAAGAGTCCATGACCATCGCCGGTGCCGTGGGGGTGGCGCTGGTCGACTACGACAGCGGCATGTCCCTGGGCACGCTCGGCGGGGGTGACTGGCTCGACCTCGACGTCGCGGCGGCGGGGAACACCGAGGTGGTGCGCGCGAAGCTGCGGGTCATGGCGTCGTTGGCGCTCAACGACACCATCGAGGACATCCTGATCACCCTGAACCGCCAGTACCACCTGATCCGGCCGCTGTCGGCGGCCAAGGGCAACCCGACGCTGTTCCTGTACCTGGTGCTGGACCGCGAGCACGCGAACCTCGCGCTGGCGCGGCACTACCTGAAGCGCGTCGAGGCCAAGCTGACCGTGTAGGCCGGTTCGGGCGGCGGGCCGGTCAGCCCACGATCCGCCGGATCACGCTGATCGGCCCGATGTCGTCGATGTTGGCGATCTTCACGGGCACGCCCTCGGTGGACGCGTGCACCGCCCGCACGTTGTCCACGGCCATGGCCACGTGGGACTGGCCGGAGTAGTAGATGATCAGGTCGCCCGGCAGGACCTCGGCGCGCGACACCGCGCGGCCGGTGGTGGCCTGGGTGTAGGTGACCCTGGGGATGTTCACCCCGGCCGCCCGGTACGACGCCTGGGTCAGGCTGGAGCAGTCCCACGTGTCGGGGCCGTTGGAGCCGAACACGTAGGCCTTCCCCCGCTGCGCCAACGCGAAGTCCAGCGCCACCCCGGCCGCGCCCGCGGGCGTGTCGACCACCGAGGTGTCGCCCTTGTTCGCCAGCACGGCCCGGTCGGTGGAGTTCAGCGAGTTGTACTGGGTGCGGGCGGTGCCGATCTGCTCGACCAGCTCGACCCGGCGCTCCTCGATGTCCGTCACGAGCTCGTCCGCCGCTGCCGACGCCTCCGACGCGCGCCGCTGCGCGTCCTTCGCCCCGGCCTGGGCCGCCGCGGCGTCGTTCAACGCCCCGGACAACGCGCCCAGCGACGCGGCCTGGTCCGCGGCGAGCACGTCCATCGCCGACATCCGGCTCAGGAAGTCGGTCTGCGAGTCGGACACCAGCAACGCCGACAGCCCGGTGAACCTGGCCCCCTGGAAGGACGCCTCGGTCAGCAGGTCGACCTTCGCCCGGTACTCCTTCTCCGCCGCCGACGCCTTGTCGAGCGCCTGACCGGCCGTCACGAGGTCCTGGTTGGCCCGGTTCAACTCGCCCAGCTTCGTCCGCTGGTCCTCCTGCGCGCGCAGGTGCTCCTCGTTGAGGACCTCGGCGTCGTGGGTCAGACCGGTGTACTTCCTCAACGCCTCGGAGGCGTTGGGCGGCAAGGGTTCGGCGTGCGCGGCGGGTGTCGGCGCGGCCACGAGCGCGGCGAGGACCGCCGCCGCGAGTGCGGTTCGAGTGGCGCGCTTGCCGACCTGGGACGTCATACCCGGCTGTACGGAACGTGAGCACTCGCGGTTCAGAATTCGTTGCGAGCCCTTCCAATGCGCCTTGACCGCTTTGTCCGGGGTCGCTAACGTTTCTGGTCTAGACCACATGTACAAGCGACAACCTGGATCCGCTGACCAGCGGAAACTCGTGGTCGAGCGGTGCTGTGTCAATTCCGCCGCGTTGACACGTCACGGATCACGTTTCCACTGCACGGGTTCCCACCCTGTGGTGGGGGATCTCGCACTCCCACCTGGGAACCGCCATTCCTTCCAGAGGAGCTGTCATGAGCTTTCGGAGCAAGATCGCCGCGGCGGCGGTCGCCATCGGCGTCGCACCCCTGATCGTCGTCCTCGCACCCGCGGGAACGGCGAGCGCGCACGGCTACATCTCGTCCCCGCCCAGCAGGCAGGCGAACTGCGCCCAGGGCCGGGTGTCGAACTGCGGCGACATCATCTACGAGCCCCAGAGCGTCGAGGGCCCGAAGGGCGTCAAGAACTGCCACGGCAACAACTCCCGCTTCTCCCAGCTCAGCGACGAGAGCAAGGGGTGGCCCGCCGCGTCGGTCGGCGGGACGATCAACTTCAAGTGGGTGCTGACCGCCCGCCACGCCACCAGCACGTGGGAGTACTTCATCGGCGGCACGCGCATCGCCGTCTTCAACGACGGCGGCAAGCAGCCGGGCGCGACCGTGAGCCACACGGTCAGCCTGGGCGGCCGCACGGGCAGGCAGAAGATCCTCGCGGTGTGGAACATCGCCGACACGGCCAACGCGTTCTACTCGTGCGTCGACGTGCAGGTGAACGGCCTCGCGGCCGGAGCGAAGACGCTGGCGCCCCTGTAGGCGCCCGCACCGGACCCGCGCTCCCGCCCACGGGAGCGCGGGTCCCTTCGCCCGTCCCGAGAACCCCGCCGCGGAGGACCATGAACCCCCAACGGATCGTCCTGCTGCTCACGGCCGTCCTGCTGCTCGCGGGCTGCGGCTCGGCCCCCGCGAAAGCCGACTACAACGCGGCCGACGTGATGTTCCTGCAGATGATGCTGCCGCTGCACGCCCAAGGCATGGAGTTGACCGGGCTGGCGAAGGAGAGGGCGGTGAACCCCGCCGTCCGCGACGTCGCGGAGGAGCTGGATTCCTTGCAGCGCAAGGAGTCCGAGACCATGACGGGCTGGCTCACCGCGTGGGGGCAGCCGACCGCGATGAACGCCGACCCCGGCGCGCACGAGCACCACGGCGGCCTGCACCAGACGAGCCCCGCCGAGATCGCCGCGCTGAAGTCCGCCCCGGACACCGAGTTCGACACCACGTTCCTCAACCTGATGACCGGGCACCTGCACAACTCGGTGGAGCTGACCAAGACCGAACTGGACGGAGGGGGCAACGCGGGGGCCAAGGAACTGGCCACCACGATCCGCGAGTCGCGGTCGAAGGAGATCAGCCGACTGCTGGGCCTGGTCGGGTAGCGGGCGGACCCGCGAGCCACGCGTCGCGGGAAGTCCACGCCAGCAACGTCGACGGGCTCTCGAACCGGCGCGGCTCACCCGTGAGCGGGTCGGTGAACGAGAGCACCTTCGCCAGCAGCTGCAACGGTTTCCGGTAGTCGTCCAGCGCCGTCTCGGTGAGCACGGGGTAGAAGTCGTCGCCGAGGATCGGCACGCCGAGCCCGGCCATGTGCAGCCGGAGCTGGTGCGTGCGCCCGGTCCTGGGCAGCAGCCGGTAGCGGCCGAGCCCGTCGCGGTGCTCCACGAGTTCCACGAGCGTCTCGCTGTTGGGCGGGCCGTCGAGCTCCTGCGCCGTGATCACGCCCTTCTCCTTGACGATCCGGCTGCGCACCGTGCACGGCAGCTCCAGGTCGGGGCGGAACGGCGCGACGGCCTCGTACTCCTTGTGCACCACGCGATCGCGGAACATCGTCTGGTACGCGCCTCGGCGCGCGGGGTTCACGATGAACATGATCAGCCCGGCGGTCACCCGGTCCAGCCGGTGCGCGGGCACGAGGTCAGGCAGGTCCAGCTCGCGCCGCAACCGCACCAGCGCCGTCTCCAGGACGTGCTTGCCGCGCGGGATGGTCGCGAGGAAGTGCGGCTTGTCCACGACCAGCAGGTCGTCGTCGCGGTGCACCACGCCGATCTCGAACGGCACCGCCACCTCGTCCGGCAGGTCCCGGTGGAACCACACCGAGGAGTTCGGCACGAACGGCGCGTCCGGCGGCACCGGCCCGTCCATGTCCACGATCCGGTTCTCGCGCAGCATCAGGTCGATGCGCGCGGGGTCCACTTTGGGCAGTCGGTCGACCAGGTGGTCCCGCAGCGTCGTCCACGGTCCCTCCGCGGGCATCCGCAGGCGGGCGGGGTCGAGGCCGTGCCGCTGGGGCAGTGGGGGCTTGAGCTTGCGTCTCATCGTCGGGCAGCGTATCCGTTCCGGTCGTGGTGCCCGGCGCGGTCGCCCGACCGGCTTTTCCGGAAAACGCGCGCGACAATGGGAAATGCAAGATCGAGACGTTCACGTCCATAAACACAAGCCGCACTCTTGAAATAGGTGCGGTAACGCCCCTAATGTTTGCCTTCCACGTCGCCGCCGCCGTGGCCACGGAAGGGACAAAGATGTCACGACTGCTTTCCAGGGTGCGCGTGTTCGCACTCGCGGCGGCCGCTCTCGCCGGAATGGGACTCGTCGGCGCGCCGAGCGCGCAGGCCCAGGTCGAGTCCGGGAACTGGATCTCCTACTCGCCGTCGTACACCGTCCAGCAAAGGGGCTGCGGCGTCGCCAACGGCCTCACGTTCCAGCTCACCTGCTCGACGGCGAGCGGTGACCAGAGGGCCGAACGGCGGTACGCCAACTACTCCGGGAGCGCGGCCCGCCAGTTCGAGGGCACGTTCCGCGTGAGCAGCCTCGCGGGCACCAGGATCAGCCTCAAGCAGACGTTCAACGACTCCGAGCCCGGCCCGTACTACATGCTCGCGGTCGAGCGCGGCGGGCGGCTCTACGCCGTCGAGGGCGGCGCCACGATCGCCACGGGCGCGACGGTCGGCACGTCAGTGCGGGTGAACACGGTCCACCGGATCGGCAACAACCACAAGACGTACATCAACGGGTCGCTGAAGTACACGGTCTCCAGCCCCGGCGGCAACTTCTACGACAAGTTCGGCGCCTACCGGACCAGTTCGGGTCAGGGCCCCGCCACCGTCGTGTGGAGCGGCGTCAAGTTCTGGCACCTGTAAGCCCTCGACCGCCCTGCCGTTCCCCGGTGCGGGAACGGCAGGGCCCGACCCCTGGCGCCGCCCCGTGACGAAGTACCGCTTCCTGCTCCTCACCGTCCTGCTCAGCGCTTGCACCGCGAAAACCGATTCCACGGCGGAATTGACTGCTGTTCTCGACACCCCGTTGAACGCCACGATCAGCTGGCACGACACCACCCCGAACACCGCGGGCCACGCCGTGGAATTCGCGACGGACCCGAACGGCGAGTACACGACCCTCCAATTCGCCCCGGTAGAGCAGACCGCGTACCAGCACCCGGACCTCATTCCGGCCACCACGTTCTACTACCGCGTCCGACCCTATTCCGGCCCCACCGCGGAGGCACGGGAAATCACCCTCCCGCCGGGCGAACTCGACGACGCGACCCAGGCCACCGACCACGGCTGGATGGTCCCCACCACGGTTCCGGGCTCGACCACCACCGAGTCCCTTCGAGCGGGCGGCGGCACCCCGACCGACTTCCACGCGACGATCATGCACGCCAACGGCATCAGGTTCACCTGGACCGACCACGCCAACGACGAGGACGGCTACCTCCTCGAGGTGAAAGCCGTCAACACCACCACCTTCACGCCGGTGGCGGTCATGGACCCGAACATCAACTCCACCGGCCTCATCACCCTCCCCACGGAGAAGACCGCGACCTACCGCGTCCGCGCGTTCTACTGGGGCAAGACCTCGAACACGGCCCACGTGAAATCCGGCCCCGACCCGGACGCCGGGTAACCTCGAAGAACCATGAAACCCCTGCTGCTCCTGGACATCGACGGCCCGCTCAACCCCTGGGCGGCGAAACGCGACGCCAAACCGCCGGGCTACCGGGAGCACAGCTGGCGACTCTCCAGGTGGAGCCGCCGCAAACCGCTGGTCATGTGGCTCAACCCGGACCACGGCAGGCAGTTGACGGACCTGGCCACCCGAGCCGGCCTGCAACTGGCCTGGGCGACCACCTGGGAACACCAGGCCAACACCATGGTGGGCCCAGCGCTCGGCCTACCACCGCTGACGGTCGTCGAATTCGGCCCACCACAACCGCACTGGAAGTTCCGCGCGGTGAGCAGATTCGCCCGCGACCGCCCCCTGGCCTGGCTGGACGACGACTTCGACCTCTACCCCAAACACAGGGACGACTTCCTCACCCGCAGACAAGGCACACCAACGGAACTGGTCCGAGTCGACCCGCACACCGGCATCACCACCAACCACTTGGACGCGGTGGAGCAGTGGGCGGCGACGCTGTAACCATTGCGAAACAAGGAAGACGGAACAGAGCGGACGCTGGAACCCAACCACCGCAACGGAAGCACGCAACCGTGGTCGATTTTACTTGGGGGATTTGAGCCTTAAAATTGGAGATCGGGCAGAGCTTTCGGGCACTGCCTTTTGGCCCGATCAAGGCTCAAATCTAGGTGCCCCAAGTCAAATCGACCACCCCCAACGCAACCAAGCCCCAGGTCAGCCCCAACGGAACCAAGGCCCCAGGCCACCCCCACAGACGACCCAAGCCCCCTCACTCCTCTTCCTTGTCCTCCCCGCGCTTCCGCAGGAAGTTGAACCCCGGAATCCCGAGGATCGCCTGCCGCACGTCGTTGGTCACCTCGAGCAGCTGGTGCACGTCCGGGCCGACCTTGTCCAGCGTCGCGAGGATCGGCAGAACGTCCGAGATCACGTGTTCCGTGATCACCGGCAGCTGGTCCACCAACCGGATGGCCGCCTCGATCTCGTGCGGCGACAGTTCCTCCACGAACCGCTTCAGCAACGGCATCGCCCGCCGCGCCAGCGGTGAGAACTCCTCCAGCAGTTCGTGCGCCGACCGTGCCGTCGACTCCGCCGTCGCGACCACCCCGGTGGCCTTCGACGTGATGTCCACGACCTCCGACACCACGGCGTCGGCGGCGGTCGACACGCGGCGGGCGTCCGCCACCACGACGGCCGCGGCGGCGCTCACCGTGCGGGCCGACTCGACGACCGCCTCGGCCGACCCGACGACGGCCTCGGTCCGGGTCACCAGCGCGTCGGCTCGGGTGACGACGTCGTCGACGCGGCCGACCAACGACTCGGCCGCGTCCAGCAGCCCGAGCACTCTCCCCGGCACCGCGGCGACCGCCACGGCGGAGTCGACCGCCCATCCGACGGTCGACTTCGCCAGGCCGAACAGCGCACCGGGATCGGGCAGTCGCTTTTCCATGCGCTCCACTCTGCCCTACCCGGCGCGGATCTTCAGTTCTTGATCGCGAACACCGGCCAGCGGCCCGTGTGCTCGGTCTTCCGCGACGCCTGGTTGATCGTCGAGGCGATGACGCTGATCCCGTTTCGATTCTCGACGAAATCCGCGTAGAACACCGTGTCGGCCCCGTTGTCGTACGGGATCGCGACGTCGAACGGCGTCGTCACGGCTCCCGTGGCCGGGGTCCAGCGCTTGGCGACCAGGCGCTTCTGGTCGGCGGTCGCGTAGACGACCTCCACGCTGTCGCCGCTCGCGACGACGTCCTTGAACAGGGACGTGGTGGAGTCCAGCGTCGTGCTGATCCACGCGCCGCCCGCGTACCGCGCCAGGACGATCTTCCGGCTGGTCGACGTGCCGACGCCGTAGCCGAGCACCACCGAGCCGTCGGTCAGCCGCCACGCGACCGGGTTCTCCTCCGGCAGGTCCTTGCTCGCCGGCAGATCCGTCGGACTGGTCGTGACCACGCTGGTCCGCGCCAGTTCAGCACCGGTGATGGACGTTCCGAGACTTGTGCCACCGACCGTGCGCAGCGTGTAGTCGGCCGTCTCGAAATATGCGACGTAGATGTTCTTCCCGCCACCGTTGTGCCCCTTCGGGCCGCCGTGCATCGACCACGTGAGGTAGACGCGGCTGTCCCGCTGCGTCACCCCGAAGGCGTAGACCTCCGCGTACTTGTCGGCGGTCCGGCCGGAGTCGATGAGCGTCCTCGGCGCGGACCACGTCAGGCCCGAGTCGGACGACGTGATGAGGCGATAGGTTCGGTAGGGGTAGGCGATGTCGGTGTTCTGGCTGTAGAACAAGTAGATGGTCCCGCCGAGGAGAATCGGTTCCAGGTAGCCATTCCGGTCGGTGCTGATCCGCCGCGCGGTCCACGTTCCGAAAATGGAGTGCGCGGTCGGTGCCGTGTACATATGCGCGGACACCGTGTGCTGTGCGCGGAATACCGTCAACCGGCCGTCCGGCAATTGCTTCAACACCGGATAATCGTGGTACGCGTTGTCGTGCGTGAGGGTGAGAGCGGCCACGCGGACGCCCGCCGACCACGAATTGCTCGCGTGGTCGTAGGCCTTGAGGTAGATGTCGTGGTTGGTGCTGGAGTACGCCACGAACGTCTTGCCGACGGCGGCGTCGTAAAGGGCCGCGCCGTTGGTGCGCAGGCATCCGTACACGTAGGCGTTGGTGACGGTGTCCAGCGTCGCGGCCGCCTGGACGGGCGCGGCGGCGACGATCGGGGGAGCGGACGTCGTCGCCGCGCTCAGCGCGACGGCGGCCAGCAGGGCGGCCAGTCGTCGGCGGAACAGTGGGCGAACAGCCATGAGGATTACCTCCACGACATTTCTTCCGGTCTTTCCGGCAGGGGAGGGGTCGTGGAGAATTGAAATGCTCGCCAACGACCCGGACAAGGAGGAACGGCCATTGCGCCCACTGGTCGCTCGAATAGTCCGGTCGGTGACGCTACCGGCAGTCGAACTCGTCCGGCAAGCGCTGATCGGTCGGTTTTTCGGAGGCTTTTCGAATGTTCGTGCATGTGAACTCGGGTGGTTCCGAGGGGGGTCGCGTTTTTCCGGATTGGCCGGTGAGTGGTCCACCGGGACGCGCCCGGCCGCGTTGCCCCCTGCCGGCGGCCCGCCGCCGTGGCGGACCCGCTAGCGCCGGACGGGCGACCCCGATATCGGCCGCGCTCGAACGGGTGACGTTTGGCGGGGCTCGAAACTCCGAGAGGTGCGGTCGTTGACTTTTTTCCGCGATCGGACTATTAACTGCGTTTGGTTTGGTATTGTCGTCACATTCCGCCCGTTCGACTCGTTGTGAGGTTCGACCCATGGCCCAGAAGGTTCTCGTCCAGCTGATCGACGACCTGGACGGCACGAGCAGTGAAGACATTTCCACGGTGCAGTTTTCACTGGATGGTGTTACCTACGAGATCGATCTGAATGAGGCCAACGGCGCGAAGTTGCGCGATGGTCTGGCCAGTTTCGTGGCCGCCGCACGGCGCACCGGTGGTCGCGCGAAGCGCGGTACCGCCGCGGTCGTGGGCGGCAAGCCCGCCGGAGAGGGGCGGAGCAAGGAGCAGACGCGGGCCATCCGCGATTGGGCCAAGGCGAACGGGCACGAGCTCGCGGACCGCGGTCGCATCCCGGCGAGCGTGGTCGACGCCTTCGAGTCCGCTCACCGCTGAGCCCTTGAGCTCCACCGCGAGAGCCCCCGGAACCGTGGAGGTCCGGGGGCTCTCGCGCGTCACCCGTGCTCTGCTCGAGCGTCGTGCTCGGCCAACGCCACCAGCACCGCCTCGCTCGCGTCCTCCAGCACCTCGAGCCGCTCTTTCCCCACGGCGTCGATGAACCAGGCCCGCACGTTCGCCGCGTGGTAGGGCGCCGCCTCGGCGATCGCCGCCCGCCCTTCGTCCGTCAGCACGATGTCCGCGTACCGCGAGTCCTCGGCACACGGCTCCCGCCGCACCAGCCCCCGCTGCGCCATCCGGGTCAGGTGGTGCGACATCCGACTCTTCTCCCAGTCGGTCGCCTCACCC
>Ga0247771_1000225_pt1 | contig 20356 bp, 21 predicted proteins | sample UWRJL197509C6_FD_179948 | JGI IMG/M metagenome (GOLD analysis project Ga0247771, IMG submission 179948) | Plant litter microbial communities from Arlington Agricultural Research Station in Wisconsin, United States - UWRJ-L197-509C-6 | ecosystem: Environmental > Terrestrial > Plant litter >... | reverse complement strand
ACACCGGCACGCCCACCATGGACACCGCCAGCCCACCCCACAGCACCACCATGACCACGAGCCACAAACCCCTGGACAGCAGCAGATCGACCGGTCCACGCCGAGGCGGCGGCGCGTCCCGGTCGACCTCGATGGCCGCGGGCAGACCGGACGCCTGACCGAACCAGACCGGCCACTGGACCACGATGTAGCCCAACAGGTCTCGGGCGGGCCGCTTCACCATGCCGGGCAACCTACCCTCCCGGCGGACGAAGGACACCACCGTGATGTCCTTCACCCGCAACGATCAGCAGGTCGTCGGGAAGACCGATCCGGTACAGCACCGGGTTCGGGTGGTAGCGGTCCGCCCACGCCTTCATCTCGGCCAGGAAACCCGTTGCGCCGTCGAAGAACTGGCTGTCGTCCACACGATGCCGCCGCGGTAGGTGGGCGGCATGGACGACTCGAAGTGCTTGAGGAACAGCACCGGTGACCCCGCGGCGAAGCCCCGCCACGACTACCGTCGAGCCCATGAGCACCGAGACGAGCACCGCTCTGCTGGTCGACGCACTGGACCGGGTGCGCGAGGTGGTCCACCAGGCCGCCGACGGGCTGACCGCGGACCAGCTCTCCCACCGCGTCGGCGGTTCCGCCAACTCCATCGCCTGGCTGGTGTGGCACCTGACCCGCGTCCAGGACGACCACGTCGCCGACGTGGCGGGCGTCGAGCAGGTGTGGACCGCGCAGGGCTGGAACCGCAAGTTCGCCCTCCCCCTCGACGACGCCGACATCGGCTACGGCCACACCTCCGACCAGGTCGGCCAGGTCACCGTGGCCGAGGTCGACCTCCTGCTCGGCTACCACGACGCCGTGCACCGCGCGTCGGTCGACTACGTGCGCGGCCTGGCGGACGAGGACTTCGGCCGGGTCGTGGACGAGCGCTGGGACCCGCCGGTCACGCTCGCGGTCCGGCTGGTCAGCGTCGTGTCCGACGACCTCCAGCACGCCGGGCAGGCGGCCTTCGTGCGCGGCCTGCTCAAGGGTTGACCCTGACACGGTGTCAGGCCGTAGAACCGGGCTTCCACGACGGAAGAGGAGAACGACCGTGGACGTCCTGTTCGGATCGGCCACCGACGCCGCCGCGCTGCTGCGCCGAGGGGAACTCTCGGCGCGCGAACTGACCGAAGCGCAACTGGCCCGCGTCGACGCCGTGAACCCGGCGCTGAACGCGGTCGTGGAGGTCCGCCGCGACGCCGCGGTGAGCGCCGCCGACGCGGCGGACGCGGCACTGGCGCGCGGCGAGGACGTGGGCCCGCTGCACGGCGTGCCGACGACCGTGAAGGACTGCCTGGACGTCGCCGGGATGCGCACGACGTGGGGCGTCCCGGCGTTCGCCGACTTCGTGGCGGACGAGGACGCCACCGTCGTGCGCAGGCTGGCCGCGGCGGGCGCGACCGTGTTCGGCAAGACCAACGCGCACGAGATGCTCGGCGACTACGGCCAGACGGTCAACGACGTCTACGGGCGCACGAACAACCCGTGGGACGTGACGCGCACGCCCGGCGGGTCGACGGGCGGCGGCGCGGCGGCAGTGGCCGCGGGACTGTCGTTCGTGGAGTACGGCTCGGACCTCGTGGGCTCGATCCGCATCCCCGCCTCGTTCTGCGGCGTCTACGGCCTCCGGCCGAGCGCGGACACCGTGCCGCTCACCGGGTTGCGGGTGCCGCGCACGCCGCACGCCCCGAGCGAGTGGCTGTACCTGTCCACGCTCGGGCCGCTGACCCGGTCCGCCGCCGACCTGCGCACGGTCCTGCGCGCCACGGCCGGGCCCGAGGGCACGGCGGCGCGCGCCTACTCGTGGCGGCTCCCCGAGCCGCGGCACACCCGGCTGGCCGACTACCGCGTCGGCGTCGTGCTGGACCACCCGAGCGCGCCGGTCTCCAGCGAGGTCGCCGCCGTGCTGTCGAACGCCGTGGACGCGCTGGGCCGCGCGGGCGCGAAGGTCGTCGAGGGCTGGCCGGACGGCGTCGACCCGGACCGGCACGCGGAGACGTTCGGCTTCCACGTGGGCCTGTTCTTCGCGTTCCAGCAGTCCGGCCACGACTTCGCGCCGGTGAGCGAGGTGATCGAGCAGGAGAACCTGCGCATGGCCTCGCGGACGGCGTGGGAGCGGTACTTCGCCGACGTCGACGTGCTGCTGTGCCCGGCGAACTTCACGCCCGCGTTCCCGCACGACACCAGGCCGTTCGGCGAGCGGGTGATCGCCACGCTGGAAGGTGACCGCCCGTACGACGCCCAGCCGTTCTGGGTCGCGCACGCCGCGCTGCCCGGCCTGCCCGCCGTGTCCGCGCCGGTCGGCAGGACCGCGGGCGGCCTGCCGGTGGGCGCGCAGGTGATCGGGCCGCGGCTGGAGGACGACACCGCGATCACGTTCGCCGAACTGCTGGCCGACGTCGTCGGCGGGTACGAGCGCCCACCGGCGTGAGGCCGGTCAGCCGAGCTGCTCGGCCAGCGCGACCAGGACTCCCGCGGGGCCGCGGAGGTAGCAGAGCCGGTAGCTGTCGCCGTACTGGACGACCTCGCCGAGGAGTTCGGCCCCGTGCGGCCGCAGGCGTTCCACGACGTCGTCGAGGTCGTCCACGGCGAACATGACGCGGTGGCCGCCCAAGGTGTTCGCCGGGGCGCGCTGGTCGCCGTCCAGGATCGACGGCGAGTGGTACTTGGTCAGTTCCAGTCGCCCGTGGCCGTCCGGGGTGCGCATCATCGCGATGTCCGACCGGACGCCCTCCAGCCCGACGAGCCGGTCCACCTCGCCGCCCTCGACGGTCGCCTCGCCCTCCAACTCCAGGCCGAGTTCGGTGTAGAACGCCTTCGCGGCCGCGAGGTCGTTGACGACGATGGCGATGTTGTCCATCCGCCGGATCGCCGAGCGCGCGGGGGCCGTGTCGGTCATGGTGGTTCTCCTCGATCGGGAAGGGTCAGGCGTTCTGGCGTTCGGCCTGCCGCCGCATGAGCTCCTCGATGGCGGTGGGCAGGGTGGTCTCGAAGTCGATCAGCTTGGCCCAGGTCGGTTTCACCACGATCCGGACCATGCCGTCGTAGAGCGACTTCACCCCGACCTCCCACTCGGCCCGCTGCTCGGGCGTCATCTCGTAGGTGCCGTTCCACTGGAGGTACTCGTCCGGGATGCCCTCGACGGCGTCCAGTTCGGCGGTGCCGCGCAGGAGCAGGACCCTCGGCGGGTGCGACTCGGTGTCGATCGTGAGCGCCACCGCGGGGTTGCGGCGCAACGCGGGCAGCTTGCGGGCGTTCGTCGCGGTGCACATGACGATCTCCGCGCCGTTCCAGACGATCCCGATCGGGATCGCCCTCGGGGTGCCGTCCAGCGCGACGAACGCCAGCCGGGCCAGGTCGCGAGCCAGCAGTTCCCGGCTCAGCGGCCGGTTCAGCACCTCGTCGACGGCGTGCTGGTCCATGGTTCGAGCCTTTCGGTCGTGGGGTCCGGTCCAGCCTCTCTCCCCCGAACTCATTCGTCCAATGACAATAGTTGGGCGAACACATGCGTACTCTTGATGCGTGCTCGACGTCCTGCGCCTCCGCATCCTCGCGGCCATCGCCGCGCACGGCTCGGTCACCAAGGCCGCCAAGCACCTGAACTACTCCCAGCCCGCCGTCAGCCACCACCTGGCCAGGCTGGAGGCCGAGACCGGCGCCAAGCTCGTGCAGCGGGTCGGCCGGGGCATCCGGCTCACCCCGGAGGGCGAGCACCTGGCCCGCCGCGCCACCGAGATCATCGGTCGGGTCGACGCCGCCGCGGCGGAGCTGTCCGCGATGGTGGGCCTGCGCACCGGCCGCGTCCGGGTCGCGGGCTTCCAGTCGGCGCTCGCCGCGCTGGTGCCGCACGCCGCGGGCACTCTGCGCCGCGAGCACCCCGGTGTGGACCTGCACCTGGTCGAGGCCCACCCGCGCGTGGCGCTGGACCTGTTGCGAGCTGGGGAGGTCGACGTCGCGGTCGCCTTCGGCTACGACGGCGCGACGCCGGACGACCTCCGCACCGCGCACCTGTTCGACGACCCGATGTACCTGCTCAGCCTGGAGGCGGACCAGACGCTGGCGGGCAACCGCGACTCCGCGTGGATCGCGGGCTGCGAGAACTGCCGCCGCGAGTTCGTCGAGGCCTGCGACCGCGCGGGTTTCGTCCCGCCCATCGCGTACACCAGCGACGACATCATCGTGCAGCAGGCGCTGGTCGCCGCGGGCATGGGCGTGACCACCATGCCGGGCCTGGCGCTGCGCACCCACCACGCGCCGGGCATCCGGGCCAGCGTCCTGCCCGACTTCCGACGGCACGTCTACCTGGCCACCTACGGCGACCCACCGGACCCACCCGCGGCCACGGCGTTCATCACCGCGCTGCACCACGCCGTCGACCAGACCCGCCCCGGCGACGGGCCGTGACGCCCTCGCTGGTGCTGATGGTCGGCCTCCCCGGCTCCGGCAAGACCACCCGCGCCAGGCAACTCGCCGCCGAGCACCGCGCACTGCGCCTGACCCCGGACGAGTGGATGATCCCGCTGTTCGACGGCACGCAACCCGACGGCAAGCGCGACCTGCTGGAGGGACGCCTCATCACGCTGGCCCTGCAAGCCCTGCGCGTGGGCACCTCGGTCGTGCTCGACTTCGGTCTCTGGTCGCGCGACGAGCGGTGGGCGTTGCGCAGTCTCGCCGCCTCCGCCGGAGCGACCTGCCGCGTGGTGTACCTGCCGGTCGACGAGACCGCACAACGCGCCCGCGTCGCCCACCGCCAGTCGACCGCCCCGCACACCACGTTCCCGATGCCCGACACCGACCTCGCCACGTGGCGAACGTTGTTCCAGATCCCCGACACCGCCGAACTGGACGGCCACGCGATCCCCGACCCGCCACCGGGGTGGGCCGGGTGGGCGGACTGGGCGGTCGACCGCTGGCCCTCGCTCGACCCGGACTAGAGCGCCTCGGGGACGCCGGGGGTGAGCCAGCGGAGGCGGTGGGCGAGGCCCGCGTCGGAGAACGCGGCGACGATCTCCGGGCGGCCCTCGGTGAAGTGGCTCCAGGACGTGTAGTTCAGCGGCACGATCGTGTGTGCGCCGAGGGTCGAGGCCAGGGCCGCGCCTTGACGGCCGTCGAGCGTGAGCAGCCTGCCGGGGTCGAAGGCGTCGACGACGGCGGCTCCCAGGTGCAGCAGGGCGGTGCCGATGGTGAACCGCCTGCCGATCTCGTCCAGTTCGCCGAAGTCGACGGTGTCGCCGGAGACGTAGACGGCCTCGGACTCGCCGGGGACCTCGATGACGAACCCGATGACCTCGACGCACCGGCCGTGGACGCACGGGGTGGCGGTGATGCGGAGCGTGCGGTCGCCGACGGTCAGCTCGTGCGCGGACCACGCCTCCAGCCCGACCGCGCCGCCGCCGATCCGGGCCGCGCCCGCGAGCGTGGTCACCACCGGGCGGCCGTCGAGCAGCGTGCGGCCCGCCGCGTCCAGGCTGTCCGGGTGGTCGTCGTGGCTGAGCAGCACGGCGTCGACCGGCGGCAGGTCCGCGAGCGCCACGGCCGGGCCCTCGGTGTGCTCCAGGACCGCGGTGCCGCACCGGTAGGCCTTCGGGGCGTCGAACACCGGGTCCGTGACCAGGGTCAACCCGCCGATCTCCAGCACGACCGTGGACGTGCCGACGTGCGTGGCGACGAGTTTGACCCCGTGTCGCCGGGGCAGCCCGGACAGCGCTGCGTGGTCGCCGAGGCCCGCGGCGACCAGTCCGGAGGCGACCCCGTGTGGCACGTTCATGCCACCAGGCTCCTACCCCGGAGGGCTCGGCCGCAATGCCGACACGCCTCCGGGGCCGCCGTCAGCCCCGCCGTTCGAGCCAGTCCGCCCACCGGTCGAGCCCCTCACCTGGTCCGACGCGGCCGACGCCGATCCGGAACCGGTCCTCGGGCGTTGGGGTCAGGTCCGAGCGGTAAACGCCGGCAGGCAGCAGCAGGACGCCTTCCTCCGCCACGAGGTCGGCGCACATCGCCTCCACGCCGTCGGCCCCGAGGTAGCGCGGGTACGCGACGCAGCCGCCCTGCGGCGGGGCCCACTCGAACAGCGCGGGGAACCGGGCGAAGAAGGCGTCGAACACCGGCAGGTTGTCGTCGATGATCCGCCGGTTGCGCGCGAGGATCCGGTCGCCCGCCCGGAGCGCGATCAGCGCCAGCACCTCGCTGGGCGCGGAGTTGCAGATCGACGTGTAGTGCTTCGCGCCCTCCAGCCGGGCCAGCAGCGCCCGGTCGCGGCAGGCGATCCAGCCGATCCGCAGCCCCGGCAGGCCGTAGGCCTTCGACATGACGTTCAGCGACAGCGCGGTCGGCGACAGGTCCGCCGCCTGCGGCAGCGCGGGGCCGCTCTCCAGGCCGCGGTAGACCTCGTCGCTGAACAGCAGCGCGCCGCGCTCGTCGCACAGCGCCACGAGCCGCGCCCACGTGGCCGGGTCGGGCACCGCGCCGGTCGGGTTGTTGGGGAAGTTGACCGACACCATCCGGGTGTTCGGCCGCAGCGCCGCCGCCACGGCGTCCACGTCGAGCGCCCACCCGTCGTCCTCGCGCAGCGCCACTCCGGACACCTCGCACAGCGCGAGCGGGACCGTCTCGGCGGCCTGGTAGTTCGGCGTGACCACCACGACGTGGTCGCCGGGCTCCAGCAGCGTCGTCATCGCCAGGTACAGCGCCTCCTCCGCCCCGGCGAAGCACAGCACGTCCTCGGCGGCCACGTGGTCGTAGGTGACCGCGATCGCCTCGCGCAGCGCGGGCAGTCCCCACGTCTCGGTGTAGCCCAGGTGCAGCGACTCCCACCGCTCGCGCCCGTCGTCGTCGGCCAGCGCCAGCAGTTCGGCCAGCGACAGGGTCTGCGCGTCGGAGGCGGTCAGGTGGTACCGGGCGGCGAACTCCCACCGGGAGAAGTGCTTCTCCAGCCGGAAGTCGGGAAGGGGTGGCATGGATTGGACAGTAGTTCCCGTTTGGACAAAATGTCCACAGTCGAACACCCGTTCGAGCTGGGTTACGCTGGTCGCCGTGCAGGCATCGCTGTTCGACGACTCCGAGGCGGTCGGCCTCCGCCCGCTGACCGTGCGGCGGACGCGGCTGGACGACACCGCGTGGGTCGACCTGCGGCCGGGGTGGCTCACCGGCGCGACCGACCTGTTCGCCGAACTGGCCGAGGGCGTGCCGTGGGTGGCCGAGCGGCGGCAGATGTACGACCGGGTCGTCGACGTGCCGCGCCTGCTGTGCTTCTACGACGAGCGCGCGCCGCTGCCGCACCCGGTGTTGACGGCCGCGCGGGAGGCGTTGAGCGAGCACTACGCCGCCGAACTCGGCGAGCCGTTCCGGACGGCGGGCCTGTGCTACTACCGCGACGGGCGCGACAGCGTGTCGTGGCACGGCGACACGATCGGCCGTGGAGCGACCGAGGACACGATGGTCGCGATCGTCTCCGTCGGGGCGCCGCGCGCCCTGCTGCTGCGGCCGCGCGGCGGTGGCGCGACCGTGCGACACGCGCTCGGCCACGGCGACCTGATCGTCATGGGCGGCTCGTGCCAGCGGACGTGGGAGCACGCGATCCCGAAGACGGCGAAACCCGTGGGGCCCCGCGTCAGCATCCAGTTCCGGCCGCGCGGAGTGCGCTGACCTATTTCCGGATCAACCGGTGAATTTCCGACGGAGACAGAGAACCTTTTCCATTCGCCGCCGGTAAAATGTGTGGGAATTTTTACTCCATCCAGCCCGATGACCTCTCAACGGCCGTGCGCTACCGTTCGAATCCTGCGCCGCCATCAGGTCGAGGTATCGGAAAGGTATCCCCATGCTCACTGCGATGGCTGCTGCCGTCCTGGCTTTGTCGACGGTCGCGGGCCCGACCGCGGACGCCGATTCACCACCGGACGACCGGATCACGGTCACGGTCGTCACGGTCAACGGATCGGGGTGCCCGGCGGGCACCGCCGCCGTGGCCCCGGCCGCGGACAACACCGCGTTCACCGTGACCTACAGCGACTTCCTCGCCCAGATCGGCGTCGGCGCGGGACCGACCGACTTCCGGAAGAACTGCCAGCTCAGCCTGCGGGTGAACTACCCGCAGGGCTTCACCTACGGCATCGCACAGGCCGACTACCGCGGCTTCGCCCACCTCGCGGCGGGCGCGAAGGGCACCGAGAAGGCGAGCTACTACTTCTCCGGATCACCGTCCACGGGGGCGAGCCACCCGTTCAGCGGACCGCTCAGCGACTACTGGCAGGCGACCGACAGGACCGACGTCGCGTCGATCGTCTTCGCCCCGTGCGGGGAACAGCGGATCCTGAACCTGAACACCGAATTGCGCGTGAGCGCGGGCACGTCGGACATCTCGAAAACGACCAGTTTTATGGCGATGGATTCCACGGACGGCAGCGTCAAGACGACATTCCACTTCGCGTGGAAGCACTGCCCGTAACGTTTTCAAGGCCGCCAGGAACGTTTTCACCTTCCTCTGGAACGTTTTCATTTTCGCCGCGCCGCCACTCACCGCATCAGAAAGGTGCACCATGCCCAGTGCGATCACGGCTGCCCTGTTGTCCCTCGCGATCACGTTCCCTCCCGGCGGCGCGCCGAACACCGTTCCCCCGCCGGACCACATCACGATCGACGTCGTGACCGTGAACGGCTCGGGCTGCCCGGCGGGCACGGCGGCGGTGGCGGTCTCCCCGGACAACAAGGCGTTCACGGTGACCTACAGCGACTTCCTCGCCCAGGTCGGCATCGGCGCCCTGCCCACCGACTTCCGGAAGAACTGCCAGCTCAACCTGCGCGTCAACGTCCCGCAGGGCTTCACCTACGGCATCGCCCAGGCCGACTACCGCGGCTTCGCCCACCTGGAGAGGGGCGCGAGCGGCACGGAACGGGCCAACTACTACTTCCAGGGCATGTCGCCCACGGCCTACAAGTCCCACACCTACAACGGCCCGTTCAGCGACGACTGGCAGGCCACCGACACCACGGAGGTGGCCGCGATCGTCTACTCCCCGTGCGGTGAACGCCGCAACTTCAACATCAACACCGAACTCCGCGTAGCCGCGGGCACCTCCGACCCGACGAAGACGACCAGCTTCATGGCGATGGACTCCACCGACGGCACGATCGAGACGACGTACCACTTCGCCTGGAAGCAGTGCCCGTAGTCGCACGAAGGGCCCCGCTCACCCGTCGGGGGGTGGGCGGGGCCCGCGCGTGCTCGGACTACTTGCCGAGGGTGCCGATCGACTCGTTCACCGAGACGATGGCGTAGGCCTCGGAGGACTTCCCGGTCTTGACGACCTTGCCGTCCACGGTGATGGTCGCGGAGATCGGTGGTTGTTCGTCGGTGGATCGCCCGCGAACGCGGGACCGTTACGGTCGGGACTCCGGAAACCTTTGTGCCGCAGGACATCCGGCAACCGAGCAAGGGCATGCCGAACAGAGCCCCCGCGGGCTCGCCCTTGGTTTTCGGCCGCCGCTACCCGCCTACGGTCGCGTTCAGGGACACCGACAGGTACGTGCCGCCGGACTTGCCCTCGCGGACGACCTGGCCGTCGACGGTGATCTTCGCGCTGATCTCCAGCGTTCCCGGTCCCGCCTCCGCCACCAGGCTGATCGCCTGCTGGCCGGGGTCGACGGGGAGTTCGACGGTCGTCGTCCACGGGAGGGGCACGTCGGTCGCCACGGTGGTGCCGCCGGCGCCGTCGGTGCTGTACGTGGCGGTGCCCGTGCCCGCGCCGGTCATCTCGAACACCACGATGTGCACGGGTGTCGGCGGTACCGCGGGGGCGCTGGGCGGGACTTCCAGGCCGGGCTTGGGGGGTGGGGTGGACGTCGTCGGCGCTGCGGTCGGGGTGGTGCCCGCGTCGCCGCCCGTGGCGATCACGCCGAAGACGACGAGCGCGCCGACCAGACCGACGACCCAGAGCCACTTCAGGCTGTTCTTCGGCTTCTGGACGGCCTGGTCCAACGACATCTGGGCACTCCCGAGGCGAACGGCTGCGACCTCATGACGTCGTGCCCGCCGGGCCGCGCGTTACATCCACTGTGGACGTAAAACCCCGCACCGGCGGCACATCGTCGTGCCGCCGGTGCGGGCTCGCCAGAACGTCTTAGGCCCGTCGCCGCCAGAACAGGGCGGCGCCGATCAGCAGTGCTCCCACGACCACGATGCCCGCCGGGATCAGGATCCCCTTGTTGGCGGCCACGGCCGCGAGCCGGTCGACCTCCGGGGCCTGGGCGGCGGCCTGCGGTTCACCGAGGGAGCCGGGCTTGGGGCGGCCGGGGTCGGCGGCCTGGGCGGCCGCGGACTGCTGGCCCGCGGGGGGCGTGCCCGCGGCGGACTTGGCGACCAGGGTCACGTCGGAGCACGAGTAGTACGTGTCCGGCGTGTCCGAGTTCTGCCAGATCGTGTAGATGATCCGCCTGCCGGTCTTGTCCTGCGGCAGCCTGCCCGGCAGCACGTAGCCGTCCTTGACCAGCGGCGGGTCGGTGACGGTGAGGAACGGCTGCTCCTCCAGGTCCTGCCAGCGCAGAGCGGCCTGGGGCTGGTAGCCGTCCTTGCTCAGGTACAGCCGGAACGTGCCCTTGTGCGGGATGGTCGCCCGGTAGGTGATCCGCGCGGGCGCGGAGGTGTCCAGCGTCGTGGTCGGCCAGTCGGCGCGAGCGAGGTCGAGGCCCGCGTACTCGCGCAGGCCCGCGCTGCACAGCTTGCCGTCGGGCACGACCTCGCGGTCCTTGCCCTTCACGTTGGCGATCCTGATGTTGTCCCACTCGGTCGCCGCCTTGGGGCCGCTGGCCGACAGCGCCGCCGTGCAGGCCGCGGGCGGGGGCTGCGGGCCGTCGACGCCGCACGCGGCGGCACGGCTGACCGGGGAGACGACCGAGCCGTGCGCGGTCGCGGTCCCGACGGTGAGCACCGTGAACAGGACCGCGACCGCGAACGTCCACCAAGCACGGATCCGCACTGGTCCCACCTCCATAGTGGGGATACGGATGGTGTTCGGCGAGCGTTCAACCCAACGAGCGTTCAACCCGTCTTACTTGGTGCCCGCGGGCAGCCAGGCATTGACCTTGTCCGCGTTCGCGTCGACCCACTTCTTGGCCGCCGCGTCCGCCGACATCTTGTCCTCGGCGATGTACTTCGCGACCAGGTTCTGGTCGTCGTTGGTCCACTTGAAGTTCTTCACCAGCTGGAACGCGGGCCCGTTGGCGTCGGCGAACTTCTTGCTGACGATCTTGTCCAGGTCGTAGTCCGGGTAGTCGCACGCGATCGCCTCGGCCACGGCGTCGCAGCCGGCGGCGTAGGCGGGCAGCTTGACCTTGACCAGTTTGACCTGCGACAGCAGCCACTGCGGCGAGTAGAAGTAGCCGATGAGCGGCGTCTTCTTCTCCTCGGCCTGCTTGAACGCCTGGATGAGCGCGGTCTCGCTGCCGCCGTAGACGACCTTGAAGTTGAGGTTCAGGTTCTTCACGAGCGCCTCGTCGTTGGTGACGAACGAGGGGTCGCCGTCGAGCAGCTGGCCCTTGTCGCCGGACTCCGAGGTCTTGAACAGGTCGGCGTACTTGTTGAGGTTGTTCCAGTCGGTGATGTCCGGGTGCTCCTTCGCGAGCCACGGCGGCACGTACCAGCCGATCTGCCCGGCGACCCCGGTGGAGCCCGCCGACACGGCGGTCTTCTGCTCGTCGATGTACTTCTTCTTCAGGTCGTCGTGACCCCAGTTCTCGACCACCGCGTCGACCTCGCCGGTGCCGAAGCCCTGCCAGGCGACCTCTTCCTTGAGGTCCTTCTTGGTGACCTTGCAGCCCAACTTCTTCTCGGCCACCTCGGCGAGCACCGCGGCGTTGGCCTCGTAGCCCACCCACGGGTTCACCGCGATGGTGAACGTCCCGCAGTCACCGGTCGACCCCGACTGGGCACTGCCGGTGTCACCGACCTTGGCGCCGCCGCACCCCGCCAGCGCGAGCGCGCACGCGAGCACGACCCCCACGCCGGTCTTCCCGTACCGAACCACGTGATCGAACCTCCTCGTTCCGCCGCCTCGAAGGCAGCGCGTCCACTGGGTCAAACCCGCCCGGATCGTGCCGCCGCGGCGCGCGTGAGGCGGTCGAGCAGCACCCCGAGCACGACGATGGCCAACCCGGCCGCGAGTCCCTTGCCGTAGAGCTGCCCCTGAGAGAACCCGGCCACCACGTCGTAGCCGAGCGCTCCCGCGCCGACCAGTCCGCCGACGACGACCATCGACAGCACGTAGACGAGCCCCTGGTTGGTCGCGAGGACCAGTGCCTGCCGCGCCATGGGCAGCTGCACCTTGGTGATGGTCTGCCACGTGCTCGACCCGGAAGCCGTGGCGGCCTCGACCGTCGTCGGCGACACCGCGCGGATGCCGTCGGCGACGATCTTGATGGCGACCGGCGCCGCGAACACGACCGCGGCGACGATGGCGGTGAACCGGCTCGCCGCGAACAGCGCGAGGAACGGCACCAGGTAGACGAACGCGGGCATGGTCTGCGCCGCGTCGAGGACCGGCCGGATGATCCGGTCGGCGTGGAAGCTGCGGCCCATCCACACGCCGATGACGACGCCGAGCACCATGGTCGCGGCGGTGGCGACGAGCGTGGACGCGAGCGTGGCCATGGCGTCCTGCCACAGGCCGGTCGCGACCAGCAGGCCGAGGCACACCGCCGAGGCGATGGCGGCCCGGATCCCGCCCAGCACCACGGAGATCGCGACGACCGCGGCCGAGACGAGCCACCACGGCGAGCCGGTGAGCACCGACTGCAACGGGTCGACCAGGACCAGCGTCACGAAGTCCTTGAGGCCGTTGGTGATCCCGGACAGGTTGGTCTGCACCCAGTCCGTGGCGGTGGCGACGCCCTTGGCGATCGAGCTGCCGATCTCCACGTCGACGGGGAACTCCGCGGCCCACACGTAGGTGTAGGACAGCCAGATCGCGACGGCGGTGAGCACTCCCCCGCCGACCAGTCCGCCGGTGCGGACCTTGGCGGCCAACGGGTTGCGGTTCAGCCGGGCCCGCTCGACCCGCGTGCCCGCCGCCGTCGTGACGCGGTCGAGCACGATGGCCAGCACGACGATCGCCAGTCCCGCGTTGAACGCGGTGCCGACGTCGAGGGTTTGCAGGGCCTTGATCACGGTCTTGCCGAGGCCGGGCGCGTCGATCAGCGCGGCGATGGTGACCATGGACAGCGCGGCCATCATCGTCTGGTTGACGCCCAGGATGATCGTCCGCTTCGCCGTGGGCAGCAGGACCTTCGTCAAGGTCTGGCCGCGGGTCGCGCCGAGCGACTCGCTGGCCTCGACGGTGTCGCCGGGGACGTTGCGGATGCCGTACGCCGTGAGCCGGATCGCGGGCGGGGCCGCGTAGATGAGCGTGGCGATGGTCGCGGACGCCGGGCCGATGAGGAAGAACAGCGTCAGCGGCGCGAGGTAGACGAACGTGGGCATCGTCTGCATGAAGTCGAGGACCGGCGTGATGACCTTGTTGAACCGGTCGGACAGCCCGGCCCAGACGCCGATCGGGATGCCGAACAGCAGCGCGATGACCACCGCCGCCAGCGTCAGGGCGAGCGTGTCCATGCTCTCCTGCCACAGGCCCTGGAAGCCGAGGAACGTGAACCCGGCGGCGGCCAGCAGCGCGACCCGGAAGCCGCCCGCCGCGTAGGACACGAACGCCACCAGCGCGACGACGCCGAGCCAGCCGATCAGCGGCAGCGGCCTGCCGAACGCGGGCTGCGAGATCAGCGACTGGAGGAAGACCACGAACTCGTCGATGACGAGCCGGATCTCGTTGAAGAAGTAGAGGAACAGCGGGTTGGAGTTGCGGCCGGCGCCGACGGCGTCGTTGAGGTCGTTGAGGCTCTGGTGCAGCGGGGTGAGCTGGGCCGGGCCGAGCGCGAGCGTGTGCAGGCCCTTGAGCAGGGCCCACAACACCAGCCACAGGGCCACGACCAGCGCGACGACCACGCCGCGGCTCGGGCGGCGAACGTCCACACCGGACACCGCTACGGCCGCCATCAGGCGTCCGCTTCCTGGCCCGCCACGACGGCGAGGATCTCCTCGTCGCCGACGATACCGAGCAGCTCGCCGTCCTTCACGACCTTGACCGGCGCGGCGGCCGCGAGCACCGCGCGCGTCGCGTCGCGCACCACGACGTCCGGGCCCAGCTCGGGCCCGTCCAGCACGTCGTCGGGGCGCGGGTCGCGCATGATCCACTTGAGCGTCAGCACGTTCGCCTTCGGCACGTCCCGGACGAAGTCGCGCACGTAGTCGTCCACCGGCGCGCCGACCAGCTCGTCGCCGGTGCCGACCTGCACGACCTTGCCGTCGCGCATGATCAGGATCCGGTCGCCGAGCTTGAGCGCCTCGGCGAGGTCGTGGGTGATGAACAGCATCGTCTTGCCGACCTCGCGGTGCAGCCGGACGACCTCGTTCTGCATGTCCCGGCGGATCAGCGGGTCGAGCGCGGAGAACGGCTCGTCGAACAGCAGGACGTCCGGGTCGCCCGCGAGCGCCCTGGCCAGCCCGACGCGCTGCTGCATGCCGCCGGAGAGCTGGTCGGGGTAGGACTTCTCGTAGCCGCTCAGCCCGACCAGTTCGACGACCTCCATGGCCCGCTTCGCGCGCTCGGCCTTGCCGACGCCGCGGATCTCCAGGCCGTAGGAGATGTTGTCGAGCACCCGCCGGTGCGGCAGCAGGCCGAAGTGCTGGAACACCATGGAGAACTTGCGCCTGCGCAGTTCGCGCAGCCTCTTCTCGTCGGCCGCGAGGATGTCCTCGCCCTCGAACAGCACCTGGCCGGACGTGGGTTCCACGAGCCGGGTCAGGCACCGCACGAGGGTGGACTTGCCGGACCCGGACAGTCCCATCACGACGAACACCTCGCCCGGCGCCACGTCGAACCCGACCTCGCGCACCGCCGCCGTGCACCCGGTCCGGTCCATCAGCTCGCGCCGCGACAGCGCGCACAGCTCCGGGGACTTCGGCACCGACTCGGCCTTCGGGCCGAAAACCTTCCACACATCCCGAACAGAGATGACCGGGTCGGGACGCTCCACACCGACCGAACCGACCTCGACGTCTTGGGCCGTCACGTACGACTCTCCAAACTGTGCGCTTGTTGCGGATTGCGCACTTCGTTTCTGGATGCGCGACAGCATTGACCCCGGTAGCAGCCCCGTCAAGGTCATGACGTCACGGTCGCGCGACTTTAACGTCACGAGCATTCGGCCGACACACCCCGGACCACCCGTTCCGATCATCGAAGGTCCACAGTGGACAGTTCGGCTTCTTGATCGAATCCGTGTGGACGTCCACCGATCCGGTCCTCCCACCTCTTCCGGGGTAAAACGGGAACAAAAGCCCTCTGAAGTGCTGGAAACGCGCGTTCCCACGCTTGACGAGGGACACCGCGAGCGTCGATGCTGTGTCGCGCACCAAGAGATCAAGTGCTTGCCGACCGGCCGCGGTGGTGATCCCGCCGTGGTGGCCCGAGGTGAACCCAGCGCGTGCCGCGACGCGCCGCGGCCCCTTCGCCCGACCCGGTCGTGACTTCCCCCGTCCAGCGCAGGTCGCCGCCACCTCCGCTCCGAGCACGCTGCCCTCTGGAGGTTCGAACAAGGTGTTACCGACAAGGTTCACCGCGCGCAGACGCGTGCGGTGGTCGGCGCTCGTGCTCACGCTGGCCCTCGGGGCGACCGGCTGCACCGAAGCGGGCGGAACCGGTGCCGCCACCGGAACCGCCGCGCCCAAGCCGACGAACTGCGGCACGATCACCATCGCCGTCAACCCGTGGATCGGCTACAAGGCCGACGCCGCGGTCGTGTCCTACCTCGCCCAGACGCAACTGGGCTGCAAGGTCGCCCTCAAGGAACTCACCGAGGACGAGTCGTGGAAAGGCCTCGCGTCCGGCGAGGTGGACGTGATCCTGGAGAACTGGGGCCACGACGACCTGAAGAAGAAGTACGTCGACGAGCAGAAGAAAGCCGTCGTCGTCGGGCCGAGCGGCAACGCCGGCGTGATCGGCTGGTACGTGCCGCCGTGGCTCGCGAAGGAACACCCGGACATCACCGACTGGAAGAACCTGAACAAGTACGCCGACCTGTTCAAGACCTCGGAGTCCGGGGGCAAAGGCCAGCTGCTCGACGGCGATCCGTCGTTCGTGACGAACGACGAGTCGCTGATCAAGAACCTGGACCTGGACTACAAGGTGGTCTACGCGGGGAGCGAACTGGAGCTGATCAAGGCGTTCCAGACCGCGGAGGAGCAGAAGAAGCCGCTCATCGGGTACTTCTTCGAACCGCAGTGGCTGCACCTGGACCTGCGCCTGGTGAAGGTGAACCTGCCGCCGTACAAGCCGGGGTGCGACGCGGATCCGGCGAAGGTGGCCTGTGACTATCCGGGGTACGCGTTGGACAAGATCGTGAGCAAGAAGTTCGCGGACAGCGGTGGGCCGGGGTATCAGCTGGTGAAGAACTTCCAGTGGACGAACACCGAGCAGAACACCGTGGCCAGCTTTATGGACGTGTACAAGATGCGGCCCGAGGAGGCGGCGAAGAGGTGGGCCGAGGCGAACCCGGACCGGATTGAGGAGTGGTTGGGGAAGCTGTGAGGGTGGGTGTGGGTTGAGGCCCGGTCGTCGGCGGGCGGGCTTTGGCTTTGGCTTTTGGCGGCGGGTGTTGGGGTGGCGGGGTTTCGGTGGCTGCTGGTCCCAGCGGGATCCTTGTCGTGACCGCCGGTCCCAGCAGGGTCTTCCCAGTGACCACCGATCCCAGCCGGGTTTCCCCGGTGACCGCCCGTCCCAGCCGGGTCTTCCCCGTGGCCGCCGGTTCCAGCGGGGTCGGTCAGTGGCTGCGATTTCCAGCGTGCTGTGGCCGATTTGACATGGGGCCCCCTCATTTCGGCCTTTGTCGGGCTCAAAAGGCGGTCCCAAGAGAGTCCCGCCCGACCACAATTTTAAGGCCGAAATCCCCATGTCAAATCGGCCACGTTCCGTGGCCAGCGCCTGCTAGTACCAGCCAGCCCACCACCAACCCTGTGCCTGCTGGGTGGGCCACTGCGTTGTCTTGGGCCTGCTTGTGGTCACCCATGCGACCCTGCGCCTGCTAGGTGAGCCACTACCTTGCATTGGGCATGCTTGTGGCTAATCAGTTGGCTGTTGGCTGTTCAGTCTCGGCCAGACCGCCACCGACCCTGTGCCTGGGTGGTGGGCCACCATGTTGTCTTGGGCCTGCTTGTGGTCACCCATGTGACCCTGTGCCTGCTGGGTGGGCCATTACGTTGTCTTGGGCTGCTGTTTTAATCGCTCGGTGTTTCGTTCTTGTGGCGGCATCATCCCCGTATGGACATGGATATGGGGGATGAAGTTCTGCGGTGGTATGCGCGGACTGCGGCTGATGGACTTGCTGGGGATGGTGTTCGGTTCGATTCGCGGTTCGGTGGGTGGACTGTGCATCGGTATGCCGATGTCGAGCGGGTGCTTGGTGATCATGAGGTGTTCTCGTCCGATGAGTTGCGGTACAGCTCGCAGGCTGTGCCGCATGGGGACAATCCGTTGTTGGGCAGTCTTGTCTCGATGGATCCGCCACGGCATCACACGTTGCGGCGACTGGTTGGTCGGGTTTTCACGCCTAGGGCCGTTGTGGCGTTGCGTCCTTTCCTTCTCTGCCTGGTTGAGGAGTTGCTTGATGCCGCTGGGCGTGAGGTTCGGGTTGTGGAGGGGTTTGCGTCGCCTCTTGCTGTTGGTGCCATTGCCGGATTGCTGGGGGTTTCGGCTGAACAGCGTAGTGACTTCGTTCGGTGGACGGAGGCGATCACGTCGTTCGCCGGGCGGGCCAGTCGGGATCCGGTGCGGCGGAAGGCGTTCGACACCGCTCGTGCCGAGCTTTCCGAGTATTTGCTTGAGGAGTTCGCTGATCGGCGGCGGGAGCCTCGGGAGGACGTGATCTCGACGTTGCTTGCCGCTGAGCCCGACGGGACTCGGCTCAGTGATGACGAGTTGCTGAACTTCTGCACGTTGTTGCTGGTCAACGGGCATGAGACCACTACTTCGCTGATTGCCCACGCGGTGTTGTGGTTGGGGAACGATCCGGTGGCGTTGCGTGGGTTGCGGGCGGAGCCGGAGCTTTTGCCCGGTGTGGTGGGTGAGGTGTTGCGGTTGTTGCCGCCTGTTGGTGGGACTGACCGATTCGCCACGCGGCGGACAACGCTTGGTGGGCACGTTGTCGAGGCCGGGCAGCGGGTGGTGGTGGACGTGGTGGCCGCTAATCGTGATCCCGAGGTGTTCGTGGAGCCTGGCGTGTTCGAGCCGCGTCGTGAGCCGGTTCGGCACCTGTCGTTCGGGCGGGGTGTGCACTTCTGCCTGGGCGCGCATCTTGCGCGGATGGAGGCCGAAATCGCTGTTCGGGCGCTGGTGGAGCGGGTTTCCGGGGAGTGGTCGCCGCCCGTGGTCGAGGTGCGGCGGACGCCGGTCGGGTTGGACGTGGTGGAACTGGTGTTGGCTTGACTCGACGCCGGCAGGGCGGTAAAGATTTTGAACCTACCTGGTCCTGGAGGTGTCGTGATCGAGTCCGCTGTGCGTGTCGCCGAGGTGGCGCGGGAGTTCGCCGCTCAGACCGAGGCCGGGCGGGCGTTGGCGCCTGAGGTGTTGGCCGCGTTGGTGGAGAGCGGGCTGTTGCGGGCCGGGGTGCCGGAGGTGCTTGGCGGGCCGGAGTTGTCGCCGGAGGTGATCCTGCGGTCGGCCGAGGCCGTCGCTCGGGGGGACGCGTCTGCCGGGTGGTGTGTGTCGATCGCGGCCACCAGCAGTTTGCTGGCGGCCTACCTGCCCGTCGAGGGGGCGCGGGAGGTGTTCGGGGTGCCGGACGTGGTGGCTGCCGGGGTGTGGGCACCGCGCGGGCGTGCTGTGAGCGTCGACGGCGGGATCGTGGTGTCGGGGCAGTGGGGGTTTTGCAGCGGCATCACCCACGCCGACTGGTTGTTCGCCGGGTGTGTTGTCGATGGTGGGGAACTGCGGGTCGCGGCGTTGCCGAAGGCCGAGTTGGAGGTGCTGGACACGTGGCACACCAGCGGGTTGCGGGGCACCGGTAGTCACGACGCGGTGGCGCGGGAGGTGTTCGTGCCGTCGCGCCGGGTGTTGTCGGTGTTGGAAGAGCCCGTTCACCCCAGGGCGCTGTACCGGTTCCCGATCTTCGGGTTCTTCGCGTTGTCCATCGCCGTGGCGGCGTTGGGCAACGCTCGGGGGGCGATCGACGACCTGACGGCGTTGGCGGGTGGGAAGCGGGCGCTCGGGTCGAGCAAGTCGTTGGCCGACCGGGCGCAGACGCAGGCCGCTGTGGCGCGGTCGGAAGCGGCGTTGCGGGCGGCTCGGTTGCTGGTGTTCGACGCGGTCGAGCAGGCGTGGCGTGAAGACGGGGACCGGGTGGAGGCGCGGCTGGGGTTGCGGTTGGCCGCCACGCACGCGACTCGGACCGCCGCCGAGGTCGTGGCGGCGATGTACGACCTCGGGGCGGGGACGGCGATCTACGCGGATTCGCCGTTGCAGCGGCGTTTTCGCGACGCGCACACCGCGACCGCGCACTTCCAGGTCAACCCGGCCAGCTACGAGCTGACCGGGCGGCTGCTGCTCGGGCTGCCCACGCGGACGGAGCAGCTGTGAGCGTCGGCGTGGTGCTGCCCTACTGGCTCGACCGGCCGGACGGGGAGGCCGTGGAGATCGCGGTCGAGGCGGACCGGCTCGGGTTCCCGACCCTGTGGATCGGGGAGATGGCGACGTTCGACGCGTTCGCGCTGGCGACCGCGATCGGCTTGCGCACCGGCGGGATCGCGTTGCGCGTCGGGCCGTTGGCCGCCGGGGTGCGGAGTCCGGTGGCGTTGGCGCTCGGGGTGTCGTCGGTCGCGGAGCTGACCGGGCGGCGGGTGGACCTGGCGCTGGGGGCGTCGAGTCCGGCGATCGTGACCGGGTGGCACGACCGGCCGTGGGCGGGAGCCGCGCCGCGGATGCGCGAGACGGTGCGGGCGGTGCGCGAGCTGCTGGCCGGACGGCGGATCGACGTGGACGGTGATCACGTTCGGGCGCACGGGTTCCGGTTGCGGCAGCCGGTGCCGGAGGCGGGTGTGACCGTGGCGGCGTTCGGGCCCGCGATGCTGCGGGTCGCCGCAGAGGAGGCGGACGAGGTGGTGCTGAACCTCGTGACGCCCGAGCAGGTGGCGCGGGTGCGCGAGGTCGTGGACGCGCACGCGGCGAGGGCCGGGCGGCCTCGGCCGCGGCTCTCGGTGTGGGTGACGGCGGCGCTGGAACCGGGT
>Ga0247771_1000224_pt1 | contig 20407 bp, 22 predicted proteins | sample UWRJL197509C6_FD_179948 | JGI IMG/M metagenome (GOLD analysis project Ga0247771, IMG submission 179948) | Plant litter microbial communities from Arlington Agricultural Research Station in Wisconsin, United States - UWRJ-L197-509C-6 | ecosystem: Environmental > Terrestrial > Plant litter >... | reverse complement strand
CGCCAGCTCGCAGGTGATCTTGCCGCCGGCAGCCAGCCTGGAAAAATAAGCCCGCGCATCGGTATCGGTACTGCAGCTGATGCACAGCGACACGTTGTTGCCGGGCGCAAAACCGTCCCTGCCAACCATTTCGGTTCCCATCAGCACCAGGCCTTCGGTGGTAAGGCTGGCATGAAGGATATGCTGCGCCGCTGCGGGCGGCAGATGCTTTTCCATCGGCGAGCCGGCAACGGTCTGCAGGTTCAGCTCACCCCCGAAGCAATCCCTGTAAAAAAGCATGGCCTCGCGGCAGTTGCCGGCAAAAGTGATATAGGCATTTATCTGTGTCATAACACTCCGTGTTTATAAGGCACGAACCTATAAAGATCCTGCCGGCGCGGGCGGGTGCGAACGCGGCAAATTAGGAGCGGCTTGCGACAGTATGCGACATCATAGAGACCTTATTGCAGAATCAAATCAAAGACGTCTTACAATAAGGATATACCCGATGTATGTCAACGGCTCAGCGGTAATTATGCAAGAAGCAGCACGAAGATGGAAGAACCGAAACTTAAATCATGCAACAGCGCCGAGATAGAATATAACTCACTTGAATAATTAAAATTGATGCGTAACCGTTTAGTTACATAAATTCGTAACAATTAAGTTACATAAAACATGAGCATGAAGCGCGACGTATTCCAGGCCATCGCCGACCCCACCCGGCGGGCCATCATTCAGCTGGTAGCCAAAGAACCGCTGCGGCTCAATGCCGTGGCCGAGCATTTCGACGTGAGCCGCCCGGCCATCTCCCGGCACATACGCATCCTGAGGGAATGCGGTCTGATCGACATACGCCAGCAGGGCCGCGAACGCTACTGCAGTGCCCACCTCACACCTTTGCAGGAAGCCTCGGACTGGATCGGGCAATACCGCTCCTTCTGGACGGCCAGGCTCGATGCGCTCGAGCAGTCCCTTTCCGCACCCGCACCCCCAACACACGCACGCAACAAAACCAAAAAGAATAAAAAATGAAACAGGAGCCCTTTTTTATCGAGCGGACCTTTGCCGTGTCTCCGGCGCGGCTCTGGCAGGCCCTCACCGACCCCGAACAAATGCGCCAGTGGTATTTTGACCTGCCCGGCTTCAAGGCCGAGGTGGGATATGAGTTCAGCTTCGACGGCGGCCGGGACGACAGGAGCTATCGACACCTCTGCAAGGTCACGGAAGTGATACCCGAAGAAAAGCTAAGCTACAACTGGCGCTACGAGGGTTATGAAGGCGATTCGCTGGTAACCTTCGAGCTCATCCCAAAGGAGAAGGGAACGCTGCTCCGCCTCACCCACGCCGGTCTTCATACCTTCCCCGCCAACAACCCCGACATGGCGCGCGAAAGCTTTGCCGAAGGCTGGCTGCACATCATCGGCAGCTCGCTCAAAATATATATGGAGCAGGCCGTAGCCGATATATAACGGCCATGGACACACGTAAATAGTTTACAGCTATCCGAAAGGGGCGAGCTCGATAAGGAGAAGGATGGCATCGTTGGACAGAGCCTCGGCTTCCAGCAGGTCCACGCCGCGCAGCGCCAGCCCGTCACGGGCTTCCAGGAGGCGGTTCTGTACTTCGAAGGCGCCCTCGATCACGAAAACAAAAAGCCCGCTGCCAGCAACCGCCACGCGATGCTCGATCTCCTGCCGCCCCTCGACCTTGGCAATAAAGAGGCGGTAAGCGGAAACATCATCGCCAATCAAAGGAATGAGGCGGTTCTTACTAGCATCAAGATCGAACGAAAAGGTTTCGTCTGTCGGCGAGATGCCCGCCGGGCGGCGGATCCAGAGCTGGAGGAAGTTGACCAGGTCTTCTTCGTAGGGATTGAAGAAACCGATGGTGTTGCCGGCAGCAAGGGCGCAACGCCGTATTTGCCCGGCCTGCACGATCGCATCGCTTCCACAGGTGCAGCCGGCCGCACCAACGATGGGCAGGAGCAGCATGTCGGTGTCGCCCTCGGCCTGCAGCGAGAAACGGCCGCCGCCGGCCAGCGTATCATCGTTGAGGACATAGAGCGGACCGAAAGGCCCGCGCCCTTCAGCACGGTAGTTGCCGAAAACAAATTCGTTGTAGCTGCGGAACCAGTCGGTTTCCGTATGGCCGCGGGCGGCGGCAAGGAATATCTGTGCCCGTACGTCGTTGTGCATGGCGTTTATTGAAGCGAGTGAATGCCCAGCATGGGCCGCAGGGCCAGCAGGTGCGTGAGCGTTTCGGCTTGACCCCGGTTTGCCGCAATGGAGAGCAGAAGGTGGTCGCCGATGGTTTCGTGCCAGATCATCGGGTCCGAATAAAAATCGATGGCCACCTGATGGCGGGCACTGTCATGAATATGCGACTGAACGATCTCGAACCGGAAGTTTTCAAAGGGGAGGAAAAGCCGGCCCAGGCTATCGGTAACATCGGGGATGCGGCCCTCGAGCTGGCGCAGGTAGCCGACCACCGCCGTACTCACCAGGCCATGCAAACGCTCCGCTCCCGGCGCCGCGTGCAGCAGCTCGGCAAAAGTGCGCTTCGAACCGTCCTGATTGAAATACTGGGCCTGCATCAGGAACTCGCGGTAGCTGTCCTCGAACACCAGCTTCTCCCAGGGCACGATCGACTGGTTGTCGATCAGCTTGCGGTAACAGAGTCGTATAGTCGCTTTTTCCATCACTTGAAACATTAAGCAGCCACGCTTACGATATGGGTCAGCACATAACCAGCCGAAACGCTGCCCGTAACGGTGGCCAGCTCCGAAGCGAGCGAATCGGAGAACACATTATCGCGGGCATTGGAAGTATCCTGCGTACCCTTCGTGTAATAATTGGTGGCGGTGGTATATACGGTGTTGCATATATCGGTAGGAAAGGCGATCTGAGTCACCAGCAGCGACGTGCCGCTCGCATTGTACACATGCACGTGGATGTGCGGCGCACGGCCCGAGTACCAGCCGGGAAAGATCGAGGTGAACGTAACAAGGCCGTTGGCATCGGTGGTCTGGCGGCCGCGCAGGAAGTGTACGGACGTATAGTTGGTGGACTGCATGCCGGTGCCGCCGTACTCGGAATAATTTCCGTCCTTGTCGCAATGCCAGATGTCGACGATGGCGCCGGCAAGGGCGGAGCAATTGCTGTTCTTATTGTTGATGGTAATTTTGATGGTGAAAGGCACGCCCGTCCTGTCGCTGCGGATATCGTTGGTGACGAGGGTGGACGGCGTTTTCGTGGGAAAGGGCCCTTCGGTTTCGGAGGGAGATACGGAACAGCTGCCGGTGGTGCCCGTGCCTGTACCCGTTCCGGTGGAGGAGTCGATCACATCCGATTTCTTGCAGGAAGGCGCCAGCGGTGCGATGGCGGCAAGGCCGAGGGCGGCGAGGGTGTTCTTCAAAAAAATCTTTCTTTCCATAACAATTATTTACGTGGTGAAGCGAGGCTTTGGAATACTAACGTCTACTTCCCGTAAAATTGAATGGAAACGCGGCGCTTTCCGCCTTTTGTCGACCAATGAAAGATTTGTCTCGACTATTTGAAGCCGCGGCCCCAAACGCAGGCCGGTAGTGCATTACAGGGCAAGGGCCTTTACCATTTCCTTAACAGCAAAGGCGGTGGAGAAAAAATGCGGGCGGCATGAGCGCGATGCGGCAGTCAGGCTTTATTTTGCATTCCCTCACCCATCAAACAAAACTCCATGAGCCAGCCACTGATCGTCAGCAATACTATCGTCATCAACGCACCGGCCGACCGCGTTTGGGACGCCCTCGTCAACCCCGAGCAAACGAAAAAATATATGTTCGGCTGTGAAACCGTGTCCGACTGGAAGGTGGGCAGCCCGCTGCTCTGGAAGATGGAGCACGAAGGCAAGGAACTGATCCCCGTGAAGGGCGAGATCGTGGATATCCGCCCGGGCCAATACCTCGCCTATACAACCATCGATCCCAACTCGGGCATCGAGGACGTTTCGGAAAACTACCTGACCGTAACGTATACCGTTGAGCCGCAGGGCGAGGCTACACGTCTCTCTGTTACGCAGGGCGACTACTCAAAAGTCGGCGACGGTCAAAAAAGGTATGATGAAACAATTCAGGGCGGCGGCTGGTCATCCGTACTGGAAGCCATCCGCGACCTGCTGGAAGGAAAGGCCTAGTGGTGCACGGGCTGCAGGTGCTCCTCGATCGTTTCGCCGAGGCTTTCGAGAAGGCTGGGCTTGATCTCGTCGGCGCAGCGCCAGATGCCGCGCTTGTAAAGAATATATTGGGTCTGCCTGCCGGAAATTAAGAATGAGTCCTTGGTCAAGGGGGAAAAGTTGTATTTCTCTCCGGATACGATAGCATCGAATTCCATACGCGCAATATAAATACAGTCGCAGAAATATATAAATGCGTGCGGGTCCGAATTCAGGAAATAAGTAAATTTCCCTATCCGTGCTTATCCTTCAGTCCGCTTAAAGGGCGTAGGCCCGAATAAAGGGAAACCGGCAGCTCATCCGACTTTCACATAATTTTTCGGCCCCGGTACGCTAACTTGTTGCTAACTTATTCAGGTGAAGATACTATCCTCCCTCCTCCTCCTTTTACTGACGGTCGCGCTTCATGCCCAGAACCTGAACGGCGTATGGAAAGGCAGTCTGCAGATGGGAGGCGGCTGCTTTGCCGTGAACAATATAGAAATGCAGCTGCACGTGGCGAACGGTAGAATTACGGGTGACTGTTACCACTACGAGAACGTGAATTTCTACGTCAAGAAAAAGATCGCCGGCCGCTACGATGCGGACACGAAGATCCTCGAGCTGCACGAAGGCATCGTCACCACCTTTCATATACCGCCCACCTGCAAGATCTGCATCAAGAACTTCAACCTGCGCTATACCACCGACGGCAACCTCGAGATACTGACCGGCACCTGGAACGGCACGGTGCTGGGCACGGGCGACAATTGCAGCGGCGGACCGATCACCCTTTCGCGGGTGCGCGAGTCGGCCTTCAGCGAAGTGCCCGAAGTATTGGTAGATACCGGCACGCTGCGCCTTGATTTTTATGATAATGCCGTCGTCGACGGCGATTCCATTACGGTGCTGGTGGATGGCAACGTAGTGGCTGCGCACCAGCGCCTCGGCACGAAACCCATCACGACTTATTTTACGATAGACCTGCACCAACCCTTCCACGAAATAGAGATGGTGGCCGAGAACCTGGGTTCGATTCCACCCAATACGGCCATGCTGATCGTTACGGCGGGCAGCCATAAATACCAGCTCTTTCTCTCGTCGACGAAGACGAAGAGCGCAATGGTCCGTTTTGTCTATGATAAAAGCGAGGAAGCAAACGCGCCGCCCGGCAAATAAATTCGCAAGCCATTTTTCCGCAACATGCTGAAGACAATGTTGCTATAAATTAAAGAAGGCTCCATATACATACTTATATCAAGAAAAACATAATATGCGTTTTGGGCGACCGGGCGCATTTATTAACATTTTCAACCCGCTCATGTGCATTGCTGTGGATAGCGGTGGATAAATGACATCGTCCTCGTTATCAATACTCTACACCATTTTTCGTGAAGCGCATACTGATTATGGCATTCCTTTTTAGCTGGAATTGTATATGCGCAACCCAAAACGAGCGACGGGAAAACCGGCCCAGCCGGCGAAGAAAACGGACCGCATCGTCATCGACGTACGCGCCAAAAAAAACTATTCGAGCCTTGTCAGCCTCCTCAAACGCAAGGTGAGCGCGGCACCCGCAACGCCCCTGCCCGAGGACCTCAAGCCCATGCTGGCAACCCTGGTGGATGAACCCTTCACCGATGGCGGCTGGCAGTTCGAGCTGAAGCTCGATGGCTACCGCGCGCTGGCCTACATAAAAAAAGGCAACGTCGAAATCCGCTCGCGCAACAATCTTTCCTTCAATAAAAAATTCGCAGCCGTTCACGAAGCGTTGGCGCAATGGCCCATCGACGCGGTGCTCGATGGCGAGATCGTGGTGCTCAACGAAGACGGCGTGCCCGATTTCAACGGCATTCAGCAGTGGGAAAAGAAACAGCAAGGCCAGCTCGTTTATTATGTGTTCGACCTGCTATGGCTTGATGGGCGCAACATCATGCACGAGCCTTTGCAAACACGCCGCTCGCTGCTGAAAGAGCTCGTGCCCGATTCCGGCGCCATCCGCTTCAGCGATCATATCGACGAGATCGGGGATGCCTTCTTCGAGATCGCCCGCAAGAACAACCTCGAAGGCATCATCGCCAAGAAAAAAGATTCAGCCTACATACCCGATGCCCGCTCCAAAAGCTGGCTCAAGATAAAAGTGGAGGAAAGACACGAAGCCATCATCTGCGGCTACACGCGCAAGAAAACATCCGACCGACTTTTCAGCGCACTGCTGCTGGGCGTATACCGCAAGGGCAAGCTCGAATTTCTCGGCCAGGCCGGCACCGGCTATTCGGCCGCTTCGCAAAAAGAGCTGATGGCTAAAATGAAACCCCTCGTCACCGCCACCCTTCCCTTCGACGAAGAGCCGGACATTGCGGAGCAACCCGTCTGGCTTCGCCCCCACCTCGTATGCGAAGTGAAATATACGGAGCTGACCGACGAAGGAGTGATGCGCCACGCTTCCTTCCAGGGACTGCGCGCGGACAAGACCGCCGCCGACTGGAACGGTGAGAAGAGCACGCACACGACCGACGCAATTGCATCATCGACCGAAGAACGCCTCGATACCAGCCGCAGCGAGCAAACGCTCACTATCGACAAACACGAGCTGAAGCTCACCAACCTCAAAAAGATTTACTGGCCGAAAGAAAAGATCACCAAGGGTTCGCTGCTTCAGTATTATATATCGGTGGCCGATTACATGATGCCGTATATGAAGGACCGGCCGCAATCACTAAACCGTTTTCCCGACGGCATCAACGGACCGAACTTCTACCACAAGAACATGAACGGCAAGGTGGCGTCCTGGATAAAAACCTTCGAGCGGTTCAGCGCCTCCGACGGCGAAGCAAAAGACTTTCTGATCTGCAGCGATGCGGCCACGCTCATTTACATGGCCAACCTGGGTTGCATCGAAATGAATCCCTGGCACTCGCGCGTGAAGTCGCCGCTGAACCCCGACTGGTGCGTGATCGACTTAGACCCCGGCCGCATCTCTTTCGAGCAGGTGATCGAAACGGCGCTGGCCGTGCAGCGCGTGCTCGACGCCTTGCAGGTGCCGTCGTTCCCAAAGACCTCGGGCTCTACCGGCCTGCACATCTATATACCGCTCGGCGCACGCTACAACTACGACCAGTCGAAACAGCTGGCGGAACTGATCGTGAACCTGGTGCATGAAGAGCTGCCGCACATTACAAGCCTCGAGCGCAATCCGCTGAAAAGAAAAAACCTCATCTACCTCGACTACCTCCAGAACCGGCCGATACAAACCATTTGCGCGCCCTACTCGGTACGTCCGAAGCCCGGCGCCACCGTGTCGATGCCGCTGCATTGGGAGGAAGTAAAAAAGGGATTGAAGATCTCCGACTTCACCCTGCGCAACGCTCTTGAGCGCCTGCGTGCCGAGGGCGACCTCTTTGCCGGTGTGCTCGGCAAGGGCATCGACCTGAATAAAATACTGAAAGGGCTGGCCAGCTTAATTTAATCCTACGGGCCGGTCGTTGCTGCGGGGATAGGCGGTGGCCTCGCCGCTGCGTACGGCATAGCTCCATTGCGTATCGGCGGGCTTAATGTCATGGAGGTGGTCGAAGACCTGCGCCAGGTTGCGCATATCGAGGTAGTGGCCGCAGGCGCAGAGAATGAAATGCTTCCGTTGGTCCTGGGGCAGGTGATCGATGGTAGTCATGTCTTTATGAGGCAATCATTATTCCGATCACGGCTTTTGGGGCTTGCGAGGGCCCACGAATTATGAACAGGTTTATGCACATTGGCACGGGCTGTGCTGTTTCTACTAAAAGTCATGACAAGTTTCCAGGAGATCATACAATCGGATAAGCCCGTGCTGGTGGATTTCTTCGCCACCTGGTGCGGCCCCTGCAAGATGATGGCGCCCATACTTAAGGAAGCCAAGGACAGCCTCGGCGATTCGGCCACGATCATCAAGGTGGATATCGACAAGAACCGGGCGGCGGCCGAGCAGTTCGGCATACAGGGCGTGCCCACGCTCATTGTTTTCCGCAAGGGCGAAATAAAATGGCGACAGTCGGGCGTAGTGCCGGCAGGTACGCTGGTGCAGGCTGTGCGAAGAGCGATGAGTTAGATTTCAGTTTGCAGTTTGCAGTTGGTTCATTAAAGAATCAAATACGGTACTTATACCGTTATTTTTATTTTTAATAAATAATTTAATTAATAATAAAGATTGTTTTGCGTTAGCCCGCGACCAATTATCAATCAAAGATCTGGCGTAAAGCGGCCTTGAGGAAGGGTAAGGTGGGAAGGGAAGAAATGATGCGCAGCTCGTCGATCAGGGAGCTTTCATTATCGAGGAAGCGAAGGACCGGCGCAGGATGATTTTTCTTAAAGAGATCGGTGAATATCTTTTTTCCCGGCAAGGTATCGTGGTGGAGGATGTCGAGCAGAACGCTGTCGTAGAAGGCGAAGCGCCGGTTGGGGGCGGCAACGAAAGGCCTTCCATCTTCAAGCAGTTGCCGCACGATGGCCGCGCTGTGCTTTTGAATGAAGCGGAACGTATAGCCCGTCGAACCCTTTGTTTGCCCGCCCGCCGTACCGATATTGATGATGTTGCCATGATACGGCACGAAGCGCGCATTCGTCATCGGAATCACCCCCGTTTCCTCATCCACGATTTTATATTCTTCAAGCTTCAGCACATCGCGCAGGTACATGTCGAGGCCTTCGTCGTATTGCTGCGGCGACAGCAGCGCGCCCGAGAACAGCGTGTACTCGACCAAAGCACGGTGCGGCGAGAAAGGCAGCACGTAACAAAAGGCGGTGCCGTGGCGCTGGTCGAGGCGGAAATCCATGAGCGTGGCCGTGGCCGGGTCGAAGGCATCGTAAGGCGTTTCGATGATGCGGCCCTTGAAATGCTGCAGCAGCCAGTACTCGTTCTTCTCCAGCGGCGGCTTTTCGAAAAGAATGCTGTTGAATACGTATTTGCTGCGGATAAGCCGGCCGCCGGCCATCACGCCCGTCACGCGCTCGCTGCTCACGACGTGCTCCACCTTTTCCTGAAGAAAGCTGATGTTGGGCTGCTCGCGGATCTGCCGGAGGCAATCAGTGTAGAAGTCGATGCCGCGGATCATTTTGTACCGGTAAGGAGCGATGTCCAGATTTTTCGAATAGGCATCACCGTGAAACCAAAGCCGCTGCCATTGGTGATGAACGATGTGCTCGAAAGGACCGGCCTCGTTTTCCCAGAAGCACCAGGTGCGGTCGTTGGCGCTCTTTGCATCCTGGTCGATGATGAGGATTTTTTTATCGCTGAAGCGGCCGCTGCGCAATAGGTGCACGGCCAGGCTCAGGCCCGCACAGCCCGCGCCGGCAATGATATAATCGTATGGGGAAGAATGGGGATCGATGGTCTCCGTTTTTTATGCGCTCCGCTGCGAAGGTAAGACGGCCTAACCCTCCGGTGCGTACGATACTTTTTTGGCGGCCATCAGCTGGCGGTCGCGGCGCACCTTTTCCCAGTATTTCTTGTGTACCAGCAGCATGCCGAAGCTCTCGCCCTGGTGGCGGTCGAGGTGTTTGTGATGCATCTTGTGGGCCCAGCGGATGGCGCGCACATAGGTGTTGCGGCTGCGGCTGAACCATTTGAAGCGCTGGTGGATGATGACGTCATGCACCAGGAAATAAGCCGCGCCGTAAGCCATGATGCCGAAGCCGATGCCCTGCATCCACCATACATGGTCGATCGTACCGAAAAGGATCAGCAGCATGCTCGGGATGGCGAAGATGACGAAGAACCAGTCGTTCTTTTCAAAAAATCCCGGCTCCTTCTGGTGATGATCGCGGTGGAGGTACCACAGGAAGCCGTGCATCACGTAGCGATGCGTAAGCCAGGTAATGCCCTCCATCACGAGGAAGGTGCCCAGCAATACCAGTATGAACCAAACAGTGGTCATGTTTTTCTTTTAAGTTTTACGGATGCAGGCGCTCGTCCTGCCTTTCTTTTCTCAACTACCATACCGCTCTTTCCACCAGCTTTCGATGCGGGGAAAGGCCAGCCGGAACCAGGTGGTATAGCGCCCGGGCTCGTCGCGCAGGCCGCGGCCGATGGTTTCCATCTCTTCGTAAGCATGAGCCTCCACCTCCTGCGGGTTCGCATCGATAGGCCCTTCGTATACGCCGGCAAATACATGGTCGAACTCGTGCTCGACAAGACCGTTCTCCACCTCGGCGCGATAGGTGAAGGAAAAAATATCCTCTAACGGCGCGCTAAAGCCCAACTCCTCGCGCAGGCGGCGCGTGGCCGCGGCGGCCGTGTCCTCGCCGGGATAGGGATGACTGCAGCAGGCATTGGTCCACAGCAGTCCGCCGTGGTACTTGCCCGCGGCCCTCTGCTGGAGCAGCATGCGGCCCTTGCTGTCAAAGATGAAAACGCTGAAGGCGCGGTGCAGCAGACCCTGCCTGTGGGCCTCCATCTTTTCCATCGTTCCACAGGCTTCGTCGCGCTCGTTCACCAGTATAACATTCGGTTCCGTCATCCGATCAAACGTAATCCATTTTTAACACTTGCCCGAAAGACGATGTAGGCCTTGTGGTAGTTGGCGATGCGTATGCGGCGCTCGAGGATCTGCTCGGCCTCGGTGCTCTTGATCTTCTTGAACAGGCTGTAATAATATTTATACGCGACGTACACCCCGAAGCGCGCCTTCAGCGGCAGGCCCACGATGCCATTGTAGGCCCGTGAAAAATCCTGCTCGATGTCGGCCTCTATCTGCTGCTTGTCGGCATGGGTGAAGTTGTGAAAATCGCAGCCGGGAAAATAAAGGCGCGAGAGGTCGTTGAAGTCGGCCCGTATATCGCGCAAAAAATTGACCTTCTGGAAAGCCGCACCCAGCGCGCGCGCCGGCGCCTTCAGCTGCTCGTACAGCTTTTTATCGCCTTCGCAGAAAACGTAGAGGCACATCAGCCCCACCACTTCGGCCGAGCCGTAGATATATTCTTCGTAACCCTGGCGGTCATACTGGTTCTGCGAAAGATCGGACTCCATGCTGCGGAAGAAGGCGTGGATCAGCTCGTGGTCGATACGGTACTGACGCACGGTTTGCTGGAACGAGTTGAGGATGGGGTTGAGGCTGATGCCGCGCTCGAGGGCGGCAAAGGTCTCGCCCTTGAACTCCTCGAGGAGCTCCTGCTTATTATGGTCGTGAAAGGTATCTACGATCTCGTCGGCAAAGCGAACGAAGCCGTAGATGTTGAAGATGGGCGTCCTCAGCTCGCGGTGCAGCAGGCGGATGGCCGAGGAAAACGAAGTACTGTACCGGAGCGTGACCACCCTGCTGCATTCATGACTTACCCTATGAAACAATCCAACCGTCATACAATTAGCTATTAAACGTTTTTAACACCTGTTTCGATACGACCTCGCCGCTGATGAGGCTCGGCGGCACGCCCGGGCCGGGCACCGTGAGCTGGCCGGTATAAAAAAGGTTGCTCACCTTTTTGCTCCGGCACGAAGGCCGGAAGATGGCCGTCTGGCTCAATATGTTCGCGAGGCCGTAGGCATTGCCTTTGTACGAATTATAATCGGCAATGAAGTCGGAGACGGAAAAAGTTTTTTTGAAGATGATCGAATCGCGCACCTTTTGGCCCGTATGGGCTTCCAGCCGCTGCATCACCTTGTCGAAATAAAGCGCGCGAAGCGCTTCCGAATCGTTTTCGAGGCCCGAGGCCACGGGTATGAGGATCACCAGGTTCTCGCAGCCCGGCGGGGCCGCGGTCTCGTCTGTTTTAGAAGAAACACTTAGGTAAAACAAAGGTTCATCGGGCCACTGCGGATCGCTGTAGATCTGGGCCGCGTGCCGGTCGAAGGGCACGTCGAAGAAGAGGGAGTGGTGGAGCACGCTGTCGAGCTTTTTGTCGAGGCCGATATAGTACAGCAGGCAGGAGGGCGCCAGCACCTTGTCGTTCCAGTATTTCTCCGTATAGCTCCGCGCTTCGGGCGGCAGCAGGCAGGCTTCGGTGAAGTGATAGTCGGCCCCGCTGATGACGGCATCGGCCTCGTACTCGCCGCGGCTGGTCACCAGTTTCTTTACCTTGTTTTTCTGGATCACGAGCTCGCGCGCTTCCTCGCCGAAAACGAACTCGGCGCCCTGCTCCTCGGCCAGCTGCTGCATGGCCTGCACGATGGAAAACATGCCGCCGTCGGGGTACCAGGTACCGCCCACCATGTCGGCATAGTTCATCAGGCTGTAAAGGGCGGGCGTATTCTCGGGCAGCGCGCCGAGAAAGAGGATGGGAAATTCCATCAGCTGGCGCAGGCGGCTGTTCCTGAAGTTTTTCGAGATATGCGATTTTACCGAGGTGAAGATGTCGAGCTTGAACATGTTGCGCACCACCTTCCAGTCAAGGAACTCGCCGAGCGAGAGGCCGGGCTTGTATACCATCTCCTGCATGCCGATGCGGTATTTAAGGGAGGCTTCGTCGAGGTATTTGTCGAGGCGGACGGCGCTGCCGGGCTCCATGCGTTCGAAGAGGGCGCGCAGGGCTTCGTAGCCCGCCGGTATATCGGTATGGCCGTCGTTCCAGTATACGCGGTAGGAAGGGTCGAGGCGGGTGAGGCTGTAGTAGTCGGATACTCTTTTGCCGAACTGGGCGAAGAAGCGTTCGAAAACGTCGGGCATCCAGTACCAGCTCGGGCCCATGTCGAAGGTAAAGCCCTGCGCTTTCAGCTGGCAGGCGCGGCCGCCGGCGGTCTCATTCTTTTCGATCACTTTTACCTTCCATCCGGCCTTGGCCATGAAGGCCGCGGCCGACAGACCCGCGAAGCCGGCGCCGATTATCAGTACTGTTTTGCTCAACGATCAAGTTTTTTCTGTAAGATCTTCTTGGCGAAATGAATGCGGCTTTTGATCGTGCCCAGAGGTTCGTTCAGGGCGAAGGCGATCTCGTGGTACTTGTAGCCTTCGAGGTACAACATGCACGCTGTTTTAAAGATACTCGGTAATTGATGAATGGCTTCATTAATTTCCTTCAGGCGCATGCTGATCTCGGACGAGAGCGTGAAATGACTTTGGGTGTGGCGGATGGTATCGTACACGATCTTGCGGCGGCCGTTGCGGCGGTAATCGTTAATGAAAATATTGCGCATGATCGTATACAGCCAGGCCCGGATATTGGTGCCGGGCTGGTATTTTTCGCGGTAGGCAAAGGCTTTGAAAAGGGTCTCCTGGCAAAGGTCGTTGGCAGCCTCGTGGTCTTTGGTGAGGGTGATGGCAAAGGGCTTTAATCCGTCCGAGTTGTTCAAAACCAAGCTGTTAAATTCCTGAGTGCTCATTTGTCTAATTTTTATCAGGATAAAGTTACACAGAATTTTTGTTTAAACAACGTCTTTATATCATTAAACAAAAAATTTTACCAATAGGGGAAATAGCCGGCGGAGCACGCCGGGCAAGGGAAGGGCGCACGGGCCCTCAGACCAGCCTTGAAATGTACGAGATTACCTCGTCGAAGGATTTAAGGAAGAAAACGTTGGAAGGAGGAGTTTTGCGGTAGAGCTGCGTAGCCCAGCCGGAGAAGATCACATGGCTGTCGCCGGCCACATCGGAAACGGCCTGCAGGTATTTCTGAAAGTTGTGCTGCCGCGGGAAAGAGGTAAGATGAATATAGAGGTGGCTGGGCTGCTTCACATCCATGATATAGCCCACGTCCTTGGCCGGCACGTTGGCGCCCAGGTAGATGACGGGAACCCCTTTTTTACGAAGGAGATAGTATACGAAGAGCAGGCCCATCTCGTGGTGCTCGTCCTCGGGCAGGAGGAGCAGGAACAGGGGCTCCGACTTGTTTACAAAAGGCAGCGACTCGATCGCGCTGACGATCTTCTGCCGGATGATGTTGGACACGATGTGCTCCTGCACCGGCACGATGCGGTTGGTCTGCCACAGTATGCCCACCTTTTCCATAAAGCCGAAGATGAGCAGGGTAATGGTCTTTTCGATGCCGTGCTGCTGGATATGGTTGTTGAGCACCAGCTCGAAGGCCCGGTGGTCGAGGTCCACCATGTGGCCGATCATGTCGTTGACGAGGTTCTGGTAATAAGCGTCCTGCTGGGGCAGCAGCAGCGCGGCCTGGGCCCTTTGCTCTGGCTCCATCCTGTCGATCCGCGAGATCTTGTAGCCGTACTTGTTGAGCAGGGCCACCGTGAGCAGGGTTTTCAGCTCTTCATTATTGTACGTGCGGATATTGGTGAGCGTACGTGATGGTTTCAGGAAATTGTAACGCTGCTCCCATATCCTTATGGTGTGGGCCTTGACGCCGGAAAGCGATTCCAGTTCTCTGATCGTGAAGCTCATTGGGGAAAAGACAAACGGGCCGGCGTTTGGTTCAACTAAAGAGAATCATTTCTGATCCGCCCCGAATCCCTCAGCCTTTTTATGGCGGCGGCCGGCAGGCGGCGGAGCGCATCCAGGTGGCGGGCATGATGGAGGTCCGTACCCACATAGCTGTAGTATTCCTTGCGCAGGAGGTAGTCGGCCAACTCCTGCACCGACGTGCCGTAGTGGCCGCCGAGGGCCAGCAGGTTGAGCTGGAAAAGACAGCCCAGCTCCTTCAGCTCGTCGAAGAACTCGCGCTTGCGCGTGAGGTAGATGTACCGTTCGGGGTGGGCGATCAGCGGCTGGTAGTCCTGCATCTGCAGCTCGAAGATCAGCTCCTGCAGGTCCATCGGCGCCATGATCATCGAGAACTCCACCAGCACCATGTTGCCGCTGATGGTAAGCAGGGGCGTCTTTGTCTTGAGGTTGTTGTCGAAATGGTCGTCGAGGAAGTATTCGGCGGCGCCGCGCAGCTCGATGTCAATACCCTCGGCCTGCACGGCGGCTTTCAGCTTGTCGGTGCCGGCGCCGATGATGGCGGGCGTGTTGGGGTACATGTCGGAAAGCACGTGGGGCGTGGTCACCAGCTTTTTATAGCCCAGCTCCTGTAGGCCGCGGATAAGCTCCACCGAGGTGGCCAGGTCGGGCGAGCCGTCGTCGATGCCGGGAACGAGGTGGGAATGAATATCGGTTTTGAGCCAGCTAAGGTCGGCGGTTTCGGCGGCTTTTTTTTTCCAGAAGGGCATGTTATTTCTTTTTGCGGTCCAACAGCTCATCGTAGAGGCGGGACATATCTTTCACGAGGCGCTGGTAGCTGAAGCGGGAGGTTACGTGGGCGCGGCTGTTGGCGCCGAGGCGCTGGCGCAGGCCCTCGTCTTCCACAAGGCGGAGCAGGTGGGCGCTGAAGGCGTCGGCATCCTGTATATCGGCCAGCAGCGCGGTCTCGCCCTCCACCACGATGTCGGCAATGCCGCCCACGCGGGTGGATACGATCGGCTTGTTGGCGGCCTGCGCTTCGATAAGACTTACAGGCGTGCCTTCGTTAAAAGAGGTGAGGCAGACGATATCGAGTCCGGCATTTATATGATCCACGTCGCTGCGCCAGGAGGTGAACACCAGCGGCTGCAGGTGCTCGGCGCTGCCTTCGGTAGAGAAGCCGATGCCGGTCTGCCGGGCCACGTTCTCGAGGTCCTGCCGCGTTTCGCCGTCGCCTATGATGAAGGCTTTCACTTTACGCGTGGTATTGTCCAGCACATGGCGTATCGCTTTGAGAAAGAGGTAGTGGTTCTTCACCGGCACGAGGCGGCCGATGATGCCGATGGCGATCTCGTCGTCGGCCACATGAAATTCCGTGCGGAACCTGTGGCGCTTTTCTTCCTGGTCGTTTCCGAAGCGGTCGAGGTCGAAGCCGAGGGGCACGACGCGGAATTTCTCTTCCGGCGCAATGCGGAAATCATGAACGAGCTCCTTCTTTTGCTGGTCGCTGATGGCTACGATGGCATCGGAGCGGCGGCCGAGGAAGCGCTCGGTCTGGATAAAGACACGGCTCTTGGCGGAGTTGAAATAAGAGTGGAATACGTGGCCGTGGAAGGTATGAACGATCACCGGCACCTTGGCGGCGGAGGCGGCGAGACGGCCGAGGGCGCCGGGCTTGGCGGCGTGGGTATGCACCACGTCGGGCTTGTAGCGGCCGATAAGCTTGCGGAGCTCGCGGTAGGCGAAGTAGTCGCCGGTAGGACTGATGGAGCGGCCCATGCCCGGAATGGTGACGAAGTTGATACCCAGCTGGCGGGCGAGGTATTCGGCGCTCTTCTCATGGTCTTCTTTTTCCCCGACGACGAGGAGGGTGTCGTAGTCGGGGGACATGAAGCGGGTAAGATAGGTGGCGTTCAACACGGGGCCGCCTACGGCGAGTCGGTTGAGAATGCGGAGTACACGGGGCATAGGAGGGCAAAGGTAGGGACAGAAAGAGAAAGAGAGGGGGCGGGACCGGAAAGAGAGCGGGGCGCACCTGCCGTAGCCTCCCTATTTTCAAAAGTGTGCGGCCTTTTTGCCAGTGTGGTCTCCCTTTGGGATAAGATGCACGGTCTTTTGGAAAAAGTGTATGCTCTTTTTTAAAACAGGGCTGTCCTTTTTAAAAAGTGATCCTGCTTTTTTCAAATCCGCCCGAAATCTTTATTAGAGCGCAGGGGTTTTTCCATCGCTGAATATCCAATTTCAAAAAGTGTGACCACTTTATAAAAAAGTGCGGTCTCTTTTTTATAAAGGCTGGCCTCTTTTGTTAAGAGTAGGGGCGCTATTGTTAAGAAAACGGTGGGTATTGATTGTTTACAGGTCAGGCAAAACAAATGGGATGAATACATGTAATAAAGGCTTCAGTACTTCTAAACCTTTGGCAAGCTTATTCTCTTTTTTGCTCGCCTTCTTTAGAATTTTTGTTGTTCTTTTTTCTTTGTCTTGTCCGCCTTTATCAAATTCTTCTTAACCTTTTTTCATCCGGCATCTCCTCTATTGCGATCTTTATAATCCTTTCCTCATTCTGCGGTCGTTTGTGCCGTTCGTATATTCTTTTTCCACGCTTTTGTCTTGAAACAAAAGGTGGAGCCAAAAATTCAAGCCCATTCGATGCGGATCAGTTCCTTATGCGACAAATCTTTCTGCGAATGGGCGATCGGACCACTCCGAAATCCGACGGCACGCACATACTGACTAAGCTTCGATTCTTTCCATCGTACGCCTGTGTCGCGATGGAGCCCGATGTCTACTGCGCTGAATTTTTCCTTGGGAAAAGAGCACGAGTTCTGAAAGCATTTGTCGGAAAAATGAGGCGCTAAACAACTCCACTCATAGAGGGGCGTCCATAGATTCGCCACGTGCACCTATCGTTAGCCGAGAACAAACAGCCGTGACCATTCTTTCTCCGCTACCTTTTTCCTTTGCCCTGAGTTATTGCTACTTGAAAGCGATTAATCCTTTAAACGACCAATTGCCAACTGCTAACTGCCTACTGCAAACTGCTTATCGAGATCTGTAACTGTCGAATATCTCCAGGTACTTCGAGTAGTTCGCGTGGACGGAGTAGTTTTCCTCGATGGTGGAGATGCCGCGGCGGCCGATGCGCTCGCGCAGGGAAGCGTCCTCGATGAGGCGCGAGAGGGCTTCGATCCATTCCTCTTCGGTCTTTACAAGGAAACCATCGACGCCGGGCGTGATGATCTTGAAGTTGGCGCCGATGCCCGTGGCAACCGTGGGCACGCCCAGCGACATGTATTGAAGCGCCTTGCCCCCACCCTTTCCTAAAACCCAGTCATCCGTAGGCAAAGGATAAAGACCGATGTCGAAGCTGCGGATGGTCTCCACCTCGTACGATTCCTTCCAGGGTATGGCCTCGAGATCGATGCCCTCGATGCGGAAATTCTCGTCGCCCATGACCAGCAGGCGGAAGTCGTAGCGGCTGCGCAGGGTGCGCAGCACATTGTCGAGCAGGTGCAGGTAAGGCGAGGTGCTGTAGCTGCCGCTCCACCCGATGGTGATGCGGCCCTTCGCGGCATAGTCGGTGCGCGGCGTATATACTTCCGTGTTGATGGATACGGGAATGCTCACCACATGGTCGTTCAGCTTGCGGGCAAATTCCTCAATCGTATCGGTGCTGGTGATGACGTGGTCCGAAACCCTGAAGAGATAGACCGGCTTCGTGCGGCCCTTGAAGCGCGAGATGAGCGGGCTCGCCTTGCTCTTGACCGTGTCGAGAAAGATCATGTCATCGATATCGTAAACGATGCGGCGGGCCAGCAGCCGCACCAGCCGCTCGAAAAGCGGCGCGCCGAAAGGCGTGACCCAAAGCGCGATGTAAACGATGTCGTAGCGGCGTATGCGGAAAAGATCGCCGATGCGGTGCAGGTAGCCGCCCAAAGTATAGAAAGCCTTCTGCACATAATGACCGGGCTTGTACACGATCTGCTGAAAGGGCTCGGAAATAAAGGACGATACGGTGATCTCGAAGCCGTGCGCGCGGAAGATGTCGAGGTATTGCTCGTATTTCAGCCGCTGCCCCGGCGCATAGCCCTCCGGGTTGGGACAAAGCAGCAGTATTCTTTTATTTTTTCTTTCCGATGGCATGCCAGTAAGGAATATGATTCGAAAATGTAATATTCTCCAGACCCGCGCGCTCCATCATGTCGCGCACCTTTTCCTTCGTGAACCGCTGCTCGAGCGGCGTGCCGAAGCGGTCGAGGGCATCGTTGCGGATGATGTAAAAGCTTTTGTTCTCGTAGCCGAAGAGCGGGATCTTTTTGCGCACGCTCTCCTTCACCCCGACGCTCTTCAGCAAGCGGCACAGACCGACGAAGGGCATGTAAACACCCACGGCCAGCAGGCTGCACACGGCGCGCTTGGGCCGCGGAGCCATGCGCGACACGCCCTTGCGCACGAGGTTCGAAAGCCGGAAGATGGATCGGAAGGCGGCGCCCCGGTTATCGAGATCGTAATAGAGATAGGTGAAGAAATGACCGCCGGGCTTCAGCTTGTCCACGCAGGCCTGCATCGCCCTGAAGGTGTCGGGGATGTGGTGCAGCACGCCGATGGAATAAACAAAATCAAAGCTGGCATCCCTGAAGGGCAGGTCGTTGGCCGAAGCCTTTACGAGCACTACCCTGTCGTCGGGACCAAGAAGCTGGTCGGCGGCAAAGACGGCCTCGCTCGGGTCGACGCCCACGATAAAGCCCGCCCGCGTGGAAAGGTATTTGAGAAAGCGCCCGCTGCCGCAACCCACCTCCAGCACGGAGGTGCGGGTGTTGAGCATCTCGGGCGTGACGATGTCGAAATATTCGTTGCCGAGCTTTTCGATCTCCGTTTCGGCAAAGCCGTGAAAGGCCTTCCATTCCTCGCCGAAGGACGACACCGTTACCTCGTCGATATTGCTGTCGGTGATGGGAAACTCATAGATCTCCCGGTGCTTGCCCTGCAGCTTTTTACGCCAGGGCTTGCTGAAACCGATCTCACTGTTCAATTGTTCGTTCTCGCTCATGGTTAGTGTCGCTCCGCGTATATTAAGGTCAGGATTTATAATATTTTTTCCACCAGTACTGAAATACGATGAGGGCCCACAGCGTGGCGTGGCTGTCCTCGGGGTTGGCGGAATAAAGTTTTTTTCTCAGCGCCTGGATCGAATTGTTGTCGAAGATGGCCTGCTCTTCTATAAAGGCCGGCTCGAAAAGCTCGTCCAGCAAGGGTTTCAGCTCGTTGCGCAGCCAGCCCAGCATCGGTATCTCGAACCCTTTCTTGGGGCGGTTGTACAGCTCTTCGGGCAGCTCGCTGCGGAAGGCATCCTGCACGATCTTCTTCTTCATGCCCGCATCGATCTTATAGCTTGCCGGCAGCCCGAAGGCAAAATCGACGATGCGGTGGTCGAGGAAGGGCGAGCGCACCTCGAGGCTGTTGGCCATGCTCATCAGGTCCACCTTCACCAGCATGTCGCCGGCCAGCACGAGGCGCAGGTCGGTGAGGAGCACGCTGTTGAAGTCGTCGCCGTGAAGGTCGCGGAGCAGGTCTTCTTTTTGCGCGGTGCAGTATTGAAGGCGGAGATCGTTGCGCAGCGCGGGTTGCAGCAGGGCGGCGGCCTTCGGCCCTTCGTTGATGGAAGCCCAGCGCCAGTAGCGGCTGCGGAGGTCCATGCGGCTGCCTTCGGCAAAGCGCTGCAATTGGCGGAAGAGGTTCGTGATCTTGCTGCTGCGGCCCTTGGGCAACAGCTTCCAGACGGGGTAGCCGGCCGTTACGAGGCGGTTCACAAGACTGTTCTGGCGAATCTTGTACTCGGCCGCGTGCTTGTTGTAGCCGGCAAACACTTCGTCGCCGCCGTCGCCGGAGAGGGCTACGGTCACGTGCTGGCGCGTATGATGGCTGAGAATAAATTGCGG
>Ga0247771_1000223_pt1 | contig 20430 bp, 20 predicted proteins | sample UWRJL197509C6_FD_179948 | JGI IMG/M metagenome (GOLD analysis project Ga0247771, IMG submission 179948) | Plant litter microbial communities from Arlington Agricultural Research Station in Wisconsin, United States - UWRJ-L197-509C-6 | ecosystem: Environmental > Terrestrial > Plant litter >... | reverse complement strand
GGATTACCACGGCCAGCCCTATTTTCAGCGCGGAACCATCACGCTTATCCGCTAAAAGGGCCGCCAAAGCTCGGCTTGAGGCATCCATTCCCCACCAAAGCCGCCAGGGGCCGCTATCCGCGGCATTTTGAAGCCGGGATGATTTATGGCACACTATTCTCATTAATCGATATATTAAACCGATTGTATGAAACAAGTGTTGCAAAGATTAATGGTGGCCCAGGACGAAACACACGACAAATTTCACATGGGTTCTACGTTGTTCATGATCCTGTTGTTCCTCACTTTCTGGGGTGTAAGCTTCTACGTATTGATGAATAGCCTGGCCTGACGGCCTCTTTCTCACACCTCTTTCCCATCGCAGCCAATCTTCGGTTGTGCATGAACGTGAGTAACACGATTCTCCTTTAAACTTTACGGGTCCGCAGATGCGCTGACAATTTACTATTGCGGCTGCATTGCATAGTAATGGAATGTCGGAAAGAGACGAATCCGCTCTTCGCGCTCTTTATCTTTCCCACTATATTTGCCGGCTATGAAGACAACGATTCTACCGGCAACGGCGGCTGATATTCCCGAGCTGATGGCGCTCGTGAACAGCGCCTACCGCGGCCCGCAATCGCGGAGGGGATGGACGCATGAAGCCGACCTTATCGAAGGCACACTCCGTGCCGATGAGGTATATATCCAGGAAATGCTGGCCGATGCCAGCGCCGTTATTTTTCTATATCGCGCAGACGAGAAGCTTCTGGGCTGCGTTTACCTTCAGCATCGTGGCGACAAGCTTTTTCTCGGCATGCTTTCCGTATCGCCCGAAGCACAGACAGGCGGCATCGGCAAACAGCTGATGCAGGCCGCCGACGACTACGGCCGCAAGCTCGGCTGCACTGCCATTCAAATCACCGTCATCTCCAACCGAAAAGAATTAGTGGCCTGGTACGAACGCCGCGGCTTCCGCAGCACCGGCGAGACCCAACCCTTTGCCGAGCATCCGCGCTTTGGTACGCCGACGAGGGCGATCGAGTTTCAGGTGATGGAGAAGGAATTGTAGGAAGGAATAGAAACAGAAAGAGAGCGGATACATCGGGACAATATCGGCTGACTTATTTTTGCATCATGACAAAACTATCGGTCAACATAAACAAGATCGCCACCCTGCGCAACAGCCGCGGCGGCAACAACCCCGATGTAGTGAAGGCGGCCGTCGACGTGCAGCGCTTCGGCGCCAACGGCGTGACCGTGCACCCCCGCCCCGACGAGCGCCACATCCGCTATGCCGACGTGCGCGCCATAAAAAGCATCATCACCACCGAATTTAATATCGAAGGCAACTGCCGCGAGCAAAAGTTCATCGACCTCGTTCTCGAAACCCGCCCCGACCAGGTGACCCTTGTGCCCGACGAGCTGGGCCAGCTCACCTCCGATCATGGCTGGGACACCGTTCGCCACCGCGACTACCTGCGCGAGCTGATCCCCGTCTTTCAAAAGCAGGGCATCCGCGTGTCCATCTTCGTCGATCCCGATATTGAAATGGTGGAGGGCGCCGCCGCCGTTGGCACCGACCGGATAGAACTATATACCGAAGGCTATGCCCGCAGCTTTGCCGAAGGCAAACGCGAAGCCGCCATCGCACCCTACCTGAGCGCCGCGCAACGCGCTAAAGAGTTGGGCCTCGGCCTCAATGCCGGCCACGACCTCGACCTTCATAACCTCAAATATTTCCGCCAGCAAATTCCCTGGCTCGACGAGGTAAGCATCGGTCACGCCCTCATATCCGATGCCCTCTACCTCGGCCTCGAAAACGCCGTGCAGCTCTACCAGCGCCAACTCGCATAGCTTCTTCAGAAGCCAAAAAACGGCCTGCAATTGCAGGCCGTTTTTATATCTGTATATTATTTATTTTTATTTATTAAAATAAATAATTTCTCTATTTATGATCTACGTTCTCTTCCCCACTACAGCGCCGGAACCATCGGTATGTTTGGTACCGCTGCCGATACGGGTGCGGCGGCGCCGAGGGCACCGAGCGAAGCCGTGATGAGCGCCTTACCCAGCTGCTCGGAAGCCTTGCTGGTAATGCCCTTCGTGTACTTGCGCTGGCGATAGATGAGGAGACCAAGCGTCACCAAAGCTGCGGCGGCCAATATCTTGGGCACCATCGTATTCTTCGAAGTGGGAAGTTTCGTGGCGATTCCGTCCTCGTTAAATTCAGCAGCTTCTTTCACATAGCGGCCGGTGGCGGGCATGCCGAGACGCCAGAACTCGCGCGAGAGCTTGTGCAATTCCTTGCGGGCGATGTCGCCGTACATGGCGCGGCCGTGGCCCGTAGAGATCACCGAAGGCTCGAGGGCGGCAAGGGCACGCACGGAGCGGGCAGCGGCGCCCCAGTCGGGTGTAAAATATTTCGGAGGTCCGCACACATAGCGCTTTTGCGTAGCTACGGCCAGCAGCGATTCCTGGAGGGTGGTCACAAAGGCATCGCCGGCAATGAGTACGCCGTCCTTTTCACGGAAGAGACTGATATGTCCCGGCGCATGACCGGGTGTATGGATCCAGCGCCAGTCGGCCAGCTCGGGGATGCTGCCGTCTTCGGGCAGTTCCTTAAGGTACTCGCCGGCATCGATGGGACCTTTCGGAAATAGGAAGGAAAGAAGGGCCAGCGCACCGCCGCCGACGGAGGGATCGGGTGGCGGGTAGTCGGCCTTGCCGGTAAGGTAGGGCCGCTCCTGGTGGTGGCAGTATACGGGCACATCCCATTCATCGGCCAGCTCGAGGAGGGAGCCGCGGTGGTCGAAGTGCGCATGGGTCATGATGATGGCCGTGGGCTTGCTGCCGCGGCCGAAGACGCTGGCTGCCAGCGCGCGCACCTTGGAAGCCGTGGACTTGAGGCCGGCATCCACGAGCACCCAGCCCGTGCCTTCCTCATCCTGAATAAGGTGAACGTTGACGAAAATATCTTTTATACGCCATACGCCCGGCGCCACCAGCCAGCAGTTATGCCCTGCGGGGCGCTCATCGGTGGCTGATTCCACCCGCCTGTCTACCAATGCCCTGTTCATACGCTTTAATTATTTTGTTGATGCCCATAATGGAACAAATAGCATACCACGGCGGCAGTGCCGGTTATTTGCGGCGGTCGCGGAGGAGGTGCTTGAAGCGGCTGAAGGTCTCGGGCTGGATATTGAGGTAGGACGCCAGGTATTTTTGGGGCACGCGCTGGAGCAGTTCGGGATTTTTATGTACAAAGTCGATGAAACGCTCGCGGGGCGTGAGCTTGATCATGTTTATCTGCCAGCGGTCCTTCAGCACCATCGTAAAGGTGATGACGAGGCGGCCGAGGCGTTCCATCTTGTGGCTGCCGGCGTAGAGCTTCTCGAGGTTCTCGTAGGTGATGGAGATGGCGGTGGTGGGCTCGATGGCTTCGATGATGTATTCGGAGGGGATGCGGCTGTGAAAAGATTCCTGGGCGTGGATGATGTGGCCTTCGGTGGAGATCTGCGTGTTGATCTCGTCCTTGCCCTTCTTGTAATATTTACGGACGAGCCCTTTGGTGATGAAATTGAGGTAGTTCTCTATCTCGTCGGGGCGGGTGAGGGCCTGCTTTTTCTTGAAGTGGCGCAGCTCGATACAGGGACGGATGACCTGGTCGAACTCCTGTTCGGTGAGGTCGATAAATTTGTGAAGGAACTGAAAGAAAGGCCGTACATTATCCATCGGCTGGGTTATTTCGCTGCCGGCCCTGCCCGGCACTATTCTACTGCAAAGATTGTACTAATTCCGCTACCCGGAATACCTTAGTTTTGCCGATTATTAAAAATCAAACTGCACATGGCACAGAAGATCAAAGTAGCCAATCCGGTTGTGGAGCTGGATGGCGATGAAATGACAAGAATCATCTGGAAATTCATCAAGGATAAGCTCATCCTTCCCTACCTGGAACTGGATATCAAATACTATGACCTCGGCGTGGAATACCGCGATCAGACCAACGATCAGGTAACGATCGATGCGGCCAATGCCATCAAGCAGTACGGCGTAGGCATCAAGTGCGCCACCATCACGCCTGATGAAGACCGCGTCAAGGAATTCAACCTCAAGCAAATGTGGAAGAGCCCCAACGGCACCATCCGCAATATCCTCGACGGCACCGTGTTCCGCGAGCCGATCGTGATCAAAAACGTTCCCCGCCTCGTAACCACCTGGGACCGCCCCATCGTAGTGGGCCGCCATGCCTTCGGCGACCAGTACCGCGCCACCGATTTCGTGGTGAAGGGCAAGGGCAAGCTGAAAATAAGCTTCGAGGGCGAGAACGGCGAGAAGCAGGAATTCGAAGTGTATAACTATACCGGCGAGGGCGGCGTAGCCCTGGCGATGTACAATACCGACGAGAGCATCCGCGGCTTCGCCCGCAGCTGCATGAACATGGCCCTGCAGAAAGGCTGGCCCCTGTACATGAGCACCAAGAACACCATCCTCAAAAAATACGACGGCCGCTTCAAGGATATCTTCCAGGAGATCTTCGACGCCGAGTTCAAGACCCAGTTCAAGGATGCCGGCATCACCTACGAGCACCGCCTCATCGACGACATGGTGGCATCGGCCATGAAGTGGAACGGCGGCTTCGTATGGGCCTGCAAGAACTACGACGGCGACGTGCAGAGCGACTCCGTGGCCCAGGGCTTCGGCTCGCTCGGCCTCATGACTTCCGTGCTGGTAACGCCTGACGGACAGACGATGGAAGCGGAAGCCGCGCACGGCACCGTTACCCGCCACTACCGCGAGTACCAGAAGGGCAACCCCACATCCACCAACCCGATCGCCTCGATCTTTGCCTGGACGCGCGGCCTTGCCTTCCGCGGCAAGCTGGACGACAACCAGGAGCTGATCGACTTCTGCAACGCGCTCGAAGCCGTGTGCATCGAAACCGTGGAAAGCGGCAAGATGACCAAGGACCTCGCCCTCACCATCAAGGCGAAGGCCGAGCACGGAACCGACTATCTCTACACCGAAGAGTTCCTCGACGCGATCGACGAGAATCTGAAGAAGAGAATGGCGAAATAAATTTTCAGCATCGAACAGCAAGCGTGAAGGTTAAGCCTTCACGCTTTTTTATGTCCGGCCGATCATCATTGCTTCCGGGTGTTGCTACTCTTCCCACATCGTCAAAAAGCAAAGCCTTGCAACGCTTGCTGCACAAGGTTTTCAGCTGATCACCCCGCAAATGGTTCGACAGTTGTGTAATGGCGGGTGGTGCAGGTTTTGCAGGTATAATAAAAAATTTGTATGAAGAAGCTTATACTCGTAGCGTTGCTGGGCCTGACCATGAACCTTTCCTTCGCGCAGGACAAGGGTCAGGATTATATCACCATGAAAAAGGGCGGCAAAATGTACTGGATCCGCAGCGGCCAGACCATCCGCATGGGCATCAGCGTACCGCTGAAGAACGGCAGCATGATCTATCCCAATGGCGTCATCAAGGCCAAGGACGGCAGCAGAACGCAGATCAAGGCCGGCGACCGCGTACTGATGGACGGCACGCTCATCGCGCGGAACAGCTGATCTTTCAGCAGATAAAATTACCTGAAAACAAATCGTGCACGTGAGGCTTACCGTATTAATACAGTAGGTATCACGTGCATTATATCAATAGCGATACCTTGTACACGATCTACCCTGATTCATACTTGATAAACGGCATCACATCTTCCTGACCTCGACGCCGTGCAGGTCGGTGAGCTTGGCGAGGCAGAGCTCCAGGCTTTCGAGCGGTATGCCGATCACCATGCGGCAGAACAGCTGCGCTTCGTTGCTAACCATTATGCAACCGAAGCGCTTGACGGCCATCATCACTTCATTCATCAGTGTATAATCGAACTGCAGCTCGTAGTTTGCCAGCACGGGCTTTTGTATCACCGGCGTCAGTTGAATGGCAAGCGATACCGATGTCTTGTAGGCCTGTATCAATCCCGGCACGCCCAGCAGCGTCCCTCCGAAATAACGAACCACTACGGCTCCCACGTTCGTAAGCTCCTTGCTGTCGATCTGGCCCAGCATCGGCTTGCCGGCGCTGCCTGCGGGTTCGCCGTCATCGCCGGAACGGAAGTCGTTGCCGTCAACGCCGATGCGGTAGGCATAGCAATGATGCGCGGCCTTCGGATGCTCGGCCCTCAGCTCCTTCAGCCGCTTCCTGAACTCTTCGGCGGACTGTATCGGAAAAACATAGGCCAGGAAGCTGCTGCCCCGGTCCTTGTACTCGGCATAAGAAGCCTTCTCGATCGTATAGTAATGATTCATGAATGTGTTGTTGATTGCGGCTCTATGCCGGTGCGCCGCCAGGTGCCGATCGTATCGTCAAAGATCTGTGCCGTGTCCCGAAGCGCGCCTCCTTTCAATTGCGGTGCGGGCAGTCCTTCGCCGATGACCAGCGATCCGTTGGTGATGATGCGCGCCTCGTCCCAGGCACCTTCGTCGATAAAAGACTGAAGGAGCCGGCCGCCGCCTTCCACCAGTACCGATGTAAGCTTCAGTTGATAGAGGGCGTGCACGATCTGCACTACGGCCGACACGTCTTCCGTTATCTGATAAAATTCCGGCCCGCCTTCCTCCTCTCCATGCCGCAAAAAATTGAAGACGATCGTCCGCACCGAGCCATCGAAAAGCCTGAGCGAATGCGGCAGGCGCAGGTGTCCGTCGAGCACTAACCGTACGGGATGCGTGCCGGGCCAGAGCCGCGTGGTGAGCGAAGGATCGTCGATGAGGGCCGTAGTCGTACCAACCAGTATGGAAGCCGTCTCGCTGCGCCAGCGATGCACCAGCCGATCCGTATAACTACTGCTGATGCGCAGCGGCCGGCCATCTTTGGCAATGCGTCCATCGGCCGACTGCGCCCATTTCAGAATGATGTAGGGACGATGCTGCTCATGGAAAGTAAAGAATATCCGGTTGAGGCGGCGGCAATCATCTTCGCAAACGCCGACGGTCACCTCAATGCCCGCGGCGCGCAGCTTTTCGATCCCCTTGCCATTGACCTCAACGAAGGGATCGCGGCAGCCGACGACGACGCGCGGAATATTTTTGCGGATGAGCAGATCCGCGCAGGGGGGCGTCTTGCCGAAATGCGCGCAGGGCTCGAGCGAAACATACATCGTGGAACGGCTGATGAGGGCTTCGTCCGCGGGCCTTACCGAATCGATGCAATTCACCTCGGCATGCGCCTGGCCGTACTTGCGGTGGTAGCCTTCGCCGATGATGCGGCCTTCATGCACAAGCACGGCGCCGACCATCGGGTTGGGCGCTACGTGGCCCGCACCCAGCGCCGCCAGCTGCAGGCATCGTTGCATATATTGCTCGTCTTCCATTCGGCTAAAGGCCCAAAAATAAAGAAAGGATTAAGTTTGCCGCCATGAAACTACACGAAGCCGCCCGCCAGCTGCGCGCCGGGCTCGAAGCCATCTACGATCCGCAGGAGGCCGGCAACATCGCCGCACTGGTGCTGGAGGACATCGGCGGCTTCCCCCCTGCCGAACGGCTCGCGCACGAGCATACCGTTCTGAACGACGAGCAATGCGCGCGCCTCGACGATTATACGGCCCGCCTGCTGCGACACGAGCCCGTGCAGTACGTGCTGCAAAAAACGTGGTTCTACGGTCTCGAGCTTTATGTAAATCCCGATGTGCTCATCCCGCGGCCCGAGACCGAAGAGCTGGTGCACTGGATCGTGCAGGATATAAAAGCGACGGGCCTGCCCGTGTTCGAGCGCGCACCGCAGCAGGCCGACGTTACCACGGAGCTCAAGATCATGGACGTGGGAACGGGCAGCGGCTGTATTGCGCTGGCCCTGAAAAAAACGATGCCGCTCGCCGAAGTATGGGGCTGCGACAAAAGCGACAGCGCCCTCACCGTGGCCCGCCGCAACGGCTCTACGCTCGATATCCGCGTCGATTTCCAGTCCGTCGACTTCCTCGATGCGGCCCAGCAAAAGCACCTGCCCACGGTCGATATCATCGTGAGCAATCCGCCTTATATTCCCGAGTCGGGGCGTGCGGCCATGGCGCCGAACGTGGTGGAGCACGAGCCGCATGCAGCGCTCTTCGTACCCGATACCGATGCCCTGCTGTTTTACCGGGCGCTGGCTTCTTTCGGCCGGGCGCGATTGCACGCCGGCGGCGCGATCTACATGGAAACGCACGAGGATCACGCGCAGGAAGTGGCGCAGCTTTTCGAATCGGAAGGCTACCGCGATGTGGTCGTTAAAAAAGATATGCAGGGAAAGGACCGGATGGTGAAGGCCCGCGCGGGGGCAAACTAACGGCCATGCGCACACGTAAATAAATACATCTTGAAAATCACAATATTATTTCACCAGCGCCGCTACCTTGGCGCCGTTCAGCTTGGCTATGCGCATGATGCGGAACACTTCGCCGTAGTAGGCGATCGTATCGGCATTGACCACGACGGACGGTGTGTCCACGCTGTTGCGGGCCTTGGTGATCTCGTTCTTCAGCAGCGAATCGATGCCCGCTTCGGGTATCTGGGTCGAGCCGAGGTAGAATTTATGTTCCTTGTCGATGGAGACGATGATGTTCTGCTTGGCCTTCGTGTCCTTGGTGCCGCGGGGGTTGTTCACGCGGATGAGGTTGGGATTGGCCAGCGTGGAGGCGATCAGAAAGAACAGGAGCAGGATGAAGAGGATGTCGTTCAGCGGCCCCGTATGTATCTCGCTGTGTGCGCGTAACTTTCTTCGGATGTTCATGGTCGTTAGGTTTACGGGTTAACGCGTGGGTTCCTGCAGGATGTCGATAAATTCGGAGCTGGACGCTTCCATTTTGTTGGCGGTCTTGTCCACCTGCGTGGTCAGGTAGTTGTGGGCGATATAGGCGAGCAGGCCGATGATGAGACCCGAAGCGGACGTAACCATCTTCGTATAGATACCGTTGGCCATCGTCTGGATGGTGAACTCGCCGGTGGCGGCCAGGTCGTAGAAGAGCTTGAACATGCCCATGATCGTACCGAGGAAGCCGAACATCGGGGCGATACCGGCGATGAGGGACAGTACGGACAGGTTGCGCTCCATATTATAGATCTCGAGCTTGCCGACGTTCTCCATGCTTTTTTCGATGGTGTCGATATCCTTGCCGATGCGTTGAATGCCTTTGTCGATGATGCGGGCTACGGGATTGTTAGTATTGCGGGCGAAGCTGCGGGCGGCGCTGAGGTTGCCGTTTACGATGTGGTCGCGGATGATGTTCATGAAATTGTTGTCGATCTTGGAGGCCTTGCCGATGGCGATGAGGCGCTCGAAGAATACGAAAACGGTTGCCACGAAGAGTATCGCCAGGGGGATCATGATCCAGCCCCCGAGCTTTATGAGGTCGATCAGTCCGATCTGGATGTCCTTTGAGCCTTCGGTGGCGGCGGCCAGCTTTGTCGTATCAATTTGCAGCAGGTTGATCATACAGGTTTGTCTTTTACGCGATTAATAGAGCGATAGGCTGAATAACGCCGGGCACCCCTGCGTTATTTTACCGGGCAAATAAGAGACAAAATTTCCGGTGTTGTTTAAGCGGCCTTTAACTTTTAAACTTATTTAACAAGGCCCGGGAGTTTAGCGCTTGTCATCATCCGCGGGTGCGCCGGCTTGCTTTACCATCAGCGCCTGTATCTGCCTCATGGTCATTTCCATGCCTTGCGAGCTGCCGTCGAGGAAGATCACGTTGCCACGGCCGTACTCCGCGAAGTTCTTGATCGCTTCGGTCCACATGCTGAAAAGAATGACGTTGGTATCGAGGTTGGCCTGTTTCATTTGCTCGGCGGCTTCGGTCATACCACGTGCCACTTCCTGGCGGAAGAGGGCCACGCCCTGGCCACGGAGGCGGGCGGCTTCGCGTTCGGCTTCGGCGGCGATCTTGATAGCATTACCCTCGGCTTCGGCGCCCTTGGTCTTGGTGATGAGGAGGGCTTGGCCTTCGTTCTCGGCGGCGGCCTTGAGGTTGTTCGAAGCCACGACCTTGCTCATCGAATCCATGATGGCTTTGTCGAAGGTGATGTCGTTGATCTGAAGGTCCTGCAGGTGATAGCCCCATTGTTCCAGCGTATGATCGATCTGCTCTTTTACATAATCGACGATCTCCTTTCGCTGGCCCAGGATCTCCGACTGGCGCTTGGTGGCCACGAAGGCGCGTATGGAGCCTTCGATGGTGCGGGTGAGGGCTTGCATCAGGTCGCGGTCGCTGATGAAGACGAAGGCCACTTTTTTTATTGTTTCCTCGTCGTGGTTCTGCACGGAGTAAAGGAGCATGCTCTTGAAATATACGTTGGCCTGGTCGATGGTCACGGCCTGGAACTCCATCTCCACGGAGCGGTTCTGCACCGATATTTTTTTCATCACCTGCTCGAGGAAGGGGATCTTGAAATTAAGTCCGGGCCGGGCGGCGCGGCGGTATTTGCCGAACATCGTAACGACGCCGACATAGCCCTGGTTGATGGTGAAAAGCCCGCTGAAAACGATCAGCAGTATAATGATCAGCCACCAGTAATTACCGACAAACTGTGCGAGGCCATTGGGGTTCGACTGTAGGAAAAACATAGCAGAAGTTTTATTGCAGCAGTAAATATAGCGATTCCTAACCTCGAATTGGTCCGCCTTCGCCGGACGCAGCGGTTCTCAGTTAGCAGTTGGCAGCTAGTGAATGAAAGAATTAAACTCTTTATAATGGCGTCAGGTTATCAGTTAGGAAGTTGGTAATCGATAAGGCTCTTCATGCTTTCGTAAATCAACTGCTAACTGCCTACTGCTTCGGCCACCGTAGCCTCAAGCGAAGGTGGACGAACTTCTCTCCTCCCAGATGCATGCAAGGTGGACGATGGTTTCGACGGCCTTGTTCATGTCCTGCACGCTGATAAATTCGAGGCGCGAGTGGATGGCCTGTTCGCCCGCAAACAGGTTGGGACAGGGCAAGCCCATGAACGAGAGGCGGCTGCCGTCGGTACCGCCGCGGATGCTTTCCATCTTCAGCTTGAGGCCGGCGCGGCCGATCGCTTCGCGTGCGCTCGCCACCACTTCGGGGTGTTGGTCCAGCACTTCCTTCATGTTGCGGTATTGCTCGATGATCTTTGTTTCGAAGGTGGCGCCGGGGTAATTTTCCATCATCATCTCTATGAGGCTGATGAGAAATTCCTCTTTTTTCTTAAGGCCGGGCGTATCGAAATCGCGGATGATAAAATCTATATGCGCTTTTTCGGCCAGTCCTTCCACGCGCACGGGATGGATGAAGCCCTGCTTGCCGTCGGTGGTTTCCGGCGACAGCTCGGCGCGGGGCAGCGAAGCCAGCACGTCGCCCGCGATCTTCATCGCATTCACCAGCTTGCCCTTTGCATAGCCGGGGTGGGTGATGACGCCGTTGATGACCAGCTGCACGCCGTCGGCGCTGAAGGTTTCGTCCTCGAGCGAGCCGGCCTCGCCGCCATCGAGCGTATAGCCGAAATCGGCGCCCAGCTTTTGCAGGTCGACCATGGCGGTGCCGCGGCCGATCTCCTCATCGGGCGTGAAGAGGAGCTTGATGGCGCCGTGCTTTACCTGCGGATTATTTATAAAAAAGTGGGCGGCATCCATGATCTCGGCCACGCCGGCCTTGTCGTCGGAACCAAGGAGGGTGAGGCCGCTGGCCGTGATGAGGTCGTGGCCGATAAGGCGCTCGAGGTAGGGGAAGTCGGCGCGGCGCAGCACCTGCGTATGATCGTCGGGCAGCACGATGTCCTGCCCCTGGTAGTTCTTATGAAGCAGCGGGCGCACGTTGGTGCCGCTGGCATCGGGGGCGGTGTCCACATGCGCGCAGAAGCAGATCACGGGCACCTTGTGTTCGACATTGGCGGGCACGGTGGCATAGACGTAGCCGTGTTCATCCAGGTGCGCATCCTCGATTCCCATGGCCTTCAGTTCTTCAACCAGCAGGCGGGAAAGGTCTTTTTGCTTTTCCGTGCTCGGCTGGCTTGTCGACTGCGGGTCGCTCTGGGTATCGATCTGCACGTAGCGCATGAAGCGCTCGGCAGCGGTGAAGTTGTATTGGTCAAACATGCTCAAAAATACGAACTGGCAGGAACGGTTATATGGATAATTGCCGTGAAATATTGGCCGGCCGCAGGTCGGCTGTGGGGGTTCAAGGTGAAGGTGTGAGGGTTGCGGGCATAAAAAAAGGTTGCCGGAGGGCAACCTTGAGTATTTGTCGGCCGGCGGGGCCGGTCGGGGTGATCAGGGCATGATGATGCGCGAGGTCGGAACGATCTCCACGAGCTCGATGTCGAAGATCAGGTCCTGGCCGGCCAGCGGGTGGTTGGCATCGAGAACGATGGTGTTCTCGCGTACTTCGGTGATGGTCACCGGCAATTGCTGTCCCTGTCCGTCGCTCATCATGAGCTGCATGCCTTCTTCGGGCGTGAGGTCGGGGGGCAATTGATCTTTTGGGAACTCGAGCATGCGCTCGTCTTCTTTGGCGCCGTAAGCGTCCTGCACCGGTATTTCTACGGTCTTCTTCTCACCGACGGTCATGCCTTTAACGCCGTCGTCGAATCCCTTGATCACCTGGCCGCTGCCAACGGTAAACTCCAGGGGCTCGCGGCCGTTGGAGGAATCAAAGGTTTCGCCGGAGCGGAGCGTGCCGTGGTAGTGTACCCGTACCTTATCGCCGTTCTGTGCTTGTTGCATGTTTGTTTGTTTTGTACTTCTGGTAATGATGTTATTCTTTCTTATGCCGCCTTCCGCATTCGGGCGGCACCCCGTTGTTTACGGGACAGTTGAACTGCAATAACCAGGTGGGGCAAAGCAGAAAAAAAGTCCGGATGCAGGGGGGCAAGTTACTGATCTTTCACGTTTTACTGACTAATTTTTTATGACATTTGACCTATGAAGCTACTCATCGCCCTCCTCATCGTGGCCACCGGCTGCTCGCTGCATGCGCAGAAAAACGCACCTGTGAAAGAAGCGTCCGCACAGACCCGCATCGTGCCCGGCGCGGCGCGGCTCGATCAGTACATCTCCATGCTGAAGGGCAAGAAGGTCGGCGTATTCGCCAACCAGACCTCGCTCGTAGGCAGTACGCACCTGGTTGACACCTTGCAGCGGCTCGGCATCAGCATCAAGGTCATCTTCGGCCCCGAGCACGGCTTCCGCGGCACCGCCGATGCAGGCGAACGCGTAGGCAACTATACGGACCAGAAGACCGGCCTGCCCGTCGTCTCGCTCTACGGCAGCAAGCGCCGGCCCTCCGCCGAAGACATGAAGGACGTCGACGTGCTGCTCTTCGACATACAGGATGTGGGCGTCCGCTTCTATACGTTTATTTCATCGCTGCAGGAATACATGGAGACCGCACTGGTCTACAATGTCCCCCTCATCATACTCGACCGCCCCAACCCGAACGGCTTTTACGTGGACGGCCCCGTGCTCGAGCCCGCGTTCCGCTCCTTCGTGGGCATGCAGCCGGTGCCGGTTGTTTACGGCATGACCCTGGGCGAGTATGCGCAGATGCTTCTGATCGAAGGCTGGCTGAGCCCCGAGGCCAACGCGGCCTACCAGAAGCTGATGACCATACGCTATGCCGCTGGCGCGCGCTTCTTCCAGCTGCATGTGATCACCTGCGCTAACTATACCCACTCGAGCCATTATGTGCTGCCCGTGCCGCCTTCGCCCAACCTGCCCGAGATACAGTCGGTGTACTGGTACCCGTCCACCTGTTATTTCGAGGGGACGGTGCTCAGCGAGGGAAGAGGTACGGACAAGCCCTTCCAGATCTTCGGACATCCCTCCCTGCCCGACAAGCTGTACAAGTTTACGCCTGTGTCCCGTCCCGGCGCTACCGATCCGAAGCTGAAGGGGCAGACCTGCTATGGCTGGAACCTCGGCGGCACGCAGGCCCAGGTGTTGCAGAAGACGGGCAACCGCATCCAGCTTTCTTACCTGCTGCAGGCGTACAAGCTCTTCCCGGACAAGGATCATTTCTTTCTGCAGCCGAAGAAAGAAAATGCGCAGCCGCAGGACTGGGGCTTCAACCGGCTTGTCGGCAATGCCACGCTGATGCAACAGATAAAGGATGGCAAGAGTGAGGACGAGATCCGCAGGAGCTGGGAGCCCAGGCTTTCCGAGTTCAAGCAGATACGCAAGAAATACTTGCTCTATCCGGATTTCGGGAGCTAATGCCTACTGGCCAATATTAGCCAACACCTCCCGCTATCATTCCCGATCTTGGTGCCTGGGGCTGGTTGGATATGCTCGCAGACTCTGGTCATAGCACTGATAACTAATGACTAACTAACCTGGCTGCCCAACTAGCGCAGGACCATAGCAAGGCTTGAATACAAGCGCCAAGGTCTGAAGGCCGTTCTGATGCTTATTTTCATCATGAACGTTGTAAAACCTACCGCCAACTATGAGGCCGTTTCTGATCCTCAGCGCTATCCGCTCGGATTACTAATGCAGTGTTCTATCATCGATGCGGTTCGTTCTATCTATCGATACTGTTTGTTTCAGTGATCGATGTTTTGTTCAAATGATCGATGTGTTCGCCCTAATTATCATTGATATTCATCGACACGAATCTTTCTACGGCTCTTTATAGTAGCTATCAATGATATTTTTATTGTCGCATTATTATAACCACACGCATTACTGCAATTATGAACGATCATCGCTGATGTTATACTATGGATGCAAGGTCATTTTTGATTTTTTTCATCAGTTAGTTTTTACCGTTAAATAAATATCATTCTTGATACTGGCTTCGTTTTAATAATCCAAACCAAATATCAACCTCATCACGATTGTCAGAGACATTCAGTAACAGCTCCAACCGTTCTATCCTGCCAACCTTCACCACATTGTCAAGAGCCATTTCCACAACCTATCGACTCATAATGCTTATAGTGATATATGCTCAGCCATTAAAAGATCATCGATTCCTATACGATTATACATCTAGCGATCAACGTCTCTACCCTTCTTGCCACTGACACCTCCACAGCATTTCTACCACAAGGTTTTAAGCGGACCGGATTGCTCATTGAGGTTCACCGCCGGTGAAATATCTTCGCAGGCCTTGAGCGTCACCACGAAAAAAACTTCCAGATGCAGAACACCAATGACCAGGCTCCCGGCTCCGGCTTTAGCCCCAGCGCCCAAACAGATAACACCGACCGCTACAGCCGCCTGCGGATCGTCTTCATGGGCACACCCGATTTCGCCGTTGCATCGCTCGATGCGCTTGTGAGCTCCGGCGCCCAGGTAGTTGGCGTGATCACGGCGCCCGACAAGCCCGCCGGCCGCGGCCTGCATCTTCAGGAGAGTGCAGTAAAGAAGTACGCCCTTGAAAAAGGACTCACCATCCTCCAACCCGAAAAGCTCAAGAACCCCCAGTTCCTCGAAGAGCTGCGCGCCCTTCGCGCCGACCTTCAGGTTGTGGTAGCCTTCCGCATGCTGCCCGAGGTGGTCTGGAACATGCCTCCCCTGGGCACGATCAACGTACACGGTTCCCTCCTGCCCCAGTACCGCGGTGCAGCTCCTATTAACTGGGCCGTTATCAACGGCGAAACCGAAACAGGTGTGACCACCTTTCAACTCCGCCACGAGATCGATACCGGCGATATCCTGCTGCAACAATCCCTGTCCATCGGCCCGAACGAAACCGCCGGCGAGCTCCACGACCGCATGAAAGAAGCCGGCGCATCACTCCTTGTTGAAACTTTGCAAGCCCTGGCGAACGGCACGCTCCGAAAAACAGCACAGGACAACGTTCCCACAGGAGCAGAAACAGAAGGAGCAAAAAAAACAGCCAATCCTACACCCACACTACGCCACGCGCCAAAGCTCACCACAGACACCGGCCGCCTCGACTGGAATCGCCCGGCCGCCGAACTGCACAACCTTATCCGCGGCCTCTCGCCCTTTCCCGGCGCATTCACCACCCTCGACGGCAAGATGCTCAAGATCTATCGCAGCGAAAAAGAGCCAGCATCACACAGCCGCACGCCCGGCCATGTGGAAACCGATGGCAAGGCCTTCCTGAAATTCGCCACGCCCGATGGCTACATTCAAGTGCTGGAGCTTCAGCTCGAAGGAAAGAAGAAGATGCCGGTAACAGATTTCCTTCGCGGCTACCGACACAAAGTTGAGTAAGGAGAAAAAGAAAACAAGGAGAAAACCACCGGAAACTCAGCAGAAAAACCACATCAAGGCCTTGTCATTTCCGGCCGTATTTACGGAATGCCTGTATCATTTGGTAAAGCAGCAGGGGCACTGTAATCCGGCAGAGCGAATCAAGCACCAGCGCAATACTGTCCCTCACCGTATTTGTACTGTACGCAAATTGCTTGAGAAAATCGATCTTGTGGGTGGGGTTCACAAATTCGAAATAATAAGGCAACAGCCGCCACTTAATGTGTCCGTGAAAATCGAAACCGAAGAGCAGCGTGCAATAAACAGCATAGAGCAGAACGCTTGAGAGTAACGTAACCATCAATGCCTTTTGCCATTCGGTGCCGTGCCGGTTTGTGAACTGGTTGAACAGCAATTGAAACTTCTCACCAGGTATTTTGTCTTCGAGGTTATTTTTCAGCTGGCCGTGATAGATTTCCATTTCCAGGCGGAAGTATTTCATGGCCGTGATCGTATCGCCGCGGTTCTCGTAAATGCGCTTTATCTGGCTATAAGCAATCCTTTTCTGCTCGTCCTCATTTTCGCCCGGGCGCGCATAAATGTCCGGCAGCCTCGGACCCGCGATAAAGGCTTCAATGATCTTACTGTTGGAAAAGCAAAACTTGTCGAACCCCGACAGGTTGCTGCTGAACATGGTTTTGCCGATATCTGAATTGAAGATATTTATCTGCGCAACGCCGGTAAACTCCCCGGTTTCATACCAATCGACTATTGCGCCTTCGCCGCCATCCCCGGGATAATGCTTGTACCGCCGCAGCGATTTTAGTGGAGTCAGGTCTTTTATATTGATGCTGGCGAGGTTCAGCACCGTATCAAACTCCAGCGTATTAACTGCGCAATTGATCAGTTGTATCAGCCCATCCTTTCCGGTTCTGATCCGCTGGAGGCTGAATTCAATCATCTTGCTGTACGAAATATTGAAGACCGTCGAACAAAGCGCTTTATATTTTAGTACCTGTATGGTAGAATTATCGATGTTTCCCTCCAACAATCCCTTCACCTGAAACCAGAAATAATTGATCGTCGAGTCTCTTATGGATAGCCGCTCATTGATCGTAACCGTTTCGAGGTCGAGCCGCAGACAGGTGGAATTATCCGTGATCTGCAGGTTATCCAGGCTCGTGTTCTCGAAGAGTTTTATGTACCGGGCAACGGATCGCTCGATGTCGATCTCCCCTGCCGTGGCGTTTCGTGCCAGCTCCAGCATGCCGATCTTCGCCTCCTGGAATTTCAAATAATCCAATACGGTTTGCGGGCCATCGACAAAAACATTAGGCTCGCCATCATCATTCTTTTCTATGGCGAGAAAGCGGCATTTCGCATTGTCGTACACTGCCACGGTCTTAAAGCTGCCCCCGCTAATCCTGATATATTCTACCACTGTCGAAGGGCCCGCGATGTTGATATCGCCGAAGCTTGAATTATCAATATAGATATGTCCCGCCTGACAATTTTCAAACAGCAGGTTATCCAGAATTGCGTTCTTTATATAAATAGCAGGCAACTTGCCGGGAATATCGGCTATGCGGATAACGCCGCTAACTTTTATTTGGCTGAAATGAACGACGGAGACAGTGCTGCCGCCAGGCGCTTCCTCCTCACGGAAACAGTGCGGGTATTTTCCTCTCGCTTCAGGCTTGCCTTCCACGGCCGACCTGAAATCATCCGGGGTCATAGCTGTCAACTCGCTTGTGACGGACTCTTCCTGCATTGATTATGATTTACTGGATATTTACCGGCCGCACTGGCAAAACAAGGGCGGCAATTATGTATATAATAAATTTATTAATTATTATGCCAATGTAATTCAATTAGCAGAGTAATAAAATTTGGCCTTGCTAAAATCAACACCAAGCCTAGCATTCGGCCTAACATCATTCTGGCTCGTTTTCCTCTATTGCTTTTTTGATTTCCGAAAAAATCTCCTTTGTCCAGCCGTTCAATTCCCTTTGCGAATATATTACCTCCCTTTTGCGATAAAAATAAATAAGCCATACGGGATAACGGTTACCAAAATCTTCCCTGACAAGGATTTCAATATCTTCCTGCTTTCCAGTAAATAATACGATTATTTCATTAAAGCGCTCTATGGATATCTCAATCGTACGAGACTTTTTACTATAGCGAATTTCATGTAATACACGTGCCGCTACAAACAATGAATAGATACCGAAAATGAACAGCAGCAGTATATAAGTGAGTAAATAATATATACTATAGCCTTTTATCACAAGGATCGCAAGCAGTCCTGCCGAAAAGAAACCGAAATAGAATTTACCGGCGAATAAAAATCGTTTGAAAAAACTACTCCCAACCAGAACAGCTATAAATTCAACATTGTCATTCGTGATTTTTACTTCCATCTGAGAAGAAAACATTCTTTGAATTTCGTAATAATTCTTCGCCGGCATCAAAGATCGGCCAGACATTGTTTGCCTTCTTCAAGCATGTCTTCAGCTCGTGCGCAAATAAAAATAGCTTCACACGGAAGCTATTTATAAAAGAGTTTTTTGTTTCGTCAGTAGTTCACCCGAACAATAAATTTTTCCGTGTCGGAAATTTCCAGCGCCGACGCACCGGCATTGCTGATGCGCAGATCGTAGCCCTGGTTCTGGCGAATGCCGCTCACCTCTCCCAGCACCTTCGCATAAATCACCTTGCTGTTTGTAGGATTCACCACCTTGATGATCGTACCCGGCTCCACATGATCCATCAACGCATAATACTTGGCATCCTGCCAGCCGCTGGCTGTTTTAAAAATCCCCGAAGACGCGGTTTCATCCACCTTGGCGGGCTGGCTGCGCACCTGCTGGTCGTACTGGCTGCGGAAATAACCGCCGCTGCCATCGCTCACCGCCGCAGGACGCTGTACCGGCGGCTCGGGGCGCTTCTCGGGCTCCACACGGCGCGGCTCCTCTTTTTTCGGAACTATTTTCGGAACGTCCTTTTCGTCAACTTCCTCATCACGCCTGGAACCTTCCATGTCGCGCGCAGGCTCCGCACGCGCTACCGGCGGCTGCGGCTTGTCCTGCATATCGGTAACGGGAACGTCCTTGTGCGGCACGTCGGCGGCAATGTTCTGCGCCTCGGGCGATACCAGATAACCCACGATCAGCTTCTGACCCGTGGAAATATTGTCGTTGCTCAGGCGGTTCCACTTGCGCAGGTTGGCCATCAGCACGCTGTTATTGCGGAGGCTTACGCGGTAAAGGCCTTCTTTCTGCCCCACCACATAATATACCGGACGGCCCTTGTCCTTCGCCTGCGAATAATTGGCGGCCGTAAGGGGTATGCGCACTTCCTCGCCGATCGTCAGGCCCTTGCTCATGTCCAAGCCATTGAAGGCGGCGATCTCCTTGGGCGAAATATTAAAGAGGCGGCCGACGGAATAAAAATTTTCCTTGGGCAGCACGGTATGACTTAGGTAAGCGCCCTTGTCGCTGGTCTGGATCAGCAGCTCGTTCTGCGCAAATACCAGTGCGTGGCAAAGGAGCGCGAGGGCAATGAAGAGGGACTTTTTCATTTGGATATGTTTTATTTTTCGCGGCGCGGGGCCGCGGATCAGCAGTCACAAATATGCCTATTATTTCTCAAAACCGGCATCATTTGATTGTTTCAAAATTCGTAATTCTTTGGGATAGTAATTATTCACGCGGTTGCCCAGGGCATTGATCCATCCGAGGTCGTGGCCGCCGTAGCGCACACGCTGCCAGCCGCGTTCCGGCGGACGAACGGACAGCTCCGCACGCTGGAGGTAGCGGATCGCCTCCGCATAATCCAGCTCCGTGAAAGCGGTACCGGCTGAGAGCAGCGGCGAGAGGGCAAGCGCGTGCTCGGGCACCAGCCGCTCCTTCATGATCCGTCCCACCGCCACGCCCCTGTGCACGATGCGCAACAGCGACTGCAATATCCTGTAATCCTCCACCTGCTGCGGCGCCAGCGCGAAGAGCAGGTCGCCGTCGCGGAAAAAGGCCAGGTCTTCGTTCAGCCAGGGTTGCAATATAGCCCGCTCGCGGGCCGTGGCCGTCTCCAGGCGCGCAGGCCGGTAGCGCGGCTCGCTATCGCTACCCTTCTTGCGAAAGCAGGAGAGAAAAAATCCTTCGCCCCGCACCTTGTCGGGGTAGAACCGATAGCCGTGCGCGCCATTGCTGCTCATGCTTTCAACAATATTCCATTCGTCCGCTACCTGAAGACGCAGCGGTTCCATATCCATCGAGGCGATGAGCCAG
>Ga0247771_1000222_pt1 | contig 20500 bp, 18 predicted proteins | sample UWRJL197509C6_FD_179948 | JGI IMG/M metagenome (GOLD analysis project Ga0247771, IMG submission 179948) | Plant litter microbial communities from Arlington Agricultural Research Station in Wisconsin, United States - UWRJ-L197-509C-6 | ecosystem: Environmental > Terrestrial > Plant litter >... | reverse complement strand
AGGAAGAAGTGGCACCGGTGCCACTTCTTCCTCCCCCGAACAGCCCGCGGCCACGTCGACGACCCCGGTCACCACCACCGCGTCGGAGGACCCGGCAACGGGTCAGGTCCCCGCCCCCGGCGCCCCGGCCGTCGTGACCACCGTGACCGTCCCGGCGGGCGACGACACCGCCGAGACGACCAAGGAGAAGAAGAACCAGGGACAGGGCCGCGAGAAGTCGGCCGAGCACAGCCCGACCAAGAAGAACGGCGGCTAACCCGCCGCCCCCAGTGGCCGGTGGCGGACCGCGAGGGCTGCCAGGTGGTGTTCGTGGCGGCGGAGGTCGGTGAGGAAGCCCGGCCAGTCGTCGCCACCTGACCAGGCGTTGCCCGCCAGGGCGCACAGGCGGGGGAAGGCCAGGTACTCGGCGTGGGACGGGTTGGGGACGAATTCGGTCCACAGTTGGGCCTGGGTGCCTTGGACCAGGGCGGCTTCGGCCTCGGACCAGCCTGGTGGTGGGAGGGGTTGGGTGTAGACGTCGTGCAACGTGACGACGCCCGCTGGTTGGCCCGCCAGTTCGTCCGCGGCGTCGGTTTGCGGGTAGTCGAGGTAGGTGCTGCGCCACGGGGTCATGATCACGGGGTGGCCGTGGCGGGCCGCGTCGAGGCCGTGTGCGGGGTCGCGCCAGACCATGACCGTGGTTTCCGGTGGCAGGCTCGCGGCGCCGCCGCCCTCGTCCCAGCAGACCGGGGTGCGGCCGTTGGCCAGCAGGAACTCGCTGATGCGGCCCAGGAACCACGGGTGGAGGGCGTCCGGACCCGATAGACCCTCGGACTGGACGCGGGACAGGGCGAGGGGGCTGGTGTGCCACTCCGTGGTGGGGCACTCGTCGCCGCCGATGTGGATGTGCTGCGACGGGAAGACGTCCATGACCTCCGTCAGGACCGCGCGGCAGAAGTCCATTGTGGACTCCTGGACGCCGAAGACCTCGTCCGAGACGCCCCAGCTGGTCCACACCGGGAGGTGGCGGTCGGGGAAGTTGCCGAGGTGCGGGTACGCGGCCAACGCGGCGCGGGCGTGGCCGGGCATCTCGATCTCCGGCATCACGGTGACGCCGCGTTCGGCGGCGTAGGCGACGAGATCCCGCAGTTCCTGGGTGGTGTAGGCGCCGCCGTGCGGGTTGGCGTCGAAGCGGGTGCTGCCCGCCGGGCCGATCATGCTCTCCGTGCGCCAGCCGCCTACCTCCGTGAGCCTCGGGTAGCCGGGGACGGGCATGCGCCAGCCCTGGTCGTCGGTGAGGTGCAGGTGCAGGACGTTCAGCTTGTGCAGGGCCAGCAGGTCCACGAAGCGGCGGACGAAGTCGATGGGCATGAAGTGCCGGGCGACGTCCAGCATCGCGCCGCGCCACGGGAAAGCGGGTGTGTCGACGACGTCCAGGCACGGCAGGGACGTCGGGTCCGCCAACAGGAGTTGGCGCAACGACTGGACCCCGTGCAGCAGGCCCGCCGCCGCGGCCGCCCGCAGCCGGACGTTGTCCTGGTCCACCCGCAGCTCGTAGCCCTCGGCCCCGAGGTAGGCCAGCGCGGGGTTGACCGCGAGCACCACCCGGCCGTCCGGGGAGTCCGGGAGGGGGACGCCGTACGGGGCCAGGTAGCCGCGGAGCAGGTCGACCGCCTGGGTCGCGCCGGATCCGACGCGAACGGCGGTGCCTGCTCCCAGCGGGAAGACGCCGGGCAGCCGCACCAGTCGCCGTGGCGGGGGAACGATCACGCTCGTGCTCCTCATCCTTTGACCGCACCCGCGGTGATGCCGGAGGTGACCCGCCCCTGGAGGGCGAGGAAGACCAGTAGCACCGGCACCATGAACAGCGTCGAGGCGGCCATCGTGGCGCCCCAGTCGGTGCCGAAGGTGTTGCTGAACGACGACAGCCACACCGGGAGGGTGCGGTCGTCGCGGTTCTTGATGATCAGCAGGTTGGCGAAGGCGAACTCGTTCCACGCCGTGATGAAGCCGAACAGCGACGTGGCCATCAACCCCGGCGCCAGCAGCGGGAAGACGATGCGCCGGAACGCCTGCACGCGGGTGCAGCCGTCGACCAGCGCCGCCTCCTCCAGGTCCACGGGGATGGCCCCGAGGAACCCGCGCAGGGTCACGATGGTGAACGGCAGCGTGATCATGAAGTAGATCAGCGTCAGCATCGACAGCTTGTCCAGCATGTCGGTGTCGCGCGCGATGACGTACATGGGGATCAGCAGCGCCTCCCACGGCGTCATCTGCGCGACGAACACCATGAGGATGAACCCGCGCCTGCCCTTCCACCTCATCCGCGCGACGGCGAACGCGGCGAGCAGCGCGACGGCCAGCGCGAGCAGCACGCCGCCGAACGAGACCACGAGGCTGTTGCGCCAGAACAGCCAGAACCCGCTCGCCCGGACGGCCGTGGCGAAGTGCTCGAAGCTGACGGTCGTGGGCCAGAACGTCGGGGTCGGGGCCTGGATGTCCTTGGTGGGCTTGAAGGCCGTGAGGACCATCCAGTACACGGGGAACACCGCGACGACGCAGACGAGCAGCGCCGACAGCGTCAGTGGCAGCCGCCTCACAGTTCGGCCTCCTGCTTGAACATCTGCCGGAAGTACGCCAGCAGCACGACCACCAGCAGCAGCACGGTGATCATCGAGACGGCCGCGCCGAGGTCGTACTTGTTCAACGACTGGGCGATCTGGAACGCGTACACCGGGAGCGTGGTCGTCGCGTCGCCCGGCCCGCCCTGGCTGATCGCCCAGATCTGGACGAACGACTTGAACACCCAGATCACCTCCAGCGACAGGATCAGCCCGAACATGGGGCGCAGGATCGGGAACGTGATGGAGGTGAACAGCCGCCACGCGCCCGCGCCGTCGATCTTCGCCGACTCGTACAGCTCCGACGGCACGGTCGTCATCGCGGAGTACAGCGACAGCGCGGCGAACGGGACGGACTGCCACACGATGAGCGCGACCAGGATGCCGAACGTCGACGCCCCGTGCGCGAACCACGTGTAGTCCTGGAACTCCTCGAACCCGAGCCGGACCAGCACCCAGTTCACCACGCCGAGCCGCGACTGGAACAGCCACTGGAACACCGTGGTCGCCGCGATGATCGGGGTGGCCCACGTCAGCACGAGGCAGCCCATCACCAGCAGCCGCAACCACTTCCCCAACGCCGACAGCAGCAGTGCGACCGCTGTGGACAGCACCATGATGAGGACGACGTTGATCGAGGTGAACAGCAGCGTGCGCCGGACCACGGCCCAGAACACCGGGTCCGCCAGCGCTTCGCGGTAGTTGTCCAGGCCGACGAACGCCGCGTCGCCGCGGATCAGCTCGCCGAGGCGGAAGTGCTGCACCGAGATGATCGCGTTGCGCGCCAACGGGTACAGCAGCAGGTACGCCGCGCCGAGCACGGTCGGCGCGATCAGCAGGTAGGGCCAGGGCGACACCCGGCGCCGCCGCCTCGGGCGCTGAGGCGGCGGCGGTCCCTGGGTGTCGACCGGCCTTGCCGAATCAGAAGACACGGCGGCGACGGTCGTCACGTCCGGCCTACTTGCCGGAGTTCAACGCGGTCGCGATCACGCCGTCGGCCTTCTTGGCCTCCGCCGCGACGTCACCACCGGTCAGCACGGCCGTGAGGAAGTCCTTCACCGGGTTCTTGGCCTCCACGGCCGCCCAGTTCGGCGACTGCGGCGTGCCGTGCCCGTTGACCGCGCCCGCGGCCATCGCGGCGGCACCGGGGTTCTCCGCCAGCGCGGAGGCCAGGCTGGTCCGGTTCGGCACGTAGTTCATCGCCTTGGCCAACTCGGTCTGCCACTTCTCCCCGGCCAGCGACTTGATCATCCGGTAGGCCTGCTCCTGGTGGTCCGAGGCCTGCGGCACGATCAGGTCGGACCCGCCGGTGAACACCGCGCCGGGCTTGTCGGCGGTCTTGCCGGGGATCGGGAAGAACCCGAGCTTGCCCTCCAGCGCCGGGTTCGCCTTCGTGATCAACCCGGCCGCGCCGGGCACCGCGATCAGCTGCGCGACGTCGCCCCGCGAGAACACGTCCGTCTGCTGCGGCTTGGCCTCGTCGGAGTCCTTCGGCCCCTGACCCAACGCCTGCAACGACTTGTAGAACTCCACGGCCGCCGCGCCTGCGGGCGTGCCGAGGCCGCCCTTCCACGCGGACCCGTCCTTGGTGGCGAGGTCTCCGCCCTCGTCCCACAGGAATCCGGACAGCACGTACCAGTTCTGGCCGGGCAGGTAGATGCCCTGCGTCGCGCCCTGGTTGAGCTTCGCGGTCGCGTCGAGCCACTCGGCACGGGTCTTCGGCGGCGTGGTGATCCCGGCCGCGCTGAACAGGTCCTTGTTGTAGATGACCACGCGATTGGCGGCGTAGTAGGGGATCCCGAACTGCTTGCCGTCCACGGCGCCGGGCTCGCTCAGGCCGGGGATCCAGTCCTTGCCGTTCAACTCGCCGACCTTGGCGCTGAAGTCCACGACGCCACCGCTGGCCGCGTACTGCGCGACCTGCGTGTTGCCGACCTCGATCACGTCGGGCGCGTCGTTGCTCGCCAGGGCGCTGACGACCTTCTGCCCGATGCCGCCCCACTCCTGGATCTGGATGTTCAGCTTGACGTCCGAGTGCTCGGCCTCGAAGTCGGACTGGAACCGCTGGAGGAAGTCCGGCGTGACGCTGTCCTTCATCAGCCAGACGTCCAACGTCACTAGACCGTCCGCTGTGGACGTCGGCGTGGACGAACCGCAGGCGGCGGCGGTGAACGCCAACGCGAAAACGGCGGCGAGCAGGCGGGGGCTCTTCATCAGTCACCTCGAGGCGCGATGTTGACCATTGGTAAGACCAACTCTGTTGCACCAGAAGGTGGCATAGACCAATCGCGCGGTCAAGGGTCGAGACCAAGAAGATATTCCCGCAGGCCAGACGCCTTGCAGATGATCTACCGAACGGCGGTTGACATGCGATCGGCGGCCAACTGGTTAATTTATGAACTAACCAGTTGGCCGCCGTGAGGGCCTTCAAGCAGGCTCCCGCGCGGACTGGGAGGACCGCGAGTGCCGTGGCGGACCGGGATCGAGGCGGCCCGCTCCTCGGTGAGGCGCGGGGTGCCAGAGGTCGGGAGGCGCTCCACCGCTTGGCGGTCGACGACGACCCCGGCAGCAGGAGGGCGAACCCGGCCGGCACCGCGATCGTGGCGCGCACCGGAAGCCCTGTGCACAGCGACCCTGAGAAGGGTGCGACAGGCAGGTCAGCCCAGCGAGGCGACGAACCTCGACACGGCGTCCGGGGTCAGCTTCTGCGCCAGGCGGCCGCCGGGGGCGAGCGACGCGAGCTGGTACAGCGGACGGTCCGCCGCCGCCATGCCCCGCGCCTCGGCCCGCAGTTGCGCGACGAGCAGCTCGGAGAACACCAGCCCGTTCGGATCTCCCCTGCCTGCCAGCACGTCCGCCAGCCGGCGCAGCGGGAACACGCCCAACTCGCGCCCGCCCGTGCCCGCGTAGATCGCCAACGCGAGGTTGATCGCCTTGCCTCCGCCGCGCACGAACAACCCCACCGTGCGGGACCCGCGGACGTCGGTGACGAGCAGGTCCAGCTCGTCGGCCGTCCGCAGGTCCACCGACCGGGTCCCGAAGGCGCGCACCGACAACACCTGGCCCTGCAACCACACCCGCCTGCGGGCTTCGCTCCACGCCAGCAGCAGCAACGGCAGCGCCACGATCACCACGGCGATCAACCCCGGCACCCGGCCCGCGATCAAGCCGAGCACGCCGCCGAAGAACCCCGCCACCATCACCGCCCCGAGTGCCACCATGCGCGAGCGCTTGCGCACGGTGGCCGGGTCGAGGAGGTCGAGCGGGATCCGTTCGGCGTCGTCGGTCACCGGCCTAGCGCTTCCCGCACGGAGGTCACCACGTCGGCCAGCGGCACCGACCGCTGCTCGCCGGTCGCCAGCTCCTTCATCTGCGCGACCCCGGCCTCGATGTCCCGCTCCCCCAGCACGAGCGCGTACTTCGCGCCGGACTTGTCCGCCGCCTTCATCGCGCCCTTCATGCCGCGCCCGCCGTAGGCGAGGTCGAACCGCACCCCGGCCGCGCGCAGCTCACCGGACAGGCCGACCAGCCGCGACTTCGCGGCCTCGCCCAGCGGAACGCCGTACACGTCGCAGCGCGTCACGTCGCCGGGCGTGATGCCCTCGGCCTGGCACGCCAACAACGTGCGGTCGACGCCGAGCCCGAAGCCCACGCCGGACAGCGGCTGCCCGCCGAGCTGTTCCATCAGCCCGTCGTACCGCCCGCCGCCGCCGATGCCGGACTGCGAGCCCAGGCCGTCGTGCACGAACTCGAACGTGGTCTTCGTGTAGTAGTCGAGGCCGCGCACCATCCGCGGGTTCTCGGTGAACTTCACGCCCAGGTCGTTGAGGTAGCCCTTGACGGCCTCGTAGTGCTCGCGCGTCTCGGGTGCCAGGTGGTCCAGCATCAGCGGCGCGTCGTCCATCAGCGCGCGCACCTCGGGCCGCTTGTCGTCCAGCACCCGCAACGGGTTCAGCTCCGCGCGCGTGCGCGTCGCCTCGTCCAGCGGCAGCTTCGCCAAGAACGCCTGGAGCTTCTCCCGGTACGCGGGCCGGTCCGAGCCGTCGCCGAGCGACGTGATGTCCAGCCGGTACCCGGTGAGGCCCAACGACCGGAACCCGGCGTCGGCGACGGCGATCACCTCGGCGTCCAGCGCCGGGTCGTCCACGCCGATCGCCTCGACGCCGACCTGCTGGAGCTGCCGGTACCGACCGGCCTGCGGGCGCTCGTAGCGGAAGAACGGCCCGGCGTACAACAGCTTCGCGGGCAGCTGGCCGCGGTCGAGGCCGTGTTCGATCACGGCCCGCATCACGCCCGCCGTGCCCTCGGGGCGCAGCGTCACGGACCGCTCGCCGCGGTCGTTGAAGGAGTACATCTCCTTGCTCACGACGTCGGTGGACTCGCCGACGCCGCGGGCGAACAGCGCCGTCTCCTCGAAGACCGGCAGCTCGATGTAGCCGTAGCCGGCGAGGCGCGCGGGCTCGGCCAGCGCCTCCCGGACCGCCGTGAACGACGCGGACGTCGGCGGGAAGTAGTCGGGAACGCCCTTGGGGGCGGAGAAAGTCGTCACGTCACAGTCCTCGGTGCGGGGCGGCCGGAGCGGAGTCACCCAGTTGGAGCAGGTACGGGTTGCTCACGCGCTCGCGGCCAATGGTGGTCGTCGGTCCGTGGCCGGGCAGGACCACCGTGTCGTCCGCCAACGTCAACACCTTGCGGCGCAACGACGTCAGCATGCTCCGGTGGTCCCCGCCCGGCAGGTCGGTGCGACCGATCGAGCCCGAGAACAGGGTGTCGCCGGACAGCACCAGCCGTCCGCCCTCCTCGGCGCCCGCGCGGAACATCACCGACCCGCCCGTATGGCCGGGCGTGTGGTCGACGGTCATCGTCAACCCGGCCAGGTCCAGTTCCGCGCCGTCGTCGAGGGAGCGCACCTGCCTCGGCTCGCGCATCTCCAGCTTGCCGCCGAAGAACGCGGCCGACTCGGCGCTGATGCCCTTCAACGGGTCGGACAGCAGGTCCTGGTCGTCCGGGTGGATCCACGCGGGGATGTCGTGCCCGTCGCACACGGGGGCGACGGAGAACGAGTGGTCGAAGTGCCCGTGCGTGAGCAGCACGGCCACCGGTGACAGCCGGTGCTCGCGCAGCGCCTTCTCCAGCGGCTCCACGGCGTCCTGTCCGGGGTCCACGACGACGCAGGCCTCGCCCTCGCCCGTGGCCAGCAGGTAGCAGTTGGCCTGTAGTGCGCCGGTCGGGAACCCGATCACCAGCACGGCGGCACCTCTCGACGGCAACGGATTGGCAACGGAACGCGGTGTAACCGCTGTACCAGCCTAGCCGGCACACACCAGCTATATACGAGCCCCCTAGACTGCCCAAATTGTCGGCTCTGCCGGCACGCCTTATCCACCCACGAAGCACGAGATCCCTGGGGAGGGAGCAGGTGCCGAACAACGAGCAGCGCCGCGAACAAGCAAAGCGGAAGCTGGAGCGTCAGCTCGTCAACCGACAGCAACGAGCGAAGCGCCGAAGGCTGACCGCGCTGGTGGCGACGACCGTGACCGTGATCGTGGTCGCGGGCGGCGTCTACTTCCTCGCGACGCGCGACTGGAGCAACGGCGACGCGGCGGCCTCCCCCGGTGAGAGCAGCGCGGCCCCGAAGCCCATCCAGATCCCGACGGAGATCAAGGCGCTGCCCAAGCGCCCGACCCCGTTGGCGGACCCGGTCACCTGCGAGTACCGCCAGTCCAAGGAGCCGGGTTCCAAGCCCGACATCAAGGCTCCCGAGGCCGCGGGCATCTCGTCCACCGGCACGCAGACCGTGACGATCAAGGCGAACATCGGCGAGCTGAAGCTGACGCTCGACAAGTCGCTGGCCCCGTGCACGGTGAACAGCTTCGTCAGCCTGGTCACGCAGAAGTACTACGACGGGTCGAGCTGCCACCGCATCGGCACCGAGGGCCTGCAGATGCTCCAGTGCGGCGACCCGACCGGCACCGGCTCCGGCGGTCCCGGCTACGCCTTCGACAACGAGGTGTGGCCCGAGCTGACCTACGGCCGCTCGTACCTGGCCATGGCGAACGCGGGCGCGGACCCGGAGACGCAGAAGGGCACGAACGGCAGCCAGTTCTTCATCGTCTACGGCGACGCCCAACTGTCGCCCGACTACACCGTGTTCGGCAGCCTCGACGAGGCCGGCCTGAAGCTCATCGACGAGGTCGCGAAGGCGGGCCACGACGGCTCGTTCGACCCCTCGCCCGGTGGCGGCAAACCGAACAAGGAAGTCAAGTTCGAGACGGTCACCGTCGGCTAGGCACGACCACCACGCACAAGGGCCCCGGCAGAGTCTGCCGGGGCCCTTCGCGTCTTCCCCTGGGTACTGCTCGGGACCCGCGGACCATCCTGCCAAAGCCCGCTCACGTCCGGCTGACGCGTCAGCTCGCCGACGTCACCCGGTACACGTCGTACACGCCCTCCACGCTGCGGACCGCCTTCAGCACGTGGCCGAGGTGCTTCGGGTCGCCCATCTCGAACGAGAACCGGCTCACCGCCACCCGGTCGCGCGACGTGGTCACCGACGCCGACAGGATGTTGACCTTCTCGTCGGCCAGCACCTTCGTCACGTCCGACAGCAGCCGGTGCCGGTCCAGCGCCTCGACCTGGATGGCGACCAGGAACACCGAGGACGCGGACGGCGCCCACTCGACGTCCAGCAGCCGTTCCGGCGAGGCCAGCAGCTCGTCGGCGTTCGTGCAGTCGGTCCGGTGGACCGAGACGCCGCCACCGCGGGTCACGAACCCGAGGATGTCGTCGCCGGGCACCGGCGTGCAGCAGCGGGCGAGCTTCACCCAGACGTCGGTGGCGTCCTTGACCACGACACCCGCGTCACCGGTGACCCGCCGACGCGTGACCGTGGACGGCGTGGACCGCTCGGCCAACTCCTCCTCGGCGTGGTCGACGCCGCCGAGCTGGGCCACCAGCCGCTGGACGACGTGCCGCCCGGACGTGTGGCCCTCGCCGACCGCGGCGTACAGCGCGCTCACGTCCGGGTAGTGCAGCTCCTTGGCCAGCGCGCCCATCGAGTCCGCCGACACCAGCCGCTGCAATGGCAGCCCGACGCGTCGGACCTCCTTCGCGATGGCGTCCTTGCCGACCTCGATCGCTTCTTCCTTGCGCTCCTTCGCGAACCACTGCTTGATCTTCGCCTTGGCGCGCGGGGAAGCGACGAACGACAGCCAGTCGCGCGACGGGCCCGCCCCCTCGGCCTTCGAGGTGAAGATCTCGACGACCTCGCCGTTCTCGAGCTTCCGCTCCAGGGCGACCAAGCGGCCGTTCACGCGGGCGCCGATGCACCGGTGGCCCACCTCGGTGTGCACCGAGTAGGCGAAGTCGACCGGCGTGGACCCGGCGGGCAGCGTCTCGACGTCACCCTTCGGGGTGAACACGAAGATCTCGCGCGCGGCCAAGTCGAAGCGCAGCGACTCCAGGAACTCACCGGGGTCGGCCGCCTCCCGCTGCCAGTCGAGGAGCTGGCGCATCCACGCCATCTCGTCGACCTCGACGCCCTTGCCGTTGTGCGTCCCGCGCGTCTCCTTGTACCGCCAGTGCGCGGCGATGCCGTACTCGGCGGTGCGGTGCATGTCGTACGTGCGGATCTGGACCTCGAGCGGCTTGCCGTCCGGCCCGATCACCGTCGTGTGCAGCGACTGGTAGACGCCGAACCGCGGCTGCGCGATGTAGTCCTTGAACCGGCCGGGCATCGGCTGCCACAGCGCGTGCACGACACCCATGGCGGCGTAGCAGTCGCGGACCTCGTCGACCTGGATCCGGACCCCGACGAGGTCGTGGATGTCGTCGAAGTCGCGCCCGCGGACGATCATCTTCTGGTGGATCGAGTAGTAGTGCTTCGGGCGGCCCTCGACCTTCGCGGTGATCCGCGAGCCCTCCAGCTGACCGGTCAGCTCGGTGATGACCCCGCCGAGGTACGTGTCGCGCGACGGGGCCCGGTTCGCCACGAGCCGGACGATCTCGTCGTACTTCTTCGGCTGGAGGATCGCGAACGCGAGGTCCTCCAGCTCCCACTTCACCGTCGCCATGCCGAGGCGGTGCGCCAGCGGGGCGAGGACCTCCAGGGTCTCGCGCGCCTTGCGCGCCTGCTTCTCCGGCGGGAGGAATCGCATCGTGCGCATGTTGTGCAGCCGGTCGGCCAGCTTGATGACCAGGACGCGCGGGTCCTTCGCCATGGCGATGACCATCTTGCGGATGGTCTCGGCCTCGGCGGCCGCGCCCAGCTTCACCTTGTCCAGCTTCGTGACGCCGTCCACGAGGCGGGCGACCTCGTCGCCGAAGTCCTCGCGGAGCGCCTCCAGCGAGTAGTCGGTGTCCTCGACCGTGTCGTGCAGGAGCGCGGCCACCAGCGTGGTCGTGTCCATGCCCAGCTCGCCCAGGATCGTCGCCACGGCGAGCGGGTGCGTGATGTACGGGTCGCCGGACTTGCGGCGCTGCGGCCGGTGCTTCTCCTCGGCCACGTCGTACGCGTTCTGCAGCAGCGCCAGGTCGGCCTTCGGGTGCAGGTCGCGGTGGACAGCCGCCAAGGGCTCGAGCACCTGCTTCACGGGCGCGGCCCGCTGGGCGGTGATGCGCCGCGCGAGTCGAGCGCGCACGCGCCTGGTGGCTGACGGCGGCCGTGCGGGCACGGGCTGCGCTGTCGCCGCGGGTTCGGTGTCTTGGCTCAACCACGCTCCTCAGGGGCTAGGACCCGAGAATAGCCCCGCACGCCGGCAAAACCGGCGTGCGGGGCGACGAGCGGGGTACTTCACACGGCGAGCAGCGCGTGGACCTTCCGTCCGACTAGTCGCTCACGGCCGCCCAGTGCGGTGATCTCCAGGACCACGGAGACGCCCGTCACGATCGCCCCCGCGCGCTCCACGAGTGTGCAGGCGGCCTCGGCGGTGCCCCCGGTGGCGAGCACGTCGTCGACGACCACGACGCGCTGACCGGGCAGGATGGCGCCTTCGGGCAGTTCCAGCTCCGCGGTCCCGTACTCCAGGTCGTAGGACACCCGGTGCGCCACGGCGGGGAGCTTGCCCGGCTTGCGCAGCGGCACGACGCCGTAGTGCCAGCCGTACCCGAGGGGCGCGCCGAGCAGGAAGCCGCGCGACTCGATCGCGGCGACGACCTGCGTGTCCGGGTCGATCTCGCCTTGCAGCCCGTCCACCACGGCGCGCAGGGCGTCCGGGTCGGCGAGCACCGGCATGAGGTCCCGGAAGACGACACCCGGACGGGGGAAGTCCGGGACCTCACGCAGGAGTTTCAGCGCGTTGTCGAGCTTCAACGCTGCTTCTTGCCGGTCGGGCGGCCACGACGGAGGTCGGTGGCCTTGGGCGTGCGGGACGGCACACCGGCCGCCGCCGCGTACGCCTTCTCCTTGCGGATCTCCGCGTCCAGCGCCCGGTCGTCGCCGGACTCGACGCCGTCCGGCGCGTCGTCGGTCGCGTGACCGGCGGCGGCCTTCTTGGCGAGGCTCTCGCGGCGGGCCAGCACGCGGGCCGCCTGCGCCCGGTACTTCGGGTCGCGCATCTTCAGGTCGACCGCGGCCGGGGTCGCGATGTAGATCGACGACAGCGCGCCGATGAAGATACCGGTCAGCTGCACGAGCGCGAGGTCCTTCAGCGTGCCGACGCCGAGGAAGCCGACGCCGATCACGAGCAGGCCGAGCACGGGCAGCAGGGCGATCAGCGAGGTGTTGATCGACCGCATCAGGGTCTGGTTGACGGCCAGGTTGGCCGCCTCGCCGTAGGTGCGGCGGGTCAGGCCCAGGATGCCCCTGGTGTTCTCCTTGACCTTGTCGAACACGACCACCGTGTCGTAGAGCGAGAAGCCCAGGATGGTCAGCAGGCCGATCACCGTCGCGGGCGAGACCTCGAACCCGACGAGCGAGTACACGCCCGCCGTGATCAGCACGTCGTGCAGCACGGCGATGAGCGCGGCCAGCGCCATCGACAGCTCGAAGTACAGCGCCAGGAAGATCGCCACGGCGATCAGGAACACGATCAGCGCGATCAGGGCCTTGGTGGTGATCTCACCGCCCCAGGACGCGCTCACCGCGCTGTCGCTGATCGTCTGGATGCCGCCGGTGGGCTTCAGGTCGGTGTTCAGCTCGGTCTTGAGCTTGGTGACCTGGTCGACGTTCAGCGTCTCGGACCGGATCTGGATGGTCGCGTTGCCGCCGGTGCCGACGCTCTGCACGGCGGTCGGCTCCTTGCCGATCGCCTTGGTGAAGCTCTCCTTGACGGCGCTGACCTGGATCTCGCCCGCCGAGCTCGACACCGGCATCTGGATCTTGGTGCCGCCGACGAAGTCGATGCCGAGGTTGAAGCCCTTGAACCCGATCGACCCGATGCAGACCAGCAGGATGAGGCCGAAGATCAGGTACCAGCGCTTGCGCTTGCCGATGATGTCGAACGCGCCCGTGCCGACGTAGAGGCGGTGGAAGACACCGTTGCCCTTGGTCTTAGCCACGTCAGGCCTCCTTCACGGCGGTGCTCTTCGAGCCCGCGTGAGCGCGCTGGTCGACACCGGCCTGCTGTGCCCCGCCGAGGCCGGACAGCTTCGGGTTGGACAGGAACTTGGACTTCGACGCCATGGCCACCAGCGGGTGCGTGACCAGGAAGACGACCACCAGGTCGAGCACGGTCGACATGCCGAGCGTGAACGCGAAGCCCTTCACCTGGCCGACGGCGATCACGTACAGGATCGCCGAGGCCAGGAAGCTGACGCCGTCGGCGGACAGGATCGTCCGCCGCGACCGGATCCAGGCGCGCGGCACGGCCGAGCGGAACGACCGGCCCTCCCGCACCTCGTCCTTCAGGCGTTCGAAGAACACCACGAACGAGTCCGCCGTGATGCCGATCGACACGATGAAGCCCGCGATGCCCGCGAGGTCCAGGGTGAACCCGATCCAGCGGCCGAGCAACACCAGGACGGCGTAGACGATGCCTGCGGACAGCACCAGCGACAGGATCGTCAGGATGCCGAGCAGGCGGTAGTAGAAGAGGCAGTAGACGAACACCAGCGCGAGGCCGATGCCGCCCGCGATCAGACCGGCTTCCAGCGAGGCGAGGCCCAGGGTCGCGGACACCGTCTCGGCCTCGGAGGCCTCGAACGACAGCGGCAGCGAGCCGTACTTCAGCACGTTCGCGAGCTGGTCGGCCTCCTTCTGGGTGAAGGTGCCGCTGATCTGGGTGTTGCCGCCGAGGATCGGCTCGTTGATGTTCGGCGCCGACACGACTTGGCTGTCGAGCACCACGGCGACCTGCTGCTGCGTGTTCGCGGTGGTGAACTTGCCCCACTTGGAGCCGCCATCGCCCTTGAAGTCCAGGGAGACCACGAAGCCCGCGCCCTGCGGGTCGCTGCCCGAGGTCGCGTTGTTGATGTCCTCACCGGTCAGGCGCGTGTAGAGCGAGAAGTCGTCCGGCTTCGTCGTCTTGTCGTCGGCGGCCGGGTTCACCGGCGCGAGGACGTACTTGCTCGTCTTGTCCTGGTCGCAGGTGATCAGCGGCTTGTCGAAGTCGTCGTTGCCGATCAGCGGGTCGACCTTGTCCGGGCAGGTGAACGCCTGGAGCGCCTGCTGCACGGTCTGCGCGTCGAGCGTGGTGAGCGCCGGGTCCTGCCTGCACGCCTTCGCCTCGGCGATGGCCTTGGTGGTGTCCTCGGAGTACTTGCCGTTGAACACCGCCTGGCAGTCGGGCTGGTCGGCGGGCGGCTGCGCGGCGCTGCTGGCGGGTGGCTGGGCCGCGTCGCTCGCGGGCGGCGCGGACGGCGTCGTGGTCGGCTGCTGCTCCAGCAGCGGAGCCGGACGCCCCTGCGGCGCGTTGCTGCTCGACGGCGTGCCGGAGCCCGCGGTCTCGCTCGGCGGCGGCACCGACCCGGAGGTCGGCGCGGCGCTGCCGGAGGTGCTGGGGGCCGCGCTGCCCGAGGGGTTGGCGGGGATCGCGCCCGGCGGGACGTTCTGCGCCGGGGAGCCCACGACCTTGCGGAACGCCAGGCGCGCCGTCTTGCCGAGGCTCTTCGCGCCCTCGCCGTCCGCGCCGGGCACGGTGATGACCAGGTTCGTGCCGTCGCGGATGACTTCGGAGCCGGACACACCGAGGCCGTTCACACGGGTCTCGATGAGGGTTCGGGCCTGGTTGAGCGCCTCGTCCGTCGGAGTCTTCCCGTCGGGGGCTCGCGCGGTCAGCGTGACCCGCGTTCCTCCCTGGAGGTCGATGCCGAGCTTGGGGGTCGCCTTGCCGCTCCCGGTGAAGAACACCAGGGAGTACAGCGCGACCACGATGAGGACAAATGCGCCCAGGTACTTCGCTGGGCGGATCTGCCCGGCCGGAGGTGCCACGGTCCGTCCGTCTCCTCGAACTGGAAGATGATGTCAGGTCGGCCGACCCCGTCCTGGTGGGACGAGGACAGCACGCCCTCACCCGAAGGTGTTCAGTCCGGGCGAGGGCGCAGCGTACCCCGCGTCGTGTGAGCTGGACGTCACTGCCCGCAGTTGGCACATTTGACCGTTGCCAACCGCGGACCGACGCGCTCCGACGCGCTTACTTCTTGGTGTTGTGCTCCAGCGGCGGCGCGATCTCCGCGGCGGTCGCCGGGGCGACCTCGTCGACGACGGCGTCTTCCTCGACGTCGTCCTCGTACTCGTCGACGGTGTCGGCCGCGACGATCTTCTCGCGCACCGCCTGGCGCAGCCAGGTCGTCACGACGCCGTCGGCGATCTCCAGGTCGATGGTGGCGTCGTCGGTGGCGTCGGCGACCGTCGCGTAGAGACCGGAGGTGGTCATCACGCGGTCACCCGGCTCCAGCGAGGCCAGCAGCGACTGCTGCTCGGCGGCCGCGCGCTTCTGCTTGCGAGCGCTCAGGAACAGCGGCACGGCGAGCAGCACCAGCAGCAACGGGAACATCAGGGACGAAAGGTTCATCATTCTCCGTTCGGCCGGACGCCCGAAAGGTGTCCGTAACGTCCGATTTTCTGGGTGCCACCGGCGATTGTGCCAGGTCATCGAACCCGATCACTCGTCAGGCCGTGGGTGGCCGCAATCCCAGGTGCCACCACGCCGCGTCGGTGGCGACGCGTCCTCGGGGCGTACGTGCCAGCATGCCGGCCCTGACCAGGTACGGCTCGCACACCTCCTCCACCGTGGTCACCTCCTCACCGACCGCGACCGCGAGCGTCGCGACGCCCACCGGGCCGCCGCCGAAGGAGCGCACCAGCGCGCCGAGCACGGCCCGGTCCAGCCGGTCGAGGCCCAGCTCGTCCACGTCGTAGACGGCGAGCGCGTCGCGGGCGACCTGGAGGTCCACCACGCCGTCTGCGCGGACCTCGGCGAAGTCGCGGACCCGGCGCAGCAGCCGGTTCGCGATCCGGGGCGTGCCGCGGGACCGGCCCGCGATCTCCAGCGCGCCGTCCTCCCGCAGGTCGACGCCGAGGATCCTGGCCGAGCGCCGGATGATGTGGTCCAGCTCGTCCGGCGCGTAGAACTCCATGTGCCCGGTGAAGCCGAACCGGTCGCGCAGCGGGCCGGTCAGCGCCCCGGACCGGGTGGTGGCCCCGACCAGGGTGAACGGCGCGATGTCCAGCGGGATGCTGGTCGCGCCGGGGCCCTTGCCGACGACGACGTCGACCCGGAAGTCCTCCATCGCGAGGTACAGCATCTCCTCGGCGGGGCGGGCGATGCGGTGGATCTCGTCGATGAACAGGACGTCGCCCTCGACGAGGTTCGACAGCATCGCGGCGAGGTCGCCCGCCCGTTCCAGCGCGGGCCCGGAGGTGATCCGCAGCGACGCGCCCAGCTCGGCGGCGATGATCATCGCGAGGCTGGTCTTGCCGAGGCCGGGAGGGCCGGACAGCAGCACGTGGTCCGGCGGCGAGCCGCGGCGCATCGCGCCCTGGAGCACCAGTTCGAGCTGCTCGCGAACCTTGAGCTGGCCGACGAACTCGGTCAGGTCCTTGGGCCGCAGGGTGGTCTCGACGTCCCGCTCGGTCGGGATGACCAGCGGCGAGAGGGTCTCGTCAGACTCATCAGAACCGAATTCGGTATTCATGGCGCCTCCGCTGGGAAAAGCACGTCGGCGCGGTTCACCTCTTGCGCCCGAGCGCTGCGAGCGAGCGGCGGAGCACGGTCGGCGTGGTCTGGGAGGAGTCCTCGGCGATGACCGCGTCGACGGTCGTCTCGGCCTGCTTGACCGGGAACCCGAGGCCCAGCAGCGCCTCCACGACCTGCTCGCGCACCTGCGGGGCCCCGTCCGCGACGCCGTCGGCGGTCGGCAGCGGGCCCGCCTTGTCCCGCAGCTCGATGATCAGCCGCTCCGCGCCCTTGCGGCCGATGCCGGGCACCTGCGTGAGCACGGAGATGTTGCCGTCCGCCAGCGCGGCCCGCAGCTTGTCCGGCTCCAGCACCGCCAGCGTCGCCAGCGCGATCCTCGGCCCGATGCCGGACACGGTCTGCAGCAGCCCGAACAGCTCGCGCGCGTCGGAGTCGGTGAAGCCGAACAGGGTCAGCGAGTCCTCGCGCACGACCAGCGCGGTCGACAGCGTGGCCTCCTCGCCGCGCCGCAGCCCGGCGAGCGTCGTGGGCGTCGCCTGCACGGCGAACCCCACACCCCCGACCTCCACGACCACGTGATCGAGTCCGATGGACAGCACCTGCCCACGCAGCGACGAAATCACTTGGTCCTACCTCCGTTTTTCGCGGCTTGGGCGAGCTTGAGCTTGTGCGTTCTGGCCATCTCGGCGGCCTTGGCCTGCGCCTGCGCCATCCGGGTCTGCATCGGCGCGCGCCAGATGTGGCAGATGGCGAGCGCGAGCGCGTCGGCGGCGTCCGCGGGCCTCGGGGCCTCCACGAGACCGAGGAGCTTGGTGACCATCGTCGTCACCTGCGCCTTGTCCGCGCGACCCGACCCGGTGACGGCGGCCTTGACCTCGCTGGGCGTGTGGAACATGACCGGCAGCCCGCGCCGGGCCGCGGCCAGCGCGACCACGCCGCCCGCCTGCGCGGTGGCCATCGCGGTGCGGACGTTGTGCTGGCTGAACACCCGCTCGATGGCGATCACCTCGGGGTGGTAGCGGTCCAGCCAGACCTCCACCTCGTCCGCGAGGTGCATCAGCCGGATCGCCAGCTCGTCGTCGACCGACGTGCGGACGACGTCGACCGCCACGATCCGCACCGTCCGGCCGGGACCGCCGTCGACGACGCCGAACCCGCACCGGGTCAGGCCTGGGTCGACGCCGAACACGCGCACTGGGGTCCCTCCACCGAGACGAACATCCGTTCGAACTTTAGTGGGTGGGCGCGGCCGGGGTTCCCACGACACGCGACAGTCACGGATTGGCGACATCGCCCGCACCCGTGGTCGACAGTGAGTCACCACCTCGCTACGGTGGCCCGGTCCCATTGATCCACTTCACCTTCCCGGACGCGGCAAAGCGGGGGGCCACGACATGAGGCGGTTCAGCGCCCAGGCGGCCTTCCTCGGCACCCTTTTGCTGGTGCTGCTCGTCGTCGTGGTGTCCGGCGTCCTCGGCCACCAGGCCTCCGTCGCGCTCGACAAGACGTCGCAACTCGCGGCCGCCGTTGCCGCGCTGGTCCTGTACTGGCGGGCCGCCGGGCGGCGGACCGGCACCGAACGCCGGTGGCGGCTGTGGATGGTCGCGTCGATGTCCGCGCTGGCCGTCGGGCTGAGCGCGTGGATCTGGGGGCAGCTCTTCCTCGGCGTCTCGCTGCCGTCGTCCACGTTGGCGCCCCTGGGGTTCATCCTGACGCCGGTGCTGGCGCTGGGGGCGGTGCTGACCCTGGCGCACGGCGCCACCGACTCGCTGCCGAACCACCGCAGCAAGCTCGTGGTGGTGCTGGACGGGCTGATCGTGGTCGGGTCCTTGTTCGTGTTGACGTGGGTGTCGGCGCTGGAGTCCATCGCCCGCGCCTGGGCCACGTCGGGGCCGGGGTTCGCGACCGTGGTGGCGCACCCGGCCGCGTACCTGGTGCTGCTGGTGACGTTGCTGGTGACGTCGTGGACGCACCGGCCGGTGCGGCAGCTGCCGATGCTGTTCCTGGCGCTGGCGGGGTTGGCGCAGTCGTCGTCGGGGTGGATCTTCGCGTGGCTGGTGAGCCACGGGGCCGAGGCGATCCCGCCGGTGGCCGACGCCGGGTTCATGGCCTGCCCGGTGCTGTTGCTGATGAGCGCGCTCGCGCCCACTCGGGGGCGGGTCGCGCGGCCGGGGAAGCTCGGCACCGGGGAGCTGCTGCACCTGCTGGTGCCCTATTTGCCGATGCTGATCACCGGGCTGTTCATCATCGTGGGGACGGCCACCGGGGTGCGGTTCAACCCGTTGGAGATCTACACGGGGTTGGGCGTGGTGCTGCTGGTGATCGTCCGGCAGCTGGTGACGCTGATGGACAACGCGCGGCTGTTGGACCAGTTGCACGAGAGCCAGGAGAAGTTGCGGCACCAGGCGTTCCACGACCCGTTGACCGGGGTGGCGAACCGGGAGTTGTTCCGGCAGAGGTTGACGGCGGCGCTCGAACGCGGGGACCCGGTGGTGCTGGCGTTCATCGACGTGGACGGGTTCAAGCACGTGAACGACAGCTACGGGCACGCCGAAGGGGACGCGGTGCTGCGGATCGTGGCCGCTCGGCTCCAGCGGTGCGTGCGGGAGGAGGACACCGTGGCGCGGTTGGGCGGGGACGAGTTCGGGGTGTTGGTGGAGAGCGGGGCCGACCCGTCGGAGATCGGGGTGCGGGTGCTGGAGGCGTTGAAGTCGCCACACCGGACGCAGGGGCGGGAGCACCTGGTGCGGGCGAGCGTGGGGATCGCGCACCGGGAGGTGTTCGACGGGGCGGCCACGGCGGACGACCTGCTGGGGTCGGCTGACGCGGCGATGTACACGGCCAAGCGGTTGGGCAAGGGGATGGTTGTCGTGCACGGGTCTGTGGCTGCTACGGAGTTGACGTGAACGCCGAGGATGTCGTCGCGGCGTTGGGCTTGGAGCCGTTGCCCGTCGAGGGTGGGCACTTCGCGCAGGGGTATCGGTCTGGGGAGTTGTCGACCATCTACTACCTGTTGCGGGGTGGGGAGTTCTCGGCGTTGCACCGGTTGAGGCACGTCGAGGTGTACGCGTACCACCTCGGGGCTCCGTTGCGGATGTTGCTGTTGCACCCGGATGGGAGTGTTAGTGAGCCTGTGCTGGGGGGTTCGTTGGGTGAGGGGCAGCGGCCGCAGGTGGTGGTGCCCGCTGGGGTGTGGCAGGCGAGTCGGTCGGATGACTGGACCTTGGTGACGACCGTGGTCGTGCCGCCGTATGCGGATGACGTGGTGGAGTTCGGGGATGCGGAGGCGTTGGCTGTGGAGTTTCCTTCGCACGCTTTGGAGATTCGTGGGTTTGGTGTTGCTTGAGGTGGGTGGGGTTGGGGGGCTGACCCCCGATTGCGCCGATTGTCCCACCCTCCTTCGCTTTGTCAAGCCTGGAAAGACGGCTTGACAAAGCGAAGGAGGGTGGGGGCGCAAAAACAATCGGGGGCTGCCAGGGGTGGGGGTTGGAAGAACCTGCCGGCATGGTGCGGTTGGGCGCGGTGCGGGTGCCGGCCGGGGGCCGGAAGATATTTGGTCCGGTTCCGGACGGTGCCAGTGCCGGCCGGGGGCCGGAAGACATTTGGTCCGGTTCCGGACGGTGCCAGTGCCGGCCGGGGGCCGGAAGACATTTGGTCCGGTTCCGGACGGTGCCAGTGCCGGCCGGGGGCCGGAAGACATTTGGTCCGGTTCCGGACGGTGCCAGTGCCGGCCGGGGGCCGGAAGACATTTGGTCCGGTTCCGGACGGTGCCAGTGCCGGCCGGGGGCCGGAAGACATTTGGTCCGGTTCCGGACGGTGCCAGTG
>Ga0247771_1000220_pt1 | contig 20541 bp, 21 predicted proteins | sample UWRJL197509C6_FD_179948 | JGI IMG/M metagenome (GOLD analysis project Ga0247771, IMG submission 179948) | Plant litter microbial communities from Arlington Agricultural Research Station in Wisconsin, United States - UWRJ-L197-509C-6 | ecosystem: Environmental > Terrestrial > Plant litter >... | reverse complement strand
TGAACGAGAAGTTCAAGGAAGGGTACAATGGACAGGAATGACTGACGGGGCGCGAAATGTCTAGAGACTGACCCGACTGCTATGAACTGCCCTTGTGAAATTGGCGGTGGAGAGAACTCACCAACACCCCTTCCCTCCAAAACGTGTTGCCCGGGGGTGGCTTAGCCGGCGTCAGGCGTCTAGGCGACCGAAGGGAGGATGGCTCACAGTACCTACATAGCTACAGGTACATGTAGGTAACGTTACCTGTCAACGGGCGTCAACCATCCATCCACTTCGTGTAACTGACCGCGTCGGGGATTCTACCGCGGATTCTGGTGGGGAATACCCACTGTACCTGGCGTTTGTGGGTGCTTAGAGCCCTGCGCGCACCTATGTAAGGTACAGTGGATACAGCAATTACATGCATTAGACGCAGCCTTTTACGCAACACAAACAGTTGAATGCACCGAATTCGTTGCGATTCCACGTTTATTTCGGACGATTTTTAGCGACCCATGGCAATGCAGTTCACCATCTCAGATCAGCGGCAGCATGGCATGCCGCCCCAGTGAATCCCTGGAGCGATAATAGTTCTGCCTTTACTGACCGCCTGGCCCGTGCACACCTCATTGGGTGCGCGCTGTGTGGTAATTATCGCGACAGGCCGGCACTAACAATGCACTAACGTTTGCCTCGGTAGCTGGTACAATACTGTGCAAGATCGCAACCATCATCCTTAACGTGAATGTGCCTAGAAAATGTATCTTAAAGGGTATGAGATTGAGAGCAGTGTTAAGGTATCCTTAAGGCGTAAATACCAGGCTATAGCACGTTTTTAGCTGAGAGAAGTGAAGGAGCGTACTATGCAAGCCTGAAGGTGTCAGGTAGATACTACGTGCCCATGGTCCATGTGCGAACGTGTTTCGATTGCCGCCAGATAAGCGGCGCGTGTTGGTAACGCGGTTTGGAGCCCGACGCTGTGACCTCCCACTTTCTCCACTTGCCTGCCTTGCGCATGCTACCTAGTCTTTCTCCATCCCGTCTGTCGTCGCCCAGAGCAGACAGAGACTAGCTGGAAGCCCGGCAGTTTGTCTGACGCTAATGAGCCTGGTAAGCGTCCGAACTCGCGCTTCTCCTACCCGCTCTGGACCGCACCGGACACCATGGGCCTGGCAGCCTCGCGCTGACAATCGTTACTTCGCTCCGTTATAGCCGCGGAAGACACCGTTCGGTGGGCTGTTCTCTAACAGTGGAACCGACAAGAGCTTGCGGACGGGGATCGCCCGAACCGAAACTAATACCTCGCTCTCGCTCTCTTCGCTCGAACTCGCCGACGGCAAGAGAGGTCCGCTTGGCCTCACAACACTTCACGAACCCTCGCCGCCGACGGTCCCGACCACTGACCTCGTCTTCATTCACGGCCTCCTTGGGGGCAGTCGCAAGACATGGTCCTTTTCGCCCGACATTTCGCACTACTGGCCACTCGCCTGGCTCCCGACCGATGACGACTTCGCCGATGTGCGCATCCATACCTATGGCTACAATGCTGACTGGGGCGAGCGGCGCGAGAGCGCCCTTAGCATCCACGATTTCGCCCAGTCACTGCTCGGCGAGCTGCGGAACCACCCGAGCATCCGTCGAACGGCCACGCGCATCGTCCTCGTTGGCCATAGCATGGGCGGGTGCGTGGCTAAGATGACATACATACTCGCCCGCCAGGATTCGGCGGCGGCGGACATTGCGGCGCGTTTCCACTCCATCTTCTTCCTCGGTACGCCGCACCGCGGTTCGGACATGGCGAGCATGCTTGAAAGCATGTTGACGGTGGCGCGGGGGAAGAAAGCGTATGTGACGGACCTGGTACCCAACTCGAGGGCTTTAAGCACCATCAACGACACCTTCCGCCATTACGCATCGTCCCTGCGTCTGTGGTCCTTCTTCGAGACGTTGCCGGTTCGCGCTGCTGGCGTCACGAACCGCATTGTCGTAGAGAAGCACTCGGCAACTCTAGGATACCCCAACGAGGAAATTGCCGCCATGGACGCTGATCATCGGCACGTCTGCAAGTTCGACACGGCTTCGGACCCGAATTACAAGAAGTTGCGGAACGCCCTGGTCACGGCCATCGACATGATCAAGACGGCTGCTTCCCTACCTGTCCCTGATCTCGAGGCTGGTGAAGCTGGCGAGAAGGACAAGCGCACCGAGCCCGCGCCTCGACTCATTTCCGACTTTATGTCCCCTACCGAAGCTAGCTCGCGTTTGCGCTCATTTCTGGGCCTTCGTGACTCGTACGAAGACGACGGCTTCACAACACTCCATATACTAAAGCAGCCTGGATCTTGTCAGTGGTTTGTGCTGAAGGATTTCTTCTCCGCCTGGGAAACCGGCGTGGGCCCGGGAATTCTCTGGCTCGTTGGAAGACCAGCTACCGGAAAGTCTGTTCTTTCCAGTCACGTCATCGAACGGCTTAAGCAACAGCAGCAGACATTCTGCAGCTACTTCATTTGCAAACATGGCGAGATGGGAAAGTCTACACTGCGAGACTGCTTCAAGTCTCTTGCTTTGCAAATGGCTACGCAGGACGTCCTTGTGCGGGAAGCACTTCTCCAACTCGCCCAGGATGGCCTCGTCTGCGACATGACAGACGATGCCAGCATCTGGCGCCGTCTCTTCGTCAGCAGCATCTTCAGACTTCCCTCTATCTCTCGGCATTGCTGGGTTGTGGATGGCCTCGACGAATGCACAAACTTCAACAACGTCTTCGTCAAGAAATTCCTCGTCCAAGTCCCGGAACAGCTCCGTTTTTTTGCCACAAGCCGCGCCTTGCAAGAGATCGAACGAGGCGTGGTCAGCCTTGGGCCTAGCCGGTACAGCTTACAAGTGTTGTCGGAAGCGGACACTGCCGAGGATATGAGACTCTTCGTGTCCACACGCCTGGAGGAACTTGGCCGACCTGAAGCACTCGAGGATCGTGAGAAGACGTGCGAAAAGATTCTCGAGAAATCCTCTGGCTCGTTCCTTTGGGCCCGGTTAGTGCTGCAGGAATTTGAGAACACCTGGACCGAGGAGGCCCTGGATGCTGTCCTGCAGGAGGTCCCCGCCGACTTGCACGAACTATACTCCCGGATGCTACAAACTATCGAGACCGACGCGCAAAAGCTGCCACTCGCCAAGTCTATCTTGACCTGGGTCGTCCTGGCATCCCGCCCGCTATCAACACAGGAGCTGCGCAGTGCAGTCAAGCTCGACGTCGCCCAAACGCTGCAGAACGTTGGCAGGGCCATACCCGATGTTTGCGGGCAGTTCGTCTTCATCGATGAGGACGACAAGGTGCACATAATACACGAGACCGCGCGGGAATTCCTTGTTGCGACCGGCGAGTCAAGAGGCATTTCCGGCGGTGAGCCTGAGCGAGTTCCGTTTGTCTCCAAGAAAGAAGGGCACACGAGACTCAGCTCCCTTCTCCTCCGCTATCTGCGCAACGAAGGGCTAAAATCCCAGCAAGGAAAGACGCAGCAGGGCGGCGGCCGCCCTCGCGGATTCGCCAGACCAGCATCTGCCGCACCGTCGGCTGATCTTAGTCTTCTCAACTACGCGTCCGGCTTTTTCTCCGATCATCTATACCGCTCTACATCCGAAGTCGCCGCTCAGGTAGAAGACTTAGCCGACTTTCTCAAGGCTAACACCGTCCTATTATGGATCGAGCACATCGCCAAGACTGGCGACCTGACCGACATCACGCGTACGGCAATGAACATGCGCGAGTATCTGATCCGAAGGATGAAGTACGTGCCGCCAACCCACCCAACCGTCCAGCTGGTCGACCAGTGGGTTACGGATCTCATCCGCGTCGCCGCCAAATTCCGCACACAACTGCTAGCCTGCCCCTCTTCGATTCATTGTTTAATACCGCCCATGTGCCCATCCGACTCGATAATTGCGCGTACCTTTGGCAGGGACGCAAAACGGCCACTACCTACCTCATCTGCGCTGGTCGTCGAGGGCCTGCCGTCTGGTACCTGGGATGACTGCTTGATAAGGCTGGATTTCCAGAAGGGTCAAACCACAACTATCTGCCACGGCGAGCGCTTCTTTGCCATCGGTGTGACAACTGGGTTGATCTCACTCTATGACCCCGGGTCGGTTCAGCGTCTGCAGCGGATGGCGCATCCGGAGCGCGTCAAGATCCTCCAGTTCAGCCGTGATGATCTGTTCCTTGCTTCCTGCGGCGCGAAACGTCTGTCCGTCTGGGACCCAAGATCGGGCGTCATGACATACTCCTTCTCATTGAAGTCGACACCCTTAGCGGTAGCGTTCTTGGGTCGAGATGAGCTTCTCTGCGCTTCTCAAGCTAGCGAGACGACGAAATGGTATGGTTCACATCCGATCCTCATGAATCTCTCTTCGAAGTGCTAATCGTCTGGCGGTAGGAACCTCACCACGGAAGAACAGGATACGCTCCCGTGGAGGGAAACTGATGAAATAGAGGACGACGGATATTGTGAGCCTTCGGCCCTACGGGATATGATCCCATCACAACCACCTAGTCGCGTCGCTTTCCTGACGACGACTAACGATGAAGTCCCCATAATAATGGCCGTCGGCTACCGCGCTCATCCAGTCATGGTCTGGAATGCACTAGATTTACGAATCATGGGTGTTTGCGACCCCGGCATCGAGAACAACGGCATCGACGCCATGGTCTTCAATCCCAACCCGGACATTCCAGCACTCGTGGTTTCGTATCAAGATGGCAGCCTCTGCATCTTCAGCTATTTGGAAATGGAGCTGCAGACCCTGAAGCCCGGCGTGTACGCTCACAGTCTTGCCTGCTCGTCCGACGGGCGCAGCCTCGTGACCGGCAGCAACCAGGGCCTCATTGAGGTATTCGACTTCGAGACAGAAAATAGCGGCCTGATTACCATAGTGCAAATCTACCGCACTAGCCACCCTCTCGACCTGACGATTCGCGGCATCACATTTAGCGCCGACGGCCTTCGGTTGATTGACGTGCGAGGCCAGCAAGGGCGCGTGTGGACGCCGGCTGCTCTAGTGCGAAAGAGCGCCGGCGACGTCGAGAGCTCGGTGGTCGATAGTACGTCGGGCGACGCATCGTCCCTCTTGCCGCCGAAGTCTACGGGCATGGTCAGCTGCCTGGGGGATTCAGTCATCACTAGCCCTCTCCGGGTTACCATGGATGGCGCACATGTCGTCGTCGGCAACAGCAGCGGCGAGGTCACCCTATTTTCTACCGCCGATGCATTACTGGTTGGTGTTCTCTATCAGCACGCCCACGGCGCCTCCGTGGTTAATATCACCCTGGGGGAGGCACGAAATATGGTCATTTCAGCGGACGATTCTGGCCGCATCTTGGTGGCAGAGCTGAGCGCCTCCATGTCCAAAGTTTCCGAAATGCCGAAGCCGCAAAGGGCGCGTATCGTTGTTGACCGACGGTTTGGGACGGCAGTGGTTCGAATGCTCGTCAACACGACCATCAACCGACTTCTCGTCTGCGGGCGCCACGTGGATCAGCTGTGGGAGATCCCCTCTGGAAAAGTTATTGTCGACAGATCTCACTCCGAAGCTACAGGAGCTACTAGCGGTTCCGCGACGCAAACGGTGCCGATACCGGCCTCGGCCTCATCGGCCTCGATGTCGATTGTGTCGTTAGGGAAGGTCGATTCAATGGCGCCGTTGGCCGCGCACCTTCATTCGGCCTTTCGACACCCTGCCACTGACGACTGGTTTGTCCTGACCACCGGCGACATTGCTCGCATATACAACTGGTCAGACTTTGCTGAACAAACCTCGCCCATGGGTATTCGGCTGGAGAGGCGGACAGCCTCCGAGCCTAGCGAGGACTCAGAGTCTGGCGTCAACTGGGCGACGGCAACCGTGTCTTACCACGTAGGGCCGGGCTTTGTTACGGAGCTCATCCGGCCCTCAGCCTCCGCCTCACCCCGCCTCTATTTGTGGCCGGCTGCCGAGTTCAACCCGTCTTCGGGAGCGCTAGTTGCGCGAGCCGCCACCGAGCCGAACCTCGAGGCAGTCAGCCCCGCTGTACTGGAGGTGTTGGGTATGACCGGCCCGTCGACCCTCGTGTTCCTCGACGCCAATCTTTGGGTGTGTAGCACAGACCTTCAGTCCGTTATCGGGCCAACTCCTCCTCGCTCTTCCAGCCTACCCGGTCCCGGTAGGGCGATAGTGGGGGGGTTCCCACCTCTAGGGTCTGCGCGTACCTCCTCATCCGGGTCACTGCCGCTGTCTCGTCGGAGCACATTGTCGTCGCTAGGATCCACTACCTCTCCGACACCAGTCGTGAATGCCCGCCGTCATTTCTTCGCCTTGAGCGAGTGGCAGACGGCGGTGACGGGAGGGAGATTGAACTGCACGCTGTCGACTAGCTCAACAACGCCACAGGACGCGAGGGGCGTACTGTCCGGAGGAGGGGGGAGTCGTGACGTGGTGTTTGCCACCGGTCATCATCTTGTCATTGTGAAGGGCGGGTTTGACTTTTATGAGAACGTCAGCGCGTCTCAGGCATCGTCTACGGACAGCGGGCAATATGTGTGGAACATTGTCTCGGGGAGCATGCATCGGTAGCAGTTTGCTCGTTAAGTCTATTGGGAACTTGTTAGGAACCCAAATGGATTTTAGGAGTACTAGTGTTCAGGTAGGCATATACCCCCTCAGTTCGGCTGTCCACCATGTCGGGCAGTATCTATCAACATACCTTAGATAAGTTGGCCATACTGTACTGACCCAATGCTCCTACTAGCCCTCTAATTGCAAGGGGGCCTTCTGAGCAAGCCTAAGTAAAAGCGGAAGACCTAGGCAGAACACCTACCATCACCCAATGCGCCGATTTCTACAACGCGTGGGAGCGACACAACAATCTGATTATATCCTTGGATGTTAAGCGGTCTATGGCGCTAGTGAGTAAAACGAACCTTTACACTCTCGCCAAGTCAAACTGTACCTTGGATCAAAGCAAGTGACAATTTTGGTTAGTGCGAACCGAATTTACAAATGGCTCTCTCCCGGGATGATTTGGGGTGTGGCTAGTGGCAAGGTCTACATTCCGCACGGATTGCCCACAGCAGTTGCCATTGGCTGTGCATGGTCCTGAGCTACTACTGCTGCAAGGCGAGTCTAGTGTTGAGCCGAGTATGCGTTGCGGCGCAGCCACGAGGCCCGGTTTCTCGCCTCTAGGCTAAAGTTGCCATCGACCAACAACTCCAACAGTACTTTTCTAGAACGAATTTCGCGCACATACGCCGGAGAACAATGATTCCAGTGCGCCTCCCACTCGTTGGATATTTGTCGGGAGCAATATGTACGCAGTCGCTGAAAGACGCTGGAGCGCGAAAGGCTGTGGGAGCCTCGCGGGCGCGGCGGAGATCCCGCGCGCGGCGCCCAATTGTAAGAAGAGGCGTCTGCGCGGGCTCCAAAGCGGCTAGGAAGCCGAAGAAGGAGGTCCGAAGCTAGCCGGCTGGCCGGCTGGCACAAGGTTTTCGGGGTCTGGGACGTTCCCCTCATGGAAAAGGAGGGCAGAGTTTCGTGGTCTTCTCAATCAACGCTTGGAATTCGCTGAGTCAAAGCCACGCCCGCGCTGTGATCCCACCTCTTCACTCTGTCTTTAGCCTGTTGCACCAGGCGCTCCGACAATATTCGACGGTTGGGGCGATTACACCTGGCCTCACTTTTTGAAATCAGATGTCAATTAGGATGCTAACATGTAAGTGGAGACTAATGCTGGCTGGTATAGCTAGGAGGGGGCATCTGAGGCTGCTCATTGATCATTCCCGTGTGCTGGGGCTGCATGGTCGACGTCGTAACCTGGTGCCCCGGCGGAACCATCATGCTCTGCTGCATCATGCCCTGCTGCGGCATCATGCCTCCCCCCATTATCCCCGGCTGGCCGCCAGTCGATATGGACTGCTGTACAAAAGGCATGCCCTGGCCCTGCATCATCATTGCCTGCCCTTGCATCGGCATTGCCTGCCCTTGCATCGGCATTGCCTGCCCCTGCATCGGAATTCCCATGGTCGGCAGCATAATGACGTTGGTATTGTTGTTATTGTTGTTGGCGGTGGCGGCAGGGACGGACTGGGTCACGATGACGGTCTGGCGCCGGCGGCGGCAGCAAATGACGATAAGCGTGATGACAATGACCCAGAAGATGATGGCGCCTATGATGCCGCCCGCAGTTGTGCCAGCGTCGCGCTTGCCGAAGGCGTGGAGGGTTGCGTCCACGGACGCAGCGTCGTGGACGGAGACTGTCGGGGCCTGGGGGTGTTAGTGTGGACACGGAGAGTGTTGGCGGAAGGCGAGAGTTCGACTTACCATTTTGATGAAGTCAATAGAGATGAGATTGTTTAGGAAAGTATGAGCAGGACAGGCTGGGAGTCGAAGAGTGCTATATGGAGAGATAATGGTGACAGCCACTGAGGGAGAGGTGGGAAGCGACTGAAGGCACGATTCGCTGGCGAAGCGTACTGAGCAGTAATTGTGCACGATAAACCGACAAAGAACATGGGGGAGAAGAACAGAGGTGTCAAGACAGAGAGGCGGCGGACGGCACATAAAAGACAGAGACTTACATGCGCGGGCCGCTGCTCCTCACCACCCACATTCCCAGATCAGCCTCCTAATCTCCCAGCCTTCCAACCAGAGAGTCTGGGAAATGTGACGGGCGCGTGATAGCTTCAATAGCTGAACGGAAGCGCTCAGCCTGCAGAGTGCCATGCAGGAGGAAGCGTCTCGATGTGGTTAGTCAAGGCGATGCCGATGAAGGCGGAGAGCTGGGTCCGGAAGCCTTGTGCGCTCACGTCGTGCTCGTCCATCGGAGCTGCCCGTGGCTGTGCGGACAGGCAGTTCCCGTCTTGCGGTTGTGTCGGTACTGGGATGACCGTCGCCGGTGCCCCAAGCCCGTCAATATCTGGGACGCCACGACGGGCGGCTGTGTGGCGACGCTCGCGGGGCATAGCGGGAGGGTCTGCGCCGTGGCCTTCTCGCCCGCCAGCTCGCGTCAGCGTCGAACGATGAGACCGCCAAGCTCTGGGACGCCACGACAGGAGGCTGTGTAGCGACGTTCGCGGGGCATGGCCTTTGGGTCCGCTCGGTGGCCTTCTCGCTCGACGGCTCCGCCGTCCAGACTGACAGAGGCGTCATGCCCCTTAACCCACCGCTTCTTCGACTGCCGCCTCATGTTCAAGACTATAGTGTGAGCACCGACCAGACGTGGATCACCCGGGCCGGGCAGAACCTGGTGTAGCTGCCGCCCGAGTACCGGCCAGCCGACCCGGCCGTGGCGGGCTCCACAGTGGCCGTTGGCTGTGCGTCCGGACGGGTGCTGTTCCTTCTGTTCTCCAAGGAAGGGGCCCAGTTTCCGTGAAGGAAGAAGGCATCAGAGTCTCCATCCGGCTTCCTCTCTTTCTTCTCATATCTCTGCCCTTCTACGGGTCGTAGGGGAAAAGGAAATTTGATACCTTTGCATCTCACCTGAAGAAAAGATTCTAGAACGTGCTTGGAATTTCTTGGCCGAGTGTGCCGCTTGTCGTGCTATCCGTGGTCTATATGCTCGGAAGGAACGCGTCGGTCAACCGGTGGAGCGGCGAGGTGAAGAAGAGAGCAGAAATTCATCAGGGCAGGTATCCGCGTCGGGGTGCGGCGGCCGTCGAGATGGGGGCCTCTTGCTGCTTCAGCCTTTCGAGGCCTCAGCCGCAAACCCAAGCGACCCCGCCAGTCGGCGCGAGCCGCGACGAGCTACCGGTCGAGCGCCAGTCCAACCACCCGGCCCGTCTTTTCTTCCGACTCCATCTCGCCGGCGACCACCGTCTGCAGGACACGCACCCAACTCGGCTGAACCTTGGGTTAGTCGGCCCAGAATGGCAGCAGCCACATTGTACAATCAGCCATATAAAAAGGACTTGTGTAAATTATCAGGGAAAACTTGGATTTGAGTTGAAAGTATTCGATATCCTGGCGCGCCGAGTAAGGGTCGTACTCAGCGACACACTTCTCCCGGCACTCCCAGAATAACTGGCGGTGGGGGAAGAGTATAGTTCTCGGCGACAGAAGTCGCTCCTGGAAAACCCACCCTCGGTCATAGAGCGGGCTGCCGGCCACAAGCGACTCCCATGCGTGTTCCGGGAGAGCGTGAAAGAATTTGGACGGCTCCAACTCGAGTCGGCCGTCGATGGGACACAGAGCCGGATTCCGGTCACGGAAAAGCCCCCATCCCTGTGCCACGGCCAATCTCGAGGAGGAAGACGCGGACGTTGGTCAGTAGGTAACGCCCCATCTCCTTTAAGGCTTTGTCGCTGAATGCATGCGAGAGCACTCGCCGCTTGCGAGCATGGCCTCCTTATCACGGTTATTGAACGTGTTAGGAGGCGGGTGGAGAATACCCATCACGAGATACGGGCTCATCACGAAATACGGCTCCCCGCACCTCACATCTCGCCCCCTTTCCCCATTGGACTGCGGTCATCGTAGCGGGGGTCGCACAGAACCCACTACCTAAGGTACTGAAAGAGAAAATCCTTCCTTGTTCGCTGCGTAGAAAGCAAGTCCATGGTGAGAGCTTCTCCGGCCCATCTATCTCCATAGGTTCGCCTCCCGTAACGAATCTTTCCCCTATTCAGCTAGAATGGCTTCCGGTCAGAACCTCACCTCTCTACTCTCTACCTTCCTTACCGCCCTGCACATCCTGCACTCCCAGGACGTTCTAGATGCCTACGGCCATCTCTCCGTCCGCAATCCGGCCGCCCCAGCCGGCGGCACCTTCTTCATGTCGCGCAACATGCCGCCAGCGCTGGCCGCCGGCCGGCATGACATCGTCGAGTACCACGTCGCTAACGCGTCGGCTGTCAACCCCTCGGCGCCGAACGGCTTCATCGAGCGCGTTATCCATAGCGAGATATACAAGCGGTTTACTGGCGTGAACTGTGTGGTTCATAGCCACGCCCCTGCCGTGATCCCGTTCACGATGAGCGATGTGCCGCTGCGGGCGGTAGTGCATCTGGCTGGGTTTCTGGGTGAGTAGCCGGAAGGGCCGGGGGAGAACGCAGGAGTGGAGGGGTATACGGAGTAGACCTGACATGTGAAAAGGCAGCGAAGTCCCCGTCTTCGACATCAGCAAATATTACATCACAAATGACACGCAGGACCTCTTGGTCAAGACCGTGCCGCTTGGCGCTGCCCTAGCAGAGCAATTCGGGAGTCCCTCGAGCAACCTCTCAGACCACGCGGTGGTGCTGATGCAGAACCATGGCTTTACGACTGCCGCGGCGGACATCAAGACGGCAGTGTTCCAGGCGGTATACGCGCAAGTCAATGCCAAAGTCCTCTCCGACACGCTGAACCTCGAATCTGCGTTCCCGGGGACCAGAGAAAAGGGTGTTGTGTACATGACGCACCAGCAGATCATTGATAGCTGGAAGACTAATATCGGTACTACACAGCGGCCTTGGGACCTTTGGGTGAGGCAGGTGAAGGTGAATCCACTCTATGCCAACGAATTGGACGCAGATGTTTGACCGGCACATCTAAGGGCAATGGGTTCATCTTTTCGCGACCGGACTCCGCTTGAATGCGAGTAATGCTAGTTGTTCTGCCAGTCGAGCCGAGAATACCAGTCGGCATCTGTCACTGCGAGACCGTGTGATTCACACCTGTCCTGCAACACGGTGAAGGGGTGAGTTGGTCTTCCACCTTAGCCGCATACGCAAGTCCTCTGGTTAAGGTAGTATGCTCGGAAGAGGATGCTCTCTCCACGTTCGCATCCGATCTATTTTCCAGTTCTCGTTCGGCGGAAGATGTGTTCCGGTGCACTTTTTGCGGTACACAACATACTTAGGCTAGGTTATTTGCTTCTGCGTCGGTGGTGCAAAGGCCGGTCGGCGCCGCTTTATGGTTCAGTTGTTGGCTAAGGGGTCGCCGACGGAGTGCTACAGCTGTTCACATTTGCATCAGTTGCCCACTGAAGACGGAATATCTCTTCTACGAAATCCGTAAACTCGGGATTCTCCATGTGGTTTTAGACGACAAGGACCTCGAATTCAACGATGGCCGCTTGAAAGTTCGGGTTCTGCGTTGCGATGGCCTCCCTCTGACGTGCCCGGCAGAGTGACATTCGTTTCCAAAGCAAAAAATCAATCAATATTCATACTCTAGTGCGCCGTTAAGGCATTCAGAACCTCTACGAAGTAAATACAGGTGGGAATAACCGTGCCGTAGGGCTGGACGAAACCCCCCCGCTTCGTTTCCGCTACGCATGCCGTCTATAAGTAAACTATAGTGCCTGATATTAAGGCCGCGTCCCTGTTTATCAGATATATTGCTGTTAGAACCTTAGGAAAGGCAGCTCGTCTGCCAACTTTCACAGATATAAAGGCGAAAGACTTTCCTCTTCCGCTCGATCCCCAGCGCCTGGACGGCCGCCTAGATTCGTCTCACATAACGGTAATTAGCACCTAGAGACTGGTATGGAGGCCCTCTTAGACCCTTAGAGCTGCGGAAACCTTATATGCTGTTCTGCGCTGCCGCCGCCCGCCGTGCTGTCGTTTCATTCCGTGAGCCCTAAAATGCTCAGTAGCCGGACTCTTTGTTAGTTACTAATTGAAGGGAAGCACATGGAGGACGAGCGAGGACAGTATTGTTCCGTCCAACACGAAGTGTGTGACGGCTTGTCGTTAACGTTAGTCGGAATACGATGGAGCTGGAAGGGTCGATAGTGATGAGCGTCCCTCATAGTCCGGTATCGTCTTCTGTGCTAAAGGGTACGGGACCGGGCCGAGCAAAAGCAACCCAAAGGGGGGTCGGTGCGGCTGCCCGCATCCTAGACCGACCACTCAGCTTGGACGCGGCCGCGAAACCTTCCCGTCCACCTCAGCGCCAGGCACCAAAATTCCCCCTCAGCCAGAGTTGTGATCATCATCGCACCGTATTTCGGGCCGACACATCATTGCAAGAATGCCGGACACACGCTCGGATGGTAAAGACGGCAGTCCCGTGGCCGCGACAGAGCCCGGCCCGGCCAGCCTGGCGCTCGCGGCCGACGTCCGCGTCTCGCTCCAGGTCGGCGACGGCCGCTTCACCACCATGAGGGACACGCTCACCTCCGAGAGCACCTTTTTCGCCTCGCTCCTCTCAGGCCGGTGGGACAACCGGCTCGCGGACGGCTCCTACTTCATAGACGCCGACCCCGTCGTCTTCGGCCACGTTCTCGACTACCTGCGCCGCGGCGTCTTTCCCGTGTTCTTCGACAAGGAGCGAGGCCACGACCACGGGAAGTACCATTCGCTGCTCGCCGAGGCGCGATATTTCGGCATCCCGGCGCTATCGCAGTGGATCGCCGAGAAGCGGTACCTGGACGCCGTCAGGATCGTCCGCGACATTCATACGTTCCAGAACCAGCGGGAGGCCAACGCCTTCTGCGGCGGACTTGCCAACGACACCATCGTGGAGAAGATCGAAGTGCAGAGCGGCATTACCAAGGTTTACCTGTGCCCGGCGGAAAAGCTGCACAAAGGCGACCCCAGCAAGTGCGACAAGTGGTGTGCCATCGTGCAGGGTAGCGAGACCAAACCCTGGAGACCTGGCGAGATGTTTGTGGAGGAGGTTTATAAGCAGTTTATGGTCACGACGGTTAAGACGGTGTTCGATCACGAGGTTTGCATGCACGCCTAAGTGCCGTGACTCCGGGCGGACGATACGGGTTGCTTGCTTTCTGAGCAGAGAACCAGGAGGCCCTTGCTTTGGCCGTCAGTCGGGCGTCATGCTACAAGGACGGCATCGATCATTTCCAACGAATCCCTATTCAGCCCAAAAAGCTGATATCCGAGAGGTATCTCTTGGTTCTTCACATGAATCTAAACTACTGTTCACCTTATCATCGTACTCTACCTTGTCGAAGGTCCACATACCGTCGTCGCGGCATGTCTCCTCGCAACTCAGGATATCACTCTCTTCCCAGAACATTATCATGACAACGTAGGGACTTGGCAGTGAGGTTTCCCTAGTGGAAGCTTGGCCGAGATATCGGTTTGTTCTTCTCAAAAGTGTCCGACCTAGCCAGTGGTTATACGCGGGATCCACATCCAGCTCCACTCACCTGCCACTTCAATTCAACCTCTCCGACTTTCAACGCCGCCACGACACTTGTTCATCATACTCTCTGGATGTCTCTGATATCTCCAGCCCCTGTTTCCAGCACATAATTTTCCAACTAGGCTGGCTCGCCTTTATATGCCGATGATGAACACATCCGAGGCGACCGAGGAACAGGTTGGCCTTGGCGTGCTTGATGACGACCACGCTCAGGCACTGCGACTGGCTATGGCAAACATCTTATCAACAGACATCGCCCTATTCACATACGCCCAACTACTGGATGGTCTACCGATAGAGTAGTCTCTGCGAGATTCATACGTCGCGCTAGATGGCCACCCTGTCTTTGAGATGCCCCACGCGCAGATCTGCAAAGGCTTTCTTGCGAAAGCTGAGGATCTCAGATCACGTTTCGACCCCTCGCGGCTATATTTAGGCCAAAAATTGAGAAAGCACCCAGCCTTCTAACGTCAATGGGGGCCCCTAAGCGGCCCCGGCTTCGGTGATAGCGCAGCGATACCAAGAGGCTGAAGAGTATGTGTCTAGCTACTCCTGGCCTTCCAGAGCACTACACCTGGATCTCAAGAGTTCAATATGCGACTTATCGAGATTGCGGTGGTCGGCTGCCACCAGATTGCGGCTTACATCTTCGAGCTCGACGATGGTGCTCATAAACGCCAAGTCCATCAAGACTGGCTTCAAAGCCCGGCAGCGCACAAATGGAGAGAGATTCGCGGCCGAGCTCCCCCACCGGGGGCGTTTTTCCACCGATACTACTTAGCCCCCGAGCAGTATCCACGCAGCCTTGCCGATGTTGCGGGGTATTGGGCAGAGGGGAAGATCTTTGGTGGCGTGGTGCTGTTCGATCGTGGCGAGACCGAGACCGAGGTACGGGAACACTACTCGCCCAACATCATACGCAGAGGTTGCTGACTCTTTCCGCATCTTAGTGCAAAGGGATGTGGATTCACGGTGCCCTCAGCAACGGCCCAAACACGCGTTATCCTCCGACCGCCAAGCAATTCGAAGCTTTTGTCTCATTTCTCCTTGCCGACGGGGCCGAGCGACCGCACTGTCCGTTACCTATCCACGGAACGCCACAAAACCGACCTCGTTGGGATGCATACGCTTTTACGGATTTTCATATCTTTCGGGATCGATATGAGCGGAAGATTCGGCCGGTACAGCCCGGGAGAAGCTTCGGGCCGCGGCGGGTTGTCAAGACCGTCCTCGACTGGCCGGAGATGGCCGACGAAGTCTTCCTCATCCAGAAGGCCCAGCTTCACTACAGCGGCGTGCTTTCTGACGAGGAGGCCGTTTCCGCCGCGGAGGAGCGTCTGAGGTAGGTGACGCCATCATCCCCGTTTTGGCGACCCAATAGATGGTGAGTGAGAGAGGCGTCTGCTGGCATCTGGGCGTACGCGCATCGTGCAACTCGTACAATGCAAAAGGCCATGCCATGGACGTTGGGGACGGGTGATACCCCAGGTGCAGGTTGAATCGGGTGAATGACCTCACGCTGTCAGTGAACTGGCTATTCTAGCAGCGACTTGTCGGTTGAAGGGCGATCTCGCTGTGACCGAAGTCGTCTTGCACGCCAGCTTCCGTCGTACGCTTGGGACGATACAATAACCTTCAATCTACTCGACCCTGGTCGTAAACAAGTCCTCGAGAGACCAATGTGTGTTACGGACCAGTGACGTCAATACGCTGAGCGAGGCCAAGTCATTTTCTGTCCGCCGAACCGGTCTACCTACTCAGGTGTTGAACTTCGAGCGGCAGTGTCGGTGCACCTCCTCAAGAAATGGTCCGAATGCGGCTGAGGTGGATGGTGGTCTCCTGCGGACTCGGGGTTTGACGAAACCGATGAGAGGAAGTCAGTGCTAAGTGGTGGCGTAATACTTCGGTCACGATAATTGGCTCGATGGCTGGCCCCGGGCGGCTGAACAGGAACGATGGCCGCGCCCTCCAACACAACTCGTTCCAAGGCAAGATCGGATTCTAGCTTTTGGCGCGAAATGCAGGTGCTCTGCTAAATGTAGGTGTATTCCTTACCCTGCGGCGAGCGATCCTGTTCCCTGTCCGCACTCGCAACCAACCGCAACGGGGCGAGCTTCAAATCGACGGAGGATGGCGGCATCCCGCCCGGAGGCAGCGGCAGCGCCGATCCCGCCGACACCACCGGCGGCCCAGCCCGGGGAGCCCGGCCGCGGATCGACATTCCCTCTCTTCGCCGATCTCCCAGCAGAACTCCGCCTCAAGATATGGCACTTCTCCTTCGAGCCGCGGGTTGTGGCGCTCTACACGCGCAAGCTCCACTACGCCGACGACGCGCAGAGCCGCGGCATCCCGGTGTGGCAGTCGCGCAACGCCAACCCGGCGCAGCTTTCGGCGTCGGTCGAGGCGCGGCAGGCGGCGCTGGAGCACTACACGGTGTCGCTGGCGCTGGCCCCCGAGCGCGCCGCCGAGCGCGCCGGCGAGTCGCCGCCCGACCCGGACCGGCGGCTCTACCTGTCGCCGCGCGACGACACGGCCGTCGTGCTGGGCGAGTTCCACGTCGAGCGAGTGCAGAAGCTGCTGCGCCACGTTCGGCAGCACGACCCGCGCGGCCGCGGCCTCCGCCGCTTAGGCGTCGGCGCCGGCTGCTTCGCCCATCAGGGCGGCGGCTGGCTGCTGCGTGTCTACGCCAAGAACGTCTTCCGCGACCTCGACGAGCTGCTGCTCTTCATGTACAACGGCCGCGCCCCGCCCGACTCGTGGCCCACCGGCGGCGAGTGCGAGCTGCTCGCCTGCCATGCCGCCGACTACTACCGCCGCTTCGTGCTGGGCCGCGGCGCCGAGCTGCGCAACGGCGACGAGTGGCTGCGCGTCGGCCGCGCCAACGCTGAGCTGCGCGTCGTCGACCTGGTTTTCCGGAGCGAGCGGGGGTCGGACATCGGCAGGGAGGTCGACCCCGTGGAGGCGGGCCGTTTAATGGCCATGTTTCCCGACATGGAGACGGACATGTTGAATTCGCTGCTTGCGGATGCGGACCTGTAGCTCGTTTAATACCACGGCATCTCAGGCGCCTGTCGGAGGGAGAGGCTTGTTATACAGCAGTGTTGGTATCTGGGGCCAGCTGTTGCTGGCGTATGGCATACATGAATGTACAACGCCCGTCAATCACGGCGCCTTCTCAATATCCTGTCCTGCACGAGCCGACTCGCGACATCGGCACCCTGGTTCAGCGAAACCGCGCCCACGATTGCATATAGCGTCGTCGTCAAGACCACGTCGAGGCCTGACGCATCGAGGTTCTCGGGCTGCAGGACACGCATGTTAGAGCTGAAGGTGGTTCGGAGGGGAAGGAGGAGCTGCCGTACCAACCGCGGTTTCCAACGCACTATTTCCTTCAATCCGGCTTCCGTGGCGATCTTTGCAATCCTTTCTGGTGCAGTGATCTCTCGAGGATCGTGCACTCCCAGCTTGTCCACGTTTCTCAGGGAAGGGTGTTGGAAGGGTTCCCTGCCGAAGGGGTCGGGTCTTTCGTCACCTGAAACCGCCGGCGAGAGCATTACTGACCGCATCGTCTCGAGGGCGACAATCTGTCGGCCTGAACGAGGAGCATCGTCAGCTTGCGCTTCGAAGGACACACAATGTCTGGGGGCTGGAAGGCCACGGCCAGAGCATTGACTTACCATAAAACGCCAATCTAGTATTGAAGCCTCTCCTGCCGTAGTCGAAGCTCTTGTGCGTCACAGCAAGCCACTTCGTCTCCTCCGGGAGAAGGCGCGTGGTCTCCCGCCCCAACAGCCGTTCCAAGACCCGGTCGAGCTTCTCCGGGTCCTCGTTGACCGCCCAAACCTGCCGACGGGGATCCTTGGCTGTGTTCAGTTTGACGTGGCCCTTCATCTCAGGGGGCGTCTGCGCCCATCGTGGTAGCTGCTCTTCTGAAGGCGCCGGACCTTGGTCCGAGATGGCCGACCTTGCTGGGCAGGAGGTGCCGAAAGACGCGTAGGACGTAGGTCGGACGTAGGGCTTGAAGGACGAGTTCCTGCAAGAGCGCAGAGCCTGCCTTGAGAAACTCATGGTATGTCGCCAACCATTGAACGGGAGGGCAGTTGCCGATTCTGGTCGCGGGCAAACTTTGAATTCCGGCGAGGACGTTTGAGCTTTTCGCGACAAGCTTGCGCCAAGTCACGTGCGATAAGCCGATACGGGTCCACAAGGCCTGAGCTGGGGGCCTTGTCATTGGCCAATCGTTTAGGGGTCTCTCTGCGGGCTGGAACGCTGACCAGATCGTCGCCTTTTAGGTTCAGCGACGCGCCTCCACCTCCCCAGTCCTTCGGAGGCGCCTCAAGCTACGCACTGTCAGACTCGGCCGGTCGCAATGTGCGTCTCATTGTAGCCCAAGCAGGCGTTCCTTTTGGTCACGAATTCCCTGAACCGGCTTCCTCGAACATGGATACGCGGCAGAGTAGCAGAGTCCTCCTAGCGAGGCTCGCCGGCGTCCTTCCCCAAGGCCACGGCTTTGGCATCTACCACCTCTCGACACCGCCAACGAAGACGAAAGCCCTCTTCCACCCACCCCCAGATGCCCACCCCGACCGAACGTATTGCGAAAACCACTTCCTCGCCGTGACGATCAACGCGGACCGCGGGAACCCCTCGGCGGGGGACGGCGAGGATGGCGCGGGGAAGCGGGCGCAGGTGATGGTGTTGGCGCTCGAGGTTTTCATATTTACGACGGCGTTCTCGACGATAGTGTTTGTCTCGAAAGCCGACTCGACGGGCTATCTCCAACTCCTCGGCTTGCCCAAGGGCACGCCGTCCCCGATTCGCGAGGTTGCCTCGACGTTCGTGTCCTACCTCCTCGAGCAGCGGCGGCGCAAGGGTATACAGTCCGTCATCAGCCTCTTCGCGCGGGCGCAGTCGCAATATCTGTTTCCCGGGAGCGTTGAAAACGCCGGGAAACATGTGCTCGACGACAGAGGGCTGGTCAGGTGGTGGTGTCGCGTCCTCAACCCCCTGCTCGAGGAGCCGTGCGACCGCTCGCCCCTCCAACGCAGGCCATGGCGGGACGTACACGGATACTTGATCGTCCCGGGGTTAGACGTCTACGAAACACGCGCATTTCTCCCGAGGACCGCCTCGGCCTCTAATAACTGGACCGTCGGGCATCCCCTGATTGAAATATCACACTACAGCCAGGAGTACGATTGGGTCCCTCCCCGGTCTCTCATACCGCGGTATCCAGACGACCCCAAGTCAAGATTTCGAGATGAACTCGACTTAGAGTCGTCTAGGTGGAAAGAGGAGATGGGCACATGGAAGAGCGTGAAGACGCTGGATCAGTTCTGGGAGATGATGGCCTTCCGGCAGGAGTGCTCCAGCGGCAGGCTCACCGGCTTCATATGGGTCGTCTTCGATCCAAAGGACGTACCGAACAGCACGTCGTCGTCGACTCAAGCCACGACACCTTCCCTTCTCACGCCGACTGCATCCTTCAGCGACTCCTTCCCACCGAACCCCCCGTCGACGCCGCCACGGCGCCTCCTCGGGCCGGGCGCGACGACCCCACGCTCCAGCCCTCTTAAGCATGCTGGCACACCGGGAACTGTGACCCAATCGCCCGTAAAACGGTCCAAGCCCAAGAAGAAGGCGCTCACGGGCAGGATCGTCCCGCGGCAGCCCCGCGTGAAGACGCACCTGAGCAACAAGCTCGCCGCCCAGCCCGTCTCGACGGCATACTACTACTGGCCCCCCGAGGGGAGGGGGGAACGTCTCGTCGACGAGGCCCTCTACAAGCGCTGCACAGAGCTGCTGCTCCACCTCGACTTCGCCACGCTGGAGAAGGGTGTTAACAGCACAACACGGTGGATAAGTGAGGTGGGCATGGGCGCAGAATGGGGCTTTGACATCGTCGGAAGGAGAGAGTTGCCGACGCAGGTGGTCAACGGGGCGGGCGGGCGGACAGTGAACAACCTCTCGGGTCTGGTCAAGCGGAAGAGAGCACCCGAAGGGAGTAACGAAGGAGGACCAAACCTTGGGGGTGAAGAACCGGTGGGCAAAATCAATGTCCTCGGGGCAGGCTTGATTCGGAAGAAGACGGCTGCCGCGACGGCGGCGAACGGCAAGGCCGTCCCGGTTGTGGAAACAGACCAAACCATGACAGACACCCCCGAGGAACCGAAAGTCAACGTTCTCTCGGCTGGCTTGGTTAGGAAACGGCCCAAGCCAAGCTGACCTTGGGTACACCGGCAGCGGTTTTGTATAGATGCATCACGCGCGGCGGTTCGGGATTGTTGGAAACGTGTACCAGATACGCCATCTGGATATCTACGAATACGATGCGTGGCACGCGACGATTGAACGGTCGGGTCATGAAAGCTAGGTACATCTTTGCATCTGCGTCTCCTAGGGAATCAAGTCTTCCGCCGTTTCGGTGCCCGCTCCCCTACC
>Ga0247771_1000219_pt1 | contig 20561 bp, 22 predicted proteins | sample UWRJL197509C6_FD_179948 | JGI IMG/M metagenome (GOLD analysis project Ga0247771, IMG submission 179948) | Plant litter microbial communities from Arlington Agricultural Research Station in Wisconsin, United States - UWRJ-L197-509C-6 | ecosystem: Environmental > Terrestrial > Plant litter >... | reverse complement strand
AACCGCTTCGCCACGCCCTGGTACCAGCGGGCGTCGTGCAGCCACCACGAGCGGTAGACGTCCATCATCTCCGCGCGGGTGGTGGTGTCGATCTCCTCGATCGCGGTCATCCCCGTCCTCCACCGGCGAGCTGTTCCTGGAACCGCTCGCGCATGAGCCGCTTGAGCACCTTGCCGGTCGCGCCCTTGATCACGTCGGTAGCGTCCATCCGCAACGCCCGCGTCAACGGCGGGAAACCCTTGGCCCGCAGGGTCTCGTTGACCACGTCCGTCCACTTGACATCGTCGGTGCCGTCGTCGTCGGCGAGCTGGAGCAGCACGTACGCGTCCGCCACGCCGTCGCCGTCCCAGTCGGCTCGCACCCCTTCCGGGGCCACGCCGACGACCGTGCAGTCCGCCAGCGCGGGGATCTGCGCCAGCAGCAGCTCCTCCGTGCGGGTGCTGAAGACGATGCCCTCGGCGGTCCGGATCGCGTCCGGCGCGCGGTCGAGGTGGTAGAAGTTGCCCTCCTCGTCCTGCACGGACAGGTCGCCGGTCAGCCAGTAGCCGCCGAGCCGCAACCGGTGGAACGTCAGCGAGTCGTTCCAGTAGCCCGGCGTCAGCGTGGGCGAGCGCACGCCGAGCCTGCCGACCTCGCCGGGCGGCAGCGGCTGACCGTCCTCGGACAGCACCGCGGCCTCCGCGAAGCTGATCGGCTTGCCGATGCACCGCCCGTAGGCGGAACTGCCGGGCTTGTGGCCGTTGTGGAAGATCGAGTAGCCGGTCTCGGACGAGCCGAGGCCGTCGGTGAACACCGAGCCGGGCACCCGGACGCGCTGGAAGTCCTGGTTCACCTCCAGGTGGCTGCCCTGCGCGATCAGCTCGCGCACGTGGGCCTCGTGGGCGGCGTCCCCGGTGTTGTACCAGGCCTCGACGCTCTCCAGGTCGCGTGCGGACAGGTCCTCGGCGGCCATCTCGCCGTAGGTGCCCGCGAACGCGAAGATCGTCGTGGGGTGGAACTCCTCCGCCGCGTCCAGCACGTCGATCCCGCGCTGGCTGGACAGCAGCTTCACCGGCGAGCGCAGCAGCAGGCCGAACATCATCACCGACATCGCCGCGTTGTGCGAGCCCGGCAGCGCCACCAGCAGCCTGCCCATCGAGCCGCCGACCGACAGCCGCAACCGGTGCAACTGGGCGTACAGCAGGGTTTGGTGGGTGTGCGGCACGGCCTTGGGCATCCCCGTCGTGCCCGACGAGTGGGAGATGATGATCGGGTCCGTCGAGTGGTGCCGGTACGGGTAGGACTCCGGCAGCGGCCCGGCCGCGGTGATGTCCTCGGCGGTCACCAGGAACCCGAGGTCGAGGTCGCCGTCGGCGAGCGTCGGGCGGTGCTCGACGTCGGCCACCGCGCCGACCGCGCCCTGGCGGCGGACGTACTCGCGGGCGATCTCCGGGCGCAGGTTGCCGTTGACGAACGACGGGATCGCGCCCAACGACGTCAGCGCCAGGAAGTTGACCGCGAACTCCGTGCTGGAGCGGGTCTGGATGGCGACCGGGTCACGCGGTTTCACGCCCTGGGCGTGGAACCAGGAGGCGTAGACCTCGACGGCGGCGTGCAGCTCGCCGAGCGTCAGCACCGCCGGGTGGCTCCCGTCGGGGGCCCGCCAGGTGCCGTCGGTCCACAGCACCTCCTCGTCCAGGTCCCGGCCGTAGGCCTTCATCCGGTGGATGACGTTGCCCGCGCCGAGGTCCGCGTCGGACAGGATCCGCGCGCGTTCCGCCTTGGTGATCATGGTGTGGACCCTTCGTCTCGGACGGCCAGGTGCCGTAGGTCGTGCCCGCCGCCGTCGGGCGGGGTGTCGCGGTCGACCCACAGGGCGACCGCGAAGTCCTCGGTGGGCGGCTCGAGGTCCAGCTCCCCCAGCGCGGCGGTGGTGCGGTCGTTCCCGGTCAGCTCGACGCCGACGACGAGCACCCGGTCCAGCTCCGGGTCGTCCAGCAGGACGGCCGCGGCGTCGAGCAGCGCGGAACCCAGGTCCTCGGTCGCGGACAGCGCGACCAGCGGCCCGGTGACGCCGAACTCCTTGCTCAGCCAGCCGAGGACGGCGTTCGGCGTGGCCTGCATGAACAGCAGCGGGTTGCCGACCTGCCCGCCGACCATCAACGTGCTGGCCAGGTCCGTCGTGGTCGAGTCGCCGACGACGCTGCCGAGCACGATCGCGGTCCGCGAGCCGTCGCCCGGCCGGTCGACCAGGCACCGGTGCGCGACCGCGTTGACCAGCGGGTTGAACGCCGACTCGATGAACCCCGGCACCGGGTCGGCGCTGCGCGCGGTGGTCATCGGCGCTCCAGCACGAGCGCGGTGTTGGCCCCGCCGAACGCCGCGTTCACGCTCAGCGCCCGCCGGACGTCGGCGGGCCGCGACCGGTTCGGCACGAGGTCGAGGTCGCACTCCGGGTCGGGGGCGGTCAGGTTCGCGGTCGGCGGCAGCACGCCGTCGGCGAGCGCCAGCAGCGTGATCACGAACTCCACGACGCCCGCGGCCTCCAGCAGGTGGCCGGTCGTGCCCTTGGTGGAGCTGACCGGGACCCGGTCGGCCCGCGCGCCGAACACCGACCGCAGCCCGCGGGTCTCGGCCGGGTCGTTGTGCTTGGTGGCCGTGCCGTGCGCGTTCACGTAGTCGACCCGCAGCCCGTCCGGGTCGCCCGCGCGGCGCAGCGCCCGCTTGGCCGCCGCCGCGAGTCCCGCGCCCTCCGGGTGCGGCCGGGCGATGTGGTGCGCGTCCGACCCCGCGCCCCAGCCGACGACGGCCGCCAACGGTCGCGCGCCCCGGCGCCTCGCGGCCGTTGCCGACTCCAGCACCACGGTCGCCGCGCCGTCGCCGAGCAGCAGCCCGTCGCGGTCCGCGCTGAACGGCCGCACCACGCCGCCGCGCGACAGCGCCCTCCCCGAGTCGAACTTGGCGAAGTTCTCCTCCTCCACCAGGTACGCGCCCGCGCACACGGCCGACGTCAGCCGCCCGGACGCGATCTGGTGGCAGGCGTGGATGATCGCCGTCGCGGAGGCCACGCAGGCGTTGGTGAACGCCAGCCGCTGCCCCGTCGCGCCGAGCCGCGCGGCCAGCAGGTCCGCCTGCCTGGCGGGCACCGTGTCGGCCACCTCCACGCCCGCCTCGCCGCGCCAGAACCGGGTCAGCGCGGCGAAGTCGCCCGCCGTCCCGACCAGCACGGCCGTGTCGTCGCGCGCGGCGAGCCCGGCCATCCCCACGGCCTCGTCGGCGCACTCGCCGAGCACGTCCCGCAGCGCGTCGGGCTTGTCGCCCCCGGTGGTGGCGGCGAACGAGGTCCGGTACGGGCCGGTGTCGAACCGCGTGGTGGGGGCGAACGACGGCACGCCGCCGAACACCCCTCGGCGGACCGCGTCGGCGCCTTGGCCGAACGCCGTCCGCACCCCGAACCCGGTCACCACCACCTCAGCCATCGGCGGGCTCACCCGCCTGGACGCGGACGAGGTAGTCGGTGATGCCGCGCAGCGAGCCGAACGCGGTGAGCTGCTCGTCGTCCGGCTCGATCACCAGGTCGTACCGGGTGCCGAGCTGGTGCAGGAACCACACCAGCCCCAACGAGTCCAGCGCCAGCTCGGCGTCCTCGTCGAGGTCGGCGGGCAGCTCCGGGAAGATCTTGGGGTCGGACAGCAGCTCCCGCACCAAGTCCGTGGTGATCTCCACGCGCGTCGTCATGCCGTGGCGCCCCGCTCGACGATGTCGGCCGCCAGTTCGCCGAGGGTCATCGCGCCGAGCGGCTCGATGTCGGTCTCCGGGAACTGCACGTTGAACCGCCGCTCCAGCCGCATGGTCAGCTCGATCAGGCTCAGCGAGTCCAGGTCGATGCCGCCGCTGCCGAGCGGGCTCTCCACGCCGACCTCGTCGGGCGCGATCGGGTGGTTCATGTCCTTGACGACCGTGGTGACGATGAAGTCGCGGATCTCGTTCTCGAGCGTCGGCATCGGCCAACCCCTTCTGCGGTGGGAAATCAGGACGGTCCGGGAACGGCGCTCCGCAGGGTCTGCGTGCGCCGGATCAACTTCCCGTTGGGGGTGCGGGGGAGCGCGGGCAGCACCCGGATCAGCCGCGGCACCTTGTAGGCGGCCAGCCGGTCGCGGCACCAGCCCGTGAGCTCGCCCGCGCCGGGACCGCCCTCCTCGGCGGACACGTACGCCTCGATCGACTCGGCGTGGATCACGACCACGTCGGTGATCCGCGGGTGCTGGCGCAGCACGGACTCGACCTCGACCAGGTCGACCTTCAGCCCGCCGATCACCACCAGCGAGTCGCTGCGGCCCAGCAGTCGGACGGCTCCGTGCTCGTCTTGCACGGCCCGGTCGTGAGTCCGGAACCACGTGTCGACATAGCGATCCGCCACCAGATGATCGGACACAGCCCCGCGGTTCTTGTGATCGAAGAGGTACGGGGTTCCCTCCAGGAGTTCGACCTCCAGCTCGCCTTCGTTGACGCGCAACGTGATTCCCGGAGCGGCCTTGCCGACGGCCGGGCGCGCGTCGCCGCTGACGTCCATCGCGATCACGCCGGTCTCGGTCGTGCCGTAGGACTCGCCGAGGCCGACGCCGAACCGCTCCCGGAACACCTCCGCGACCCCGGTGGGCATCAGCTCGCCGCCGGACACCGCCGCCCGCAGGGACGGCAGCACCGGCACGGTCTTCGCCGTGGTCAGCAGCTCGTAGTGGAACGGCGTGCCGAAGATCGCGTGCACGTCGTGGCGCTCGGCCGTGGCCAGCACGTCCTTGGCCGACAGGCGCGGCGTGAACACCGCCGCCACGCCCGCCGCCAGCGAGTGCAGCAACCCGGCGATCAACCCGAAGCTGTGCGCGGTGGAGCTGAGCAGCAGCACCCGTTCGCCCGCCTTGGGCATCCCGTCGATCCGGGTGAACCGCTCGACCTCCGCGGCCAGCGCGGCGGGCGTCCGGCCGATCACCTTCGGCTGCCCGGTCGAGCCCGAGCTGAACTGGACCAGCCGGTGGTCCGTCGTGGCCCGCTCGCCGTCGCGGTGGTGCTTGGTGACGACCTCGTACGTCGGCTGGAACGCCATCGCGAACCGCCCGCCCGCCGTCGCCCGGACGGTGAACTCGGGGCGGCACAACGACCGCAGGGCCTCGACCTCCGGCGGCGCGAACCGGTGGTCGACCAGCATCACCTGCGCGCCCAGCGACCACAGCGCGAACACGACCTCCACCTGGGTGCGGCTCGACGGCACCTGCACGAGGACCGTCGACCCGTCCCCGATGCCGAACCCGGCGAACACCCTGGCCTCGGCGGCGACGGACCCGCGCACCTCGGCCCGGTCCACCACGCGCTCGTCGTGCACGAGGTAGGGCAGGTCGCCGGGGTGGGCGTCGAACAGGGCTTCCAGGAGGGCCCGCATCAGCTCTCCTTGCAGAATTCGCCGATCGGGATGCCCACGTGCCGCTGGTCGGTCGCCAGGTAGCCGAGCAGTTCGTCGCCCTGCTGGAGCTCGGTGACGTTGCGGACCTTGCCGCCGGGGCCGAGCAGCCGGACGTGCCAGTCGTCCTGCACGGTCAGGCTGACCACGACGCCGTCGACGGAGTGCGCGGTGATGCTGAGCAGCGGGCGCGACTCCAGCTTGGACCGGCCGACCACGACCCGGCGGGTGCGGCCCTCGGAGTTGACCGCGAGGACCGTGCTGCCGGAGTGCAGTTCGCTCAGGTAGTTGGTCCGGTTCTCCGGGCCGAGCACGTACGAGTGCAGCGCGCCCGCGTTGACCCGGAACGGGCGGGTCGGCATGTAGGGCAACGGGTGGGTCTCGCTGCACGACAACAGGAAGCCGGTCGAGAACGAGCCGACGAGGATGCCCTCGTCCTCCTCGAAGTGCGTGCAGGTGTCGACGCACACCCGGTCGCCGAGGCCGTGGTGCTCGATGCGGTCGACGATCAGCGTGGCCAGCTCCAGCTTCGGGCTGGTCGCCTCCAGCATCCGGCTGAGCGCGAACACCTCGGTCGCGTCCTTCGGCGCGAGCATCACGCCCTCGGAGCCGCGCTCCAGCACGTCGACCACGATCGACGCCTCTTCGATGTCGCCGCAGACCGTGAACAGCTTGCCGGGCGCGCGGTCGGCCGCGGCCAGCACGATCTCCAGGGGGATCTTGGTCGGGTCGGCGAACCGCACCACGCTGTAGGGCAGCGCGACGGCGGCGGCGCAGGCGAGCTGGAGGGTGCGGTCGTCGTGCACGTCCACCCACGCGGCGGCGTTGTCGCGGTCGCCGGTGGCCAGCACGAGCGCGTCCAGCTCGGCCTGGTCGGCGACGACCGTGGCGCTGATGCCGGTCGTGAAGGCTCCGTCTTCCAGGTCCCCACCGATCAGCACGCTCGCGATCGTCGGGGGCAGGGTCGCCAGCACGGCGGGGTCGTCGGACACGAGCCCGTGCAGCCGGGAGTGGATGGCGGCGTCCACGACGCCCTCCACGTGCTGCGGGGCCACGGTGCGGAGGTCGATCCAAGCGAGCGTCACAGGGCACCTGTCGTCATCGTCGTCGGGATTCGGGAGAGGTCTGCTCGGGACGAGCTGTGCACGACCGCGGCCAGCCTGGCGACGAGCGACGCCGGGTTGGGCGAGGTGAAGACCTTGCGGCCCACCGCCAACCCCGCGCAGCCCGCGTCCATCAGCTCGGTGGCGTAGGCGACGAGGTCCGAACCGTCGGTGGGGCCGCCCGCCGCGAGCACCGGCACCGGCGAGTTCGCCACGACCTCCGCCATCCGGCGGGTGGGCACGGTGACGGAGGTCTTCACCAGGTCCGCGCCGAGGTCGGCGGCGATGTTCACCACGTGGGCGAGCAGCGCCGGGTCGTGCGGGTCGACGATCCGCGGGCCGCGCGGGTAGATCATGGCGATCAGCGGCAGGCCCCAGGCCTCGCACGCCGTCGCGACCGTCCCGAGGTCGGTGAGCTGGCGCTCCTCGGTGTCGGACCCGATGTTGACGTGCACGCTGACGGCGTCGGCCCCCAGCCTCAGCGCGTCCTCCGCCTCGCCGACGAGCACCTTCGCGTTGGTGTCGGCGGCGTGGGCGGTGCCCGCGCTGAGGTGCACCACGAGCGCGCAGTCGGCCAGGACCTCCGGCGGCACGAGCCTGGCTCGTCCTTTGTGGACGATGATCGCGTCGGCCCCGCCCGCCACGAGGTCGCGGAGCAGGTCGTGCCACCGGTCGTAGGGCACGACCGGTCCGTCGGACACGCTGTGGTCCAGCGGGACGAACAGGTGCCTCCCGTCGTTCGCCGAGGACAACCGGCGCATGCGGAATAGCTTCCCGGTATTCGTCATGCCGTCTACACCTCCTTTTCGAGAACTTGTCCTGCGAAGGAAGTGAATGAAAAGTCAATGTCGCCAGGCTAGCCACGGCCGTCTGCGGCGGACAAATAACTCTTGTCGATAACCCGTCAGTTATGGCGGTTCAGGATGCATTCGCGACCGATTTTGACCGTGTTCACACATGTCGAGGCGTACCGCCGTTCGGACGCATTCACATTCATGTCGGACCTCTAAGAACTTTCTCATTTTTTCGTGGCAGATTCGCCGGTGTTCCGATCGACGGGCTCGACGCAGAGCGGGAGGGTCGCCTTGAGCGATTCGACGGATCCGGTGCACCTGGTCGTGGCGTGCCACGACGGACGCGGCCACACGGGGAAGCTCGCCGCCGCCGTGCGGCAGGGCGCCCGCGGCGTCGCGGACACCGACGTCGTGTCGATCGCGGTCGACGAGATCACCCCTGAGCAGTGGTTCCAGCTCGACGACGCGGACGCGGTGATCTTCGGGGCCCCGACCTACATGGGGTCGGCTTCGGCCGCGTTCCACGCGTTCGCGGAGGCGAGCAGCAGGCGGTGGCTGACGCGGCGGTGGCAGGACAAGCTCGCCGCCGGGTTCACGAACTCGGGCGCGAAGGCCGGTGACAAGTCCGGCACCCTCGGATACTTCACCACCTTCGCGGCCCAGCACGGAATGGTGTGGGTGAGCCTGGGACTGCGTTCCGGGTGGAACTCCACCAAGGGCAGCGAGGACGACTTGAACCGATTGGGCTACTCGCTCGGCGTCGCCGCGCAGTCCAACATCGACGAAGGGCCCGAACGGATGCACAAGGCCGATCTGGACACCGCCGAATACCTGGGCCGAAGGGTCGCCACGTACGCGCGGATCGTCGTCGAGGGCAAGAGGGCGCTGGCGCTGTGAAAAGGGTTTCGGACCTCTCCGGAGCCGTGGAGGGGCGCGTTCGGCCCACGCGGACGTGGGCGGTCGTCGCGGTCGCGGTCGCCGCGCACATGCTGCTGTGGCTGGACAACTCCATCCTCAACATCGCGCTGGAGACGCTCGCCGACCCGGTGCGCGGCCTCGGCGCGAACGCGGGGGAGCTTGCCTGGGCGAGCAGCTCGTACTCGCTGGTCCTGGCCTCGGCGATGTTCGCGGGCGGCGCGCTCGGCGACCGCTACGGCCCGCGCGCCACGCTGTTCGCGGGCCTGCTGGTGTTCTCGGCCGCCTCGGCGTTCGCCGCGTTCAGCGGGAGCGCGCTGGAGCTGATCGTGACGCGCGGCCTGATGGGCGTGGGCAGCGCGCTGGTCATCCCCGCCACGCTGTCGATCATCGTCCGCACCACGTCGGACGCGCAGCGGTCCAGGGCCATCGCGCTGTGGGCGTCGGCCAGCGGCCTCGGGGTCGCGCTGGGGCCCGTGCTGGGCGGTGTGCTGCTGGCCCGGTTCTGGTGGGGTTCGGTGTTCCTCATCAACGTGCCGATCGTGCTCGCGTGCCTGGTCGGCGTGGTGGCCTTCGTGCCGCGGCTGACGTTCGCGGACCGCCGCCCGCTCGACCCGTTCGGCCTGGTGCTGTCGGTCCTGGGGCTGGGCAGCCTGGTCTACGGGATCATCGAGGGCGGTCAGCGCGCGGACTGGCTGGGCGTCGGCGTGCTGGTGCCGCTGGTGCTCGGCGTCCTGCTGCTGGTGTGGTTCGTGCTGGTCCAGCGCTCCGCGGAGCACCCCAGCTTCGACGTGAAGCTGTTCGCCGTGCGGCAGTTCACCGGCGGCAGCGTGGCGCTGCTGTTCACCTTCTTCGGCCTCACGGGCCAGCTGTTCGCCACCGCGTTCTACCTCCAGGGCATCCGCGGGCTCACGCCGTTGGGCGCGGGCCTGGTGATGGTGGCCGCCGCGGTCGGCATCGTCGTCGGCAACCTGGTGTCGCCGCGGATCACCGGGTGGCTGACCGTCCGGTGGACGGTAGTCGGCGGGATGCTGCTGGCCATCGCCACCTTCGCGACCTACGTGACGTTCGACCAGGGCACGTCCATCGCCTTCCTGGTGGTGCTGCTGGTGGTGCAGGGCTTCGGGATGGGGATGATCAGCGCCCCGATCACCACCGCGATGATGGCCGTCCTGCCACCGAGGGTGAGCGGGGCGGGCGCGGCCATCAACAGCGCGATGCGGCAGGTCGGCGGCGCGCTCGGCACCGCCGTTCTCGGCTCCGTGCTGACCGCGAGCTACCACCGGCTGATCACGCCGTCGCTGGCGCGGCTGCCCGAGGCCGTGCGCGACCAGGCCGCGGAATCGGCGCAGGGCGCGCGAGCCGTGGCTGCTCGACGCCGCGAACCACGCGTTCCTGCAAGCGATGTACACGTCCTCGACCTGGGCGACGCTGCTGTCGCTGATCGGGGTCGCGTTCGTCATCAGTTGCTTCCGACCGGACAGGTGAGGACGTCATGGAGTTGGGCCTTCGACACCTTCAGGTCGTCGTCGCGATAGCCGAGGCGGGCAGCATCAGCCGGGCGGCGGCCGCGCTGCGGATCGCCCAGTCCGGCCTCACCGCGCAGCTCGGCCGGATCGAGCGCGAGATCGGCGCGCCGCTGTTCGTCCGCCGTCCGCACGGCGTGGAGCCGACCGAGCTGGGCACGCACGTGCTGCTCGGCGCGCGGGTCCTGATCGGCGGGTTCGACGACCTCATCACGTCCGCGCGCACCCGCGCCCACAGCGGCGGGACGGCCGCGGCGGTCCGGCTGGGCGGCGTGGACAGCCCGTGGATCTCCACGGTCGCCGCCGCGCTGCGCGGCCTGCTGCCGGACCACGAGCAGGTCACGTACGTGGAGGAGAACTCCGCGGACGTCGTCGACCTCGTGCGCACCTCGCGGCTCGACCTGGCGGTGATCACCGAGTACCCGGACGCCCCCGCGCCCCGCCCGCACCGGCTCGTCGTGCGCGACCTGGGCGTGGAGCCGCTGCTGGTCGGCCTGCACGTCGACCACCCCGAGACGGGCCGCGACCGGCTGCGGCTGGCGCACCTGGCCGAGTACGACTGGGTCGCGCCGCCGGACAAGGCCGGTGGGCTCCGGCACAGCCTGCGGACGGCGTGCGAGCGCGTCGGGTTCGCGCCGCGGTTCCGGCACTTCGGCGCCGACCACGGCACCGCGGCCACCATCGTCGGCTCGGGCACGACCGTCGGGCTGTTCCCGACGAGCACCGGCCCCGTGCCCGGCGTGGTGTTCCGGCACCTCGCCGACGAACCCCTGTGGTGCCGCACGATGCTGGTCTGGCAGCCGGGGTCGCCGCTGGCCGCCATCGCCGACGAACTCGTCACCTCGGCGTCCGAGGAGCGCTTCCGCACCCGGCGGCCCACCACGCCGTTCCGCGTCGTCGACTACCGCCGGGCTATGTGAACGCCCGCGTCCCTCGCCCAGTGGATCGCGGCCCGCGCCACCGACGCGGCCTCGGCGCGGGGCAGCGGGATCGCGGGCCGCACGGCGGGCAGGTCCACGGTGAACACCGCGCCCGCGCCCGGCGAGCCCTCGGCGGTCACGGTGCCGTGGTGGGCCTCGACGACCTCGCGGACCAGCGACAGGCCGATGCCGAACCGCTTGCCGCGGCCGTTCGCGCCGCGGGTGAACCGCTCGAACAGCGCCCGCTCGTCCGCCTGGTCGAAGCCGACGCCGCTGTCCCGCACCGACAGCCGGACCGTGTCCGGGGTCGGCGCCTCCACCGCGACGACGACCGCGCCGCCCGTCGGGGTGTGGCCGATCGCGTTGTCCACCAACGCGGTGACGACCCGGCGCAGCGCGGACTCCGCGCCCAGCACCAGGAACCGGCCCGGCTCGTGCCGGACCTCCAGCAGCAGCCCCGTTTCCGCGGCCCGCGCGTCCTCGGCCGCGACGACCTCGCCCGCGAGGTCCGCGAGGTCGACCAGGTCCGTCCTCGGCTGCTCGCCGGACAGCGCGGAGCTGAGGAGGTCGTCGACCACGTCGCCGAGCTGGCGGGTGCCGTTGACCAGCCGTTGCATCTCGGCGGCCAGCGCTTCCGGGCAGTCGAGCGCGTTCGCCTTGCGCGCCAGCAGTTGCGCGCGGGTGTGCAGCTGCGTCAACGGCGCGCGCAGCTCGTGGCTGGCGTCGGCGACGAACCGGCGCTGCCGCGCCAGGGCGTCGTTGAGCGGCGCTATCGCCTTCTCGCAGAGGAACCGGCTCGCCGTCGCGACGACGGCCGCCACTGCCAGCGCGGTCAGCAGCAGCGCGACCCCGAACGCGAACAGCAGGTTCCGCCGTTCCAGGACGTGGAACCGCTCGTCGTAGACGACCTGCACGACCTCGTCGCCGCGCCGCTGCGTGAGGACGCTGTAGTCCTGCCCGTCCCGGTGGACCTCCTCGGACCGCGGCACTTCGGCGTCGAGCAGGCTCCCGGCCAGCGGGAACCCGGCGGGCAGACCGGGCGTTCCGGCGACCGCGCCGTCGCGCGCGACGACCAGCCAGGTGCACGCGGGCGGGCTGGAGATCGACGAGTGCTCCACCGTCCAGAGCAGGTCGCGGCGGGTGTCGTTCTCGCGCATGTTCGCCGTGATCAGGTAGATCAGGCACTCGATGAGCAGCACGATCACCGTGGTCAGCAGCGTGAGCCGGGCGGTGATCGACCAGCGGGCCCGGCCGAGCGCGGCGCGTTCCGGTGTCATCAGACGGCCCCCGCGCGGTAGCCGAGACCGTGGACGGTCCGGATGGCCTCGCGCCCGAGCTTGCGGCGCAGGTAGTGCACGTAAGTGTCCACTATGGACTCCGAGGTGGCTTCCGGGAACACCTGCGTGCGCAGGTCCGTCCGGCGGCAGATGGCGTTGGGGGCGACGGCGAGCGTGCGCAGCAGTTCGCACTCGCGGGCGGACAGCTTGACCACGCCGCCGGTCGACGTCAGCACCTCGCGGTGCCGCAGGTCGAGGTGACCCTGGCCGAGAGGGAGGAGGTCGGTGTGCTCGAGGTGCCTCCGGTGCAGCGCGTGCACCCTGGCGACCAGTTCGTCCAGCTCGAACGGCTTGCCGAGGTAGTCGTCGGCCCCGGCGTTCAGGCCCTGGACGCGTTCGGTGACGTCGGACAGCCCGGTCAGCATCAGGATCCGCGCGGTCACGCCCACCCGGCGCAACCGGACCATCAGGTCAAGGCCGTCGATCGCGGGCAGCCCCCGGTCCAGCACCATGATGTCCGGTTTGCGGCTCAACGCCAGGTGCAGCCCCTGCTGCCCGTCCAGCGCCACGTCGACCTCGTAGCCCTCGGCGGCGAACAACTCGGCCAGCATGGCCGCCATCTCCTGGTCGTCCTCGACGACGAGCAGTCGAATCGGCTCCGGCCCATCGGCTGGGTTTGGCACGCTGACCACTGTGGCAGTTCCCCACCGCGCCCACACCCCCTATCTCACTGGGCGTCGCGGTGGTAGTACGGACCGCGACGACGGGTCAGGGGTCGATCGCCTTGTAGAGGAACGTCGTCGGGCTGAGCACGCCGTCCGGGCTGAGCGCGTAGTCGGGGATCACGCCCAGCGTCGTCCAGCCGAGCGAGGTGTACACGCCCTCGGCCGGGCTGCCGGTCTCGGTGTCCAGGAGCAGCAGCGTCACGCCCTCGTCCCGTGCGGCCTCTTCGGCGGTCCGCATCAGCTCCTTGCCGATCCCCCGGCCGCGGGCGGAGCGGTGGACGAGCAGCTTCGCCAGTTCGGCGCGGTGGCGGGAGTTCGGCAGGGTGGCCAGGCGCACCTGGACCGTGCCGACGACCCGGCCGTCGACCTCCGCGACCCACAGCAGCAGCGTGCCGTTCTCGACGGCCGGTTCCAGGGTCCACCAGAAGGCGGCCGCCACGGGGCGCGTGAGACCCCTGAGGAAGCCCACGGAGGCGCCGCCGTCGACCACGTCCACGAGGAGGTCCGCGAGGGCCTGTGCGGGCAGGTCGTCCGAGGTCACCCGCCGGATGATCACGGCTGGGCGTGTTCGTGCAGCAGGAGCATCGTGTACGCGGCGATCGACTGGGCGTCGGTGATCTCGCCGCGGGTGATCATCGCCTCGAACTCGCCGCGCGGGAACCACGCCGAACGCATGTCCTGCTCCTCGTGCTCCCGCTCGTGGAAGCCCTCGACGAGCTGCGTGGCCAGGAACACCCGGCCGCGCTGGCTCGTCATGCCCGGAGCCACGTCCAGCACACCCAGTTCGAGCAGCTTCCCGGCCCGCAACCCGGTCTCCTCGCGCAGCTCGCGCTCGGCCAGCACGCCGGGGTCCTCCTCGGCCCGGTCCGGCGCGGTGCCCTGCGGGAACTCCCAGCGCCGCATCCCGATCGGGTACCGGTACTGCTCGACCAGCCGCACCCGCTCCCCGTCCAACGGGATGATCAGCGCGAAGTCCGGCTTGTCCACCACGCCGTAGATCCCGGTGCTGCCGTCCGCGCGGCGGATCGGATCCTCCCGCACGGTCATCCACGCGTTCGCGTACACCTCACGCGATCCGAGCGAGTCCACGTCACCCTCCCTGAAACCGGATGACCGGACGGTACCTGGCTGTGGATCTCCGGTGGCACCCCGTAGCCTGTCGCGGGTGCGTCTAGTCATCGCTCGCTGCCAGGTCGACTACGTCGGCCGCCTCACGGCCCACCTGCCGATGGCCAACCGGCTCCTCCTGATCAAGGCCGACGGCTCCGTCTCGATCCACTCGGACGACCGCGCCTTCAAGCCGCTGAACTGGATGAGCCCGCCGTGCTGGCTGATCGAGGATCCGGGGATGTGGATCGTCCAGAACAAGGCGGGCGAGAAGCTGATCATCACCTTGGAAGAGGTGATGCACGACTCCAAGCACGAGCTGGGGCCGGAGCCTGGGCTGGTGAAGGACGGGGTGGAGTCGGATCTGCAGAAGCTGCTGGCCGAGCACGTGCATACGCTCGGTGAAGGGTGGACGTTGGTTCGGCGGGAATTTCCTACGCCCATCGGGCCGGTGGATTTGATGTGCCGGGACGAGAAGGGCGGGTCCGTGGCCGTGGAGATCAAGCGGCGGGGGGAGATCGATGGTGTGGAGCAGTTGACCCGGTACTTGGAGCTGTTGAACCGGGATCCGTTGTTGGCGCCGGTTCGTGGGGTGTTCGCTGCGCAGCAGATCAAGCCGCAGGCGCGGGTGTTGGCGGAGGATCGGGGGATCCGGTGCCTGATCTTGGACTACGACGCTTTGCGGGGGATCGAGTCGGATGAGTTCCGGCTGTTCTGAGGGGCTTCTTTGAGGATGCCTGCTGGGTGAGGGCATGGGTCTCGCCCCGATGCGCGATTGTTTCCATGCCCGCAAAGGTTTGTCAAGGCGGGAAAGATGCCTTGACAAACCTTTGCGGGCATGAAGGCGCTGGGGATCGGGGTGAGGGTGGGGAGCGGTCGACTACCTGTCAGGGCCAGTAGGTGGGTGGTCGAGTTTCACGCCAAGCCCTGTTAGGTCGCGTTTCGTCGGGGTCGAGTTTCAACTCCCAGCCGTAGGTTCCGGCCGTCGTGGTCGAGTTGCAACCACGACCACCGGTTCGGTGCCGTCGTGGTCGAGTTTCAACCACCGGTCAGGTCCGTCCGGGGCGAGTTCTAACCCCAGCCACCGGTCAGGTCCGTCTGGGGGTGAGTTCTAACCCCAACCCCAGCCACCAGTCCGGGCTGTCGGGGGCGAGTTCTGCGCTCCAGTCGTCGGGTCGGGTCGTCGGGCCGAACTTCAATCCCTGCCGTGGGCCTTGGCCGTCGTGGTCGGATTTTCACCTCAGCTGCCGGTCTGGGCTGTCGGGGGCGAGTTCACGCCCCGGCGTCGGGTGGGGGCGTTGTGGTTCGCCGTTGAGGCCGAGGACCGTTGAGCCCCTTTCCTGCCCGGCCGCCTGTCCTGGCCGTTGTGGATCACCCCAGGGCCGCTGCGGTCGGCCGTGGGGTTCCCGGTTCGTCGGTGGTCAGTTCATCTGCGGAAGCTGTTCCACTGGGTGGCTGTGTCGGCTGCTGGGCGGTAGGCCGGTGGGGTTGGCCTTGGGGTTGTCGTGGTGGGTGGGGACCAGGACGGGGCTGCTCGGATTGGGGTGGGTTCCGGGGTTGCTTGGGGAGTGGGGGTTTCGGATTTTGCTGGTAGTTGGGATTTCAAGAGCACTGTCAGTTGGGTGCGGATGTCGTTCAGCGGGCGGGTTGACGCGGCTGCCTTGGTGAGGACGATGGCGCCTTCCAAGGCGCTCAAGGTGAGGGTGGCCAAGGAAGTCGCTGCTGGCTGGGGGATGCCTGCTCGTACCAGGACGCCGGTGAAGCGGTTTTCCCAGGCGGCGAAGGCGCGGCCCGCTGCTGGGGTGGGGGAGAGGGCCGCTGCTACCACCGGGCAGCCTGAGGTGTAGCCGGTGGTGGTCATCTCCTGTTCCCACCAGGAGATCAGGCCGTCGAGCATGGTGATCGGGTCGTCCTCGAAGGTGTCCAGGAGGTCGACCATCTGCCTGCCGGCTTCCTTCGTGGCGTGCTCGACCAGCTCCGCTTTGCCGCCGGGGAAGTGCTGGTAGATGGATTGCCTTGCCGTGCCGCTGTGGTTCAGCAGGTCGGTGAGGCCGGTGGCGTGGACGCCGCGCCTGCGGATCAGGGCGATGGTGCTGTCGATCAAGCGCTCTCGTGGGCCTGCGGTCATGTCCCGTCCAAACTGTCGGCCGGTTCGGTCCTCCGGTGCTGGGTGGTGCGGGGGGAGCGGCTTGTCCTGGACTGGCGTCCGGATCTGCAGCATCGCGGTCGACGACCTCCGTTCCTGGTTCGGGCGGTGGGGCTGAGCCTCGGTCAGCTCGCCCGTGCTCGTTCGGGATCCATCAGGTAGCGGTGGACCGGCATGGGGCGCAGCCACTTCCCGATGGCCTTGCGGACCCGTGCCACCGTTCGCCGCCGGATCCATCTTCGGTGCAGCCTGCGGCTGAGGGCCGCCGCCGACGCCGCCGCCGCGGCGACCAGCAGTGCCGAGATCACCCAGGAAGCTGTCATGGCGTCTCATCTCGTCGAGTCCCCCGACTCGGATGGACTCTCCCGCGTTCAGGACGCCTGCCCTGTTCGGTCCTCCGCGGCGTGCGCCGCCTTGCGGGGCTTCATGACCCGCACGGTCGACGGCTGGTACAGCTCCTCCAGCACCCGGAACACGGTGTCGCGCCCCAGGTCCAGGTGCGTGGACAGGTGGTCGGCCAGGTCGCCGAGGTCCGACGACGTCGGGGAGCCCAGCCTGGACGCGAGCATCGCCGTCTCCTCGTCGGTGAGGTCGAGGCCGCCGTCCCGCATGGCCAGCCTGGTCAGCACCCCGCCGATGACGTCGAGCTTGTGGTCGATGTTCGTCAGCCGCTGCTCGTGGTGCTCGAACTGGCGGCCGTTGAAGGCCTCGCCGGGCACGCCCGCGCTCATCGACATGATCCGGTCGTACATGCGTTCCTGCTGCCACGGCTCCAAGCCCATGAGGAAGTCGTCTCCTTCGAAGGCGTCGAGATCGACGTACGCCCTGAGCAGGTCGGCCTCGATCCGGCCGGGGAAGATGCGCTCGCCGTCGGCCCGGTGGAACGCGATCCCGTCGCGCATCCCGGTCTCCGGGCCGCGCAGGACGAAACCGGCCGCCGCGCCGATGTCCTGGGCGACGTGCACGAGGTCGGCGTAGCCGGACACCCACGTGCGGTCGAAGCCGATGATGTCCGCGACACCGTCCAGGTAGGACAGAGCGGTGGACAGGGGGATCTCGTCGCGGTCGACCTCGTCGAGCCTGCGGTCGCAGGTGAAGATCAGCGGGAGGTTCTCCGGGTAGCCCTCGATGCGGGCGTCGGCGAGCGCGGCGCGGGCGTGGGCCTGGCCCGCGTCCCACCCGCCCGCGAAGTCGTCCGCGCCGATGCGGTGCCTCAGCAGCACGATCCGGCCCGCCGCGCGGTGCCGGTCGAGCGAACCGGGGTAGTGGCTGACGCACTTCGGGCTCGCCGGGTAGCCGATGCCGCGGATCAGGAAGCGGACGTCGTAGCCGCCGCCCCTCGTGTACTCGTCCAGTTCCCACGGGGTCAGTTCCCGTGCCGAGTACGCGGCACCGTTCGCGGTCAGGAGGGGCACACCGATCACCTCGCGTCACTGTGGCGTTGGCTATGACGGGAAGTACGGGGATGTGCGGTGTCGCGTTCAAATCCCAGCTGGGCGATCACTGATCGGCGCGCTGGTCCGAGGTGAACTAGCGTCCGGTCGAGGTGGTGTCAACGCTCTGCGGTAGCGTCCACTCCTGATGTTTCTTGTTTGAGTTTGTTGGGGTTGGTCGGCTCGTTTGGGAGGTGGGCGTCGGTGCCCGTACTGGCTCAAGCGGATCTTCGGCTGGACGCGAATCCGCTCGATTACATCCTGCTGGTCATCTACTTCTCGGTGGTCCTCGGCATCGGTGTCATGGCGAGACGCTCGGTCTCCACCAGCCTGGACTTCCTGCTCTCCGGCCGATCGCTCCCCGCGTGGGTGACGGGCCTCGCGTTCATCTCCGCCAACCTCGGCGCGATCGAACTCCTGGGCATGGCCGCCAACGGAGCCCAGTACGGCCTGCCGACCGTGCACTACTACTGGATCGGCGCGATCCCGGCCATGGTCTTCCTCGGCCTGGTCATGATGCCGTTCTACTACGGCTCGAAGGTGCGCAGCGTTCCCGAGTTCCTGCGCCGCCGCTTCGGCACCGGAGCACACCTCGTCAACGCGCTGAGCTTCGCGCTCGCCCAGGTGCTGATCGCGGGCGTCAACCTCTACGCGCTGGCGCTGCTGCTGAACCTGCTGCTCGGCTGGCCGATCCCGCTGTCGATCGTGATCGCCGCGCTGGTCGTGCTCACCTACACCACCCTCGGCGGTCTGTCGGCCGCCATCTACAACGAGGTGCTCCAGTTCTTCGTGATCGTCGCGGCGCTGCTGCCGCTGACGATCGTCGGCCTCTACAAGGTCGGCGGCTGGAACGGGCTGGTCGACAAGCTCACCGCGAAGGGCGCGGGCGAGGAGTTGAACGCCTGGCCCGCGACCGAGCTGACGGGCATCTCCAACCCGGTGCTCAGCGTCATCGGCATCGTGTTCGGCCTCGGGTTCGTGCTCTCGTTCGGGTACTGGACGACGAACTTCGCCGAGGTCCAGCGCGCCCTGTCGGCCAAGAGCATGTCGGCCGCGCGGCGCACGCCGATCATCGGCGCGTTCCCCAAGGCGCTGATCCCGTTCATCATCATCATTCCGGGCATGATCGCCGCGGTGGTGATCCCGCAGGTCCAGGCGTTGAACGCGGGCCAGGACCCCGGCGGCATCACCTACAACGAGACGCTGCCGCTGCTGATCCGCGAACTGCTGCCCAACGGCATGCTGGGCATCGCGATCACCGGTCTGCTGGCGTCGTTCATGGCCGGTGTCGCGGCGAACGTCAGCTCGTTCAACACCGTCTTCACGTACGACCTGTGGCAGGACTACGTCAAGAAGGATCGCCCGGACGAGTACTACCTGCGGATCGGCCGCCTGGCGACGATCGGCGGCACGATCATCGCGATCGGCACCGCGTTCATCGCGTCCGGCTACGGCAACATCATGGACTACATCCAGGCGTTGTTCTCGTTCTTCAACGCGCCCCTGTTCGCCACGTTCATCCTCGGCATGTTCTGGAAGAGGATGTCCGCGGCGGCGGGCTGGATCGGCCTGGTGGCGGGCACGCTCGGCGCGGTCGTGATCTTCGTGATGGCGGACCCGAAGCTGCTCGGCGTGCTGGACCTGCCGGGCCAGGGCGCCAGCTTCGTCGGCGCCAGCGTGGCGTTCGTGCTGGACATCGTGGTCAGCGTCGTCGTCACGATGTTCACGAAACCGGTGCCGGAGAAGCAGTTGGGCGGGCTGGTCTACAGCCTCACGCCCAAGGCCGACCGCACGCACTCCACCACCGGTGACGACGCCGGCTGGTACCGCTCGCCCGCGCTGCTCGGCGGCGGCGTGCTCGTCCTGACCACCGCGCTCTACATCATCTTCGGCTGAGGGAGGTCTTGACGATGGCCGAGAAAGGACACAAGGCGGGTCTGTTCGACCTCCGCCTGATCATCGCCGTGCTCTTCGGGATCTACGGCGTCGTGCTGACGATCGTGGGGCTCGGGTTCACCACGGACGCGGACCTGGCCAAGGCGGACGGGTTGAACATCAACCTCTGGTCCGGGCTCGGGATGCTCGTGGTGGCCGCGTTCTTCGGGGTGTGGACGTTCACCAAGCCGCTGGTCGTGCCGGACGAGGTGCCCGAAGCCGAAGGGTGAGCCTCGGCGACGCTGCCGGGCTCGTGACGGGTCGGGGTGCTGGCCCCGGCCCGTCACGACCTGCGCTTGTGGTGCGGGAAGACCGGGTTGAAGGCCTCGACGGTCCAGTCGTCGATCCAGCGGATCGCGCGGCCGAACAGCGTGCGGGTGCTCCTGTGCTTGCCCAAGGTGTTCCTCTCTGTCGGAAGTTCCTGACACCAGTTACATCGCGTCGATCTTCTGAATCGTTCCCGAACCCCTCCGTGACCTCGACCACGCGGTCCGTGTCCAGTAGGGACGAAGTGTCGGGTTCGATCAGTGCACGCCCTCGCCGCTCAGTACCGTGCACCTCGTGCCCCGCCTAGTCCGCCCCGCCGCCGTCCTCTGCGCGCTCGCCCTCCTCGCGGGCTGCGGGTCGGGGTCGCTCGCGAAGTCGCCGCCGTTCCCGCGCAGCACGATCCAGGCGAACGCGGCCGACCCGTCGGAGGAGCCCACCACCGGGTCCACGGTCACGGGCAAGCCGGTCGACGCCGCGTTCGCGGTGGAGAAGCTGCGGCTGCTCGACCCGTGCAAGCTCCTCGACGACGACACGCTCAAGGGCCTCGGCACCCCGGACGACCTCTCGCCCGGCGGGTTCAGCCGCTGCTCCAACTACATGAAGGACAAGGGCGGCAAGGACCTGTCGATCAGCGTCGAGGTCGGCCAGACCATGACGAGCGAGATCAAGAAGGCCGACAAGCAGGTCGCCGGTCTCCGCAGCTACGAGCAGGTGCTGGAGGGCAGCGCCTGCTTCGTCTCGGCCATCACGCAGGAGGATCCGGGTCTCGCGTTCACCGTGCAGATCGGCTACAAGGACGGCGACGGGTGCGTGCCCGGCCGGGTGGTCGCCGAGTCCGTGGTGAAGCTGGCCAAGGGCAAGTCCGCCGTGCGGACCGCGGTGAAGGGCTCGGTGGTCGAGGTCGACCCGTGCGAGCTGCCGTCCGACGGTGCCGTGACCGAGGCGGTGGACAAGTCCTCGCGCCGCTACCCGTACGGCC
>Ga0247771_1000218_pt1 | contig 20567 bp, 16 predicted proteins | sample UWRJL197509C6_FD_179948 | JGI IMG/M metagenome (GOLD analysis project Ga0247771, IMG submission 179948) | Plant litter microbial communities from Arlington Agricultural Research Station in Wisconsin, United States - UWRJ-L197-509C-6 | ecosystem: Environmental > Terrestrial > Plant litter >... | reverse complement strand
GGCCAGTAATAATACGGGTGAGCCCGCAAAGCCGCTGGTGCAGCCGCTTGTAGAGCGCACCGTGACCTATCCCGCCGGCGTGTTCCGCATCAATGAAACCGATGTGATCTTCGTGCCCCGCGGCACCGCCTACCTCAAGGTGGCCGAAGAAAATAATCTTCCCCTTGCCCGCCTCTACGATTTCAACGACATGGCCGCACAGGATATCGCCCCGAACGACGGCCTCGTGTTCCTGCAGCGCAAGCGCAAGACCGGCGCCCACGAAACGCATACCGTTGTTGCCGGCGAGTCGGTCGAGGAGATTGCCCAGACCGAAGGCCTGCGCCTCGAGAACCTGCGCGAATACAACTGGCTGAAACCCGGCATGGAACCGGCCGCCGGCGAAGTGCTCAGCCTTCAATCAAAGGCCGCCGCACAGCCTCGGCTCACCTCCGACGTGCCTGTGATTGCCCAGCTGCGCAGTCCTGTCGTTACGGACACCATGGAGCCCGCGTTCATCGTGCACGAGGTGCAGGCAAAGGAAACCTTATATGCCATCGCCCGCAAATATGCCGTGACGATCGAAGACGTGATGAAGTGGAATAACCTGCAGACCACCGACCTGCATGCCGGTCAGCAGCTGCTCATCAACAAAAAACCGACCAATGCCACCAATTAAACTGCACGACAAAACTTTCGACACCTACCTCTCCGAAGAAGCGATCCAGGAAAAAGTAAAGATGATCGCCGACCAGATCAACCGCGATTACGAAGGCAAGCGGCCCCTCTTCATCGCCATCCTCAACGGTTCCTTCATGTTCGCCGCCGACCTGTTCAAGCACGTTACCATCGATGCCGAGATCTGCTTCATCAAGCTGGCTTCGTACCGCGGCATGAAGTCGAGCGGCAACGTCATCACCGCCATCGGTCTCGACCAGGACCTTTTCGGCCGCGACGTGGTGATCCTTGAAGACATCGTCGATACCGGCAAGACCCTTAACGAGTTCCTGCCCAAGCTCGACCACCAGCAGCCGCGCTCACTGCGCATCGCCGCCCTGCTGCACAAGCCCGAAGCCACGCAGTTCCCCCTCACGATCGACTATGTAGGCTTCAGCATCCCCGATAAATTCGTGGTCGGCTACGGCCTTGACTACGACGGCCTTGGAAGAAATCTTAAAGAAATCTTTCAATTAGCCGGCAATTCTTGACATCATACGTCAAGTTTTGTATTTTCCCCGGGATTGATTGCTTTGAAGCTTTTTACCCATATTGTCCTCCTCCTTTTTTGTCCTACGCTCGCCTTTTCGCAGTATTACCTTAAAGGCCAGGTCAGGGACGAAGCGGGCAATTCATTGCAAAATGCCACGGTGGTCCTGCACAGCACCGGCTATGTTTACTACTCGGGCTCCGAAGGCACTTTCGGCATCGTTACCAATAACCGCATCGACACGCTCACCGTTTCCCTCGACGGCTACCAGCGCATAAAACTAGCGGCCGATGCCTCCGCCTTTGCCGACATTCGCCTGAAGAAAGCGCCGATCAGCAAGAACGGCCGCGCCAACAAGCTCTCGTCCCTCACCCGGAACCTCAAACGCGAAACGCAGCAGCAGTGGTTCACCGGCGACGAGACCTATGCCAGCATCATCGAGAACCAGTTCATCAACGCCACCGCCTATCCCGCCACCGGCCTTACCCTTAACGTGGACCGTGCCTCTTACAGCAATGTGCGCCGCTTCCTGACCATGAACACCGTGGTGCCGCCCGATGCCGTGCGCATCGAGGAGATGCTCAACTACTTCAACTTCAACTACACGGAACCCGCGCCGGGCAAGACTTTCGACATCAATGCCGTCCTCACCGACTGCCCCTGGAACAAGGACAATCAGCTTCTTTTCGCCCGCATATCCTCGCGCCGCCTCAACCTCGACAGCCTGCCGCCCACGCACCTCGTCTTCCTCATCGACGTGTCGGGCTCGATGGACATGCCCAACCGGCTGCCCCTGCTGAAGAGCGGCTTCAAGGCCCTCGTAAATAATCTGCGTGCAAAGGATTCCGTTTCCATCGTCGTGTATGGCGGCACCATCGGCATTGCCCTGCCCACCACCGGCGGCTCCGACAAAGAGCGGATACTGAAGACCATCGACAGCCTGCAGCCCGGCGGTTCCACGCCCGGCGAGTCGGGCATCAAGCTCGCGTACAGCGTGGCGCGCAATCACTTCATCAAGGGCGGCAACAACCGCATCATCCTGGCCACCGATGGCGATTTCAACGTAGGGCTGAAGACCGAGGACGAGCTCGAGGAGATGATCGCACGGCAGCGCGAGACCGGCATTTATCTTACCTGCCTGGGCATCGGCATGGGCAATTACAAGGACTCCAAGATCCAGTCGCTGGCGCAGCGCGGTAACGGCAACTTTGCTTATATCGACAGCTATTCGGAAGTGGAAAAAGTATTGCTGAAGGAATTTGGCCAGACCCTGTTCACCGTTGCCGACGATGCCTACCTCAATGTGGAGTTCAACCCCGACTTCGTAAAGGAGTACCGGCTGCTGGGTTTCGACAACAAGGTGGGCGCCATCAAGGACACGAGCGCAGCCGTTGAGGGTGGCGAGATCGGCTCAGCCTATTCTACGCTGGTTGCCTTCGAGATCGTGCCTACGGTTGCGGGCCGCCAGGCCGATGGCAGATCGCAGCGCCCTGCGCGCTTCAACCTGCAGTATAAGCTGCCGGGCGGCCGCGAATCGCTGCGCCTGGACGAAGCGCCCGCGATCGGGTATCAGTCCTTCGATCGGGTGGCGCCGAGCTATCGCTTTGCGGCGGCGGTGGTGATGTTCGGTTCCATGCTTCGCAAATCGAAGTTCCTGCGCGATGTTTCGTGGAATAATGTTCTGCAGATCGCTGCCGGCGCGGCCGACACGAGCAACTATTCGCAGAATGAATTTGTCACGCTCGTTCAGCAGGCGCGCACTGTCTATGGCAAGAAAAAACGCAAGGTCAGCGAGTAAGTCTTTCTCCGCTTAAGTTAGATCCTGCCTTTCTTAATTACAATTTCACTGATTTCTTGTTGGCTCGGTAATAGCTTCTAAATATTTTATAATAATAAATATAAAATATACATCAATAAAAAAGGGCTTGCCGTAAAGCAAGCCCTTTCAAAAAACTTAATATTCTTACGAGAACATTTCCCGCATCTTATCGAAAAATGATTTCTGATTCTTGTCCGGGTTCGGTGTGAAGTTCGGCGAATCGCTCAGCTTTTCGAGCAGGGACTTCTCTTCGGAAGAAAGCTGTTGCGGCGTCCAGATATTTACATGCACCAGCTGGTCGCCCTTCTCGTAGCTGTTCACGGCAGGGAAACCCTTGCCCTTCAGCCGGAACACGCGCCCGCTCTGCGTACCCGCGGGTATCTTGATCTTGGCGCGGCCGTCGATCGTCGGCACTTCCACCTGCGTGCCGAAGACGGCATCGGTAAAGGAGAGGTGCAGCTCGAAAGCCACATTCAATCCTTCGCGCTGCAGTTCCTTGTGCGGCTCTTCCTCGATGAGGATGATCAGGTCGCCGGGAGCGCCGCCGCGTTCGCCGGCATTGCCGCGGCCGCTGATGTTGAGCTGCATGCCTTCCTGTACGCCGGCAGGTATGTCGATGGTAACGGTTTCTTCCGCATACACGCGGCCTTCGCCCTTGCAGTTGGCGCACTTGGCCGTGATGATCGAGCCTTCGCCGTTACAGGCGGGACAGGTGGTCACGGTCTGCATCTGGCCGAGGAAGGTATTGGTGACCTTGCGCACCTGGCCGCTGCCGCCGCAGGTATTGCAGGTTTGCATGCTGCCCTTGTCCTTGTCCTTGGCGCCGCTGCCGCTGCATACGGTGCAGGGCACATATTTTTTTACCTTGATATTCTTGGTCACGCCCTTGGCGATCTCCTCATACGTGAGCTTGAGCTTTATGCGCAGGTTGCTGCCGCGAACGCCGCGCGTACGCTGTCCGCCGCGGGTGCGTGTGCCCGCACCGCCGCCGCCGAAAAAGGAACCGAAGATGTCTTCGCCGAAGATGTCGCCGAACTGGCTGAAGATATCATCCATGTTCATGTTGCCGGGATGGCCGCCGCGGCCGTTGTTGCTGACGCCGGCATGGCCGTAACGGTCGTATTGGGCGCGCTTGTCCTGGTCGCTCAGTATTTCATAGGCCTCGGCCGCTTCCTTGAACTTTTCCTCAGCCGCCTTGTCGCCGGGGTTGCGGTCGGGGTGGAACTGCATGGCCACCTTGCGGTACGACTTCTTGATCTCTTCCGCGGTGGAGGTTTTACTCACGCCCAGTATCTCGTAATAATCTCTCTTCGTCATGTGGATGGTAGCTTGTGTTTAAGTGGGCGTTATTTACCGACGACCACCTTGGCAAAGCGGATGATCTTGTCGTTGAGGTAATAGCCTTTCTGGATTTCGGCAACGATCTTTCCGCTCATGTCCGGTCCGGCATCTGTTTCGGTGATCGCTTCGTGAAGGTCGGCATTGAACTCCTTGTTCAGGGCCTCCATCGGCTTGAGGCCTTTGGAGACCAAAGTATTGCGGAGTTTTGTAAAAACCAATTGTACGCCTTCTTTTATTTGGCTTACGTCGTTGGTGGTTTCGAGCTGCTTTTGGGCGCGTTCACTGTCGTCGAGCACATCCAGCAGGTCGGCGATCACGTCGCGGCCGGCGGTCTGTATCAGGTCGATGCGCTCGCGGGCATTGCGGCGCTTGAAGTTGTCGAACTCGGCGGCCTGGCGCAGGTAGCGGTCATTCAACTCGTTCACCTGGCCCTGGAGGCGCTCGATTTCGGATTCGTCGGCTACCGGCTCGTTCAGGCGCTGGCTGCCGGAAACATTGTCGTCGATGTTGGTATTGATGGAAACGGACTCGTCGTCGTTTTGAGCGCCGTTTTGTATGTCATTTTTCTTCATGTACGTGCAAAATTGTTGGCAAAGGTAGGATTGTCAAGAATACTGCCAACGCAATGGAAGGGACAAAATGTCTTTTAAACGCCCTATTAACAAGTGTTTCGACGGGGCTCTTGTCATAGATTGACTAACTTGCGGGCTTCATAATGAAAAAAGTTCATTTAAAACGCAAGATCGCTCCCCGCATCGCCAACGGTCACCCCTGGATATTTGCCAATGAGGTGGACCGCGTAGAGGGAGAACCCGAGCCCGGCGCCATCGTGGAAGTTTATTTTTTTGATGGCAAGTTTGCCGGCAAGGGCTATTTCAACCGCCAGTCGCAGATCATGGTGCGCCTCCTTACGCAGGACCGCAAGGCCGAGGTTAACGAACAGTTCTTCCTCGAGCGCATCCGCCAGTGCTGGCGCTACCGCCAGCAGATCGGCTATACCGAGAACTGCCGCCTCGTGTTCGGCGAGGCCGACGGCCTGCCCCAGCTCATCATCGACAAGTTCAACGACTACTTCGTCATACAAACCCTCGCCCTCGGCATCGATGTCTGGAAACCCGCGCTGGTAAAGGCTTTGCAGACGGTCTTCAAACCCAAGGGCATCTTCGAGCGCAACGACGTGCCCGTGCGCGAGCTCGAAGGCCTGCCCCAGCAGAAAGGCTTCCTGTCCGACCCCTTCGACACGAAGATCCTCATCGAGGAGAACGGGCTGAAGTTCGAGGTGGATGTAGAGAATGGACAGAAGACCGGCTATTTCCTGGACCAGCGCGACAACCGCCGCGCTATTCAGCATATCGTCAGGGGCGCTGAAGTTCTTGGAGCCTTTACCTATACCGGCACTTTCGAGATCCATGCGGCCCACTACGGCGCGAAGAGCGTGCTGGGACTGGATATTTCGGACAATGCCGTGCAGCAGGCCAACCGTAACGCGGCCCTCAACGGCCTGGATGGCGTGGTGCGCTTCGAGGCGGCCAATGCCTTCGACCGGCTAAAAGAGTGGAGCAAGGATGGGCGCCAGTACGATGTGGTTATGCTCGACCCGCCGGCCTTTACCAAGAGCCGCGCAACGATCGAAAAAGCGATTACGGGGTATAAGGAGATCAACCTGCGGGGCATGAAGCTCGTGCGGCCGGGTGGTTTTCTCGTTACTTCTTCGTGTACCAACCTGGTTCCGCCCGAGCATTTCCTCCAGATCATCGACATGGCGGCGCGCGATGCCCGCAGAAAGATCCGGCAGGTTACGTTCCAGACACAGGCTTCCGATCACCCCATCATCTGGGGGATGGAAAACACGCAATACCTGAAGTTCCTCATCGTCGAGGTCGGGTAAAAAACGAGTCTAAAAAGGGAAATTATTTGGAGACCTGGAACTTGCCCATCTCGGCGAGCTGCCCGGTCTTGTCGATCAGGCGATAGATGTAAACGCCGCGGCTGAAATCGCTGAGGTTGATGGTGGTATGGTCCGTGATGTTGATCTGCTCGATCATCTTGCGGCCCAGTACGTTATAGATCTGAAGGGAGTAGCCCTTATCGAAACCCTTCTGGAAGTCGAAGGAAATGACGGTAGTGGCCGGGTTGGGGAAGAACCGGAGTATTCCACCCTGGGTGCTGGCGGGCGTGCTAAGCTTTGATTGAGCCTGAATGTTTGCTGCGCTGACCAGTAAAATGATTGCTATAAGTAGAAATTTCTTCAAATACTCGAAATTTTAACGGTTCTGTACACAATAATAATCACTTTTATAAAAAGTGCAAAGGGCTTGCCGGAATTTAGCAATGATTTGTAAAAACTACTCGGCGAGCGCACGTAGTTTTACCTGTATTGCCTCAAAGTCGGGCTGAAGGCCTGCATTTTCAAGCACTTCAGCATATTGCACGATGCCTTCTTTGTCGATCAGGAAAGCGGCGCGCTTCGATACACCCTGCATGCCGAAGCCGAAGGTCTCGTAAAGCGAGCCATAGGTCTTGGACACTTCTTTATTGAAATCGCTTAATAATGGGAAATTTAATTCCTGCTCTTCCTTGAACTTGCCCAAGGTGAAAAGAGAATCGACAGAAATACCGAAAGGTTTTGCCGAAACACTCTCATAAAGCTTCAGGTTATCGCGCACGCTGCAGAGCTCGGCGGTGCATACGGAGGTGAATGCAAGGGGAAAAAACAGCAGCAGAACGTGGCTGCCTTTTTGCTCTGAAAGCGTGACCAGGTTCTTATCTGTGTCGTAGAGGCTGAAATCTGGTGCTTTTTGTCCAACTTGAACGGGCATAATCATAAATTTGAGTTCGAATCGATTAATGCAAAGTTGCGGTAATCGATCGGCCGGGCCAAATAAGCCATGATTTACCAGCCCGGTCACCATCACTTTTAATCTTTCAGATATGAGCAACGAAAGCAAAAACCAGAATGGAAATGGCCAGTCCAGCCAGAACGGCGCCAATTCCAACCAGCTGACGACCCGCCAGGGTCATCCCATCACCGACAACCAGAGCCTGAGGACCGTAGGCAACCGCGGCCCGGCCACGCTCGAGAACTACCAGTTCCTCGAAAAAATGTCGCACTTCGACCGCGAGCGCATTCCCGAACGCGTGGTGCATGCCCGCGGCGCCGGCGCCCACGGCTATTTCGAAGCCTATGGCACCGTGGGTGAAGAGCCCATTGCCAAGTACACGCGCGCCCGCCTCTTCCAGGAAAAGGGCAAGCAAACGCCCGTGTTCGTCCGCTTTTCCAGCGTGATCCATGGCGGCCACTCGCCCGAAACCCTCCGCGACCCGCGCGGCTTTGCCGTGAAGTTCTATACCGAGGATGGCAACTGGGACCTCGTAGGCAACAACCTCAAGGTCTTCTTCATCCGCGACGCGATGAAATTCCCCGACCTAGTGCATGCCTTCAAGCCCGATCCCGTCACCAACCGTCAGGACGGCGAGCGCATTTTCGATTTTATCAGCGGCACTCCTGAAGCCTTGCACATGATCACCTTCCTGTTTTCGCCCTGGGGCATCCCGGCCAGCTACCGCCAGATGCAGGGATCCGGCGTGAACACCTACAAATGGGTGAACAAGGACGGCGTGGGCGTGCTCGTAAAATACCACTGGGAACCCAAGCAGGGCATCAGGAACCTGACCCAGGCCCAGGCCGAAGAGATCCAGGGCAAGAACTTCAACCACGCCACGCAGGACCTCTACGACGCCATCGAGCGCGGCGAGCATCCCGAGTGGGAGCTGATGGTGCAGATCATGAGCGACGGCGAACACCCCGAGCTGGATTTCGATCCGCTTGACGATACGAAGCTGTGGCCGCAGGATAAATTCCCCTGGATGCCGGTTGGCCGCATGGTGCTGAACAAGAATCCCGAAAATTATTTTGCCGAAGTAGAGCAGTCGGCTTTCGGTACGGGCGTGCTTGTGGACGGTCTTGATTTTTCGGATGACAAGATGCTGCAGGGCCGCACGTTCTCGTATTCCGATACGCAGCGCTATCGTGTCGGTACTAACTATTTGCAACTGCCGATCAATGCGCCGAAGAAGCAGGTGGCTACCAACCAGCGCGACGGCCAGATGGCTTATCGCCAGGACCTGGTGCCCGGCCTCAACCCGCACGTTAACTATGAGCCTTCCACGCTGGGCGGACTTCAGGAAGCGCCCAAGGCCGGCAAGGACCACGAGCCCGAGTATCATGGCCGCCTCGTGCGCCAGAAGATCGACCGGACGAATAATTTCCAGCAGGCCGGCGAGCGTTACCGCACTTTCGAGGATTGGGAGCGCGACGATCTTATCACGAACCTAGTGAATACGCTGAAGCCGGCGAAAAAGCATATTCAGGAAAAGATGATCGAGCTGTTCACGAATTGCGATGCCGATTATGGCCGTCGTGTGGCGGAAGGCTTGCGTGGTGGTGGTGAGATGAGCGATTCCGACAGGGGACCGATCGGCTCAACGCACTCGGCCGAGGCAGTGCAGCAGGCGCAGGAGCAATCCCGCGAAGCGAAGCCTTACTAAAAAGAAAAAGGTTTAAATAGCAAGAGGCGCACGAGCATATCGTGCGCCTCTTTTTTTTATACTTAATCAGCGGAATGGCGATGATGGGATTTGAATTGTGTGCAGGATGAAAATTCTTATCTATCTGATGAAGATTTTATCCTTTGCAAGCGAACAAGTGTTAAGGAGTTTTTTAAATAATCAGTTCCGTTTTTCATTAAGCTCATCCTGCGCCATTTGCAGGAGTTTCATAAACCTGTCGGCCTGTTCTTTTGTGCGAATGATCTGATGCAGGGAAGAGTGATGACGCGAAGGTTTCATCTTGACGCCCCTTTCCATGGCCCATTCCTGAAGGGCTTTAATTTTCAATAGTAATTCAGGTTTTATCATATATACTATTTTGTAATTTTTTAAATATTAAGGCTGTTTGTTCAAGTTCGTTTGAAGTAATATTGATAACACGTATCAGTTCTGCTTGAGACGGAAAATAAAATAGTTAAACATCTGCTCCGGCCATTGCGCAGTTTGGTGAATCGTAATAGGAGAAGGTATGATATCTGTAAAATCGAATGGATTATCGTATTGAAGTTTTCCGAATCTCGAAATCCGTACATAATACTTTATCCCAAAAAAATCGAAGTGCTGACTTAGATATTCATAATTATGTTGAAGGTATCGCCAGTAGAGATAAGCTCTCGAATTATTTGAACCATCTATTCCAATAGAATGACCTGGATTATTTTCCAGGTAGCTCAAGCCCACAAATAAGATAGTCGAAAAAACGGCCGAATAGTTTTTATGCGTCAATTGAGCCTTGTCGTCAATTTGTCCTCTGGTATTTATGGGGCCAAAAGCAAGATTGTACACATTCGGCATCAAATCATGTTCTTCATTGCTTATTTCAACTTTTAAATTGACAGGACTACCATTTTCTAATGCCGCCTTGAAAATGCCAATCCTTAAATCGCCTGAAAATTCATCAAGCTTAATTATGTTGTCGAAATCGATCTTCACGCGCCTTGACATACTACCAATTGAAGAAGCAAGGTAGCTATTGACAAAGGGGAAACCCTGGGTATTTCAACAATGTTTTATGAGGAAATACCTATTTATATTATTTGATGTATATGTAGCTTGCTGCAAGAAAGCCGTGAGTAACAAGCAGTTTAAGAAACAACCTTTGCATACACTATAGTTACGCAATTGATTATAGGCAGCGTATTGAATCCTTAAAATTTAGGACACAGCACGGCATTGATCGACGAGTTGTCGCTGTGGGTAAAGCCGATATAGGAGATGCCCAGTTCGAAGCCACCGCGCCCATAGCTCGAGGTCTTCAGCTTGGAAATGTTTACATCGTAGCTCAGCGACACGCCGAACGGCGCATGGTCGATCTTGATCACCGGGATCAGCGCATCGTTCCAGCGCAGGAAGGCGCCGCCATGCAATACATAATCGGGATGCTCGTAGTCCTGTCCGATCTTGATGCCGTACATCGCGCCCGCCACGGTTTCGCGGAACTGCGCCTGGAACGACTGGTCGGCCTGGATGGTGATATAGCTCTCGGGCGTTACCGACAGGCGCAGGCCCGCCGAGGCCACCCACTTGGGTTCCACGTTGCCGGTGCCATTGAGGTAGAAAGAGTTTTTCGGATGCGTGAAGTGATGATAGGCAAGGCCGAGAAAAATGTTGTTGTCGGCATTCTCGTTCAGCTGTGTGTTATAGCTCATGCCCACGGCGCCGTCGATATAAGTATACTGGGGATCGAGGAGGCGCTCGCCGTCACCGAGGCCGTCATAGGTACTGTTGGTGGTCATCTTGCTGCGATCGAAATGGCGCTGAACGGGGCCGCCCATGAAACCCAGCGAGAGGTAGCTGTTGCGCTCCACGCTCAGCGATTTGTGGTAGTTGAGCGCGGGCAGCACATGCGTCGATACCCAGGACACCGTACCGGCGCGGTCGTACAGGATCTGGAGGCCGGTGGTGATGAAGTCGTTGGCCTTGCCGATCGGCATCTTGTACTCGGCATTGAAGGAGCCGGTGCGGTAGGCATTGGTTACGCTGTTCCACTGGTCGCGGAAGACGGCCTGCACGCGGATGTCGCCGGAGAAGATGCCCGCCAGTGAAGGATTGCGGAGCAGCGGCGCCTCGAAAAACTGCGAGAAGTGAATGTCCTGCGCACCGCCGGCCAGCGCCAGCAGCAGGCCGCAGGCGGTCAGCAGCTTCTTCAGTCGATATGTCGGATGGAGCTTTTTCATGGCTATTGTATCAGGGCTACGTTTCCTTCGAAATGGATGATCTGGCTGTTCTCGCAGAAGACTTCCACCTGGTACACGTATACGTCGGGAACGGGCTTGTTGCCCTTATACGTACCGTTCCAACCGTAGAGCGGGTTGTTGACGGGGAAGTTCTGCTGTTCGAAAACCACTTCGCCCCAGCGGTTGAACACGCGCAGCGATTTGACGCGGTCGAGGCCGCGGCCGCGGATATAGAACACGTCGTTGGCGCCATCGCCGTTGGGTGAGAAGGTGTTGGGGAGGAATACGTTCGCATCCTTGCAGATGACGATGATCTGCACCTCGCCCGTATTTCTACAGCCGTTGCTGTCTACGAAAGAAACGGTGTACCTGGTGTTGAACTTCGGCGTAACGATCGGCTGCGGGCAGTCGGAGCAGTTGATATTCGTTTCCGGCAACCAGGCCCAGGCCATGACGTTCGGCGTGTACACGGCGGGTATGGTCACCGAGAAGCCGGACTGCATCGTAAGCGTCGAGGGCAGGCTGACGGTGGGCAGCGGGTTCACGCGGATATTCTTGACCGCCGTGTCCTTGCAGCCGCTGCTGTTCACGGCGATGGTCGTCACCGTAAAGTTGCCGGCCGCATTGTATTGCTGGTTCGCAGGGGTTTGTGTGGTTGCGTTATGGCCGTTCGGGAATTGCCAGGACCATGAGACCGCCGCCGTATCCGACCGGTCGAAGACGCCGAAGTGGCTCATGAAGCCGTTGATGCACACGACCGAATCGCCCCCGACCGATACCAGCGGGCTCTGTACGATCTTGAGCACGTTGGTCAGCCGGGCCGTGTCCACGCAGGCATTCTCGGTGAGCACGTTCAGGAGCACGGTATAGTTGCCAGGCGTATCGTAGTGGTGCGTAGGATTCGGCAGGTGCGATATCGTACCGTCGCCGAAGTCCCAGTTGTATACCGACAGCGGATCGTTGAAGCTCGTCGAGTCGACGAACTGGATCCAGCCGCTGTCGCAGAGGAGCTTTTTATCGAGACCAAACTTCACCGTGGCGCCCTTGATCCGTATAGTGTCCAGCCCCGTAATGGGGATGATGCAACCGGCGGGATCGGTGAGGATCACCTTCGGAACGAAGTTGCCGAAGAAGTCGTAGATGTGGCTCGTATAGGTCGTGTCGTCGGTATTGACGAGCACACCGTCGCCGAAGTCCCAGGTATAGGTGCCGGGGCCGGGGCTGTAGGTGTTCAGGTTCACGCGCAGCGGCTTGCAGCCGTCGAGCGGGAGGTAACGTACGTAGGCGCCCGTAGTGTCGAAGACCTTGATGGTGCCGTAGGCCGTGTCCTCACAGCTGCCGGGGCTGCGGGCAATGAGCCGGATATTATATGTGCCCGGCGTGTTGTAGAACTGTATGGGATTGTCGAGGGTGCTGGTGCCGCCGCCAAGGTCCCACTGCGAGTACACGTTGTATTGCGAGGTATTGGTGAAATGAACTTCGAAGGGCGTGCACGAGCTGATGGAATCGTTGACGGTAAAGCTGGCGATAGGGCGCTTCACGCGGATATAGCCGGGCCGCGTCATCGAGGCCGAGCAGCCGTATTGATCGGTGATGGTGAGGGTAACGTCGTAGTTGCCGGTAAGGGTGTAGTTATTTGTCGGCTCGAGCATGGTCGATGTGTTGCCGTCGCCGAAATCCCAGACGCTGGTGAAGTTGGTGCCGGTGGAGTGGTTGCGGAAACGCACCGTGCTGCGGGGACAGGAGAAGGTATCGAGCGCAATGAAGTCGGCCACGGGGTGTGAGGTGATCACTTGGTTGGGTACGGACACGCTGTCCTTACAGCCGCCTCCATCCGTCACTACGAGCTTTACAGGGAAGCTGCCCAGCGCCGTATACGTGTGTTGGAAGGGCCCGTTGCTCGGATAGTTCTGGCTGTTGCCGTCGCCATAGTCCCAATGCCAGTTAACGATCGGCGAGATGCCGTCACCCTGCGACTGGTCGTTAAAGGTTGTGGTCAACCCCTGGCAGCCGGTGGGGTTGATGGCGGTAAAGCCGGCGGTAGGGCCGTTCACGCGGATATAATTGGGCTTGGCCACCGTGTCCTTGCAACCGTAGATATCGGTGGTGATCAGGCTGTCGGTATAGTAGCCGGCGTTGGGGTAGAAGTGATAGGCCGATGTGCTCAACCCGTAGTCGTCGCTGTTCCACTGCGAGCCGTCGCCGAAGGTCCATACGTATTGCACGATGTTGGCGGGATTGCCCACCAGCGCATTAAAGAAAAACGTCGTGCGGCGGCAGGCCGATGTAAAGGTGGCGGCGAAGTCGGTGATCTCCTTGATCACGCGTATCGGCTTGGTCACGGTATGCGAGCAGGTATCGTTCGTTACCGTCAGCGATACGTTGTAGGTATTGTAGGAGGGAAAGGTATGCGAAGGATTCTGCGCAGTCGAGGTGGTGCCGTCGCCGAAATCCCAGAACCAGCTGGTAGCGCCGATCGAGGAATCGCGGAAGTTGAAAAGCAGGCGGTCAATGCAATTGGTCTGGTAGCCGAAGCGGGCGATGGGCGGCTTTACCTGAATGAACTCGAACAGGAGCGAATCGCGGCAGCCGCTGTTGGTGGCGTAGAGGATCACGGCCAGGTGGCCGGTATCGGAGTATTCGTGCAGCGGGTTCTGGTTGGTGGAGGTAGCGCCATCGCCGAAATTCCAGAGCCATTCATCGGCTTCGTTGGTAAGGTCGGTGAACTGCACGGGCTGGAAGGCGCACACCGGGTTGGGCGTGGCGCTGAAGTTGACCACCGGCTTGCGGCCTACGGTTACGGCGCCCGGCACGACCAGCGTCTCGGTACAGCCCGAGCTCGTGGTGATGGTGAGCGTAACAGAGTAAGAGCCTTGAACAGTATAGGTGTGCGAGGGGTTGGGCAGGTTGGAGGTGAAGCCGTCGCCGAAATTCCAGGAATAGGAGGTAACGGCATCGAGCGTGGTGATGCGGGCCACGGGGTTGAGCGTAAAGGGCAGGCAGCCGCGGATCGGCAGCGGCTCAATCACGATCTCGGGCTTGATGATCTTCACGCCGGCGGGGCGGCGGATCGTGTCGGTACAGCCCGAGGCATTGGTAACGACCAGGGTCACGTCGAAGCTGCCGAAGCCGTTGTAGGTATGCGAGGGGCTTTGCTGGTTGGAGGTGTTGCCATCACCGAAATCCCATTGCCAGCTAACGGCATTGACCGACAGGTCCTGGAAGGCTACTGTCAGCGGGGGCTGGCAGCGCGTGGAGTCGTTGGCCTTGAAGGCGGCGGCGGGGCGCGGCAGCACCTTTATGTTCTTGATGAACGAGTCGGTGCAATAGCTGTAGGTATTATAAAGCTTTACCGTATAAATACCGGTGGCCCCATAAGTCTTTACGGGGTTGAGCGCGGTCGATGTGGTGGCGTCGCCGAAGCTCCACTGGCTGGAGGCGGGCGTGGGCGTCGAGCTGTTGATAAAGGCGATGGGCGTGTGAAAGCAGACGCTGTCCGGGGCCGTGAAGTTTGTATTGATGTTCTCGATGTTCAGCAAGTTTGTCTTGCTCAGCGTGTCGGTACAGCCATCGCTGCTGCTGGTGGTGAGGGTTACGGTATAATTGCCCGGCGTGGTATAATTGTGCGAGGGGTTCTGGACTGTTGACGTGTTGCCGTCGCCGAAGTTCCAGAGCCAGGTGAGCGTGCCGGGGCCGGTGGCCGTATTGGTGAAGCTGATGTTGAACGGCGGACGGCACACCGTGGGCAGGGTGTTGCTGAAAGCCGATTGCACGCCGCCCGCGATGCGGATATAAGAGGTTTTTGTAAGTACGCTGTAGCAGCCCTTGTCGTTCGTAACCTTGAAGGTGACGGAGTAGTTGCCGGTAGCCATGTATACGTGCAGCGGGTTCTGCTGGGTCGACTGGGTGCCGTCGCCAAAGTCCCAGAGCCAGCTGTTGTTGGTAGTGCCGGTGCTGGGTATCGAGAGGTCGGTGAACTGGGCGCGGTGCGGAAAGCAGGCCACGCTGTCGTTAACAGTAATGTTGGGAGTAGGCTTGCCGTAAACGGTAACGTATTGGGCGCGGGTCAGCGTATTGCTGTTGCCGGCCTTGGTCACGGTCAGCTTTACGGTATAGGAGCCGGGGGTGAAATAAGTCGTGGAGGGGTTTTGCAGGGTGGAGGTGGCGCCATTGCCGAAATCCCAGAACCAGCTGGTCGGGCTCCCGGTCGATTGATCCTGGAAGGTAACGACCACAGGGGAACAGCCGGAGGTGGCGTTCGCTGTGAAGCTGGCTGTCTGGGCCAGCCCTGCAAGCATGCAGAACAGGGACAGGACAGTCAGGATGGTGGATTTCCTTATCAAAGTGTTCTCATTTTGGCCTATTGGGCAGTTTTCTAAAGGTGGTAATCTTGGTGCCGGTGGTCTGGGAAACGTCAAAACATTGCAAAAATTATTCCTCTTTGGCAATCGGAGGAATAATTACGGTGAGCCCGGTTTATTGCTTGTCCAAACGGAGCTTGCGGAGCTCGCCGTTCACGGTCTGGGTCGCGTCCACCGAGGTCCAGGTGGTGCTGCTGATGTTCCAGGTGCCGTTGAGGAGCTGTACCGGGTTGGGGGCGTTGGTAAAATTGGCCGTGATGCTCTGGGCCTGGGCGTCGCCGACGGCACTCCAGTTGCCCGACTGCTGCAGGCTGCCGCTGTTGAGGGCATCCACGGTATAGTTGGTCTTGAATTGAAAGGTATAGTTGGTGAAGTCGGCCGTTACGTTGGTGCCGCCCTTGTCGTAGTTGGTCACCTTCCACTGGCCGCTGGTCATGGCGGCGATGATGAGGCTTTGGGCCTGCTTTTCAACAATTTTATCCTTTATCGAACAACCGAATGCTCCATAAAGCAGAAAGGCCAAAAGCGCATTTTTCATATAAGGAAATTTGGATATTTCAGGACAAGGTATAAATAGATACGTACTTCTCCAATAAATGATTATTGAAGAAGGAAACGTCCAGGGTCTGGCCGGTCACGGCCCGGCACAGTTCCTCGCTGGTCCAGCGGCGTCCGTGGCGGTGGATGGCCTCGCGCAGCCAGGCCAGGAGGGCCGTAGTATCGTTCACCTTATCGCCCAGGGTCCGCGTGGCGGCGGCATGGAACTGAGCCGCGTAAAAGCTGCCCAGGCTATAGGTGGGAAAGTAGCCGAAGCTGCCGTGGCTCCAATGCACGTCCTGCAGGCAGCCACGCTTGTCGTCGGGAACTTCCACGCCCAGCAGGTTGCGGTACTGCTCGTTCCAGAAGGCCGGTATGTCTTTGGCGGACAGGCTTTTGTCGATCAGCTTTTTCTCCAGCTCGTAGCGGATGAACACATGGAAATGATAGGTGATCTCGTCGGCTTCGGTGCGCACCAGCGAGGGTTCCACCTTGTTGATGCCGCGGTAAAAGCTATCGAGGTCCACGCCGCCCAGCTGGCCGGGGAAGAAGGCCTGAAGCTCCGGGTAATAGCGCTCCCAGAAGGGACGGCCGCGGCCCACATGGTTCTCCCAAAGCCTCGATTGCGATTCGTGGATAGAGTAGGAGCAGGCTTCGCCGAGGGGAAGGCCGTACTGGTCGGCGGGGAGACCCTGCTCGTAGAGGGCGTGGCCAGTCTCGTGGATGCAGCTCCAGGTCATGTTGCCGAAGTCCTGCTCGTCCACGCGGGTGGTGATGCGCACGTCGCCGGGGTTGAAGCTGGTACTGAAGGGATGCTCGCTGAGGTCCTGGCGGCCGGCCTCGAAATCGAAGTGGAGGGCGCGCACGAGCTTCATGCCCCATTCCCATTGCTGCTGCTTCGGAAAGTTCTGGCGCAGGAAGCTGTCGTCCACCTGCGGCCGGCTGCGGATGCGGCCCAGCAGCTCGCGGAGGGAGGGGAGAAGTCCGCTGAAAGTCCTGTCGAGAAGATCAACGGTGCAGCCTTTCTCGAACTCGTTCAGGAGGGCATTGTAGGGATGACCTTCATAACCCAGGAGCTCGGCCTCCTGCCGTTTCAGCTCGATCAGGCCGTCCAGCTCATTCTGATAGACGGCAAAAGAGTTCTGACGGCGCGCTTCGATCCAGGCATGAAAAGCCTTGTTGACCTGGTCGGAGAGAGCGCGTACGAAGGCGGAGGTGTATTTTTTATTACGGGTATAACCTTCTTCGGTAAGGGCCACGTTGCGGGCGCCGTCCTCGGCGAGGTCGGTGCGCTGGCGCAGGTCGGACAGAAGGGTGCCGAGCTCGGGCTCGCTGAACATGCGGTGGCTGATCTCCGACAGGGTGCTGAGCTGCTGCCCGCGCAGGAGGGCGCCCTTCGGCGGCAGGTAGGTTTCCTGGTCCCACTGAAGAACGGCGCTGGCAAACCGCACATCGGCGATGAGGCTCATCTTGCCGCGATAGGCTTCGTATAGTTCGGCACTGCTGGTCATGCGCCAAAACTACGATGTTTGGCGAGTCCGGGGGAAAGAGAAAGGGAGCCGAGCGCTCGCGTTAGTGCAGACGCTCCCGGTCCTATCTTTATGGGTATGAAGATCATCGACCTGCTGGCCGTTCTCGAAAGCCACGCACCGCCCGCCCTTCAGGAGGATTACGATAATGCCGGCCTGCTCACCGGCCGCGAAGATGCCGGGTGCACCGGCGCCCTCTGCTGCCTCGACGTCACCCTTGAAGTATTGAAGGAAGCCGAAGCGCAGGGCTGCAACCTGGTGGTGGCGCATCACCCAGTCATTTTCCGCGGCCTCAAGCGGATCACGGGCCGGAATTATGTGGAGCAGATCGTCATCGAAGCGATCAGGAAAGACATTGCGATCTATGCCATTCATACCAATCTGGATAACGTGCTGGCCGGCGTGAACGGGGGCATCGCCCGCAAGCTGGGACTGGTCGATACATCCATACTGCAACCGAAGAGCGGGCTGCTGCGCAAGCTCGTGACCTTTGCGCCGGTGGGCGATGCCGCGCGGGTGCGGGAAGCCCTCTTTGCCGCCGGGGCGGGTCATGTGGGCCGATATTCGGAGTGCAGCTTCAACAGCGACGGTACGGGCACTTTCAAGGCCGGAGCAGGTACGAATCCGCACGTGGGCGCGATCGGAGAGCAGCACAAGGAGCCGGAAACAAGGATCGAAGTGATCTATCCATCTTACCTCGAAAATCCGATTATGAAGGCGTTGAGGACCAGTCACCCCTACGAGGAGGTGGCCTACGACCTGCTAAGCCTTCAGAACAGCCACCAGGAGATCGGTGCGGGCCTGGTGGGGGAATTGCCCGAAGCCCTGCCGGAGGAGGAGTTTTTAAGGCTGCTGGCCCGGGTGTTCGAGGCAAGGGGGATCAGGCATACGGCCCTGCTGGGGCGGGCGGTGAAGCGGGTGGCGGTTTGCGGCGGCGCAGGCAGCTTTCTGACCCGGGCGGCGCGTCAGCGCGGCGCCGATGCCTATGTTACGGCGGATGTCAAATACCACGAGTTTTTCGATGCGGAAGGGCAGCTTCTGCTGGCCGATATCGGCCACTATGAGAGCGAACAGTATACAACGGAGCTGATCCATGACCTTTTACGGGAAAAATTCCCTAATTTTGCGGTCCTTAAATCAAGGGTGAATACCAACCCGGTGCGGTATCTTACGGACAACAACCTCAAATTTTAAGTTACATGGCAAACGTTAAAGAGTACTCGGTGGAAGAAAAGCTGTCCTCGCTGGTTCAGCTGCAAAAAGTAGAATCCAAGCTGGATGAGATCCACATCCTGAAGGGAGAGCTGCCCATGGAAGTGGCCGACCTGGAAGACGAAATCCAGGGCCTCACCGCCCGCCAGATGCGGATCGAAGAGGAGATCAACGGCATCACGGAGTTCATCAACCAGAAGCAGGAAGCCATCAAGGAAGCCCAGGCCCTCGTGAAGAAGTACGAAAAGCAGAGCGAGAACGTCAAGAACAACCGTGAGTTCGAGGCCATCAACAAGGAAATAGAGATGCAGCAGCTCGAAGTAAAGCTCTGCGAAAAGCATATCAAGGACGCCAACGAGGAGATCGCCGAAAAGGCCGTGCTGCTCGAAAAGGCAAAGAAGGGCATCGCCAACAAGGACGGCGTGCTCGGCACCAAGAAGGGCGAGCTGGAGAAGATCATCTCCGCCACCGAAAAGGAAGAAAAGCATTTCAACAAGCTCGCCGAAGAAGCCCGCGGTCACGTAGACCCGCGCCTGCTGGCCAGCTATGAAAAGATCCGCAAGAACTACCGCAACGGACTGGCCGTGGTACCCGTGGAAAGAGACGCCTGCGGCGGCTGCTTCTACTACATTCCCCCGCAAAAGCAATCCGAGATCAAGCAGCGCAAAAAGGTGATGGTGTGCGAAAACTGCGGCCGCATTCTCGTCGATTCCGACCTCGTGGATTCAGTAGAAATCAAATAGAAAAAACACTCAATAATTTGTGAAGCTTCCCGTTAAAATCGGGGAGCTTTTTTATTTCCGGAAGGAGGAATTAACTTACTTTGTCACAGATTATGTTGAGCAGATTGTCCATTCAGAACTATGCGATCATCGACCGGCTGGAGATTGATTTTTCTTCTCACCTGAACATCATCACCGGCGAAACCGGCGCCGGCAAATCCATTATCATCGGGGCTTTGGGCCTCATCCTCGGCCAGCGGGCCGAGAGCAACGTGCTGCTGAACCGCGAGAAAAAATGCATCGTGGAAGGCTGCTTCAAGGACGAGCTGGGACACGAGCCGGTGAAGGCTTTCCTGCAAAGCCACGAGCTTGACGTGCTCGATGAGCTCGTAGTGCGGCGCGAGATCGCGCCCAACGGAAAATCAAGGGCCTTCATCAATGATACGCCCGTAAATCTTTCGCAGCTCAACCAACTGAGCAGCCTCCTCGTCGACCTTCACCAGCAGTTCGATACCCTTGAATTGGGCGAGAGCGATTTTCAGCGCGAAGTGCTCGACGCCCTCGGCAATAATTTCGGGGCCCTCAAAAAATACCGCGAAACCTTCGATGCCCTTCAATCGGCCCGCCGCCAGCTGGAAACCCTGCGCCAGCAGAAAGAGCAATTCAACAAAGAGCTCGACTATCACCAGTTTCAATACACCGAGCTGGAAGAAGCCGGCTTCAAGCCCAACGAGCTCGAAGACCTGGACACGGAGCTGAAGATGCAGACCAGCGCCGAGGACATCAAGAACGCCCTCAATAAAACCTATTACGCCCTCGAGGAAGGCGAAGAGCCCATCATTCGTCAATTGAAGACGGTCGTCAATACCCTTCAGGGCTTTACCAATCTTCAAACCGACCTGCCAGCCCTCGTGCAGCGCCTGCAATCGGCCTATATCGAGCTGCAGGACATAGCCGAGGAGACCGACCGCATCAACCAGCACGTCAACTCCGACCCGGCCACCATCGAGCAGATCAACGAACGCCTCTCGCTCGGCTACCGCCTGCTGAAGAAGCACGGCGTCAAGACCACCGA
>Ga0247771_1000217_pt1 | contig 20646 bp, 24 predicted proteins | sample UWRJL197509C6_FD_179948 | JGI IMG/M metagenome (GOLD analysis project Ga0247771, IMG submission 179948) | Plant litter microbial communities from Arlington Agricultural Research Station in Wisconsin, United States - UWRJ-L197-509C-6 | ecosystem: Environmental > Terrestrial > Plant litter >... | reverse complement strand
CGGCAGCGGTAGTTGTTTAATAATCGTCCTTGTCGATGCCCAGCTTGCCCAGGTCCATACCGAAATGCAGTCCTCTTTCGTTGAGCACCTGCTCGATCTCGGAGAGGGATTTCTGGCCGAAGTTCCTGAACTTCATCAGGTCTTCCTGCTCGTACTGTACCAGCTCGCTGAGCGAGTTGATCTTCGCTGCCTTGAGGCAGTTGAAGGCGCGTACGGAGAGGTCGAGGTCTTCGAGCGGGGTCTTGAGCACCTTGCGGAGCTGGAGGGTTTGCTCGTCTACGATGTCTTCCTTCTTTTCTTCCTTGTTGTCGAAGGTGATGTTCTCATCGGTGATGATCATCAGGTGCTGGATGAGGATGCGGCTGGCTTGCTTTACCGCTTCTTCGGGGTGGATGGTGCCGTCGGTGGCCACTTCCATCACCAGCTTTTCGTAGTCGGTCCTTTGCTCCACGCGGGTGTTCTCGATGCTGTACTTCACGTTCTTGATGGGCGTGTAGATGGCATCTACGGGGATATAGCCGAGGGGCGCGTCCTTGGGCTTGTTCTCTTCGGCGGGAACATAACCGCGGCCGCGGCCGATGTTGATCTCGATATCCAGCTTGGCCGAGCCGTCGAGCGTGCAGATGAGCAGCTCGGGGTTCATGATCTGGAAGGACTGGGTGCCTTCGGCGAGCATGCCGGCGGTCACTTCGGTCCGGTTCTTAATGGACAGCGTGATCTTTTCATTCTGCACCTCGTGATCAACGATCTTCTTGAGGCGTACCTGCTTCAGGTTCAGGATGATTTCCACCACGTCTTCAGAAACGCCTTTGATGGTCGCAAATTCATGCTCCACGCCTTCGATGCGCACGCCTACGATCGCATAACCCTCGAGGGAGTTGAGCAATACACGGCGCAGTGCGTTACCGATGGTGACGCCGTAGCCAGGTTCCAGCGGGCGGAATTCAAACTGGGCTTCGAAATCGGTTACTTTTTGAAGAACGATTTTGTCGGGCTTCTGAAAATTTAAAATTGCCATTTGTTTATTTCAGATTTAAAGGTTTGTTGTTGGAGGTCGGCATTCAATTGCCGTTCCTCTTACTTGGAATACAATTCCACGATCAGCTGTTCCTTGATATTTTCAGGAACGCTTTCCCTTTCGGGGTAGGTGATGAACGTGCCTTGCATTTCGGCTTCGTTATAATCCACCCACGTGAACTTGGGGTTGCGGCCGCGGATCTGGCTGGTTACGGAGGTGTTGTCCTTGGCCTTGTCCTTCAGCGCTACTACGTCGCCGGGCTTCAGCTGGAAGGAAGGAACATTCACCACTTCGCCGTTCACCATGATGTGCTTGTGGCTCACCAGCTGGCGGGCAGCGGGGCGGGAAGGAGCTACACCCATGCGGAACACGGTATTGTCCAGGCGGGCTTCCAGTAATTTGATGAGGTTCTCACCGGTAACGCCTTTGCGGCGGGCGGCTTCTTCGAAGGTCTTGCGGAATTGTTTCTCGAGAACGCCGTAAGTGTATTTGGCTTTCTGCTTTTCGCGCAGCTGGAGGGCGTACTCACCCAGGGTCTTGCGCTTGCGCTGTGCGCCGTGCTGGCCGGGAGGGTTGGAATTCTTGCCGAGCCATTTGCCATTGCCGAGAATGGGCTCCCCGAAAATACGGGAGATCTTGGTCTTGGGACCATTGTAACGTGCCATAGTTGTTATTCATTTCCGCTTTTTTGTACCGGTGCCGTCATCAGTAAAAACGGTAAAAATCAATGAAGCACCCTTTAATTAAATGAATCAAATATGTATGGGGCCGATATGGTGCGGCCGCTTATACTCTTCTTTTCTTGGGCGGACGGCAGCCGTTGTGGGGCAGCGGGGTCACGTCCTTGATCATCGCCACTTCGATGCCCGACTGGGCGAGGGCGCGGATGGCGCCTTCGCGGCCGGCTCCGGGGCCTTTCACGAATACGTCCACTCTCTTCACACCGGCGTCGAGGGCAACCTTGGCCGCGTCCGACGAAGCCATCTGGGCGGCGTACGGGGTGTTCTTCTTCGAACCCCTGAAGCCCATCTTGCCGGCGCTGGACCAGGAGATAACCTGACCGTGCTTGTTGGTGATGCTGATGATAAGGTTGTTGAACGTGGCGTTCACGTGCGCGTCGCCGTACGAGTCAACCTTTACGATTCTTTTTTTAGCGGCGGCCTTTGCGCTTTGCTGCTGGCCTTTTCCGCCCTGTTGTGCTTTTGCCATTGAACTAGGTGATCTTTTGAATGAATGAATTCCGCTTTGGCGGAACCCTGGCGGCCCTCCTCCCTGCACCGGGGGTATCCGTGACCGACAAGGAAATTACGGTGCTATACAAAAAGCCATTAGCTATCAGCCACCGGCAGTAGGCCAGTGGCAGATAGCTAACAGCAAGTTGCTTACTTCTTGGGCGCCTTCTTCTTACCGGCAACCGTCTTGCGCTTTCCTTTGCGGGTACGGCTGTTGGTCTTGGTGCGCTGGCCGCGAACCGGCAGTCCCTTACGGTGACGCAGGCCACGGTAGCAGGCGATATCGAGCAGACGCTTGATGCTCATCTGTACTTCAGAACGCAGCTGGCCTTCCACCTTGAATTCTTCGGTGATGGTGCTGCGGATGTTGTTGAGGTCTTCGTCGTTCCACTCGTTCACACGCTTGCTGCGGTCGATGCTGTGCTTGTCAAGGATGTAACGGGCAGTAGCGGGTCCGATACCGTAGATATAGGTAAGACCGATTTCGCCTCTTTTGTTTTTGGGTAAGTCAACCCCGGCAATACGAGCCATAATTATTGTTCGATTTTACTTTTTTATTGTTGTTGAAGCAAGCGGGATCAACCCTGCCTTTGCTTGTAGCGGGGATTCTTTTTGTTGATCACGTAAAGTTTCCCTTTGCGGCGGACGATCTTGCAATCGGCGCTTCTTTTCTTGATCGATGCTCTTACTTTCATAATTCTTGCTTTATATGGCTTGCGCCACCAGCTGTTTACAATTTATTTATACCGGAAGATGATCCGTCCCCGCGACAGGTCGTAAGGACTCATTTCCACACCTACCTTGTCGCCCGGCAATATCCGTATGTAGTGCATCCGCATCTTTCCCGAGATCGTCGCCAGTATCTCATGACCGTTTTCGAGCTTCACCCGAAACATTGCGTTCGACAGGGCTTCGAGGATCGTACCGTCTTGTTTGATTAATGGCTGTTTCGACATACAGAATTTGGGAGCGCAAAGATATAGCTATTACCTCAAAAAAAGAAAAAAGAGCCGTTTTGCGGCTCAATTTACCCGTATTTTCCAAAATTTTTAGAAGTTTTAGCGCACCGGGACGCCCTCGAGGGGCACTTTTGTCATCTCCAGGTGGTGATTTTGCAGCTCGTGCACGTACAGGGGATGGTTGAAGTGGCGGCGGTCCTCGCGGTACCAGACATCGAGGTTGGTGTAGTTGCCGGGGTCGTGCACCACTACGCGGAAGGGGCCTTTCTTGTACTTGGTGCCTTCGGCGGTCTCTTCCTTTTCAAAGCCCAGCGTCTGCACCAGCTGCTGCTCGGTCAGCGGCACCGGCACGATGTCCGCAGGGCCGAACCAGAATTCCTGCACGCCCGTATCCACCAGGGCCATGTTTTCTTCACGACTGGACTTCACTACGGTGCCCGTTCTTTCCACACCCGAATCATTCACCTGTACGATATCGCCTTCTTTCAGATCTGTGATTTTTACCATAATGTGTCGATTTGTTTCCGAATATAAGAAGATTGCCTAAACTTCATGCCACCCCTCCCCGCTTGCGCGCATAAAAAAAAGGGCCGGGAATGATCCCGGCCTGGTAAGCTCCTGGAAAACGGGCCGCAACAGGGCCGCCACCCCGCCGCAGGCGCCGCCTCCGGGTTATTTTGTGTAGGGGAACTTCTTGGTGGCGTTACGCATCAGCGCATCGACCAGGCGGGTGGTGGACGAACCTATCGAGCCCGAGGCTTCGTAGTCGTACTTCCACAGCAGCGAGCCGGAGCGACCGTCGTGAATGTTGATGGTGGTCTCTACCTTGTTGGTGCTGCCCCAGGCGCCTACCAGCAGGCCTACGGCCACGGCGGCTCCTTCGGACATGGGCTTTTCCATGTTGGCGCGGTCCTGCATCACCGCATCGACGCCGAGCACTTCGGCCAGGCGGGCGCGGTCGGTGGTCTTCAGGTCGGCATAAGAGATGCCGGCTTCTTTCAGGCGGGCATTGGTGCGGGTAACGTCCTGGAAAGTAACGGTGTAGTTGAACTTGTCGCCGCGGCGGAGGAACCAGCCGTACATTTTTTCCTGGATGTCGTAGCCGGTCTTCATGGCCATGTCGTTGAGCTGTTGCTGGGTGCTGTTCTTGGTCTGGTTGGGACGCAGCTGCATGGTCACCTCGGCGGGCAGGATGGCTACGGTCTTGTGGCGGGCCAGGGCATCGCCGAATTCGGACGATTTATAGATCTTGGGACCGCAGCTTACGAGGGCCACGGACAATGCGAAGGCTAAAAACTTTTTCATGATTGGTGGTTTGTTCAACCGCATAGTTCCTGCTGCGGTCTGTTCGGTGTTGTTGTTTAAGGCCGCGCGGAACCCGCGCCCTTCCCCGGCTGTGGGCTGAAAGGCAGTGGCGGCGCACCTTTCAGCCCGCTTGCCTGCCGGAGAAAAGGCAGCTGTGCGGCTTGTGCCCGCAAAAATATCATTCCCCCCTTCTTGTGCAAGTGTCGCAGGAATAATTCCGCGCGAAAGGCGGCCCAACTGTTCAAAACCCTGCATGAATTGCTACTCGATCCAGCTCATGACGTAGCGGTCGTCCTCGATGGCCAGGGCCTGCTTCGTCAGCATCAGCGGGTGAAAGGTGTCGACCATCACGGCCAGCTCCTTTGTTTCGCGGGCGCCGATGCTTTTTTCGACGGCGCCGGGGTGAGGTCCGTGCGGTATGCCGGCCGGGTGCAGCGTGATCATGCCGCGGGTAACGTGCTTGCGGCTCATGAAGTCGCCGTCCACATAATAAAGCACTTCGTCGCTGTCGATATTGCTGTGGTTGTAGGGCGCGGGTATGGCCAGCGGGTGATAGTCGAACAGGCGGGGGCAGAACGAGCACACCACGAAATTGTTGGCCTCGAAGGTCTGGTGCACGGGCGGCGGCTGGTGCACGCGGCCGGTGATGGGCTCGAAGTCGTGGATCGAAAAGGCGAAGGGGTAGCAGCAGCCGTCCCAGCCCACCACGTCAAAGGGATGGCCGGCGTAGTGAATGTTATAGAGCACACCCTTCTTTTTGGTGCGCACGAGGAAGTCGCCCTTTTCATTGAATGTCTGAAGGTTGACGGGCGGCCGTATGTCGCGCTCGCAGTAGGGCGAGTGCTCGAGCAGCTGGCCGTACTTGCTGAGGTAGCGCTTGGGAAAGCGTATCGGGCTGAAGGACTCCACGAGGAAGAGCCGGTTGTTCTCGTCGTTGAAATGGATCTGGTAGATGGTGCCGCGCGGTATTACGAGGTAGTCGCCGTAGGCAAAGGGGATCTCGCCATAGAGGGTGCGGAGCACGCCGTTGCCTTCGTGGATGAAGATCATCTCGTCGGCGTCGGCATTCTTGTAAAAATAGCTGGTGACGCTTTGCTGGGGCGCGGCCAGCACGATGTGCACATCATTGTTCACGAGCACGGGCACGCGGCTGTCGAGGTAGTCTTTCTGCGGGGCAATGTTGAACCCTTCGAAGCTGCGGTGGCGCAGCATTTTTTCCTCGGCCACCTGCGGGGCCACGACGACGGGTTTTTCGGTTTTGATGATTTGCGTAGGCGGGTTCACGTGGTAGAGCAGGGAGGAATCGTTGGAGAAGCCTTCGGTGGAGAAAAGCTGCTCGGAGTAGAGGCCGCCGTCGGGTTTGCGGAACTGGGTATGGCGCTTGTGGGGTATCTCACCCAGCTTGTAGTAATAAGGCATAGCAAGAAATTGTTGATGAAGAAATGAAGATCGCTGCGAGGAATAGCTTTAGCCCAAGGCCAGCTGCAGCGACATCAGGAGGAAGCAATACTTCCAGGCGCGCTTGTCGATCCAGTAAGTGAAGTTCCGGTGAAAAGGCATGCTCCAAGGTACGACATTTAGCGGGTGCGAAGAAAGAGAGCGGCAGTACGTTTTGTGGGGGGCTTAATATAAAAGATTCTTCAGCCGGTCGAGGCTTTTGACGATGACCTTGCCGCTGCGGATGTCGATGAGGCCTTCGGATTTGAAGTCGCTGAGGGTGCGGATGAGGGATTCGGTGGCCGTGCCTACGTATTGCGCCAGCTCCTCGCGCGACACTTCGAGCGGACTCGTACCCTCCTGCAATCCGAACTTCACCACCACTTCGACAAGGGCGCGCGCCACCCGCTTGCGCAGCGAGCCGTAAGCCAGGCTGATAAGGCGGTCCTCTTTCTCTTTTACATCCTGCGTAATGATACGGATGAATTTGGAGGCGATCGCGCGGTCGCCGTGGATCATCTGCAAAAATTCCTCGCGCGGGATCTGCATCACCTCCGCATCCTCTATGAGGCAGCAGCTGTCGTCGTAGTTGCGGTCCTCGATGAGCGCGGCATAGCCGATGAAGTCGCCGGTGCTGTAAAGATTGGTGATGTATTCCTTGCCCTCCTCGCCCGAGCGATAGCCCTTGGCCTTGCCGCTGAGCAGCCCGTAGAGATAGTGCGGGCGGCGGCCTTCGGTGTAGAGCATCTGCTTCTTGCGGTAGGTCAGCGTCTCGCAGCGCTCGGCCAGCTTCTGCATCAGCCCCGCCGATTTCATATCGTTCAGGAAACGGCTCATGCCTTCCTGCGAAGACTGATAGGTTTCTTTTAATATCCCGTCGCGCTTCAACCGTATTTCTACGGCATTGAGCAATTCTATATCGTCGAAGGGTTTGGTGATGTAGTCGTCGGCGCCCATCTCCATCCCTTTGCGGAAATCGATACGTTCGGTCTTTGCAGTGAGGAAGATGAAGGGAATGTGTTGCGTAGTGCTGTTCTTGCGCAGCAGGTGGAGCACGCCGTAGCCGTCGAGCTCGGGCATCATGATGTCGCATACGATCACGGAAGGCTGCTCTTTCATGGCCAGCTCCACGCCCTGGCGGCCATTGACGGCGGTGATGGTCCTGTAGCCGGCCAGCTGCAGTATCTCGGCCGTGTTCTCGCGGATGTCCGCATTGTCGTCGATGACGAGGATGGATCTTTCCATGTCATAAATTTTTTACGGGCAGGTCGATGGCGATCTCGGTGCCCTTGCCCAATTCGCTGGTCAGCCGTATGGTGCCTTGCAGCAGCTCGAGGTAGCGCTTTACGATGTGCAGGCCGAGGCCCGTGCCCTGTATGTTGACGGCATTCCTGCCGCGAAAAAAAGAAGTGAAGAGGTGGTCGAGATCGTCGGGCGGAATGCCGATGCCTTCATCGCGGACGGAGAGCGTGGCCCGTTCGCCGTCGCTGATGCCGTGCACATGGATCGTTCCGTGCTCACCCGAAAATTTGATGGCGTTGGAGATGAGGTTGATGAGGATATTCTTTACGAGCCGCGGGTCGCTGAAGACGGCGTTCGGTCCTTCGTGCCGCAGTACGATCTGCTGGCCGGCCTTTGCAAGCCCCTTCATTTCCTCTACGATTTCCTCAAGCAGCTCGGGCAGGCTGAAATCTTCCATGGTAGCGGCTATGCGGCCTTCGTCCAGGCGGCCGAGCGAAAGAAAATCCTCGAGCAGGTCGTTGAGGTGCTTTACGGAATTGCGGATCTTTTCGATGTGGCGCGTGCGGCTGGGCTGGTCGTCGGTGGTGGTGTATCTAGCAAGCAGCGAAGCCGATGAAAGCACGGTGCTCAGCGGGGTGCGGAACTCGTGCGAGGCCATCGATACGAAGCGGCTCTTGATCTCGTTGAGCTGGCGTTCCTTGTCCAGCGCTTCGCTCAGCTCCTGCTGCGATTGCTCGAGGCGCTGCAGCGCTTCTTTCAGGATCACGGTGCGTTCCTCCACTTTCATTTCCAGCTCGGCGTTGAGGGCTCTTATCTCGCTGCCCACCTTCTCGAGCTGCTCCTGCTGGCGCAGCATGTTCTCCTCGATCTGCTTGCGGCCGGTGATGTCGATGATGAAGGCGATGGTGTAGCGCTTGCCTTCGCGCATATAGGTGCTGAGGCTTACCTCTACGGGAAAATTGCTGCCGTCCTGCCGCTGGCCGTGGAGGTCGCGGCCATGGCCCATCACGCGGTTGCGCGGGTCGCGGTAAAAGCCGTCGCGGAGCTGCACGTGCTTGTGGGCGTAGCGCGACGGTATCAGCAGCTCGATCTTGCGGCCGATGAGCTCATCCTTGGTGTAGGCAAACATGCGGCAGGCCGAAGGGTTGACGAGGATGATCTCTCCTTCGCTGTCGCTGACGACAAAACCTTCGGTGGCATTTTCGAAAAGGGAAGTGATGTGGGCTACATCGAACTGCATCAAGTGTTTTTATAAAAATACAATCTTACACCCGAAGCAGCTGCTGTTCCGTTTGCACGGCTTTCGGATAAAGCAGGCTTCGCTCGAGGTGACGGTGCTGCAGCACATCGTCGTAGAGCTCGCGGAGGCGGTGCATCAGCACCTGGTGGTTGGTGCAGGCGCCCGCGGGAAAACCGAAATCGCTGGTAACCGCGCGCAGCTTGTCGAACAAGGTATCTATGGCAGCGTATTCCGTTTCGGCATTGTCGAAGGGCTTGCGGAGGGTGCGCACGAAGAGGTTGCCGTAAGGCTCCTGGCGGCGGCAGGCCGAGTCGATCTGCTTGATATAGGGAAATACGGTCGACTCCTGGTGGCGGTCGTGGGCGAGCAGCAGGGCGGCCAGCCGGCGAAAGACGGTATCGGCTTCGGGAAGAAAATCGTACTTGCTGCCGTGGCGATCCATGAAGGCGGTCCAGTCGCCCTCGAGGGCGGGCAGCACGCGGCCGAGGTAGGCATGATGCACGTTAACGATATAGTCGATGAGAAAGTCCGTACGCCACTCCCCGAAGGGCAGGATATTGGACACGCGCACATGGCGGGTGGCGCGGTCGAGGGCCTGCTCCACTTCGGCGGGATCGAGCTGGCGAAGCGCACAGGCAAGGCTGAGCGGAACGTTGCCGCTGCAGCAGTAGTTGATGCCGTAGCCTTTAAAGACATCGGCCGTGCGGTAGTCGGCGCGCACGATGCTGGAAACAGTTTGTTGAGCGTATTCAGACATGGCAGGCATTTAACGGGTTGGATCAGAAACGGGTGAAAGCAAAAATATCCGCACGCGCTTTTCCAAAACATGACGCAGGTCATGCACGCATCTGATTTTTATTCCCATTGCATTTGCCTCGGACTAAGGAGCTTTTATTAAGAGCATGAAACAAAATGCGGGTGAAACAGGGTCTTATAAGGTCATGGTGCCGCATGACGAGGATCAGCCGCGGCGCTTCCGGGCGTCATGCAACCGGCGGCGTTTGCGAAGGAAATTTGCACCAGAAAACAGAACGACATGAAAACAATAACTCCCACCTACGCATCTTTTACCGGCTCCTATGCAGCCGCGCCGGCCTCGACCCTCCTCTCCCGTTTCAATACCTGGTGCGCCGATCAGCAGGAGAACCGCCTGCTGTGGTTAGGCATTGCCCTTACCGGCCATGGCTGCATCCTCACGCCGATCACGATCATGGTCGTGCTGATGTCGGGCGCCCACCTTTTCTTTTTCATGCTGGCGATGGTGGCCATGGGCGCTTCGCTGGTGACCAACCTGGCTGCGCTGCCCACACGCATTACCATACCCGTATTTATACTGAGCATCCTCGCCGACGTGGCGATCCTGGCGGTATGCCTGGGCATCAACGTATAAAAAAACAGGGGTCCTGCGCGTCGTGCGGCGGCGAATGAAAAGCGGTCGTATGTTTACCGAAATTTTCCGCATGACGCGCATCGGCCTCATCTCCGACACCCATAATTTCCTCGACGAGTCGGTCTTCCGCCACTTCGCCCAGTGCCACGAGATCTGGCATGCCGGCGACTTCGGCACCATCGGCATCGCCGACCGCCTCATCGAAGGCAGCGGCCTCCCCCTCCGCGGCGTTTACGGCAACATCGACGGCTCCGACGTGCGCGGCACCTATCCCCAAAAGCTGGCTTGGAACTGCGAGGGCGTGAAGGTCTACATGACCCACATCGGCGGCTATCCGAAAAAATATGCGCCCGGCATCAAGCAGGACCTCGTAGCCGAGGGCGCGCGCCTCTTCATCTGCGGCCACTCGCACATACTCAAAATCATTTACGACGACGGCATCAATTGTCTCCACATGAACCCCGGCGCGGCCGGCAACCAGGGCTGGCACCGCGTGCGCACGATCGTTCGCTTCACTATCGACGGTACGGACATCCGCGACTGCGAGGTGATCGAACTGGGCAAACGCTAGGGCATGAAAAAGCCGGCACTGAGGCCGGCTGAATATTTTCGGTACCGTATTAATACCAGTGGCTGTTCGCGCCGATAGCACGGAAGGGCCAGGGTACGGAAGCCAGTATGATGAGAAGAGCCAGCAGGTAGAAGATGAGCGTGCGGCGATGCTTGGCCTTGTCGGAGATCTTTTTGCGTCCCTGCGTCTTGCCGATATGAATGAGGATGATGGCGATGAGCATGCCGGCCATGTGCTCCACGGCAAAGAAGCGGGCGCTCGGGTCCTTCATTACGGCGCTCATGCCGCGGGCTTCGATCAGCTTGTAGCCCCAGCTGCCGGCATACCACAGGTAGATGCCAACGAGGAGCATGAGGTCCGCGAAGATGGTGAGGAGAAGACCGAGGCGGTTGTCGGTGCGGATGTAGGGCCGGTTGCCGGCGATCAGGCTGTTGAGTATGGCGAAGATCAGCAGCAGCAGAACGATCCATCGTCCTACACTATGTGCGTGCAATAAAGCGGAGTATAAGGTGATATTATCCATGCCAGTTTTGATTTTTTCAAATCTACAAACAAATTAGTTATCAGTAGGCAGTTCGCCCCGCCTTCGCCAAGGCTACGGCGGGCGCAGCCGTTTACGATTTGCAATTGATGTACTAAAGAAGTAATTGCTTTATAGGAGCGATCTATTTCTTATAAGTTTTCAGTTATCAAGTTTGCATCCGGTCATAATGATCGAGCTGTAGTTCATCAACTGCTGCGCCCACCGTAGACTCGGCAAAGGTGGGACAACTATTGAACCCAGTCTGCTATAAAGATATTCGTATCATGCGTTCCGCCGTTGTTGCGGTTGCTGCAGAAGACGATGCGGCGGCCGTCGGGGCTGAACATTGGAAAGGCATCGAAACCCTTGTCGCGGCTGATCTTTTCGATATGCGTCCCGTCCTGGTCCATCGTATACATGTTGAAGGGAAAGCCGCGGCGGTACTCATGATTGCTGCAAAAGATGATGCGGCCGTCGGGCAGGAAGTTGGGCGCCCAGTTGGCCTGACCCAGAGCCGTTACCTGACGCGCATTGCTGCCGTCGGCATTGGCAACGAACACTTCCATCTGCGTCGGCGCTACCAGTCCTTCCTTCAGCAGGTCCTTGTATTCTTTTACTTCAGCATCGGTTTTGGGACGGCTCGCGCGCCATACGATCTGCTTGCCGTCAGCGCTGAACCACGCACCGCCGTCATAACCCAACGTGTTCGTCACCTGGCGAACCGCACCGGACCTGAGGTCCATGATATAAAGATCGAGGTCGCCGTTGCGGGTAGAGGTGAAGAGCATCTTGCGGCCGTCGGGCGAGAGCGTGGCTTCGGCGTCGTAGCCGGGCGTGCTGGTTAATTTTTTCACGATGCGGCCCTTCAGGTCGGACATATAAATATCATAGCCGGCATAGACGGGCCAGATGTAGCGGTTGCCGTACCTGCTGCGGTCGGGTATGGGCGGGCAGGTGTCGGCCGATTCATGTGTGGAGGCGTAGATGATATGCTTGTTGTCCTTCGTAAAAAATGCGCAGGTGGTGCGGCCGCGGCCCGTGCTCACGCGGTTGTAGGTAAAGGCTTCGCCGGCGGCTGGCACCTTGCCCACGAAGATCTGGTCACAGGGCAGCCCGTCCTTCGGAGCGGTGCGCTGGAAAACGATGTAGCGCCCGTCGAAGCTCCAGTAGGCTTCGGCATTGTCGGCGCCGAAGGTCAGCTGCCGCAGGTTTTTGAAATGCGTTTCTTCGGGATAGTGCAAGGTGTCTTTTTGTGCGAAAGCAAAGGTGGCCGCGCCAATGGCGATCAGGCTGAGGAAGGAGCGAAGAAACTTCATGTTGAGGTGTTAAAGAACCACGAAAATAATAATCCTCGCGCCACCGCCCGGAGATTTATATCTGCCGGCTCCCGCATTTTTTTAGCTTTGGGCATGCGCACGATTTTTCTTTACGGCACCTGCCTGCTCCTGCTCGCGGCCTGCGGCAACAATGACGATCCGGACAGCACGCTCCTGTCGCAGCCGCCTTACGACAAGCTGACCGACAGCCTGCGCCAGCGCCCGCAGGATGCGGCCCTTCACTACCGCCGCGGCGTGCTCCTCTACCGCAATAGCCAGCCCGCGGCCGCCGAGGCCGACCTACGCACCGCCTGGAACATCGACCACCAGGAAGCCTATGCCATCAGCATGATCACCCTGCTCCGTAAAAAAAATACCGACTCGGCCATCGCCTTCATCCAGGGCGCATTGAAGCAATTGCCCACCAGCATTGCCTTGCAGGTGAATCTCGCGCGCGGCTACCAGCAAAAAAAGCAAACGGACAAGGCGCTCCAGCTTTGTAACGAGCTGCTGGTCCAATACCCCGGCGAGCTCGATGCCCTTGTCATGAAATCGGAACTGCTGAAAGAGCAGCACCAAGATGCCGAAGCCCTGACCGTACTGGAACAGGCTTATATATATGCGCCCGGCGATGTGGACCTTGTGCACAACCTGGCCTTCAGCTATGCCGAGGCGAGCAACCCGAAAGTGTTGCCCCTGGCCGATTCGCTCATTCGCGCCGACATCGGCAACCGCCACGCCGAGCCTTATTTTTTCAAGGGCGTTTATTATTCCAACGTCGGTAAAAATGACGAAGCCGTCCGACAGTTCGATGCGGCCATCCAGCACGATTTCAATTATCAGGCGGCTTACATCAACAAGGGCATCGTATACTACGACCAGAAAAAATATCCGCAGGCCCTGCAAACCTTCAACCTCGCAACGACCGTATTTCCCGACCAGGGCGAGCCTTACCTCTGGCTGGCGCGCACGCAGGAAGCCATGGGTCGTAAGGAAGAAGCAAAGCTCAATTACCAGCGCGCCTACGGCCTCGACAAAAGCCTGAAAGAAGAAGATTAAGCAAGCCTGCGTCCAATCACGCCCGCTCTCTTTCCCACATTTTCCTATCTTGCCCCCGCAAATCATTACGCTATGGCCCTGATCGCTCCTTCCCTTTTGTCCGCTGATTTTCTGCACCTCGATGAAGCCTGCCGCCTCCTCAACGAAAGCGAAGCCGACTGGTTCCACCTCGACGTGATGGACGGCCGTTTCGTACCGAATATTTCTTTCGGCTTTCCGATCATCGAGCACGTGCGTACGGCTACGAAAAAGATCTGCGACGTCCACCTTATGATCCTCGAGCCCGAGCGCTACGCCGAGAATTTCAAAAAGGCCGGCGCCGACATACTTTCCGTGCACATCGAAGCCTGCGTGCACCTGCACCGCAACATCCAGCAGATAAAATCATTGGGCATGCAGGCCGGCGTGGCCATCAATCCGCACACGCCCGTAAGCCAGCTTGCCGATGTGCTGGGCGATATCGACGTCGTGTGCATGATGAGCGTCAACCCCGGCTTTGGCGGACAAAAATTTATTCCGCATACGCTCCGCAAAATTGAAGAGCTGCGCAAGATGATCGACACCAACGGCCTCTCCGTGAAGATCGAGGTGGATGGCGGCATTACGCTCGACAATGCCGGCGACGTCATCAGGGCCGGTGCCGATGTGCTCGTTGCCGGCAACACGGTTTTTAAATCCGCCGATCCACGGATGACTATTGCGCAACTGAAGCAGTTGTAAATTTGCCTATGGCAAAAGATCTTTTCTCCAACCACGCGCAGAATTATGCGCGCTATCGTCCTACCTATCCTTCCGAGCTTTTCGACTATATTTTACAGTGGGTGCCTGCGCGCGATCGCGCCTGGGACTGCGCTACGGGCAACGGCCAGGCGGCACAGGTTCTGGCAACGCATTTCAGGGAAGTGGAAGCTACCGACCTCAGCTCCGCCCAATTATCGAACGCCGTTCAGAAAGAAAATATTCATTACCGGGAAAGCACTGCCGAGCACACGCCCTTCGCCGACAACAGCTTCGACCTCATTACCGTGGCCACGGCCTACCACTGGTTCAACTGGAAAGAGTTCAGGGCCGAAGTGATGCGCGTGGCCAGGCCGGATGCCGTGATCGCCGTATGGTCCTACAGCACGCTTTACTGCAAGGACGACGAAGCGATCAACCGCCTCATTCTTCATTTTTACAATGACATTATAAAAGCTTACTGGGATCCCGAGCGCCGGCACGTGGAAGACGAATATGCCAAAGTTGAATTTGATTACGAGCCCCTGCCCTCCAGGAATTTCGAAACCCGCGTAGAATGGACGCGCGAGGAGCTGGTCGGTTATCTTGAAAGCTGGTCGGCCGTGCAGCACTACATCGAAGCCCACGGGTCGTCGCCGCTGGATCTGATTCAGGACGAGCTGCAAAAATGCTGGCCGCATGGCGATGAGCGCAAGGCCTTTGTCTTTCCCGTATTTACACGTATCGGAAAGATTGTAAAATAAATAATATAATTATTGTAAATATTCTTTCATCTCCTCGGCATAGGCGCGGGCGGCTTTGGCGGCCGCTGCGGCGAAGTCTTCACCTTCGGAGGCATAGATGATGGCGCGGCTGGCGTTTACAAGCAGGCCGCAATCCTTGTTCATTGCCTTTTCCGAAACTTCCTTCAGGCTGCCGCCCTGTGCGCCTACTCCGGGCACGAGGAAAAAGTGGTCGGGGGCGAGCGCGCGCAGGTTGGCCAGCTCGGCGGCCTGGGTAGCGCCGGTCACGAACATGAGCTTATCGGGCGATCCCCATTTGGCGGCCGTGCGCACAACGGTTTCGTAGAGGTAGCTGGTGGTATGGCGGATGGTATGAATGCCTTCGTCAAGGTTTTCGATATCGCGCGCGACGCGCTGCAATTCGAAATCGCGGGCGCCGGGGTTGGAGGTGAGGCCGAGCAGTATCGTCCACTTCCCAGGGTGGTCGAGGAAGGGGCGGATGCTGTCCTCGCCCATGTAGGGCGCTACGGTCACGGCGTCGAAGGGCAGGGTTTCGAAAAAAGCTTTTGCGTATTGTGCCGAGGTATTGCCGATGTCGCCGCGCTTGGCATCGGCGATGGAGAAGTGTGTCGATGGCAGCAGGGCGACGGTCCTTTCGAGGGCTTGCCAGCCGGCGGAGCCTTCCGCTTCGTAAAAGGCGGTGTTGATCTTGTAAGCCACGCAATGGTCTTTGGTCGCTTCGATGATCTGGCGGTTGAATTCGACAAGGGCGTCGGGGTGATCGCGCAGGTGGAGGGGCAGGCGTGCGCGGTCGGTGTCGAGGCCCACGCAGAGGTAGGAGCCCTTATCGCGGATGGTCTGTACGAGCTGTGCTCTTGTCATGCTGCGAAGATAAAGAGGCTTGGATGAATGTACGACTCTTGCGCTCATGGCTTTGCCATACGCCAAAGATTCAGGTTCCCCTTATCGTCTGTTCCTAATTCAGCCGTGCTCTGCGGATCGACTCTTCAACGATCACGCAGAAGTCGTTGAAGGAAAGCGAATCGGTGTCCTGGCCGAGGTGGACGGTTATGCCGGGCAGGTCATGCATAAAAAGATCGAACTGCTTCTGGATAAAGGCCGGGCCGGGTATGGTGGTGCGGCGCGAGGCTAGGCAGAGCCAGTCCCTTACTTTTTTTATAGCCTGGTGGGGCTCATCCCGGTGCGCTTTTATGTCGACGCCATTCAGGTCGGAGATGAACTGCTGGTAGCGGTATTGCTCGCGTTCGAAGATGAGGGCGGACTTCATCTTCTGCTCCTTGCTTCCGAAACGGCGGGCACCGAAGAACAATCCCAGCTCGAAAGGCATATTGAAACGGGGAAGCCCGTTTTCGTTCAGCTCCACCCGCGAAATATCATGCACGCCATAGCGGCACTGTTCGATGCAGTTCTCGATCTTCTGCAGCCGATTGTTCAGGGCATTGTCCTCGTTCAACGAAGTGACGGGCATGAATCCACACCAGTAAATGCTGAACGTGATCGCCTGCAAAAGAGATTGGTAAGCGTCATCGAAGGGGCAGTTGACAAATACGCGCTCATCATAAGTAGCGGGAAACAGCGGCCTGCTCTCATTCTCCTGCTTCATGTGCCGTGTCCGGAGACTGTTTCGATCCGTTCTTTGCCTCTTCCCGCGCGCGTGCCTCATATACAAGCCGGACGGCCTTGCGGGCAGCCAGCCGTGTAAAGGAGGTCTTTCTCTTCATGGTCCTGAATTTTATCTTTTTCATAGCGAGTAAAATTACAACAGGCCAAATCGGCGTGTATGTCTATAACACGCATAAATGCACGTTTTAACTACTCGCAAGCCTGATTTTTTTCCCTCCGAAAAAAGATGTATTTCCCAATGAATCCTAGCCCCTCTCCTCCAACTTTGCCAGTATCAATTTTTCGATCGACTCATCGTTCCAGCGCTCCTCGATGCCCGGCGCGCCCATTACTTCCTGCATGATCGCCTCCTGGCGCAGGCTGTTGCGCAAGGCCTCGCTGTAACGGATTTGCGGACTGAAGGTCACCTGCGTATAGGCAGGCACCCATTTGTCGGGGTGATGCTCGTGCAGCCGCGCCTCGATCTTTTTCTGAAGCAGGAATTTCGGATCGGCCGTGCGCGCCCGCATCTCCGTAAAATTGCCCACCGCCATATCGGCGATCGCATCGGCATCGGGCTTGCGCAAAGCCTGAAAGGACTCGAGTATCGCCCCCCAGTCATCGCCATGTGCATCCATCAGTCCGCTCAGCACCCGGCAGTCCTCAAAGCCCGCATTCATCCCCTGACCAAAAAAGGGAACGATAGCATGAGCCGCATCGCCGATGAGACAAAAACGGTCGTCACGCACCCAGGGAAAACATTTAACGGTCACCAGCGCCGCCACCGGATGCTGCAGGAACTGCTGGGAAAGATCAGGGATCAACCCCACAATATCGGGGAAGGTGGCCGTGAAAAACTCTTCCACCTCGCGCTCGGTCCTGATGCGATCGAAAGACAGCGCGCCCTCGAAGGGGAAAAAAAGCGTGCCCGTAAAGCTGCCGTCGAGGTTGGGCAGCGCAATCAGCATATAATCCTTTCGCGGCCAGATGTGCAGCGCATTCTTCTCCAGCAGAAAACTCCCGTTCGGCCCCGCCGGCACCGACAGCTCCTTGTAGCCGCAATCGATATAGGACTGCTGGTACTCGAAACGCGGATGATGCAGCATGTGCGCGAGCCGCGCCGAAGAATAAGCACCGTCGGAACCAAAGCAAACATCAAAGGACATATCCGTACGAACACCATCGGCATCCTCGAAAGAAACACGGTTGGCCGACCAGTCGATGCCCGTGCATTTCTGCCGGAAGCGGATCTCGATGCCCTGCGCTTCGGCAAGATCCATCAGCTTTTCGTTAAGCACGCGCCGCGAGATCGAGTTGATATATTGTCCTTCCTTGCCATAAGGCTGAAAGGCCGATGAGCCGTCGGGTTGGTGGATGGCGCGGCCGTGCATCGGTATGGCCATGCGCAGCACGTCGTCGGCAATGCCTACATCGGCAAGGGCTTTTATGCCGCGGTCGCTCAACGCAAGGTTGATGGAGCGGCCCGCTTCCACGGCCTCGCTGCGCATATCGCCCCGGCGTTCGAAGACGGTTACGCGATAACCTTTTTTTGCAAGGTAGATCGAAAGCAGCGAGCCCACGAGGCCCGCGCCGATCACCACCATATTCTTTTTCATGTGTCGAGGATGGTTTTAATGATATGACCGAATTTCCATACGTCCTCAAAGGTATTGTAGAAGGGCACGGGTGCGATGCGGATCACGTTGGGCTCCCGCCAGTCGGCAATGACGCCCGCATCGATCAGGGCATCGAACACGGCGCGGCCCCGATCGAGCATGAGCATCGATACCTGGCAGCCATGCGCATCGCGCGGCGTTATCACCTGCACGGCCGGACTCCCATGCGCCGTATTGATCTCGTCGATGATATAAAAAAGATAACCTGTCAGTTGCCGGCTTTTCTTAACCAATGCATCCATGCCGGCTTCCTCAAAGAGTTGCAGGGCAGCCTTGTGGGCAGCCATCGAAAGCACGGGCGAGTTGCTCAGCTGCCAGCCCTCGGCGGTCGGTATCGGATCAAAGACGGGCTCCATGCGGAAACGCGTTTGCTTGTTGGTGCCCCACCAGCCCGCCAGCCGCGGCAGCGACGTGTTGCGCGCATGATCGTCGCGGATATAAACGCCCGCTACGCCGCCCGGGCCCGAGTTGAGGTATTTATAGCTGCACCAGCAGGCAAAGTCCACCTTCCAATCGTGCAGCTGCAGGGAAATATTACCGATGGCATGGGCGAGGTCGAAGCCTGCGTAGGCACCTACCTCGTGGGCTGCCGCGGTGATGGCTTCCATGTCGAGCACTTCGCCGGAATAATAGTTGACGCCGCCCATGAGTACGAGGGCAAGCTCGTCGCCGTGCTCGCGGATGGCGGAGATAATATCGTGTGTGCGTAACCGGTAGTCGCCGGCGGCGGGCGACAGGCCCACGATAGCCGTCTTCGGGTCGAGGCCGTGAAGCTTCACATGGCTATCGAGCGCATAGAGGTCGGAAGGAAAGGCCTTCGCTTCGCAAATAATCTTAAACCGCTTCGCAGCAGGCCAGTAAAAGCTGGTGAGGAGCAGGTGAAGGTTGGCCGTGAGCTGGTTCATCACCACCACTTCTTCGGGCAGCGCACCGACGATGCGGGCAATGGGCGGGGCAAACGATTCATGATAAGACACCCAGGGATTGTGCGCATCGGTATGGCCGAGCACGCCGAGGGCCGCCCAGTCGTCGAGCTCCTGACGGATAAATTCGATGGTATTTTTTGGCTGAAGGCCCAGCGAGTTGCCGGTGAAATAAACAGCGTCGGCATCGTTGTGTTGCGGGATAAAAAAACGCTCGCGGAAATGCCGCAGGGGGTCTTCATTATCCTGGCGGCGGGCAAATTCAATCGTGTTCTGATACATCGTATAAATGGGCCGTTTGGCGGGAGGAAAGTTAACAGTTTTCAGTTAGCAGTTGGCAGTTGGTCGCCCAAAGAAGCAAAAACATTATAATAGCGGCCGGTCCTTGTTCAGCCGATCAATTGGCAAATTACTATACGGTCAACAGATTTGCATTTTAATTCGTCAACAGCCAATTGAAAACCGATATTACACTAAACGGTTGCGATCACTTTCAGTTCGATCGCGATCGGCGTGGGTAGGCTCTTTACTTCGACGGTTGTGCGGCAGGCCTGCACGTCCTTGAAATAGTCGCCGTAGATGCGGTTGTAGATCGGAAAATCGTCCTTCATATTGGTAAGAAAAACCGTCACGTCGATGATGCGCTCCCAGCTGCTGCCGCTGGCCTCGAGCACAGCCCTTACATTGGCAAAGACCGAGTGGCACTCCGCCTCTATATCATACGAAACGATAGTGCCGTCTTCATCCTGTACAAGACCCGGAATGCGGTTGTCGGCCGGCTGCCGCGAGCCGATGCCCGACAAAAATAAAAGCGAGCCCGCCCGCCGCGCATGGGGGTAAGCCCCGAGGGGCGCCGCGGCTTTGTCCGTATGCACGCGTCCCGTATCATCCGTCTTTTCAGACATATAAATAAATTAAATAATTGTTTTAATTAAAGTTCGACGCAGATGTTTTTGGCTTCGGTAAAAAAGCGCAGCGCTTCCCACCCGCCCTCGCGGCCCATACCGCTGTTCTTCACGCCGCCAAAAGGCGTGCGCAAGTCGCGCAGCAGCCAGCAGTTGATCCACACGATACCGGCCTCCATTTTTGCAGCCACGCGGTTGGCGCGCGAAATATCCTGCGACCAGATCGTAGCCGACAGGCCATAGTTCCCTTCATTCGCCAGCGCGATCGCCTCCTCTTCCGTAGCGAAGGGTTGCAGCGTCACTACCGGACCGAATATCTCTTCCATATTGGTGCGGCACTGCGGCCCCAGCCCTTCGATCACGGTCGGACTGATAAAATAGCCGTCGGCACAGCGGCCGCCGGGGTGAACGGCCTCGCCGCCGCAAAGAATGGTGCCGCCCTCGCTGCGGGCCGTAGAAATACAGTCCATCACCTTGTCGAAATGCTGCTTGCTCACGACGGCGCCCTGGCGGGTGGCCGGTTCCAGCGGATCGCCGGTAACCAGTCGGCGCGCCTCGGCAACAAAGGCTTCGCGGAAGCGCTCGTAAATGCTCTGCTCAACCAGTATGCGCGAACCGCAGAGGCAGATCTGTCCCTGGTTGGAGAACGACGATTGCACGGTCGTTTTCAGCATGCGCTGCCAGTCGCAATCGGCAAAGATGATGTTGGGATTTTTTCCACCCAGCTCCAGCGACAGCTTCTTGAATTTCGGCGCTGCGATCGAAGC
>Ga0247771_1000216_pt1 | contig 20830 bp, 16 predicted proteins | sample UWRJL197509C6_FD_179948 | JGI IMG/M metagenome (GOLD analysis project Ga0247771, IMG submission 179948) | Plant litter microbial communities from Arlington Agricultural Research Station in Wisconsin, United States - UWRJ-L197-509C-6 | ecosystem: Environmental > Terrestrial > Plant litter >... | reverse complement strand
AGGAGGCGGCGGTACCGCTTTTTTAGTGGCGACGGCTTGGGTAGGCACGGGCTTGGCCGCCTTTTTAGGGGCGACGGCGGGCGCGGGAGCCGGTTTTTTCAGGGGGGCGGGGGCTTTCTTGGCAGCAGTAGCCGGTTTGGACGCAACTTTCTTGGCCTCAGTCTTAACAGACTTGGGGGCGGCCGCTTTGGCAGCAGGCCGTGCAGCCTTTGCCGGGGCCTTCGCAGCCGGCTTGGCGGCTTTGCCCGCGGCGCGGACCGGTTTGGGTGTTTGCTTTTTTGTAGCCATACACGTGTTTACGCCTTTTTTAAAACGATGACCTTCAACGGGTTCTCATTAACCTCGATCTCCGTGCCTTCGTCAATTTGGGTTGATAACTCCAGTTTGTCTGCCAGAATTTCGGCGCAAATATAATCATTATACTTGGCCAAAGACTGGCTGATACCATTGTTGGCAGCTACTTTCACCTCGATCCGGTCGGTAACGTCGAAGCCGCTATCCTTCCTGATCTTCTGGATCCGGTTGATAAATTCACGGGCATCACCTTCCTGTACGAGCTCAGGCGTTACGTTAATGTCCAATGCAACCGTTAGCGGCCCTTTTGACGCGACTGTCCAGCCGGGTATGTCCTCGCTGCTGATCTCCACTTCGCTGAGCGTCAGCTCAACAAACTCATCATCGCCAATGGGGATTGAATATCTGCCTTCTTTTTCAAATAAAGAAATTTCGTGCTGACTAAAATTTGCCAGCGCGCCCGACACGACCTTCATCCTTGCACCCAGCTTCTTGCCGAGGGCCTGGAAGTTGGGCTTGATCTTTTTCTTAATAAAGCCTTCGGTATCGGTCAGGTATTCGATCTCCTTTACATTCACTTCGGCGCGTATGAGGTCCTCAACTCCCTGCAATTGCTGTTCCATGGCGCCGTTCAGTACCGGTATCAGCACTTTCTGCAGGGGCTGGCGCACCTTTACATTGGCTTTTTTCCGCAACGACAGTACCAGCGACGAAGCGTCCTGGGCCAGCTGCATCCGCTCTTCCAGCAGCACATCCACCAGCTCGGCGCGCACCTGCGGGTAGGCCACATGGTGTACCGAAGCCTCGGCATAGCGGCCGGTCACGGCGTTCAGGTTACGGAAGAGCTCGTCGCTGAAGAAGGGAGCGATCGGGGCCATTAGGCGGGTCACCGTTTCCAGGCATTCATAAAGGGTCTGATAGGCGGCGATCTTGTCGGTCTCGTATTCGCCCTTCCAGAACCGGCGGCGGCACAAGCGCACGTACCAGTTGCTGAGGTGCTCGTCCACAAAATCCTCGATAAGCCGGCCGGCGGTGGTAGGCTCGTAATCGTCCAGGGCCGCAGTGGCCTTCTTTATCAGGGTCTGAAGCGAGGAAAGGATCCAGCGATCGATCTCGGGGCGCTGGGCCACGGGGATATAGTCCTCGCTGAAGCTGAAGCCGTCCACGTTGGCGTAGAGTGAGAAGAACTGATAGGTATTATATAGCGTGCCGAAGAACTTGCGCTGCACTTCCCTGATGCCGTCGCTGTCGAAGCGGAGGTTGTCCCAGGGCGAGGCATTGGTGATCATGTACCAGCGGGTGGCGTCGGCGCCGAACTGGTCGATGGTGGCGAAGGGGTCGACGGCATTGCCGAGGCGCTTGCTCATCTTGTTGCCGTTCTTGTCGAGCACAAGGCCATTGGACACGACGGTCTTGTAGGCAACGCTGTCGAAGAGCATCACGCCCAAAGCATGAAGGGTATAGAACCAGCCGCGGGTCTGGTCCACGCCTTCGGCGATGAAGTTGGCGGGGAAGTTATCCCGGAACTTTTCTGCGTTCTCGAAGGGGAAATGCCACTGGGCATAGGGCATGGCGCCGCTGTCGAACCAAACATCGATAAGGTCGGGCTCGCGGCGCATGGGCTTGCCGGAGTCGGACACGAGGATCACGTCGTCCACATAAGGCTTGTGAAGGTCGAGGATGCCGTCGTGGAGGTAGTGGGTGTTGACGTTGCCGCCGAGCACCTGGCTGGCCTTGCGGATCTCCGTATTGAGCTCGGCGATGGAGCCGATGCATTTTTCCTCACCGTCCTCGCTGCGCCAGATGGGCAGGGGCGTACCCCAGAAGCGGCTGCGGCTCAGGTTCCAGTCCACCATGTTCTCGAGCCAGTTGCCGAAGCGGCCGGTGCCGGTGGATTCGGGTTTCCAGCGGATGGTCTTGTTCAGCTCCACCATGCGCTCGCGGCGGGCGGTGGTGCGGATGAACCAGGCATCGAGGGGATAATAGACCACGGGCTTGTCGGTGCGCCAGCAGTGGGGGTAGCTGTGCTCGTACTTCTCGACCTTGAAGGCGCGGTCTTCCTTTTTGAGCTTTACGGATATGTCGACGTTCACGTCCACGTAGGCGGGATCGTCCTTGTAATCTTTTATGTAGCGGCCGCTGAACTCGCCGAGGCCGTTCACGAATTTGCCTTCGCGGTCCACGAGGGTGAGGATGCCGATATTGTATTTCTGTCCTACGCGGTAGTCATCCGCGCCGAAGGCGGGGGCGGTATGAACGATGCCGGTGCCGTCCTCGGTGGTCACGAAATCGCCGAGGAGGATGCGGAAGGGCTGGGCACCGGGGGTGATGGCCTGGATGGTATCGGGCGAGTTGGCCTCGTAGGGCAGCAGCTGCTTATAATGGAGTCCTTCTAGGTCGCGGCCTTTGTATTCGGCCAGGATCTTCCAGGGCAGGAGCTTCTGGTCGGGGCCGTAGCCTTCAAAGTCGCCGTTCTCGCCCTCGGGCTTGAAATACTTGCCCAACAAGGCTTTGGCGAGGATCACGCGCTGGGGCACGTGGGTATAGGGGTTGAAGGTCTGCACTACTACGTAGTCGATATTGGGACCGACGGTGAGGCCGAGGTTGGAGGGCAGGGTCCAGGGCGTGGTGGTCCAGGCGAGGAAGTAGGCGGGCTCGTTGCCGGGCAGGGCCTGAAAGACGGCCTTGGCCTGGTCGTCGGCTTCAAGCTCGAAGAGGGCCACGATGCTGGTGTCCTTCACGTTGCGGTAGGTGCCGGGCTGGTTCAGCTCGTGGGAGCTGAGGCCGGTGCCGGCCGCGGGCGAGTAGGGCTGGATGGATACGCTTTTATAGAGGAGTCCCTTGCTGTAGAGTTCCTTGAGGCACCACCAGAGGGTTTCGATGTATTCGTTGGTAAAGGTTACGTAGGGATGGTTCAGGTCGACCCAATAGCCCATCTTGGTGGTGAGCTCGTCCCATTTGTGTTTGTAGCGGAGAACGGCTTCGCGGCATTTCTGGTTGTAGTCGGCCACGGAGATCTTGGTGCCGATGTCTTCCTTGGTGATGCCGAGCTCTTTTTCGACGCCCAACTCGATGGGAAGGCCGTGGGTGTCCCAGCCGCCTTTGCGTTCGACGCGGTAGCCCTGCATGGTCTTGTAGCGGCATACGAGGTCCTTGAGGGCGCGCGACATTACGTGGTGGATGCCGGGCATGCCGTTGGCGCTGGGCGGTCCTTCATAAAAAACGAAGGGTTCCGCGTCCTTGCGAAGGGCGATACTTTGCTCAAAGGCATGTTCGTCCTGCCAACGCTGCAGCACTTCTTTTTCGATGGCGGGCAGGTTGAGGTGCTTGAATTCTTTATAACGACTGGCCATTGTTTGTAAAAATGGCTGCAAAGTTACGAAGAAGTTCGAGTAGACAGTTTGCCGCTTTCGTTACAACGAGGGCAGTTTGCCCGCCTCCGCCAAGGCTACGGCGGGCGAAGGAAGAAACTGAACTTTCGAACAGTTTTCCTCTTTCCGTAACCCGTTTTTCCCGATCCGGCAGGGGGTTGCCGGGCCGATGCGGTTTTTTTGCAGAAATTCTGAACCGTGAAGCAATTTCTAGTCGTACTGCTGACCTTGCTGGTAACCGCCGGCCTCGCCCAAACCAACCTCACCACACCTCCTTCCTATTTTGAAGAAGTGCCCGGCGGCACCGTTGCCGGCACCATCACCACGACCGACGGCCAGCCCGCCGCCGGCGTGAACGTCTCCATAAAAGGCACGGCCAAGGCCGCCTATACCGACGAGCAGGGCCGTTTTGAGCTTCGCAACGTACCCGCCGGCGCCCACATTCTTGAAGTATCGAATGTAGGCCTCAAGACGATCGAGCGTCCCGTGCAGGTAGTAAAGGACGGCAGCGTGCATGTGGACATCGTGCTAGCCGAAGACGCCCGCCAGCTGGCCGAGGTGATCGTAACTGCCGGCCGCAGCCTCAACGACCGCCGCCTCTTGATCGGCAAGCTGCCCGTAGGCCCCATGGACCTGCCCCGCAGCGTAACCGTGATCGGGCCCGCCATCATCCGCGACCAGCAGGCCCAGCGCCTGAGCGATATCGTGCGCAACGTCAACGGCGTTTATCTTTCCAGCACCCGTGGCGGCACCCAGGAAACCTTTGCCGCCCGCGGCTATGCCTTCGGCAGCTATAATATGTTCAAGGACGGCGCCCGCGTAAACTCCGGCATCATGCCCGAAGTGAGCGGCCTCGAGCGCGTGGAAGTGCTGAAGGGCAGCGCCGCCATCCTTTACGGACAGGTAGCGCCCGGCGGCGTACTGAACATGGTAACGAAGACACCGCGCTTCCAGACCGGCGGCGAAGTATCCATGCGCGCCGGCAGCTACGACCTTTACAAACCCAGCTTCGATATTTACGGCCCCCTCTCCTCTTCCGTGGCCTACCGCCTGAACGGCAGCTACGAAAGCGCGGGCAGCTACCGCGACGGCGTTCATTCGAAGCGCTACTATGTAAATCCTTCCTTCCTCTTCAAGCTCGGCAACCGTACGGAGCTGGTGCTGCAGGGTGATTATCTCTATCACCACTTCACACCCGACTTCGGCATCGGCACCATCGACAATAACAAGATCCCCAACCTGTCCCGCAACGCCTTTCTGGGCACGCCCTGGCAGTACTGCACCTCGCAGCAGGCTACCGGCACGGCCACCATCCGCCACCAGCTGAGCGACGACTGGAAGCTGACCGGCACCGTATCGTACCAGTACTACAAGCGCGACTACTACTCCACCGAGCGCATTCAGGCCCTCGCCAACGGCGACTGGACGCGTCCCCTCGGCCGCACGTTGACGAATGAAAAATACCTGTCCGGCCAGGTGAACGTTACTGGCAAGCTCCACACCGGCCGCCTGCAGCATACCGTGCTGGCCGGCGCTGATGCCGACCATTACACCACAACAAGCTGGGGCTTCAGCTACCCGGCCGTGGCCGGACTGGCCGCAGGCAGCTATGATAAGATAAATATTTACGACCCGAATAAATACGTGGCGCGTACCGATATTCCGCTGGCCACGCGCATCCGCCGCACCGAAGCCCCGCTGAACCGCACGGGCATCTATGTGCAGGACCTGGTGAAGCTGTCGGAGAAATTCAATGTGCTGGCCGGCGTGCGCTGGTCGTATGTGCAAACGGTGGCGATCGACTCGACCAACCTGCTGAACGGCGCAAAAACACGCGGCAAGACGAGGGAAGACAAGGCCTTCTCGCCCAACTTCGGCCTGGTGTACAAGCCGCTGCCCACGACCTCGATCTTCGCTTCCTATTCCAACTCGTTCAGTATAAATACGGGCGTCGATATCGACGGCGGCACGCTGCGTCCTTCGGTGATCGACCAGTACGAGGTGGGTGTTAAGAACGACTTCTTCAAGGGCATGCTGTCGGTGAACGTTACGGCCTACCGCATCATCAACAACAACCTGGCACAGACCGCGCCCTTCCTGCGCGACGGCACCTCGAACAGCAATACCAATATCAAGGTGCTGACCGGACAGACCACCAGCGACGGCGTCGAAGTGGACCTGGGCGCTCATCCCGTTGCCGGTCTCGACATCCTGGCGGGCTACAGCTATAACTATGCACGCTATACCAAAACCTCGACCAAGGTGGGCAGCTTCATCACCGGCGAACGCCTGGTGAACAATCCGGCGCATACGGCCAACGGCAGCGTGTTCTACAGCTTCCGCAACCACGGACTGAAGGGCCTGAAGCTGGGCGCTTCGGCCTTCTTTACCGGCCATCGCGTGGCGGGCTTCAACAATACGGTAGGGCAAACGCAGACCTACTCGCGCCTGGTGCCGGTGGATGGCTTTACGACGGTTGACGTATCGGCGGGCTATACATACCACAAGCTGTCGCTGCTGGTGAAGCTGTCGAATATTACGAACACCTTCAATTATATTGTGCATGAGAATTACAGCGTGAACCCGATCGCGCCGCGCCAGCTGGTGGGTACGATCGCCTACCGCTTCTAAACGTTTTTTTCACCCGCGGGGCAGGCTTTGCCTGCCCCGCTTTTTTTTACGCCATGAAAATCTTCTTTCGACGCATCCATCTTTATCTCGGTCTTGCGGCCGGTCTTGTGATCCTCGTTGCCTGCGCCACCGGCGCCCTTCTTGTTTTCCAGAAAGAGCTGGAGCAGGCCTTCAATAAACACCGCTATTTTACCGAAGCGAAGGGCCAGCGCCTGCCGCTCGATACGCTGGCGCAGCGCGTGGCCGCCGCCCAACCGGCGATGACCGTGGGCAGCATACGTATTTATACGGATGCGACGCGCAATGCCGAGGTGAGCGTAAGCCCGAAAAGTGAGAGCGGCGAAAGAGAGCGGGGCGCGAAGAGAGGAGCGAGCGGGGAGCAAGGACCGGGTGGGAAAGGACCGGCGCAGGGAGAGCAGGCACGGCGCGGCGGCGGTGAGGGAAGAGGCGCGGGACTGACGGTTTTTATCGATCCGTATACCGGGAAGATCATGGAAGTCTATAATGCGCGCAATTCTTTTTTCTTCAAGGTGATGGCGCTGCACCGCTGGCTGCTGGGCAGTAATGAAGGTCCGGGCAAGTGGATCACCGGCATCGCCACGTTCATATTTTTGTTCATACTGATCACGGGCATCATCCTGTGGTGGCCGAAGACGAGAAGGATACTGAAGCAGCGGCTGCGCGTGCGCCGCGATGCGGGCTGGAAGCGGCTGAACCACGACCTGCACGTGGTGCTGGGCTTTTACAGCGCGATCTTTCTTTTCGTGTTTGCGTTCACGGCGCTGCCGATGTCGTTCCAGTGGTTCAATAAAGGTATTTATACAGTTACGCGTTCTCCGCTGAAGGCGCCCGCGCCGCCTGCGGCGGCGCGGGCGGAAGGTCCGCTCGTATCTTTCGATACCGCCCTGCATACGGCTTCCGGCATCCTTCCCAAATCCGTCTTCTACACCCTGGCCCTGCCGCGCGAGGCCGGCGCACCGCTTACCGTCACCGCCCTCAGCGAAACGGCCGTGCACGAATCGGCCACCGACCAGCTCTACCTCGACCCGCACTCCGGCGCGGTGCTGGGCACGATGCTCTACGGCGAACGCAGCCTCGGCGCCCGCGTACGGTCCACCTTCCGCCCCGTGCACGTAGGCAGCATCGGCGGCTGGCCCTCCAAGATCATCGCCTGCATCGTTTGCCTGCTGGGCGTGACCTTCCCCATCACCGGCGTGATCATGTGGTGGAACCGGAAAAAGTTTTAAGATTTGGTCCTTGCTTTTTTATAGATGCGAATGGCCAGCATCAGCACGGCCATCAATACGAACAGACCGGCCAGCGCCCACACGAAGCTGAGGCTTTGCTTCACCGTGGCCAATACAACGATGGCAATGAGAAAGACCGTCGCCACCTCGTTCCATACCCGCAGCTGCTGCGAGGAATAGCGGAACACACCGCCCATCTGCTGCTTGTAAATGCGGTGCAAGGAAAAGTGATATAAATAAAGCAATATCACGAAGCCCAGCTTGATCAGCAGCCATCGCCCCGGCTCCTGCAACAGCACGGACTCCCAATGGCCGAAGTGCAGTACCAGCGGACCCAGTATCAGCGTGAGCACCGCCGACGGCCACGTAATGCCCAGCCACAGCCGCCGGATCATGATGGCGAACTGCCGCTGAAGGATGGCCCCTTCGCTGCCCCGCTCCTGCGCCTCGGCATTGTAAATGAAGAGCCGGACAATATAGAACATGCCCGCAAACCAGGTAACGATAAAAACGATGTGAAAGGCCTTCAGGTATAAATACATAACTGCGATTGAGCTGCGCACGGTAGCGCATCATCCTGCAAACATATCGAACAGCGCGCAACCTAGCGCACGGCCGGCGTCACCATGCTTTCATCACCCTGCGCATAATCGCGCATCCACTTCGCCAGCGTGCCGATCCACAGCGGGTGCACGTTCAGGCAGGGAATAAGATCGAAGGACTCGCCGCCCGCATGAAGGAAGATCTCGCGGCCCTCCGCGCCCATCTCTTCCAAGGTTTCAAGACAGTCGCTTACGAAGGCCGGACATACCACCAGCAGTCGCTTTACGCCTTCGGCGGGCAGCTCGCCCAAACGCACGGCAGTATAGGGTTGCAGCCAGGGATCGCGGCCCAGTCGCGACTGGAAAGAAAAGCCGCGCTTCTCCTCGGGAATGCCGAGGCGATCGGCCACGAGCCTTGTAGTTACGCGGCACTGATGACGGTAGCAGAATCGGTGCGCCGGCGACGGCGTTTCGCAGCAGTCGGGAGAACGCAGGCAGTGCGCGCCCGTAGGATCGCACTTGATGACGTGGCGCTCGGGAATGCCATGATAGGAAAAAAGCACCTGGTCGTACGGTTGGTCGAGGTAGGGACGTATGCTTTCGCTGAGCGCGTTAATATATTCTTCGTTGTCGTAGAAAGGCTTGATGATCGTGAGCTTGAATTTATAGCCGCCCTTGCGGTGCTGCGCGCGCGCATACTCCACGGCGGTTTCGTAGCTGCTCATGGCATAGTGGGGATACATCGGCACGGCCACTACTTCCTCGAGGTCGGGATGGGCGGCCACCAGCTCGTCAAAGGCCTGGCGGGGTGAGGGATCGCCGTAGCGCATGGCCATGGCCACGGGCTCGTGCAGTTCTTTTTCGAGAGCCCGCTCCTGCTGGCGGCTGATGGAAAGAAGGGGCGATCCCTGCTCGGTCCAGATGGAGCGATAGGCCTTGGCCGAATTGGGCGCGCGCAGCGGCACGATGATGCCCTTCACCAGCAGGGCCCGCACGATCCACGGCTTGTCGATGACGCGTTCGTCCATTAAAAATTCATCCAGGTATTTACGTACGTCGCTGACCTTGGTGGACCGGGGTGAACCGAGGTTCATCAATACAATGGCTCTCTTCATAACGAGGGAACAAAATTAGGCACAACTCGTTCAACAATCCGAACAGTTAGTTTACTCATTTACGCAGGCGATGAAGAAGACGGGGGTGAAATGACAGCACTATGACAGAGCTTTGGTGTTAATCCGGGCGGGCGAAATTACTTTTGCTGCGTGCTTGCTGACCCCAGCCACCATGATCACCCAACACTTCAAAAACATATCAAACTTTTTCGTAGCCGGCATCAATTATAAAAAATCAGATGCTTCCATCCGTGGGCAGTTTGCCATTAACACGGATCAATACGCCGCCCTGCTGCAACAGGCCGCGGACGAAGGGCTCAACGAAGTGTTCGTTCTCTCCACCTGCAACCGCACGGAAATTTACGGCTTCGCCCACTGCAGCCATCAGCTCGTGCACCTGCTCTGCGCCCAGACCGCCGGCGATGCCGCCACCTTCATGCGCTCGGCCTATATCAAGAGCGGACACGAAGCCGCCGAGCACGTATTCTGCGTAGGCGCCGGGCTCGACTCCCAGATCCTCGGCGACTACGAGATCGTAGGCCAGCTGAAGACCGCCGTGCGCTTCTCGAAAGAGCAGGGCTTTGTCGGCGCCTTCACCGAGCGGCTCGTCAATTCGGTGCTGCAAGCCTCCAAGCAAATAAAGAACAGTACGGAGCTGAGCGGCGGTACCGTATCGGTGTCCTTCGCCGCCGTGCAATACATCCGCAATAAAGTTAAAAGCCCCGAAGGCAAAAACATCCTTCTGCTGGGCACGGGCAAGATCGGCCGCAACACCTGCAAGAACCTCGTCGACTATATCGGCACGAAGAACATCACCCTCATCAACCGCTCCGCCGGCAAGGCCGAAGAGCTGGCGCTGGAGCTCGGCCTCCACCATGCGCCGATCGCCGCGCTGACCGAAGAGATACGCCGCGCCGACATCATCCTCGTAGCTACCAACGCCACCGAGCCCGTCATCCTCGGGCATCACCTCGAAGGCCTGGACCCCAAGCTCATCATCGACCTTTCCATCCCCTATAATGTGGCCGAAGCCGCCCGCGCCCTGCCCAACGTGCAGCTGGTGAATGTGGACGAGCTCTCGCGCCTGAAGGACGAAACCCTGAAGCTGCGCCTCGGCGAAGTGCCCAAGGCAAAAGCCATCATCACCGAAAGCATGACCGAGTTCGATGCCTGGTGCGACATGCGGCAGCACGTGCCCCTGCTCCGCGACCTGAAGGTAAAGCTGAAGGCCCTCCTCGATCACCCGCTCGGCCCCAACACCGCAACCGACTGCCCCAAAACCATCGATATCCAGATCCAGCGCGTACTCAACGAAACCGCCGGCAAGATCAAGATCCAGAACCAGCGCGGTTGTCAGTACATTGCGGCCCTGAACGATTTCATAAGCGCAAAAAATTAATGTCGAAGATTTTACGTATCGGTACAAGAGACAGCCAGCTGGCTGTGTGGCAGGCTACATGGGTCCACAACCTCCTGAAGGACGCAGGCCTGGCCTCCGAGCTTGTTTACATCAAGAGCGAGGGCGACCTCGACACCGTTACGCCCCTCTACGCCCTCGGCGTGCAGGGCGTGTTCACCAAAGCCCTCGACTCGGCCCTGCTGGCCGGACGCATAGACCTCGCCGTGCACTCCATGAAGGACGTGCCCACGCAGCTGGCCCAGGGCATAAGCCAGTCGGCCGTGCTGCCCCGCGCCTCCACCAGCGACATACTCGTATACAAGAACGACGAAGACCTGCAGGCCCTTGGCTATGACGGCTCGGCTTGGAACGCAGTAACGCCGCCCGCCATGACCATCGCCACGGGCTCCATACGCCGCACCGCCCAATGGCTGAACCGCTACCCCGGCCACCACATCGACAACCTGCGCGGCAACGTGAACACCCGCCTCCGCAAGCTGAGCGAGAGCGTGTGGACCGGCGCCATCTTCGCTGCCGCCGGCCTTGAACGCATCCACCTTCGCCCCGAAACTTCCGTAGACCTCGACTGGATGCTGCCCGCACCCGCGCAGGGCGCCGTAGTAGTGGTTTGCCGCGAGAACGACGACTACGCCCTCGATGCCTGCCGCAGCTTCAATGATGAAACTACCGCCCTCTGCACCGCCATCGAGCGCGACTTCCTGCGCACCCTCATGGGCGGCTGCTCCACGCCCATCTCGGCCCTGGCAGCCGTCGAAGACGGTCAGGTAGTGCTGAAGGGAAATATCGTTCGCCCCGACGGCAGCCACCGCATCGACATCGAAGAGCGGGCCGCTGCGGCCGATGCCGCCACGCTGGGTGAACGCGCCGCCCGCAAATTGCTGCACGAAGGCGGTGACGCCATTATCGGCAGCCTCCGGCAGAAAGGACCGGCTACCCATGGCCAACCCTAAAATATTAAGCACAAAAAAACTGCATCCCGCCCTGGCCGCGGCCGCCCGCCAACATTTTGAGCTGGCCGAAGCCGACGCCATCGCCATAGAAATAATACGCACCGCCGAAAAAGAAACGGAGCTGAAGGCCTGGCTCCAAAAGCCCAACCTCGACGCCGCCTTCACCAGCGCCCATGCCGCCGAAGCCCTCTTGCCCTTCGTCACTGACCAAACACTGGGCTGGAACCTCTTCTGTCTCGAAGGCAAAACCCGCGAAACCCTTGTCCAGCCCAGGCTTCAGCCGATCGGCACTATCCGCGAAACGGCCGCCGATGCCTCGGCCCTCGCCGAAGCCATCATCCGCAGAAAGGTGGAGCGCCTCGTATTTTTTTGCGGCGACCGCCGCCGCGACGAGCTGCCGCAACTATTAAAAGCCGCCGGCATAACCGTAGACGAAGCGATCGTATACCGTACCGTAGAAATACCGGTGCGCTGCCACGAGCCTCCGGACGGACTGCTGTTTTTCAGTCCGAGCGCCGTGCACAGCTTTTTTTCATCGAACAGCCTGCAGGCGCGCACCGTCTGCTTTGCGCTCGGCGCCACCACGGCCGCTACGCTTGCATCGGCCACGCCGAACCGGATCGTTACCGCGGCCGCACCCACCCAGCAGGCCATGCTGGATGCCGTTACACATTATTTTGATCAAACCAATAATAACAAATGACCCAGCTGAAGAACGACCTGCTGCTACGCGTACTGAGAAAGGAAAAAGTTGAACGCCCGCCCGTATGGATGATGCGCCAGGCCGGCCGCTACCTGCCCGACTATATCAAGCTGCGCAACCAATACGATTTCTTTACCCGCGTGCAAACGCCCGAGCTGGCCACGCAGATCACCCTGCAGCCCGTAGACCAGGTGGGTGTCGATGCCGCCATCATCTTCTCCGATATCCTCGTGATCCCTCAGGCCATGGGCCTCGAAGTATTGATGGAAGAAGGCAAGGGACCGCTGCTGCCCCACACCATAAAGACCGCCGCCGACATCGAAGCCCTGAGCACCGAAGGCGTTGAAGAAAAGCTCTCCTACGTGATGGGCGCCCTCTCGCTCACCAAAAAAGAGCTGAACGGCCGCGTGCCCCTCATCGGCTTTGCCGGTGCGCCCTGGACCCTCCTCTGCTACATGGTGGAAGGCAAGGGCAGCAAGACCTGGGACAAGGCCAAGCAATTCGCCTACACCCAACCCGAGCTGGCCCATGCCCTGCTGCAAAAAATAACGACCAGCACCATCGCTTACCTGAAGGCGCAGGTGCAGGCCGGCGCCGACACCGTACAGGTCTTCGATAGTTGGGCCGGCGCCCTCTCGCCCGAAGACTTCCGCACCTTCGCCCAGCCCTACCTCCTGCAGATTGCCGATGCGGTGGCGCCCCACGCACCCGTCATCCTCTTTCCCAAAGGCAGCTGGTACGCACTGGAAGACCTTAGCCGCAGCAGCGCCAGCGGCATCGGCATCGACTGGTCATTGGAGCCCGCCACCGCCCGCCGCCTCGCCGGCGACCGCGTAGCGCTGCAAGGCAATTTCGACCCGGCCCGATTACTGGCGCCCATACCGCAAATAAAAAAATGGGTGCGCGAGATGGTCGAAGGCTTCGGCACGCAGAACTATATCGCCAACCTCGGTCATGGCATCACGCCCAACGTGCCCGTAGACCATGCGCGCGCCTTCGTGGATGCCGTACGTGAGATAAACAGCTAAAAAGAATTCGCATGATTCACCAGCAAGACACCCGCGCCACCCGCAACGAATGGATCGAATTCATCTACGATCTTCAGGACCGTATTTGTACGGGTCTCGAGGAAGAGGACGGCGCGGCGCGCTTTCGCGAGGACGAGTGGCAGCGCAAGGAAGGCGCCGGCGGCGGCGGACGCACGCGCGTGATCGCCGGCGGCAACGTGTTTGAAAAAGGCGGTGTGAATACGTCGGTCGTGTATGGCCGCGTGACCGACCAGATGCGCAGGCACCTGAGCATCGAAGGGCATAAATGGTTTGCCTGCGGCCTCAGCCTCGTGCTGCACCCGGTGAATCCCTTCGTGCCCACCATCCACTGCAACTATCGCATGTTCGAGCTATATAGTGAAGATGAGATGCTGGCCGACCGCTGGTTCGGCGGCGGCACCGACCTCACGCCCTACTATCTTTTCGAAGAGGACGTGCGGCATTTTCACAGTGTGCACAAAGATGTCTGCGACCGCTACGATCCCGAGTTCTACCCTCGTTTCAAAAAAGCCTGCGACGAATATTTTATCAACCGGCACCGAAACAACGAAGCCCGCGGCATCGGCGGCATCTTCTTCGACCACCAGCGCCCGAACGAAGAGCAGGACACCGACTTTTGGATGAGCTTCGGCCGCGACTGCGGCAATGCCTTTCTCGAAGCCTACCGGCCCATCGTAGCCAAACGCAAGAGCATGCCCTACACCGCTGAGCATAAGCACTGGCAGGAGATAAGGCGCGGCCGCTATGTGGAGTTCAACCTGCTGCACGACCGCGGCACCCTCTTCGGACTGAAGACCGACGGCCGCACCGAAAGCATTCTCATGAGCCTTCCGCCGACCGTACGCTTCGAATACGATTACAAGCCAAAGGAAGGCAGCGAGGAATACAAGCTGTGGCAGGCCTGCCTGCACCCGCGCAGCTGGATCGATTAACCGGGTGAAGCCCGCTTCAACCCTCACCATAAAAACAAACAGATGTATTTGCAAAGAAGAAACAGGATATTGAGGCAGACGCCGGCCATCCGCAGCCTGGTGGCCGAAACCGTGCTGACCCCCAACGACTTTATCGCGCCGCTCTTTATCGACGAAGGCGAAAACATAAGCACCGAGATCCCTTCCATGCCCAACTATTTCCGCCGCTCGCTCGACGGCACCATCGAGGAAGTAAAGGAGCTGTGGAGCCTCGGCATCAAGAGCGTTCTCCTTTTTATCAAGTGCAGGGATGAGCTGAAAGACAACACCGGCCGCGAAGCCTGGAACCGCGAAGGCCTGATGCAGCGCAGCATCCGCGCCATCAAGGAGGCCGTGCCCGGCATGTACGTAATGACCGATGTCGCCCTCGACCCCTATTCTTCTTACGGCCATGACGGCATCGTGGAGAACGGCGAGATCGTGAACGACGCAACCGTAGAAGCGCTGGTGCAGATGAGCATCAGCCATGCGCAGGCCGGCGCCGACATGGTAGCGCCCAGCGATATGATGGACGGCCGCATCGGCGCCATCCGCGAAGGACTCGAGCACGCAGGCTACACCCGCACGGGCATCATGGCCTACAGCGCCAAGTACGCCTCCTGCTTTTACGGCCCCTTCCGCGATGCGCTCGACAGCGCGCCCGGCTTCGGCGACAAGAAGACCTACCAGATGGATTATGCCAACCGCATCGAAGCCGTGAAGGAAGCCCTTATGGACATCGACGAAGGCGCCGACATCGTGATGGTAAAGCCCGGCCTCCCCTACCTCGACATCGTGCGCGAGGTAAAGAACGCCGTGAACGTGCCCGTGAGCGTGTACAACATCAGCGGCGAGTACGCCATGATCAAGGCCGCCGCGAAGATGGGCTGGATCGACGAGCAGAAGGCCATCATCGAAACCCTTACCTCCATCAAGCGCGCCGGCGCCGACCTTATCGCCACTTATTTTGCCAAGGATGCCGCCCGCCTACTGGGTTGATCCATTAAAAAAATTTATATGCAACGCGACCGCAGCAACCGCCTCTTCAACCGCGCCCAGGAAAGCATTCCGGGCGGCGTCAACTCGCCCGTGCGGGCCTTTAAAAGCGTGGGCGGCACGCCCGTATTCCTCGAAAGGGCCCAGGGCGCCTACCTCTACGATGCCGACGGCAACCGCTATATCGACTATATCAATTCCTGGGGACCGATGATCCTCGGCCATGCCTTCGAGCCCGTGGTGGAAGCCATCTGCACCAAGGCCGCCGGCTCTACCTCTTTCGGTGCGCCCACCGAGCTGGAAGTGGAAATGGCCGAGCTGGTAAAAAGCATGGCGCCGAACGTGGACCTGGTGCGCATGGTGAGCAGCGGCACCGAAGCCTGCATGAGCGCCGTTCGCCTGGCACGTGGTTATACGGGCCGCAACAAGATCATCAAGTTTGAAGGCTGCTACCACGGCCATGCCGATTCTTTTCTGGTAAAGGCCGGCAGCGGCGTGGCCACCTTCAACATACAGACCGTGCCCGGGGTAACGGCCGGCGTTTCGGCCGACACGCTGACCGCCCCCTACAACGACCTCGATACCGTAGAAATACTGGTGAGCCAAAATAAGGACGAAGTGGCCGCCATCATCATCGAGCCGGTGGCGGGCAACATGGGCTGCATCCTGCCGAAGCCTGGCTTTCTCGAAGGGCTGCGCAGCCTCTGCACCCGCGAAGGCATCGTACTCATTTTCGACGAGGTGATGACGGGCTTCCGCCTCGCGCCCGGCGGCGCACAGGAAAGGCTGAAGGTGGATGCGGACCTGCTCACGTACGGTAAGGTCATCGGTGCGGGCATGCCGGTAGGCGCTTTTGGCGGCCGCCGCGACATCATGCAGCACATCGCCCCGCTGGGCAACGTGTACCAGGCCGGCACCCTCAGCGGCAACCCGCTGGCCATGATCGCCGGGTACACATTGCTGAAGCACCTGCAGGCCAATCCTTCGATCTATCAGGAGCTGGAAGAAAAGGGCGCCTACCTGCGCGACGGACTGCAAAAAGTTTTGCAAGCCTCGGGCCAGCCCTTCGTCATCAATCAGATGGGCAGCATGATCTCGGTACATTTCAGCGAAAAGGAAGTGAGCGATTTTGCCAGCGCCGCCGCTGCCGACAACGCCCGGTTCAACCGCCTCTTTCATGCCATGCTCGACAGGGGCATCTACCTGCCGCCATCGGCTTACGAAAGCTGGTTCCTCAGCAATGCCCTCAGCTACGAAAACCTCGACGCCACCATCCAGGCCTTTGAGGAAAGCCTCGAGGAGATCGGCTAGAACCTAGTACATATAAAAAAGCAGCGATCGTTTCGAAAGAAATATCGCTGCTTTTTTATATGATAAATTATTTGATTTTTCGATGAGTCATCAGCAATGCTTCCGGTCTTGACTCATCAGATAACGATCCATGCCTGGATGTAAAAGGTCAGCCGTGCGTGAAGGATAAAGGCGGCAAGATCGGTTTGCGCATCGGCGGCCTCGTTCGTCAGCTCGAAGAAGCAGACCTGAGGATTTGCAAGACCCCGGCGGTGCAGCCAGAAGCGAAATCTTCTTTGCCTGACCGACGGGCTGAGCTCCGGCAGCTCCTCGAGGTTCGACAGTACGGCGGTATCGGTCTGCCTGACCATCAGCGTATCGCCGGACCGGAACATTTCAAAGCTGTTAACCAGGGATGGATCGAGCAGGCCCCTGCTGAATATCTGCCTGAGCTCCCTGCTGATGCCGATGACCGTGAATGTACCGTGTGCATAATAAAAGGTATCGCCCCGGGCAACGACAGGGCCGTCATAAAGCGCGAAAGTCTGGGGGTGATATTCCTTTTCGAAAAGCTGTGCCGCCTGTTGAGCTTCGGCTGCGCCCTGCGTGCCGGGCGCTGTTTTTGGAGCGGGCAGCTGCGCCGCCGCGGAAAAGCAAAACAGCAGAGAGAGGAAAAAGGCGGTTGCGGCTCTCATGATCATTATTGATTTTCCCCCTTATTTAGCCGGTATGTAAATATGTATCGACTGGCCGACCAGCTTCCACCGGCTCTTTATTTTTTCAAGGATGCGTATTTCGTGCGAGTAAGTGATGGCGCCGTCCCTGGCCGTCGATCGTTCGTCGTGGCTCACCCAGGCATCGTTGCCGTGCACGCTGAACCTGTAGTTGCTGTTGACCGAGCTGCCGCCCCTGTCCCCGTCGCTTTCCGAGGGGTGGATCATTTCCGCCGGCGGCACGTCGTAGCACTTGCCGTCGGGTGTGGATACCAGTATGCGGCTGTACGGCCTTATTTCCCAGCAGGCGGCATGGCCGGCCACATCGCCCGAGCGCCAGGTAGCCGATTCTTTTTCGAGCAGCCGGCGGATGGCGGTCGTGTCGCTTTCTTTTTGCGCCAGCGCAGTAATACCGGCGAGCAGCAGGATGCAGGGAAACAGTAGTCGCTTCATTGGATGAATTTAGCAAGAAAAGCAGACAGGACCATCCACCGCCAATAAGCCAATTCTTATGAAAATAAGATTAATATAAATTAATTTAATACATAAGATTAGTGCAGGAAGAACGATATGAGGCCGACGAAGATGAGCACGGCCCCGCTGATGCGCTTCTCGTTGTGCTCGATGAAATTTGCGGGCAGCAGGTTCACGCCGCGCTGGCCCAGGTTCACCAGCAGCAGGATGCCCGATATGCTCACCAGCGTATAGATCACCGCCATCAGCAGCACCGTCGTCATGCCGTAAGCGCCGGCCGACAGGAACAGGCTTTCCACCTCCAGGCAGGGCGAGAGGAACATCATCACGATAAAGATCAGGATCCACCGCCCGCGCGAGCGCTTGTAGCCCGCCACATCGCTTTTTTCGTGGTGGTGATGGTGCGGCAGATTGACCGTAAAATAAATAAGCCCGAACACGATGAGCAGCACCGGCCCCACCACATTGATGATATTGCCGTAGTCGGCGGCCAGCCGGTCGCCGATGAGGCCCAGCGTAAGGCCGAGCGCAATGGTGCCCACCACGTGCGCGCTCGCAGCTATGAGGGTGATGAAGTTAAGCTCGCGCGGCTTCCAGTGCTCGGCGCGCGCCACCGCCACCAGCGGCAGCCAGTGGTTGGGTATGAGGGCATGCACGAAGGCAAGGATGAAGGTACCGGCGAGTAAGCTTAGCATGTGTTGTTGTCGGGCTATGATTGATGACTAACGGAGAAGGAGCTCGCAGGGCTTCAGGCCCGTATGCTTTTTAAAGGCCGTCGAAAAATGCGAGATCGAGGAGTAGCCCAGCATTACCGATACGTCGGTCACCGTCAGTCCTTTTTCGTAAAGCAGATACTTCGCATGCTGCATGCGCTGGCTCTGGTAGAAATCGAAGATGGTGCTGCCGAACATTTCCTTGAAACCCTTTTTCAGGTAGCATTCGTTCATGGCCACCTTGCGGCTGAGGGCCTTGATGGTAATGGGCTCGCCGATGTGCTGAAGCAGGATCTCGCGGGCCCGCGCGATCTTCTCGCGGTCGGCCTCGTTGGCGAGGAACTTGTGCGTGGCCACGTCGATCTCCTTTTCCTCTATGCAGTCGAGGCTGTAGAGAAGGAGCATCTGCGTTTGGGCGTTCACGAAAATATTCTCGAGGCTGCCGGTATAATTGTGGTTCAGCAGTCCTTCGAGGGTCATACGGGTGCGGCTGCACAGCGACAGGGTCTTGACGAAGGATTGGGGATGGCTGAAGGTCAGGAGGTCATCGGTCCGGGTCTGATGACTGCGGGTCTTCACCAGCTGATCCAGGAGGGTGGTTGAAAAGACGAAGCTGAGAAAGTCGACGCTCTCCACTTTTTCCTCGCAGTGCACGGAAGCCTGAAGGCGGCACTGGCTGCACTCGTGCTGGTCGCGGCGGCAGTACATATTGCCGATGAGGCAGAAGCGCAGCTCGAGCTGGCTGTCCTGCGGCTCGGCGGCGTACTGGTAGTGGATCATGCCGATATCGTCGGACATCCAGTTTAGCGGCCGTGCGAAGCGCCGGATGGAATACTGTACGGAGCCGGGTATGCCGCTGGCGGTCTCGAAAAGGAGCTCGGTATGCACGCCTGCCTGTGCGGGGTTAAGGTGGTTGGATAGAATCGATTGCGGCATCAGGCGTCAAAATTACGGCTCAAAAGGCAAATGGGTTTCCTTATTGATCACACTTTCGTCATATTTACTACTTTCGCCAAATGCAGTCAAACAATTGTGCTGATTTTCAGCACACCCTGTCATCGGCTATCACGATCAGCGGCGTAGGAATTCACACAGGGCAGAATGTGGAAATGACCTTGAAACCGGCAGAACCCAATACCGGCATCGTGTTCCGCCGCATCGACCTGCCCGGCGCCCCTTCGGTAAAGGCCGATGTGGACAATGTGGTCGACACCACGCGCAGCACCACCATCGAGGCCAACGGGGCCCGCGTAAGCACCATCGAGCACCTCATGGCCGCGCTGATCGGCAACCAGGTGGACAATGCGCTGATCGAGATCACCGGCGGCGAAGTGCCCATCCTCGACGGCTCCTCCGAACCTTTTATCGGGATCATCCGCCAGGCCGGCGTCGTTCGCCAGGACGCACCGAAGGTCTACTATACCCTCCAGCATAATATCACCTTCACAGACGAGGCCAAGAAAGTGGAGATGGTGGCCCTGCCCTATCAGGACTTCCGCATCAACACCCTCATCGATTTCAACTCGCCCGTGCTCGGCACGCAGCACGCGGCCCTGCGCCACCTTTCCGAATTTAACGAGGAGATCGCGCCCTGCCGCACCTTCTCCTTTTTTCACGAGCTGGAATACCTCATCGAGCACAACCTGATCCAGGGCGGCGATATCAACAACGCCATCGTGGTGGTGGACAAGCCCGTGACCGAAGACCAGGTGAAACGCATTTCGAAAGTATTCAAGAAGGAAGACGTGAAGGTGAATGAAGGCGGCATCCTCAACAACCTCGAGCTGCGTTTTCCCAACGAGCCCGCGCGGCACAAGCTGCTCGACGTAGTAGGCGACCTGGCCCTCGTAGGCCTGCCCTTCAAGGCCCATATCATCGCCAACCGCCCCGGCCACTCGAGCAACGTGGCCTTTGCCCGCAAGATCAAGGAGCATCTTAAAAAATACAAGCATAAGATGCAGGTGCCGCAGTACGACCCGAGCAAGCCGCCGGTGTACGACGTGCACGCCATCGAAAAAAAATTACCGCACCGCTATCCCTTCCTTCTCATCGACAAGGTGATCGAGCTTACGGAAAAGCAAGTGGTGGCGATCAAGAACGTAACCTACAACGAGCATTTTTTCCAGGGCCACTTCCCCGGCAACTGCGTGATGCCCGGCGTATTGCAGGTGGAGGCGCTGGCGCAGACCGGCGGCATCCTCACCATCCCCGACGATCCGGACCATGACTACGATACCTATTTTCTGAAGATCGACAACTGCAAATTCAAGAACAAGGTGGTGCCGGGAGACACGCTTATATTGAAGATGGAACTCATGAATCCCGTGCGTCGTGGAATTTGTGAAATGAAAGGAACTATTTTTGTCGGCGAT
>Ga0247771_1000215_pt1 | contig 20853 bp, 17 predicted proteins | sample UWRJL197509C6_FD_179948 | JGI IMG/M metagenome (GOLD analysis project Ga0247771, IMG submission 179948) | Plant litter microbial communities from Arlington Agricultural Research Station in Wisconsin, United States - UWRJ-L197-509C-6 | ecosystem: Environmental > Terrestrial > Plant litter >... | reverse complement strand
TGTTCCTGCGGATCATCCTGCCGCTGACCAGGCCCGCGCTGGCGGCGCTGTCCGCGCTGGCGTTCACCTGGGTGTTCAACGACCTGCTGTGGGCGATCACCGTGCTGCGCAGCGAGGACCGGATGCCGGTCACGCCCGCGCTGCTCGGGTTGCAGGGTCAGTTCGTGTCGCAGTGGAACGTCATCGCGGCCGGGTCGGTCATCGCGGCCGTCCCGACCGTGGCGGTGTTCCTGAGGTTCCAGCGGCACTTCGTGACAGGACTCGCACTGGGAGCGGTGAAGTGACGCAGCGGTGGACACTCCGGATGGCGACCACGACGTACACGGTCGGCCTGTCCCCCGACGAGCAGTGGGCGGAGCACGTCGCCTGGGGCCCGACGGGCGTCGAGCACGGCCCGTCCGCGGTCGCGAACACCGGCCGCACGCCGTACATGACCACCGCCGACGGCGCTCCGGTCGAGTACGTCCCGTTCGGGCTGCGCCCGTTCACCGGGGCGGACCTGGTCCTGGACCAGGAGGTGTTCTGGCGCTTCGACGGCGCCACCTCCACCGGCACCTCGCTTCGGCTGGCGTTCGTCGACGACGTCACCGGCCTGCGCGCCGACCTGTGCTACCAGGCGAGCCCCACCATCGACGTGCTGCTGCGCTGGGTCGAGCTGACCAACGGCGGTGCGGACGACCTGCGGGTGAACCAGGTCGACTCGGCCGGGTTCTGCGTGCCGGTCGACCGTGCGCGGCTGACGTTCCTGACCGGCCGCTGGGCGCACGAGTTCCAACGCGAGCAGGTCGTCCTGCCCGCGGGCCGGTTCGAGATCGGCAGCGCGCAGGGCGTTCCCGGCCACCAGTTCGTGCCGTGGCTCGCGGTCCAGGACGTCTCCGGCGGCCCGGCGTGGGGCGTGTCCCTGGCGTGGTCCGGCTCCTGGCGGATCGCCGCCGACGTGGAGATCACCGGCGTCCTCCGCGTCCGCGCGGGCCGGTCCGGCGTCGTGCGGCTGGCCCCCGGCGACACCCTCGTCGCACCCCAGGTCGCGGCGACCTACAGCTCCGAGGGCCTGGACGGCGTGGCCCGCGCGTTCCACGCCCACGAACGCGAACTGGCGGGCCCGCGCCTCGACCGCGTCCGCCCGGTGCAGTACAACTCCTGGGAGGCAACGGAGTTCGCCGTCGAGGAGGAGAGCCAGCTGGCGCTCGCCCGCATCGCCGCCGACCTGGGCGCGGAGCTGTTCGTGGTCGACGACGGCTGGTTCCTCGGCCGCGACGACGACACCACGGGCCTCGGCGACTGGACCCCGGACCCGCTGGCGTTCCCCCACGGCTTCGACACCTTCGTCAAGGACGTCAAGGCCCTGGGCCTCGGCTTCGGCCTCTGGGTGGAACCCGAGGCCGTGAGCCCGAAATCCCAGCTCTACCGGGACCACCCCGACTGGGTGTACCGCATCGACGGCCGCCCCGGCACGTTGATCCGCAACCAACTCCTCCTCGACCTCGGCCGCGAGGACGTCTTCACGTTCATCCGCGACATGTTCGACCGCCTGCTCACCGACTACCCGATCGACTACGTCAAGTGGGACATGAACCGCCCTCCGACCCCACGTGGCCGCCCCGGCTCGTCGGCGGACCTCGACGGCGACCACGTCCGCAACTACTGGCGTCTCCTGGACCACCTCCGCACGACCTACCCCGACGTCCTCATCGAGGGCTGCGCCGGAGGCGGCGGCCGCGTCGAACTGGCCACGATCGCCCGCACGGACGTCGTGTGGCCCAGCGACAACACCGCCCCGATGGACCGCCTGGGCATCCAGTACGGCTTCCTCCACGCCCACGCCCCGCACGTCATGAGCTCCTGGGTCACCGACCACCCCGGCTTCTTCGACACCAGGCCGAAATCCCTCCGCTTCCGCTTCGTCACGGCCATGGCGGGCGTCCTCGGCATCGGCGCGGACATCCGCCACTGGACCCCGGAACAGCTCTCCGAGGCCGCGACCCACGTGGCGTTGTACAAGTCCATCCGCTCGACCATCCACCGCAGCCAGGTGCACCTCATCGGCACCCCGTCCGACCCGAGCTGCGCCGCCCAGTACAACGACGGCCCCCGAACCGTCGTCCTCGCCTGGCAAACCGGCTCGTTGAACGGCTCCCCGGCCCTACCCGGCACCCAATCCCGCTTCCCCTTGCGGTCCCTGGTCCCCGACGCCACCTACCGCACCCCCGACGGCGTCGAGTACAGCGGCGCACACCTGATCCACGTCGGCCTCCCGATCACCTGGACCCACGACGCCGACGTGATCGTCCTGGACCGCCAGTGATCACCATCGCCGACGACCGCGTCCTCCAAGTACGTCTAGCCGACCAGAACGCCTTCTGGACCAACCCCTCGGCCACCGACTGGAACCTGGGCGGCGACCGCCTCTGGCTGGGCCCGGAACGCGACTGGTTCTACTCAACGGGCGGCCTCTCCGACCACGTGGTTCCCGCCTCCATGTCCCCAGGCACCGACCGCGTCCTGACCCACCGCCTCACCGGCGACAAGACCACGGTGAGCATCACCCGCGACATCCAGGTCCTGGAGGACACCCCGACCCGCGCGGTCTACGAAACCCGCACCACGGTCACCGTCCACAGCGGCCGCCCGGTGGACGCGTGGAGCATCGTCTCCGTCCCCCTGGGCGGCCTGCTCGAACTCCCCCTGTCCGGCCCACTCGACTACCGCGACTACCTGACCCCTCGCCACGTGGAGATGTCCGACAAGATCCTCCGCCTCCACCTGACCGGCGACGTCATGACCAAGATCGGCATCCTCCCCACCTCGATCGGCGGCCCACTTACCTACACCGCCAACGGCCTCCGCATCGACCGCACCTTCCCGGTGTTCCCCGACGCGGTGTACTGCGACCTCCCCATCGGCGCGACCGGCCAAGGCGACGCGGTCCAGGTCTTCGAAGACGACGGCCACTACGGCGGCTACGCAGAACTAGAACACCACAGCCCAGCCGCCACCGTCGGCCATCCGGTAACCGACGTGTGCCGAACCACGGTCACAGCTCTTTGATGTGGGGCGCAAGCCAATCCGGGACATCCTCGCCGAAAAGATCCGCCAACCATCCAACGTACTCTGTGATCAACAACTCCCCCCATCCCCTCACTCGCTCTTCGAATACCCTCCGTGCGAGGGATGACAATGCACGCCGCGACTCTCTCGAAATGTGCTCGGGAGCGGGCAAGAAGTATGACGTCGACAAATCCTGGCCAAGAAGAGCAGCCATGAGCCATCCCCCGGTGAAGGCCAGCCACTCTGCGACTTGCCCTTCGCTCGACAGTTGGTCGACCATGTAATGCAGGTCGTCGTGGATGGCGAACCCGGTGCGCAACCGGTCCTCCAACTCCTGCTCACCCCGAGTCCTCACCCGCTGGATCTCCAACGGGGGCACGTTCACCAGGAATGTCTCGGTGTAGGCGCGAAGAACTCCGTCGGAGTAGCTGATGGCGACGAACATCGCCTGGATGCCCTGCGCGTCCAATCCCGCTTCCCACAAGCTTTCTGTGGAAAGCCACTGGTCCAGCGCGTTCTCCGGCCATAGCGCCGCAAGAGGCACGCTGCGCGTGGCCCAGAGCCGCAGCAGCACCAGGTTGGCCGAGTAGGCCGCCAGCGCTCGAACGTTGTCCTGCGGGAGCGGTCGGTACTCGCCGAAGTCCCGTGACGGCTTCCGGCTCCGGTACGACCGGATCAACACGTCGAGGGTGCGGACCACGCGGTCGAGTTCCTCAGGATCCAGGGCCTGGAAGCGTTGGCCGATGAAGTCCAGAATCGGCCACTGAATCGCCAACGGCTGGTGGGTCAGCAGGGCGAACAGCAGGTCGTCTTCCGGATCATGCTCGCGCCGACGCCCAAACGCCCCCTCAGCGACATCGCGCAGCATCTCCACCACCCGTGCCGCCACCAGGTACTCACCGAAGGTGGCGTGCAGGAACTCGTAGGTCCGCTGCACGGTCCCGGCCTGCGCTTCGGCGGCGTGCACGAAGAAGAACTCGCCGAGCACCCGGTCACCGGCGGCGGTCTCACCGAGCGCTGCCAGGTCAGCGGCCAGATCCGCCTCGGTGATGTCCTGACGCCCCCGGTTGAGCATGCCAAGAGCAGCCGTGGCGAGTCTGCGGATCTGCTCGTCCAGCGCCACCTCCGCCTCACGACCGTGCAGCACCCGCCCGGCGATCTTGGTGGTCTCGCGGCGGCCGTAGGTGTCGAACAACCGCTCGTACAACTGGGCTTTGGACAGAGAAGCATCGATCTCCCCCGCCGATTCCGCGTGGTACAGCGCGAGCATCAGCAACAACAACGGCTGTCGCGCAAGATCCGGGTAGCTCAAGGCGAACGCGACCGGCATCGGGCGGTTATGACCGTTCCACGACTCGACCCACTGCCGGATCTGCCCGTCGTCGAATTCCTCCAGCTTCACCACCGGCGTCCCCGGCGGCACGGCCACCCGGTCGACCACCAACGTCCGCGAGGTGACCACGACCGCGACCGGCCTCCCCATCACGGCCTCGACCCGCTGGAACTCCGCGATCTCCTGGAGGTACCCAGCCCGGTCATGGGTGGTCGCCTGGAGCAACTCGTCCAACCCGTCGAGCAACACCACCCGAACAGTGTCCGTGCTCTGATCAGCCAGATCAGGCCACCGAACTCGCCGATGGGTAGCCAGATCAAGAGCCTGCTGGACCTGCTCGGGGATGACGTCGTTCGCCCCGACAGCCCGCAGCGGCACCCGAACGACCGTGTACCCCTCCGGCAACCGAGCAGCCAGCACCTTGACCAGCAACGACTTCCCCGCCCCCGGATGCCCCAACAACAACAGCGGCAGCCGCGTCGACAGTCCGGTGCTGAAGTGCCGAGCGAGAACCAGGTCCAGGTCCCTGTTCACCTCGCGCTCGGACCACCACCGTTCAGAAGCCAGGTTCGTCTGCGGACCGGCTTCGACCATCCGGAACCGGGGCGTCACGAAGATGTCCTCCACGGCCGGGAACACCGTCCCGGTGCCGTACCCGTCTCCGACGTCGATCACCGGCAACCCCAGCACCGCCCGGTTGGTGCTCCGCACCACCTCCCGAAGATCCCGCGACGGCACCACGGCCACCGAAAGCAGGTCCTCCAACCGGCCCATCGCCGACCGGGTAGCCGCGTGTTCACCCAAGTTGGCCCACAGGGCGAACTCGGGCACCTTCGTGGCCAGCTCCAGGTAGTGCGACCGGTACCGGGCGGCCCCCGCCAGCGCGACCGCCGCCGGGTCGAACGTCCGGGGCTGCTCCAGGTGCAGGCCGTCGAGGAACTTCTTCACCTCGGCCGCTGTCTTCAGGCACCAGAACTGGACGTCGTCGACGTTCTCCTCGAACCCCCGCAGCGCCGAGGGCGCGGGCAGGTCGCCGGTGTACAGCCGTCGCACCAGCGGCTCGCCCACGGTCCGCCACTCGCCGCTGCCGATCGACACCTTCTCCGCGTCGGTGATCAGCGCTTGGTCGTACGTGTCGCCGAGGTCCGTGCGCAGTGCCTCGAAGAACGCCGCGAGCACGATCGTGGAATGCGCCGCCACGACCAGTTCGTGCCGCAGCAGCCCGTGCGACGGCCGGATGCGGTCGGACACCGCGTCCACAGCGCCGCGCAACAAGCCCATGGCCTCGTTCTTCTGGTCCACCCACCCCCACACCGCCCCGATGGCGGGCACACCACCGGCGGCCAGCACCACGCCGCCGAGCAGGCCGTCCAGCCGGTCGAGCCAGGGGCGGTCGTGGTGCCCGAGGATCTGGAGGGCGCCGCGGAAGGAGATGACGGGGTCTCGTCGCACAAGCGGTCACGGTAGCCAACCGGCCTCAGGGTGATCCCCGATCTTTGCGGGGAAACCTGTGCAAAGAAATCTCTGCACGCTACCTTCGCCTCATGGCGCAACCAGAGGAGATCGTCGACGCGGCGGTGTTGAAGGCCATGGCGCACCCGCTCCGGCGGCGCATCATGGCCGAACTGCGCAAGGCGCCCGCGTCGTCGACGACCCTGGCGGCGGCACTCGGTGAGAACACCGGGTCGACCAGCTACCACCTCCGCGAACTCGCCAAGCACGGCTTCATCGAGGACGAGCCGTCGCTGGGCAAGGGCAAGGAGCGGTGGTGGCGGGCGATCAAGCGGGACCTCCGGTACCCCCGGCGCAGCGAGCAGTCGCCCGAGTTGGCGGCGGCGTTGGACGAGTTGAACAACGCTCAGCTGGCGGAGGACTTCCAGACCTGGTCGCGGTTTCAGGCCGCGAGCCACACGATGGGGACCTGGGGTGACGCGGTCCCCTACTCCAGGGGGTCGATGGTCGTCACGCAGGACGAGCTGAGGGAGTTCTTCGAGGACTACCTGGCCCTGATCAAGCGCTACTGGCGCGACGACGCCCCCGCCGACGCGCGGGAGGTCCTGCTCCGCTTCATCGCTTTCCCCAAGCCCGAATAAGGGCCCTGGGTCGCCGAGCGGCAACTCGACGACCCAGGAGGGGAAGCGCGCACGCCAACACGTCCCGAAGGGGCGTGCCTTCACGAGTACGAACTTCCACGGAAAGGAGAGCATTCGTGCTGCTCCGAAGCAAACTGACGGCCGGGGTCACGGCCATGGCGCTGCTCTGGGCCGGGGCCGCGACAGCCGAGGCGCGAGGGCTGTCCGCGACCGTCCGGTACACCGAGTACGGCATCCCGCACATCGTGGCGACGAGCTACCGGGACCTCGGGTTCGGGCAGGGGTACGCGGCGGCGAACGACAACATGTGCTCGCTGGCGCAGACGATGTTGACGACGTCCGGCACCCGTTCGCGGTACCTCGGCGCGGACGTGGCGACCGGGAGCGGGTTGACGCGGGCCAGGACGAACCTGGCCAGCGACCTGTACTTCCAGGGCGTCAACGACACCGGCGTCGTGGAACGGCTGGTGGCGCGCAAGGACAAGCTCGGCCCCACCACCGAGGTGCGCGAGGCCGTCGCCGGGTACGCGGCGGGCGTCTCGGAGTACCTGCGGGAGAACCGGATCACCGATCCGGCGTGCGCCGGCAAGCCGTGGCTGCGGCCGATGACCGAGATCGACGTCTACCGGCACGTCTACGCGCTGGGCATGGTGTTCGGCCAGGCCGCCGCGGCGGACGGGATCGTGGCGGCGCAGCCGAAGCCGGAGCAGTCGATCGGCAGCAACGCCATCGCGCTCGGCAGCGCCATGACGGTGACCGGGCGGGGGATGTCGCTGGCCAACCCGCACCTGCCGTGGAACACGCCCGACCTGCGGCTGTGGCAGTCGCACCTGACGATCCCCGGCCGGATGGACGTGGCGGGCGGCGGCATCGTCGGCGTGCCGTTCCTCTGGCTGGGCCACAACGCGTCGATCGCGTGGAGCGGCACGGCGGCGGACACGACCCGCACGTACAGCGTGTTCGCGTTGAAGCTGGTGCCCGGTGAGCGGACGAAGTACCTGGTCGACGGCAAGCCCGAGGACATGGTGCGCCGGGACGTGACGGTGACCGTGCAGGACGGCACGACCGTGACCCGGCCGCAGTGGTGGAGCCGGTACGGGCCGATCGTGCCCGCGGTCGACGGGCGGGACCTGCCGTGGACGTCCGAGACGGCGTACGCGCTGGCCGACGCGAACGCCGAGAACCTGCGGATGACCAACTCGCTGGAACGCCTGTCGCGGACCGGTGACACGGCCTCGGCGTTCCGCGCGCTGGAGGAGACGCAGGGGTTGCCGTGGATGAACATCTTCATCACGGACGCGAAGGGCACGGCGAGGTACTCGCAGCTGCACAACATCCCGAACGTGTCCGACGAGCGCGCGGCGCGGTGCAACACCGACCTGGGCAAGCAGACGTGGGCCCAGGACGGGATCGCGGTGCTGGACGGGTCGCGGACCGACTGCGCGTGGGGTCGGGACGCCGACGCCGTGCAGGCGGGCGCGTTCGGGCCGGCGGAGCTGCCGTCGTTGCAGCGCACCGACTTCCTGGAGAACTCGAACGACAGCTACTGGCTGACGAACCCGGCGCGGCCGATCACCGGGTTCTCCCGGATCCTCGGCAAGACGGGTGCCGAGCGCACCACCCGCACCCGCGGCGCGTTGACGGAGTTGACCAAGGGCGGCAAGTACACCCGGCAGTCGTTGCAGGACCTCATGTTCTCCAACCGCGACTACGTCGCCGACCTCGTACTCGACGACACGGTGGAGCTGTGCCGGACGATGTCGACGGACCTCGCCGAGGCCTGCGACGCGCTGTCCACGTGGGACCGCAAGCACGACGTGGAGAGCCGGGGCGCGCTGCTGTTCGACCGGTTCTGGGCCAAGGCGCGCGGCACGGCCACGTGGAAGGTGCCGTTCGACCCCGCCGACCCGGTCGGCACGCCGAACACGCTGGACACCAGCGTCCCGACGGTCGGCCAGGCCCTGGTCACGGCGGTCAACGACCTGCGGACGGCGGGCATCCCGCTGAACGCCCCGCTGGGCGACAACCAGTACGTCGTGCGCAACGGGGAACGCATCCCGATCGACGGCGGCACGGCCGGGCTGGGCGTGTTCAACTCGATCCGCGGCGCCTGGGACCCGGCCAGGGGGTACACCGAGATGCAGCACGGGGCGACCTACCTGCACGTCGTGGCGTTCGACGGTGACGGGTGCCCGGACGCGGTGACGCTGCTGGCGTACTCGCAGTCGTCGGATTCGACGTCGCCGCACTTCAGCGACCAGACGAAGCTGTACTCCAAGAAGCAGTGGGTGACGGAGAGGTTCTGCGAGAAGGACGTTCTCGCCTCGCCGGAACTCCGGGTCGTGAAGGTGCGCCAGCACCTCTGACCTGCGCCGACACGTCGAGGGCCGTCCCGCCGTAGCGGGGCGGCCCTCACGGCGTTAGCAACGCTTCCAAGTCAGAGGTAGCGTCGCTACGAATCGTGTGTTAGCGTTGCTTCCATGAGCACGAGAACACGGATACTGGAAGCAGCGGCCGAGCTGCTCGCCGTCTCGCCGATCGCGGACGTGTCGACCAGGGCGGTCTGCGAAGCCGCCGGCGTCGGCGCACCCGCGCTGTACCGGCAGTTCGGCGACAAGGAAGGCCTGCTCTCAGCGGTCGTGGACTACGGCTTCGAGCGGTACCTGGCGGGCAAGCGGGCGGCGGTGCCGTCGGCCGATCCCGTGCGGGACCTGCGGGACGGCTGGGACGCCCACGTGGCGTTCGCGCTGGAGAACCCCAGCTACTACCGGCTGATGTACTCCCCCACGGTCAGCGGCACGCCCGCCGCCGCCGGTGAGGCCCACCAACTGCTGCTGGCGGTGCTCGAACGGTGCGCCGCGGCGGGCAGGCTGGGCGTGTCGCCCGAGGTGGCGGCGCAGATGGTCATGTCGGCCAACACCGGCGTCGCCCTGGTCCTGATCACCCGGCGCGAGCTGTACGCGCCGGAGGTCTCCACCCGTGTCCGCGACGCGATCCACGCCGCGATCCTCGTGCCCGACGGGACCGCGACCGCCTCCAACGGCGGTGCGGCCTCGGCACTCGGCGCGCAGTTGCGCCAGTCGCCGCCCGACACGCTCACGGCGGCGGAGACGGGTCTGCTCCAGGAGTGGCTGACCCGCCTCACCGACTGACCCGAAAACCCATCAGCACCAACGGTTGCCGCACCCGCGGCACCCGGCGATACCCCACACCCCTTTCGATTCGAGGAGCACACCATGAGCAAGCGCGTCGCGATCGTCACCGGCGGATCCCGCGGCATCGGCCGGGAGAGCGCCGAACGGCTCGGGCGGGACGGCTTCGCCGTCGTCGTCAACTACGCGGGCAACGAGACCGAGGCGAAGGCCGCCGTGGACGCCATCACCGGCGCGGGCGGCGAGGCCATCGCGGTGAAGGCGGACGTGGCCGAGGTCGACCAGGTCACCGCGCTGTTCGACGCGGCGGAGACCGCGTTCGGCGGCGTCGACGTGGTCGTCCACGCGGCGGGCACGATGTACCTGGCGCCGGTCGCGGACATCGACTTCGACGCACTGGACCGCATGCACCGCACCAACATCCGCGGCACGTTCGTCGTCGGCCAGCAGGCCGCCCGCCGGGTCCGCGAGGGCGGCGCGATCATCACGTTCTCCACGTCGATGCTCGGCATCCGGATGCCGTCCTACGCCCCCTACGCCGCCACCAAGGGCGCGGTCGAGGCCATCACGATGATCCTCGCCAAGGAGCTGCGCGGCCGCGACATCACCGTCAACACCGTCGCCCCCGGCCCCACCGCCACCGCGCTCTACCTCGACGGCAAGGACGAGGAGACCATCGCCGCCGCCGCCAAGGCCGCGCCGCTGGAGCGCCTCGGCGTGCCGGAGGACATCTCCGAGGTCATCGCCTTCCTCGCGGGCCCGTCCCGCTGGGTCAACGGCCAGGTCATCCGCGTCAACGGCGGCGTCGTCTAAGAACTCCCCACCGTCTCGAAAGGACACACGTCATGAGCAAGGTCATCGTCATCACCGGGGCGTCCAGCGGCATCGGCGAGCTCAGCGCCAAGGCGCTCGCCCGCGCGGGCCACACCGTCTACGCCGGGATGCGCAACACCGAGGACCGCAACGCCCCCAAGGTCGAGGAGTACGCGAAGTACTCGGCGGACAACGGCGTCGACCTGCGGTCGGTCGAGCTGGACGTCTCCAGCCAGGAGTCCGCCGACGCGGCCGTCGCCGCGGTCCACGCCGAGCACGGCCGGATCGACGTGCTGATGCACAACGCGGGCCACATGGTCACCGGCCCCACCGAGGCGTTCACCCCCGAGGAGATGGCGCGGGTGTACGACACCAACGTGCTCGGCGCGCAACGCGTGAACCGCGCCGCGCTGCCGCTGCTCCGCGCGCAGGGCCACGGGTTGCTGCTGTGGACCGGCAGTTCCAGCACCCGCGGCGGCACCCCGCCCTACCTCGCGCCGTACTTCGCCGCCAAGGCCGCGATGGACGCCGTCGCGGTGAGCTACGCCGCCGAACTCGCCCGCTTCGGCATCGAGACCTCGATCATCGTGCCGGGCGCGTTCACCGCGGGCACCAACCACTTCCCGAACAGCGGACGACCCGCCGACCAGGCCACGGTCGCCGCCTACGAGGAGCGCTACGCCGGGCTGATGGAGCAGGTGGCGGAGCGGTTGGCCGCGATCACGCCGCCGGACGCGGACGTGGCGGCCGTGGCCGACGCCGTGGTGGACGTGGTCGGGATGCCCGACGGCACCCGGCCGTTCCGCACCCACATCGACCCGTCGAACGACGGCTCGGAGGAGGTGTCCGCGGTGGCGGACCGGATCCGCGTCCGGTTCCTGGAGCGCATCGGCCTCGGCGACCTGCTCGCCCCCGCCGTGGCCTAGGCGTTGCGAACGCCTCGTGGCCGGTCGGTTCCCCCGACCGGCCACGAGGCGTTCGTCAGTGCGATCCCGCGCAGCACTCGTGCGGCTGCTCGACCTCGACGGGCTGGAACACGCCGCCGGCCGCCCGTTCGACCAGCAGCACCAGGTCGCCGTCCCGGTACTCCGGCCGCACGAAACCGCCGGTGTCGATCACGGTGTCGAGGTCGAGCGTCGCGCCGATGGCCACGACGCCGTCGATGCCCGTGTCCCGCACCAGGTCCGCCAGCCGGTGCTTCCCGGTCAGCCGCTGCTGGCCGTCGAACCGGATGCAGCGGCCCGTCTCGGGCGGGTCGACCTCGGTGCCGGGTGCGAGCCCGCTGGTGATCCGCGCGAACACCACGGTCTCGGCGACCGGGCCCGTCCGCTCGACGCGGGTCAGCACCAGGTCGGCGGCCACGCCCGCCTTGTCCAGCGCGGACAGCACCTCGCGGTCGAAGTGCGCGCCCACCGACGTGAACTCCGGGACCAGCCGCACCCAGCGCACTAGACCACGTCCACGAAGACCGGGTTCGCGTAGAACCACAGGTCGGCCCACGGGTCGGCGTCGCCGATGACGTCCATGACCGGGTTGCCCTCGGGGGTGAGCTGGTTGCCGTCCGTGCCGCGCACCCGCAGGTAGAACGGGCCCGCGACGTCGCGGAACACGTAGGTGAACCTGGCGCGGTTCTTGGTGACCTCGAAGGACTTCACCACGGTCGTGCCCGGCGCGGAGAGCGTGTCGCGGTCGACGACCGGACCCGTGACCGGGCCGGAGATGAGGTCGAGCTTGGCCAGCTTCGGCACCGCACCGGCGAAGTTGGGGCCGCCCGCGCCGGTCACCTCGACGGTGACCTCGATCGAGCCGCCGCGCTTGACGAACGTGCGACCGCCCAGCGTGACGCCGCGGTTGTCGCCCTCGCCCAGCGCCCGCACGCGCAGGTCGAGGCCGTCGATCAGCCTGCCGTGCACCGCGATCACCTTGCCCGCCTGGAGTCCGCGCATGATGTCCACGTAGGACTTCGAGCGCGAGCCCACGACGGTCTGGCTGTAGTAGCCGGGGAAGAAGTCGCCGAACCCGCCCTGCTTGACGCCGGAGTCGACCGGCGCGCCGCGGCTGCCGGTCTTCTCGTAGTCCTGCGCGCCGGGCGTGAGCGTGTCGTCGAAGACCTGGTGCACGTCGGACGTGGAGGTGATCCACCACGGCCTGCCCTCGGCCAGCATCGAGTCCCAGAGCCCGCCGACCTTGGCGGTCATCCAGTCGAAGCCGCCGTAGGTGCGGTACGGGTTCTCGGCCTCGGTGGGCGCGTAGCCGGGGTGGCTGTCCGCGCCGGGCGAGGAGTCGTAGTACCCGCGCGCCCGGCCGCCGCCGCCCGCCGACTTCGGGATGCCCGCGGCCTGGTGGCCGGGAGCGCCCTCCATGCCCACGGCCACGCCGGGGGCCGCGTCGCGCCAGCCGCGCAGCTCGTGCGGGCTGTCGACACCGCGCCGGGACGGGTGGTTCGCGAACATCAGCGCGATCTCGGTCCGTCCACTGAGGACCTGCGACTCCAGGTACCGCAGCGCGGCCAACGCGTACGGCTCGCCGTCCGCGGACGTGGCGCGGGCGATGAGGCCCTTGCCGCCGTTGGCGACCGGCGTGGACAGGATCCCGCCGTCGTAGCCCGCCTCGAAAGCGCGCAGGATGTCGACGGTGTTGCGGTCCGGCGGCAGGAACACGGTCGCGTGCTCCGCGCCGGGGATGTTCCACTCCAGGCCCTGGTAGACCAGGATGTCGCGGTTCGCCTTGCGCGCCTTCTCGATGTCCGGCGTGACCTGGTCGATCGAGAACTTCTGGTGCGCCACGCCGCCGTGGTCGGTGATGACCATCCAGTCGAGGCCGTGCTTCTTGGCCTTGGCGACCTGCGCCGAGATCGGGTACTGGCCGTCGCCGGAGTACTGGGTGTGGATGTGGTGGTCACCCGCGTACCAGCGCTGCGGCACGCCCCACTGGTTCGTCGACTGCGGGGTCGCGGCGGCCTGACCCGTTCCCGCGCTCGCCAGAGCGGCGCCGCCGACGGCGACGCCGAGGCCCGCCAGGAACCGGCGGCGGGCGACCGCGAGGGGCCGGTCGTCCGCCGGGTCCTGCCAACTGCCCTCGACGGGCTCTACCTCGTGGTGGTGGTGCTCGTGGCCATCGTGATGGTGGTGCGACATGTGTGGGGCTCACCGTTCGCGGGTCGGCAGCTACGTCGCCGCGGAGTATGTCCAGGCAGCAGCCCTGACAACGTGGGACAACCGGTGAACACCCGATGAACCCTCACGTCCTATCGCGCACGCTTGGCGTTAGCGGTGACCGCCTCCACGACGGTCGGCCACACGTCCACCGGGAGGTCGTGCGCCATGCCCTCGACGATGATCAGCTCGGCGCCGGGGATCGCCGCCGCCGTGGCCTCGCCGCCGGAGCGGTGGACGAGCGGGTCCTCGGAGCCGTGGATCACCACGGTCGGCACGGTCACCCCGCGCAGCCCCTCCGTGCGGTCCGGCGAGGCCATGACCGCGGCGAGGTGCCGCAGGGTGCTCATCGGCCGGTTCGACCGGTCGTAGGCCGCCGCGATCCGCTCGCGCGCCGCGTCCTCGTCCACCGCGAAGCCCGGCGACCGGGTCAGCCGCGACGAGATCAACCGCTGCTCGATGGTCGCCTCGCGGTCGCCGGACGGGCCCTGGGCGAACGTCGCCACGATCTCCGGCCTGCCCTGCCCCACGGTCCGGTCGCCGGTCGTGGACATGATCGAGCACAGGCTCAGCACGCGGTCCGGGTGGTCGACGACGACCTGCTGGACGATCATGCCGCCCATCGACGCGCCGACGAGGTGCGCCTTCTCGATCCCCAGGCCGTCGAGGAGGCCGACGACGTCGTCCGCCATGTCGGACAGCAGGTACGGCGCGGTCGTGAAGTCCCCGGAGGCCAGCGCGGCGAGGTCGGGCACCGGCAGGTGGTCGAACGCGGTCGAGAGCCCGATGTCCCGGTTGTCGAACCGGATCACGTGGAACCCCTGCGCGGCGAACAGGTCGCACAGCTGGAGGTCCCAGTTGAGCATCTGCGCGCCGAGACCCATCACCAGCAGCAGTGCCGGGTCCTCCGGGTCGCCGAAGGTCTCGTACTCGAGTTCGAGGTCCTGGACGGTCACTCTTGGCATGCGTTGTCGACCTTTCCGCAATTCGATTTGTTCACATGGGTGAATTCACCCAGTCTGCCCGGTCGTGCACCAAATCGGGCAAAAAGTTCCGGTACGGCGAATCGTTGACCTAACTGGTCTGAACCACTGACACTGGCCGTCTCCCCAACCCCTGCGAGGAGACCTGATGACCCGTTCACCCCTGCGCAAGAAAATCGTCGTCGCCGCGCTGTCCGCCCTGCTCACAGTAGCCGGAACCCAGGTGCCCGCGACCGCCGCGCCGGTGGCCGACGGCGGTGTCACCGCCGCGGCGCCCGCGACCTTCACCCATCCCGGCGTGCTCGTGAGCAGGCCGCAGCTGGAGTTCATGCGCACCAAGGTGCTCGCGAACGCGCAACCGTGGAAATCCGCGTACGACCAGATGATGGGGAGCAAGTACGCCTCGCTGACGCGCACGCCGAAACCGCGCGCGGTCGTCGAATGCGGTTCCTACTCGAACCCGAACTACGGCTGCACCGACGAGCGCGAGGACGCCATCGCGGCCTACACGCTGTCGCTGGCCTGGTACGTGACGAAGGACGCCCGGTACGCCGACAAGGCGATCCAGATCATGGACGCCTGGTCCCCCGTCATCAAGGACCACACGAACAGCAACGCCCGCCTGCAGACGGCGTGGTCCGGCTCGTCGTGGCCCAAGGCCGCCGAGATCATCCGCTACACCTACACCGGCTGGCCCGCGGCGAACGCGACCCGGTTCGCGACCATGCTGCGGAGCGTGTACCTCCCGGAGATCCAGGCCGGGCTGGCGAACACCAACGGCAACTGGGAACTCAGCATGATGGAGGCCTCGATCGGCATCGCGGTCTTCCTGGAGGACAAGGCCGCCTACGACAAGGCCGTCTCGATCTTCCGCACCCGGCTGCCCGCGTACATCTACCTGACCAGCGACGGCGCCCTGCCGAAGACGCCGCCCGGCAGCGGCATCGACACCCGCGCGGAGATCGTCTCCTACTGGCACAACCAGTCCACGTTCCAGGACGGCGTGAGCCAGGAGACGTGCCGCGACTTCACCCACACCGGCTACGGCCTCGCCGCCGCGGCGCACATCGCCGAGACGGCCCACCACCAGGGCCAGGACCTGTGGGGCGAGAACCAGGACCGGATGCGCCACGCGTACGGCCTGCACGCCCGCTACCAGCTGGAGGCCATGCCGTCCTGGTTGTGCGGCGGCACCCGCAACCAGAACCTCGGCCCGACGACCGAGGTCGCGTTCAACGCGCTGAACACCCGCCTCGGCATCGCGATGGCCAACACCCAGCGCTACACCGAGCAGCAGCGCCCGCAGGGCACGGACAACCTGTTCATCGCGTGGGAGACCCTGACCCACGCGCAGAACCCGGCGTAGTCACCGGTCGCGGGCGCTCCACGGGGCGCCCGCGACCAGCCCCTGCGCGTCCGCGTAGCTCGGGATCCCGTCCGCCACCGGCAGGCCGTCGCGCACCTGGCCCGCGGTCGTCACGGCGGCGTGCAGCGCGGCCCGGAACAGCAGCGACCCGGTGCTGACGCGGCGAACCCCCAGTGCTCCCAGGCGTTCCAGCCCGAGCGCGGGCACGTGCAGGACGTTCAGCGGCGCGTCGACCGCCTCCACCACGGCGGCGATCTCCCGTTCCAACGCCAATCCCGGCACGAACGCCCCGTCCGCCCCGGCGTCCAGGTACCTCCGCGAGCGGTCCACTGTGGACTCCCTGGCGGTCCCCAGCCAGTACGTGTCCACGCGCGCGTTGACGAACAGCCCCGGCCCGCCGTCCTTGACCGCCCGCACCAGCCTCGCTTGCTCGACCGGGTCCGCGAGCACCCCACCGGGCCTGCCGTCCTCGATGTTGACGCCCGCGACCCCCAGCGCGGCCAGTTCCGCGGCCAACTCCCCCACGTCCGCCCCGAACCCGGACTCGATGTCCACGGTCACCGGCACCGGCAGCCCGACGATCCGCCGCGCCAACGCCACCGTCTCGTCCCGCGTCGCCCCTTCGCCGTCCGGCAACCCGGCCGCGGCCGCCACGCCGAGGCTCGTCGTGCCGATCGCCGCGAACCCGGCCGCGTGCAGGGCCGCGGCGGACGCGAAGTCCCAGGCGTTGGGCAGCAGCAGCGGCCGGTCGGCGTGGTGCAGGTCGTGGAACGTCATCGGGTCAACCCTTCCGCCAGTGCGAGCGCGTGCCGTTCACCGGGACAGGCGTGCCGCCCCAGCCCGAAGGGGTGGTCGGTCAGGTCGACCTCCACCTCGACCTCGTCCGGCCCGACCCGCCGGGTGCTCGGCACCGGCGGTCGCACGCCCGCCACCAGCGCCGCCGTCGCCACGCAGGCCTGCACCAGCAGCCCGATCAGGGTCGCGGTGACCTCGTCGTAGGTGCCGCACGCCCCCACCAGCCTGGCCAACGCCTCGTCCGCTTCGCGGGTGATCGCGGTGTGCGGCTGGTACGAGCGGGCGACCACCTCCACGTCCGCCGCCACGACGGCCACCCCGAGCGCCTCCGCCAGCACCTCCACGGGCGTGGTCTTCCTCTGCATCGCCAGAGCCCGCAACCGTTCCGGCTCGACCTCCGCCAACGCGGCCACGGCCAACGCCCGCCGCCGCTCGTGCGCGGGCCCTTCGCTGAACCTGACCACGGAAGCCCGCAACCACGCGACACCTTCGGCGGCGTCCGGAACCGGCGGAACGGTGTACCTCGGATCGTCCAACATGCCGACGACGCTAGGCGTCCAACGGTTCGGCGCGCGCCGAAACGTCACCGGCCTACCGTGGACCCCGTGAAGGGACTGGCGGACTTGGCGGCACTGCTCGCGGACGGCACCAGGGCCGCGTTCTGCGTCGCCCTGCTGGACGGCCGCGCGTGGACCTCCGGTGAACTCGCCGCGCACGCGGGCGTGGCCCCCTCGACGGCCAGCGAACACCTCGGCAAGCTCGTCGACGGCGGCCTCCTCGTCGAACGCCGCCAGGGCCGCCACCGGTACGTGCAACTGGCCGACCAGCGCGTGGCGCAACTCCTGGAAGACCTGGTGTCCCACGTGGAACCGGCGACACCGGCCCTCACCCTGAGGGCCACCACCGCGTCGGCCGCCTTGGCCCGCGGCCGCACCTGCTACGACCACTTCGCGGGCCGCCTGGGCGTGGCCATCACCGACGCCATGACCACCCGCGGCTACCTCACCCAGACCGACGGCTTCACCGTCACCTCCAGCGGCCTGACCTGGCTCACCGACCGCTTGGCCGCCACCGAGGACGACCTGCGCGGCTCGCGCCGCCCGTTGGGCAGGCCGTGCCTGGACTGGACCGAACGCCGCACCCACCTGGCGGGCACCGCGGGCGCCCACCTGTGCCGCCACTTCCAGTCCCAGGGCTGGGTCCGCCGCGTCGGCACCACCAGGGCCGTCCGCGTCACCCCGACCGGCGCGACCGCGTTGCGGGACCTGCTGGGGCTGGACGCGGCGGCCTTGGCCTAGAGCCTCGGGCTAGAGCAGCCGCCCGCTCCAGTGGGCCAGCCACTCGTCGTTCACGACGTCCACCAGCACGCAGGTGATGTTGTCCGGGCCGCCCGCCTCGTTGGCGAGGGCGATGAGCTTCACGACGACCTCGTCGCGGTCCTCGGTCTCGGTCAGCACCGACAGGATCGTCTCCGGCGGCACCACGTCGGACAGGCCGTCCGAGCACAGCAGGTAGCGGTCGTTGACCTGCGCCTCGTGCAGGAACACGTCCGGTTCCGGGGAGTTCCCGGCCTGCAGCGCGCGCATCAGCATCGAGCGGCGGGGGTGCAGGACGGCCTGCTCGGCGGGCATCCGGCCCTCGTCGACGAGCGCCTGCACCATCGTGTGGTCGCGGGTGACCTGCTGGATCTCGCCGTCGCGCACCAGGTAGCAGCGGGAATCGCCGATGTGGGCCACGGCGAACTTCGAGCCGTCGACCCAGAGCAGCGCGGTCAGGGTCGTGCCCATGCCGCGCATCCGGAGGTCCTGCTCGGCCATGTCGGTGAGGCGCAGCGCGACCTCGTCCATCATCGCGGTCAGGGCGGGCACGGGGTCGCCGCTGATGTCGTAGTGGGCCAGCACGTCGATGGCCGTGGCGCTCGCGATCTCGCCGAACGCGTGGCCGCCCATGCCGTCGGCGACGGCGAACAACGGCGGCTCGGCGCAGGCGGAATCCTCGTTCAGCTCGCGGCGAAGCCCTGGATGGGTGCCAACGGCGTGGGCGAGCCGGTTGTGCGTCATGACAACAGTGAAACATTGGTTGATTCAGTTCACAAGCAGAACCACTGTGCATCGGTTGTGAACTAGGGTGTACGGCATGGACCAGGACGCCACCGTGAGCGCGGGCGACATCGCCCGCCTCGTCGACGTGGGGCGTGCCGCCGTGAGCAACTGGCGTCGACGGCACGAGGACTTCCCCGCGCCGGTCGGCGGCACGGCGTCCAGTCCGCTGTTCTCCCTCAACGAGGTCGAGGACTGGTTGCGGCGCAACGGGAAGCGCGTCGACGTGTCCCCTGTGGAGCGGGCGTGGCAGTGGCTGCGCGGCGCGGGGGACGACCTGTGCCTCGGCGAGCGCGTGGCCGAGGCGGGCGAGGCCCTGCTGTCGGAGAACGGCGGCACGCTGGCCCCCCTGGCCGCCGAACGCGGGGCGCTGGCGGCGTTCGAGTTCCTCTGCGCGCGCTACCTGGAGGCGCACTCCCGGCAACTCGACGCGACACCCGCGGACGTGGCGCGGCTCCTGGTGCGCCTGACCAGGCCGGACGGCGGCACGCTGTACGACCCGGCGTGCGGTCTGGGCACGATGCTGGTCGACACGCCCGCCGCGCGCGTGCTCGGGCAGGAGATCGACGACACCACCGCGACCATCGCCGCGCAACGGCTGCGACTTCGCTCACAGGCGGGCGAGATCAGCGTCGGCGACGCGCTGCGGCAGGACGGTTTCCCCGGTGAGCTGGCCGACGCGGTCGTGTGCGACCCGCCGTTCACCGAACGGGCGTGGGGCTACGACGAACTGGCGGGCGACGCGCGCTGGGAGTACGGGCTGCCGCCGCGCGGCGAGTCCGAACTCGCGTGGGTGCAGCACTGCCTGAGCCACGTCAAGCCCGGCGGGCTGGTGGCGATCCTGATGCCGTCCGCGGCGGCGAGCCGCCGACCGGGCCGCCGGATCAGGGCGAACCTGCTGCGCGCAGGCGCGTTGCGGGCGATCGTGACGCTGCCGGGAGGCCCGGACCTGTGGCTGCTGCGGCGGCCCGAACCCGGTGACCGCACGCCGTCGCACGTGCTGCTGACCGAGGTGGACGAGTTGTCCACTGTGGACCGCCGGTGGGCCGCGTTCGGGCAGGACCCGGCGGGCGGGCACTCGGTGCCGATCGTGGACCTGCTGGACGAGGACGTCGACCTGAGCCCGGCCGTGCAGTCGTTGCGGCGCAGCGGGGGCGAGGACACGCACCTCGCGTTCGTGGAGGCGCTCACGGCGTTGACCAAGACCGCGCTGCCGACGCCGGAGCTGGAGAAGGCGTCGCGGCAGGCGCCGCCGATGACCACGATCGGCGAACTGGCGAAGGCCGGGCTGCTGACCATGAAGCACGCGGGAGCGAAGCTCACGACGGGCAACGGCGAACTGCCGGTGCTCACCGCGGACGACCTGGCCGCGGGCGCGGAACCGTCCGAGCGCACGGCCCCCGACCCGGATCTGGTCGAGGTCGAGCCGGGCGACGTCGTGGCCTCCCCGATGGGCACCGCGCGGGTCGTCGGCTGCCACGCCGTCCTGGGCCCCTACCTGGCCGTCTACCGGGTCGACCCGAAGCGGCTGGACCCGTACTTCCTCGCGGGCGTGCTGCGCGCGGCGGCGTCGCGGGCGCACCAGGGGTCGAGCCGGGTCGACGCCCGCCGCACCCAGGTGCCGCGGCTGACGCTCGCCGAACAGCAGGCCTACGGACGGGCCTTCCGGCAGTTGGGCACACTGGAGGACGCGCTGCGCGAGACGGCGGCTCTGGGGGAAAGCGTGATCCGGCTAGGCTTCGGCGGCCTGATGGACGGTCACCTCCGACCGCGGAGCTAGAACGGTTGGGAGGCCGGATGCTCATCGCCGATCGGTACGACCTGGACGACCTGCCGCTCGGCCAGGGTGGGATGGGGGCGGTGCACGGCGGGTACGACCGGCACCTCGACCGGCGGGTCGCGGTGAAGTTCCTGCAACTGCCCGGCAGGCGCGACGAGGAGATGGAGCACCGCTTCACCCGCGAGGCCCGCATCCTGGCGAAGCTGGAGCACGCGGGAGCGCCCGTCCTCTACGAC